>Ga0164308_10000652_pt1 | contig 18739 bp, 20 predicted proteins | sample Whisoiple_246_MG_FD_109983 | JGI IMG/M metagenome (GOLD analysis project Ga0164308, IMG submission 109983) | Soil microbial communities amended with fresh organic matter from upstate New York, USA - Whitman soil sample_246_MG | ecosystem: Environmental > Terrestrial > Soil > Unclassified >...
ATCCTCACGGCACCCGTCGCGTATTTCCTGCTGATGTTCCTGGGCTAAGAAGCGGGTGGGCGCCGGTTTCCATACCGGCGCTGATCGTCGATGTGGAAATCGACGACCACCTTGAACCCCTCAGCTCCTGACCTGGCCCGCACCGCGGACAACGTACTTGTAGGACGTCAGCTCCTCGAGGCCCATGGGGCCGCGGGCGTGGAGCTTGTCGGTGCTGATGCCGATCTCGGCGCCGAAGCCGAACTGGTGGCCGTCGTTGAAGCGCGTCGAGGCGTTCCAGAGCACGACGGCGCTGTCGACGCCGTTGAGGAATTTCTCCGCGATGGCGGCGTCCTGCGTCACGATCGTGTCCGTGTGGTGCGAGCCATGGGTCTCGATGTGCTCGATGGCGGCGTCGACGCCGTCGACGACCTTCACCGCGAGGACCAGGTCGAGGAATTCGGTGCGATAGTCCGCCTCGGAGGCCGGGGCGACCAGGGACGGGTGCGAGGCGCCCAGCGACCCGAGTGCGGTGCGCGTGGCGGCGTCGACCCGGAGCTGAACCTTGGCCTGGAACAGGGCGGCGGCGACTTGCGGGAGGAAGGTGCGGGCGACGTCGCGGTGGATGTTGGCGTTGACGAGCGCCATCCGGACGTACTCGTAGAGGCCGCGCAGGCCCTCGGCGCCGTCCCAGACGTCGGGACGCAAGGTCGAGGACAGCTCGGTGATGATGTCCTGCGCGTGGAGCAGCTGGCTGTTCGCCGTCTGCCAGTCGGCGGCCTCCTGGGCGGCCTCGGCCCGGCGCAGGTCGAGCAGGAGCCGGTCGTAGAGCATCGTCAGCAGACGGGCGGGGCTGGCCGAGAGGATGGCGTCGCGGGCGTACTGCTGGCGCGCGTTGGCTGCGTTGGTCACGCGTCGTGTCCTTACTTGGTGTTCTGCGAGAAGCTCGGGAGGCCGGCGATCTGGCTCGTGAGCCAGGACTGCTGCGACTTCAGCGTGCCCAGCGCGGTGTCCATCGCGTTGTAGAGCGCGAGCAGCTGGGTGCGGCGGTCGGCGAGGCGCTGGTCCCAGCCGGCGATCCGGTTGCCGAGGTCGTCGGAGACCGACTGGCGTCCGGCGATGAGCTGGGTGATCGAGCCGGTCACCGGGGCCGAGGCGTTCTTGGCGGCGGTGGCGACGCGTCCGGCGACCTCGGTCAGCGCCGCGCGGGTGCCGGGACCGTCGGCGGCGAGGGCAGCGCTCAGCTTGTCCTGGTCGAAGGTGAACGTGCCGTCGCGCTGGATGACGATGCCGATCTCCGAGGGCGAACGGCCGTTGCTCGTCGGGCGGTAGGTGGCGTCGGTGATGGCCGCGGCGATGCCGCGCACGGTGGAGTCTCCGGTCAGCAGCCCGCCCTGGGCCGCCGAGACGCCCGAGGACCCGGACGTCGTCGTGACCTTCGCGTTCGTGGCGATGGCGCCGAGCAGGTCGTTGACGGAGGCGACGAGGTCGCTCGCCTGCTTCGTCACGGCCGCGGTGTCTCCGCTGACGGTGATGGTCGTGGCGGTGCCGACGCCGGCGGCCGTGGCCGTCACCGAGACGCCGGGCACCATGTCGGCGAACGTGTTGCTGGCCGAGGTGATCACCTGCTCGGCCGCCGTCCCGGCATAGAGCAGCGCCGACGCGTCCTGGGCGGGGGACACGACGGCGGCGCCGGAGCGGCTCATGAGGTCGGTGGCCGTGCCGGCAGTGACGTCGGCGGGTGTGCCCTCGGCGACGCTGAAGGCACCGGCGGCACCGGAGCGGGTCGAGGTCAGCTGCAGCCGGTAGAGCGGGGCGCCGCTGCCGTCGGTGCCGGCGCTGACCTTGAGTGCGCGGGCCGGTCCGCCGGAGGCGTTGATCGCCGACACGACGTCGTCGAGCGACGTGCCGGCGGGGACCACCTCGGTGGTCGCGCCGGACGCGTCGGTGAACGTCAGGTGGGTCGGGGCGCCGCCACCGTCGGTGGGCCACGCGCCGAGCGGCGCCGTGACGTCGACCTGGGTGCGGGCCAGTCGCGTCACCGTGAGGTCGAAGGTTCCGGCGGTCGCCGTCGTCGACGCGGTCGCGGTGATGCCGGTGGTGCTCGAGGTCGCGGTGAGCAGGTTGAGCGCGTTCGGCGCGGCGACCTTGGCCGCGAGCGTGCCGAGCGCGGACGCCTTGGTGTTGAGCGTGCGCAGCACGGTCATGAGGCTCTGCTGCTGGGACTGCGCCTGCTTCAGCTGCTGCTGCGGCAGCGCCTCGGCGTTCATGAGCGAGGTGACGATCGAGGTGATGTCGAGCCCGCTGCCGAGGCCGTTGACCGAGACTCCCACGAGGTGCTCCTTGTGTCCGTCGACGCGTCCGGCAACGCGTCCGGCGATGTGACGTGCGGTGTGACGTGCGACGCGGCCGGTGCCGGGACGCCGACGACGGCCGGGGTCGGGTTCCCCGGCCGCCGTCGGCTATGCCCCGGTGCTGCTACTGAACGGCTCAGCCGAGCAGCTTGAGGATGCCCTGGCCGGACTGGTTGGCCTGGGCGAGCATCGCCGTGCCGGCCTGGGACAGGATGTTGGTCTTCGTGTAGTTGACCATCTCCTGCGCCATGTCGGTGTCGGTGATGTGCGACTGCGACGCCGCGAGGTTCTGCGACGAGACGTTCGCGATGTTGAGCGCGTGGTTGAGGCGGTTCTGCACGGCACCGAGACCCGCGCGGCTCGTCGAGACGGCCTTGATGGCCGTGTCGATGGCCGTGATGGTCGTCTGCGCGGCCGTGTTCGTCGTGACGTCGAAGCCCGCGCCCGCCGCCGTGCCGTCGGCCGACGCGAGGGTGCCCGTGTCGGTGGCGGCCGTCGCGAGGGTGACGGAGATCGTGTCGTTGGCGGTGCCGCCGGCGCCGACCTGGAAGGCCTTGGTGCCGCCCTTGAGCAGGTCGATGCCGTTGAAGTTGGTGCCCTCGGCGATGCGGTAGAGCTCGCGGGAGAGGTCACCGGCCTCCTTGGTGATCGCCGTGCGGGAGTCGGTGTTGTTCGAGTCGTTGGCGCCCTGCACCGCGAGGTCGCGCATGCGCTGCAGGATCGAGTGGACCTCGCCCATCGCGCCGTCGGCGGTCTGGATCATGTTGATGCCGTCCTGCGCGTTGCGGGCGGCGATGCCGTAGCCGTTGACCTGGGCCTTGAGGCCCTCGGAGATCGTCAGGCCGGCGGCGTCGTCGGCCGCGGTGTTGATGCGCAGGCCGCTCGAGAGCTTGGCCATCGAGTTCGCCATGCTGGCGGACGTGCGGGAGAGGCTGTTGTAGGCCTGGAGAGCCGACAGGTTGGTGTTGACGGTGAGAGCCATCGTGGTTCCTCCATGAAGCGGGTGGGTGGTTCCGGGCCCGTCCGTGGGCCCTCAGCCGCCACTGTCGGCAGGCCCTCCCGGCGCGTTAGCGACGCGTCGAGAACTTTTCGCGGCACGGCGCCGGCCGCCCCCGACAACGCGCCAGGTGGTGCCGATTCGCGCTCGTGACGCGTCGATGCCCGCAACGACGCGCCACGTGGCACCCTGTCGCGGGCCGTTGGCTGACGCTTTACCGCGTCTTTACCCGGGACCTAATCCGTCTCGGGCCGCTGCCGATAGTGGAGACTGACGGCGCGGAGTGCGCCGGTCCGCGACGTCTCTGGATGGGGGAAAGCTCGAGTGGATGGTGGGGCTCGAAAGGCCGGGGAAGGCGGCTCCGGGGCGACGGTCGGGTCGACCGTGCAGGACCTGTCGGCCCTGCTCTGGTACGAGCGTGAGCTCCTCGACCTGTTGACCTTCAAGCTCGAGGAGGAGCAGCTGCTCCTCACGGCCGGAAAGACGCGCTGGCTCTCGCACGCGACGCGTGAGGTCGAGCAGGTGCTCGAGCGGCTGCGCGTCGCCGGTCTCGAACGCGCCTCGGCCGCAGCGGCGGTCGCCCACCAGTGGGGACTGCCCGAGGACGCCAGCCTGCGCGACCTCGCGGCGGGCGCCACCGAGGCGGCCTGGGCCGACATCCTGTCGGCGCACCTCACCGCCATGACCGACCAGTCCGCCGCGATCCGCCAGCTGCGCGACGCCAACGCCCAGTTCCTCAGGGCCGCAGCGCGATCCACGCAGGAGACGCTGGCCACGACCGACGCCGCTGCCACGACCTACGACTCGCAGGGACGGGCGGCGGCGCAGGGCGAGGCGCACCTGTTCGACCGCAACCTCTGACGTGCCTCCCGACCAGGTCTCCCGACTCGACCTCTCGACCAACCTCTCACCAGAAGGGTCACCATGAGCACCTTCGGCGCCCTGAACACCGCCTACCGCGGACTGTCGGCGGCCCAGCAGGCCATGGACCTCGCCGGTCACAACGTCGCCAACGTCGGCACCGACGGCTACACCCGCCAGCGCATCGAGCAGTCCTCGATCGGCGCCCCGGCGCCCATGTGGCCCGGCGCCACCGGGCCCCAGGCCGGCCAAGGCGTCTCGGTCGACCGCATCGCCCGTCTCGGCAACGCCCTGCTCGACGCGTCGGTGCGCACGACCGCCTCCTCGGCCGGGTACACGGCGCAGCGCTCGGCGGCGTTCGACCGCATCGAGGCGACGCTCCGCGAGCCCGGCAGCGACGGGCTCTCGACGCGTCTGCAGGCGTTCTGGTCCGCGTGGCAGGACGTCGCCAACCACCCCGGCGAGGCGGGGGCGTCGAGCGCGCTGCTCAGTGCCGCGGGCCAGCTGGCCACGACGCTGTCGAGCGGGCGCGCGTCCCTCGAGGCCCAGTGGAACGACACGGCCACCGACACCCGGCGCATGGTGGCCTCCCTCAACGACGCTGCGGCGCAGGTGGCCTCGCTCAACAAGCAGATCAGGTCGGCGGTGGCCCAGGGTGGTTCGCCGAGTGAGCTCATCGACGCCCGGGCCCGCCTCGCCGAGTCGATCTCCTCGCTCTCCGGTGCCTCGGTCCGCGACGAGGCCGACGGCACGGTCACCGTGTACCTCGGCGGCAACGCGCTCGTCCGCGGCGACGCGGCGCGCCAGGTCGCCCTGACCGGCGCGGCGTCGATGGCCGACACGACCTCATCGGCGCTTCGCCTCGAGTGGGCCGACCAGCCAGGTCACGAGGTCGGGCTCGAGGGCGGCAGCATCGCCGGCGCCCTGTCGACGCTCGCTCCGGCCGCCGGCGGCGCGGGCGGTGCCATCGCCGAGGCCGCAGCGTCCTACGACGCGGTCGCCACGACGATCGCCACGTCGGTCAACGCCGTGCACCGCACCGGCCAGACCTCCACGGGGGTCACCGGCCTCGACTTCTTCCGGCTCGACCCGAGCCTGCCCGCCGCGCGCGGGCTGTCGGTCGTCCCGACCGACGCGTCCGGCCTCGCGACCGGCGCCGTGGGCGCCGGCGCGCTCGACGGCAGCACAGCCGACGCCATCGCCCAGCTCGCCCGTGGCGCAAGCTCCCCCGATGCCCGGTGGGCCGCGTTCGTCACCGCGACGGGAAGCGCGTCTCGCGCCGCGACGCAGCAGGCGGGGATCGCCGACACCGCGGCCGGCAACGCCAAGCACGCGCAGATCTCCAGCGCGTCCGTCAGCCTCGACGAGGAGAGCGTCAGCCTCATGGCCTCCCAGCACGCCTACCAGGCCGCGGCCCGCGTGCTCACCGCCGTCGACGAGGCCCTCGACACCCTCATCAACCGCACCGGGATGGTAGGACGCTGACATGATCCGTGTGACCGACCAGTCGATGTCCCTCGCTGCGCAGCGCGCGCTCGGCGAGCGGCAGTCGCGGCTCGCCTCCGCCCAGCAGACGGCCACGTCGGGGGCCCGCATCACCCGGCCGTCCGACGACCCGGCCGGCACGGGCGAGGCGCTCCGCGTCCGCGGCGACCTCGCCGCGCAGGCCCAGTACCAGCGCAACATCGACGACGGCGCCGCCTGGCTGTCCACCATCGACTCCGCCCTCGACGGTGCGACGGGCCTCCTGCGCCAGGTGCGCGACGCCGTCGTGCAGGGCGGCAACGGCTCGCTCACGCAGGACGCCCGCGACGCCCTGGCGACCGTCGTCGACGGCCTGCGCGCCGACCTGCTGTCCTCGGCCAACACGCGCTACCTCGGCCGCAGCGTCTTCGCCGGCACGTCCGACGCCGACGCCGCGTTCACCGACGGCACCCCGCCCACCTTCAACGGTGCGCCGGGAAGCGTCGCGCGCCGGGTCGGGCCCGACACCACCGTGGCCGTCGACACCGACGGCCGCAGCGCGTTCGGCACCGGCCCGACGTCCGTCTTCACGGTCCTCGACGACATCGCCGCCGACCTGCGCGCGCGCGTCGACCCGACCGCGAGGCTCGGCGCGCTCGACGGCGCGATGAAGAACGTCGTGGCCGCGCGCGCCGAGGCCGGCACCCGCTCGGCCCTGCTCCAGCGAGCGAGCCAGGCCACGACCGAGGCCACGACGGCCCTGACGTCGCGGCGCACCGCGATTGAGGACGTCGACCTCGGCCAGGCCGTGCTCGACCTCCAGCTGCAACAGACCGCCTACCAGGCAGCCCTCGCCGTCACGGCGAAGGTCCTCCAGCCCAGCCTCACGGAGTTCCTGCGATGAGCACCCTCGTCTTCGAGCAGCCCCTGCCCGGCCTCGCGCCGCACACCGTCTACCAGCTCGACGCGGTCGACGGCGCGGAGGGCGTCTTCAGCCTGCGACCCTCGGACGCTCCCGACGTGCGCCTGTTCGTCCTCGACGCCGCGGTGTACGCGCCGTCGTACTCCCCCCAGGTCGACGTGCCGAGCGCGTCGATCGGGCTCGAGCCCGACGAGCCGGCCCGGATCCTCGTCGTCGCGACCCCCGGCGAGTCCGGCACGTCGGTCAACCTCGCGGCTCCCGTCCTCGTCAACGAGGCGGAAGGACGCGCCGTCCAGGCCATCCTCGAGGGCTGGGACCTCCGCGCTCCCCTCGGCGCCTGAACGTCCCCACGCAGCAGTGCGCCTCGGGCGCAGCCGTGGCCGATTCCTCGGATGGTGCACGTTGCTGCGCGCACCTCTGGCGGGAACCTGCGCTCCATAAACCCACCCGCCCGTTCCTTGCCGCCGCTCCCGGCGTCCGGCCGCCGGGAGCCGCCCGCCCGCCGACCCCCGACCTTCGGACGGGCAGGTCGCGACCTTGGACCGATGCCCGCAGGTACCCGGTGCGCCAGAGTGGTTCACGCGTCACGAACCGCTCGGACGCCGACCGGAAGGAGCGTGCACATGCCTGAGTCCTGGGACGGCACCGTCGTCAGGAAGTCCCGCGGCCTGCTCGACGGGTCCAACCTGTACCGACGCCTCGAGGTGCGCCTCGCCGACGGCGAGGTCACGAAGGTCCGCGTCGACCGGGAGCTGTGGGACGGTCTCGAGGTCGGCGACCACGTCAGCAAGGCGCCGGGAGCCGACCCGGTGAAAGGGCCCTGATGGACACCGGCGTGACGGACGAGCAGATCCAGCAGGTGGCGGCGACCGCCAGGCCGTTGAGCATGGTCCAGCTGCGCTGGGCTCCCGACCGCCGGCAGGACGGGGCCGACGCGATCGAGCTCGAGCACCAGCGGCGCATGGTGTCACTGCGCGCCGACGGCGTCATCGCGGTGCTGTGCCCCGTCCTGTCCGACACCGTGGCCGGCGTCGCCGTCCTGGCCCTGGCGGTCGACGAGGCCCGCGAGCTGATGGCCCACGACCCGTGCGTGCAGGCCGGGATGATGACCGTGGAGGTCCTCCCCTGCCTCGGCTTCCCCGGCGACGCCATCCCACCTGAGATCGACACGCCCCGCCGACGCGACGGCGAGGTAGGACGCCTCGGACCACGCTGACGCATGAGTCACGGCCCTGTTGGGGCCTCGGGCTTCTCCGGAGGAGAAGGGAATCCGTCGGTCGGGTCAGCGAGACCGGCGCGGAACGCGTACGCGACGAGCTGGGCCCGGTCGCGGACGCCGGTCTTGGCGAAGACGTGGTTGATGTGGGTCTTGACCGTCGCCTCCGAGACGAACAGAGTCGCCGCGATCTCGGCGTTGGATCGTCCGGCGGCGATGTGCCGGACGACGTCGAGCTCGCGACGCGTCAGTCCCTCTCCACCCGGGGCAACAACGTGCCCGACGCCGCGGGTGCCCGGAGGGAGGGGTGCCTCCATCGGCCCGGCGGCATCGACGTCGGTGACACCGAACGGTGCGCCCGCCCTGAGGGCGTCGAGCAGGCGACGCTGCACGTCCGGGTCGAGGTGGGCCTGCCCCGAGGTGGCGGCCGTGATGGCGACGTGGATCTCGGCCGCGCCGGCATCCTTGGTCAGGTAGCCACGCGCGCCGGCGCGGAGAGCGGCGAAGACCCGCTCGTCGTCGGTGTAGGTGGTCAGCACCACGACCGGCAGGTAGGGGTGGCTCTCGGTCAGGCGGCGGGTGGCCTCGATGCCGTCGAGACGCGGCATGTTCAGGTCCATGAGGACGACGTCAGGGTCAGTGTCCTCGACCAGGCCGAGGGCCTCCTCGCCGTCCGTCGCCGCCCCGACCACCTCGAGGCCGTCGATGAGCCCGAGCAGCATGAGCAGTCCCTCCCGGACGACCCGCTGGTCGTCGACCACGAGGACGCGCGTGGGATCGGTGGCGGGCGGGCCGGGCGCAGTCATCGTGCCCCTCCGGCAGTCGGGGTGCCGTGCTCTTGCCCGACGCTCGGGGTCCAGGGTGAGTCGGTCCCGTGCCGGGTCGGCAGCGTGAGGCTGAGGCGGAACCCGTCTTCGGTGAGACCAGTCGTCAGGCTGCCGCCCGCGAGCTCGGCCCGTTCACGCAGTCCGGTCAGGCCGTAGCCCCCGGAGGGCAGTGCCACCGTTGGGGACTCGGGCGCGGTGGCGCTGCCCGGTCGTCGCGAGTCCGTGACGTCCAGCTGGACCGTGTCAGGCGACCAGCGCAGCACCAGGTGCGCGCTCGCGCCTCGCCCGGCGTGTTTCGCGGTGTTGGTGAGCGCCTCCTGCGCTGTCCGGTACAGGCACAGGCCGGCCTCCGGGCCGAGTGGCTGGGCCTGACCGTGAACCTCCAGGGTCGCCCGGACCTGCTGTGCCGCCTGGGCGTCGCGGACGAGTTGCGGCAGGCGCTCCGGCCCGGGGAGCGCCTCCCCGCGCAGGGCGCCGACCGCACGCCGCGCCTCGGCCAGGCCGTCCTTGGCCAGACGGTGGGCCCTTTCGATCTCGGCGACGACACGCGGGTCGGCGCCCGTGCGCTCGGCCAGCATCCGGGTGGCCTCCAACGACATGACCTGGCCGGACAGCGAGTGGGCGAGGATGTCGTGGATCTCGCGGGCCAGACGCGCCCGCTCGGCCATGGCGGCCGAGGCCTCCTGTGCGGCGCGCGACTCCTCGAGCTCGGTGAGCAGCACGGTCGTGCGCGCGTTGGCGGCGCGGGCACTGCGCGTCGCCGCCGCCGCGACGAAGACGAAGGCCAGCCCGAGGTCACTCGTGGTGACCGACGTCGCCACCTGGGCGGAGGTGGCGGCGATGCCGATGTCGACCGCCACCACGAGCACCGCGCTGAGCACCGCGGCGGGTCGCAGCGGGAATCGCATCCCGAGACCGGAGACGGCGAAGAACGTCAGGACGAACCCGGGCGACTGCGGCGCGAGCGCGTTCAGCAGCGCGCCCGCGGCACCGACGCCCAGCAGCGTGGCCGCCTCCAGGGCGCGGTCGCGCGGGGTGCGGTACAGCTCGACGAGCCACAGCCCGACGCCGGCCAGCAGAACCCCGGCCGTGCCCGGGCGCCACTGGGCCATGGAGGGGACCATGCCGACCGTCACCGCCACGGCACACACGGTCCCGAGGACCACGAGGCCGTGACGCCATCTCGGGTCGACAGGGTCCGCCGGTCCCAGCACGCGGCGCCATCGAGAGGTCACACCCGTCACTGTAGGTTCGGCGCCGGAGGCGCGGACCGGTCTGGCGACGTGGCGGCCTCGCGGCCGCTCGCACCCGCGGCCGGACGGCCCGGGTGACGGGACGCCCACGACTCGCGGGCCAGCAGAAGAACACCGAAGGTCAGCAGCGCGACGTCCTGTCCGACGAGCAGGGCGATGGTGGGTCCGGCGCTCACGGCAGCGCACGCGTCGGTGAGCAGATGCAAGCCCATGAGCGGGACGATGGTTCCGGTGCGCCGGCGCAGGGCCGCGTAGCCGACGCCGAAGCAGAATGCGCCCCACGCCTGGGCGGCCACGAGCGCGACGCTGTCGCGGAAGAGCACGTTCGACAGGTGCGCCAGCCCGAACAGGACTGAGCCGACGAGGGGCCCACGGACTGCACCCAGTGGCGCCAGCACGCGCAGGACCATGCCGCGCCACACCAGCTCCTCGGCGAAACCGGTCATCGTGTAGCCCACGCCCAGGACGATCCACGCCGCCGGCTCGACGCTCCGGACGCCGAAGGCGAGAGGACTCAGGGCCAGGACCAGGGGCAGGAGCAGCAGCGGGCGTCGTGACCACCGGGACCACGGCTTCACCCCGAGCTGCGCCCATGAACCGAACCGGGGGCGAACCACCGCGGCGAGCAGGGTCAGAACCCCGAGGACGACGAGCGCGCGGATCGTTCCGGAGGAGGCCGGCATGAGCCCGAGGGTGACGAAGGCCCCGGCCACCGTGACGGTGAGGCTCACCCCGAGCACCACCAGGCCGGCGACCATGGCCTCCCCCCGGCCGGTCGGGCGAGTGACGTGCGCCCACCGGCCACCGGGGATCGCCCGGCGGCCGGCGGGTGCCTGAGTCGCGCTCATGCCGTCACGGCCGCGCCGCGGTCGCGACCGGTGCGAGCTGCGGCGGCCGCGGTGACCGCCACGCGGGCGGCGACCATGGCCAGCGCCATGAGGACGAACGCCGCGGTCCACGCGTCGGCACCGGTGATCTGCTGGGCGCGGGAGAACTCCCCGATGCTTCGGCCGAACCAGTGGTCGGCACCGTACGCGAAGAGGACACGTCCGCCGATGACGGCCACCCAGAGGGCGGCGTAGGCCAGCCCGGCGGAGGTCATGACGGTGCCGTCGGGTCGACGGCCCACCCGCAGGAGCCGGCCCGCGACGACGCCGAGGGCCACGCCTGCCACGACGCCGACCGCCTCCAGCTGCACGTCGTGACCGATGGTCGGCACGTCCCGCAGGAAGAACGAGCCGACCACGAGGACCAGGACGACCGGGAGCAGGAGCCGCCTGGGCGAGAGCCGTCGGGTGCCGAGGTTGGTACCCAGGATGAAGAGCAGGAGCGCTCCGTTGAGCACGTACTGATCGGTCGACATGGCGGTGTTTCCTTCCGGGTGTCCGACGGCTCACCGTGAGCCGCCTGTCCACTGACGGTAGGAATCGACCGGTGTCCCAGGCATCGGCGTACGGGTGGATCCCTCGTTCTCCACCCACGGGTGGAGCCGAGGACCGGCCCGGCTCGGCTCTGCTCTACTCGACTCGACTCGGGGACCATCGCCCCTGCCGTCCGGGAGCCGCAGGCGCGAGCCTCGAGGGGTGAGGATGTCGACCGGTGCTCCGCGAGCGGGCCACACCGCCGTCGTGATCCCCGCCTCCCACACCGACCTCGCGCAGCACCCGCGCGTCGCCGCGCTGACCACCGTCACGCGTGACGGCACCCCGCAGACCTCCGTCGTCTGGTGCGACCTCGACGGCGGGGTGGTGCGGGTCAACACGATGCGGGGCTTCGCCAAGGAGCGCAACATGCGTCGCCGGCCGCGGGTGACGCTGCTGGGCTACGACCCGCGCCGTCCGCTGCGCTACCTCGAGGTGCGCGGCACCGTCATCGGTCTCGACGAGGACGGGGCCCGAGAGCACCTCGACGCCATCGCCTCCGCGTACGCCGGACGGCCGGTGCGCTACTTCGGCGACGTCGTCCCCGCGCACTACGCGCAGACCGAGGTACCCGTCCTGTGCCGGATCCGGCCCCGGCACGTCGTCGCGGTCGACGACGAGCCGAGCCCGCCCCCGGGTCCGGGCTCGTCCACTGCGCCGCGCCCACGGTCGCCGTCGTCCACGACGCCACCGGCCGACACCGGCGGACCGGTCCCCCGCTCGCACCTCGACCTGCTCCACCGCGGGATCTGCGGCGTCTTCACGACGATGGACTCCCGCGGCCGGCCGCAGTCGAGCCTCGTGTGGCTCGACACCGACGGCGGGTGCGCCCGGGTCAACACCACCCTCGAGCGGCAGAAGGGTCGCAACCTGCTCGGCGACCCGAGCGCCAGCCTGCTCGTCGTCGACCCGGACGACACGTCGCGCTACGTGCAGATCCGGGGCGAGGTCGAGCTCGTGCGCGACGGGGCCCTCGAGCACCTCGACGCCCTGGCCCGGACGTACACGGACAAACCGGGCTTCTACGGCCACGTCCACCCAGTGGCTTTGGCCTCGAAGGAAACTCGCGTCATCTGCCGGCTCCACGCCCGTCATGTCACGTGCGACGCCATCCACGCCGGCCCGTGACCGGGACCTTCGGCCCTGCCCCGGTCCGGACGGGTGGGAGATCGTGGACGCGTCGAGGAGCGGCGCGATCGACGCGCCGCCGCGAGGGGACGCAGCGAATGCCATCGATCAACGACGCCGCAGCAGACTTCCTGAGCCACAAGCGGGTTGCCGTCACGGGCGTCTCCCGCACCCCCGCCTCGCACGGCAGCAACGCCGTCTACCAGCGGCTCCGAGCGCGCGGCTACGACGTGTACGCGGTCAACCCGAACGCGTCTGAGGTCGAGGGTGACACCGCCTACCCGAACCTCGGGGCCATCCCCGGCGGCGTTGAGGCCGTCGTCATCGGGACGCGTCCCGATCACGCACTGGCCACCCTCGAGGAGTGCGCGGGCCTGGGCATCAAGCAGGTGTGGATGCATCGCGGCCCCGGCGCCGGGAGCGTCTCAGAGGAGGCGACCCAGTGGGGTCGCGGCCACGGGATGACGGTCATCGACGGCGGCTGCCCGCTGATGTTCGAGCCCACGGCCGACACCGGCCACAAGGTGATGCGCTGGATGTTCGGCCTGACCGGCAACGTCCCTCGCCAGGTCTGAGCGCGCGACGCGACATCGGACGCGACCGCGAACTCAGCGTGACCGAACGACGAACGACCGTGACCGAACGACATTGGAGTCAGGCATGTCACACGCACCGCACCTGTCCACGGCCATCGACGAGCACGTCCCGAACCTGTCGGCCCTGTCGACGCTGTCGATCCGTGAGCTGATCGGCACGCTCGCGGGCATCGAGGACCGCCTGCGGCACGCGCCCACCCTGGTGGTGATGGGCGGCCGGCTCGTCGTCAACCCGGAGCGTCGTCTGCTGCTGCGGCGTCAGCGCCTCGTCGTCACGGCGCTGCGCCGACGCCGCGTCACCCTGCGGCTGCCGACGCCCGACCACTGACCCCGCCGACCCGAAGGACGCGCGACTCGAAGGGGCCCCGAGCGCACCCGGAGCGCACCCTGAGCACTTCGAGCAGGCCGCGGCTCCGTGTCTGCGGGCACCGCGTCAGGGCACCGGTCGAGGCTCGGAGGGCACCACGGCGACGGGGGTCCGGGCGTGGGTGAGCACCCGGCGGCTCACCGACCCGAGGGTCAGCCCCTCGAACCCGCCGCAGCCCCGGCTGCCCAGCACGAGCATCTCGGAGGCCGCCGACTCCTCGATGAGCGCGTCGACGGGGTGGCCGCCGACGAGCCGGGTCTCGACGTCGACGTCCGGGTAGGTGTCGCGCCACCCGGCCAGCGCCTCGCCGACGAGGCGGGCCTGCTCCTCCTGCGGTGGCGCCGCCCAGTCCACCGCGTCGGCGCCGTGCGGCCACGTCTCCTGACGCCACCGGCAGGTCAGCACGGTGAGGCCCAGGCCCAGCCGGCTCGCCCGGTCGAAGGCGAACCCGAGGGCGGCGGCGCACGCGCCGCTGCCGTCGACGCCGACCGCGACACGGCGTCGGTGGCCCGTCCGGGCCTCGTAGCTCGCTGCGGCGGTGAGGTGGGCCGTGTCCCGGACGACGACGAGCGGGCACCCGCAACGGCCGGCCACCTGCTCCGCCACGGCGTGCCCTCGCGTCAGGGCCTCGTCGTCGTGGCGCCGGCCCCCGAGCACGATGACCGAGCACGAGCGCGCCCGCGACAGCAGCTCGCGCGCGGGCGGCCCGACCACGGTCTCGGCGTCGACCTCGAGCCCCGGGGTCAGTCGCTCGACGAGCGCGAGCGCCGCGTCGGTGACCGCCTGGGCCTCGTGGGCCGCGCTCGACCCGGGGCGGGGCTCGTCGTCGCCCGTCAGCGCGTGGACGACGTGAAGCGCCCGCCCGCGCGAGGCGGCCTCGTGCGCCGCCCAGGCCAAGGCGGCCCGAGTGCCTCGACGGCCGTCGTAACCGATGAGGACGGGCCCCGGCCCCGACGGGTTCGTCATGTCGTGCTCCTTCGCTGCCGCCCAGTCTTCGTGGGTCCACGGCACCGGAGAAGGGCCGAAAGGCCTTGTCGCGGCTCACGGCCAGGGTGCAGTCTGGCGACGGCGGAGCGGGAGGTCACATGGCGGGCGACGAGGGCTCGGACCTCCGGCCGCCTCCGTCGCGGATGCGGGCCTGGGAGGTGACCGGCAGGCCGGGTCGCCGTGAGCGCGTCAGGCTCGGCGAGCGTGACGTCCCCTCCCCCGGCCCCGGCGAGGTGCTGCTGAAGGTCCAGGTCTGCGGCGTCTGCCGTACCGACCTCCACGTGGCCGACGGGGACCTCCCGGAGCACCGGCCCGCGGTGGTCCCCGGCCACGAGGTGGTGGGGCACGTGGTGGCGGTCGGGCCCGGCGGCGGCCGCTTCGGCGTCGGCGAGCGTGTCGGACTGGCCTGGCTGCGCGGCACCTGCGGCGCGTGCCGCTGGTGCCGGGCGGGCCGGGAGAACCTGTGCCCCGACGCCACCTTCACGGGCTGGGACGCCGACGGCGGCTACGCCGAGTTCGTCGTCGCTCCCTCCGCCTACGCCTACGCCCTCCCCCCCGGCCTGCCGGGCGAGCAGGCCGCGCCCCTGCTGTGCGCCGGGATCATCGGCTACCGCTCGCTCCGGCGCGCCGCGCTGCCCCCGGGCGGCCGGCTCGGCATCTACGGGTTCGGCGCCAGCGCCCACCTGACGGCGCAGATCGCGCTGGCAGAGGGCGCCGAGGTCCACGTCCTGACGCGTGGGGAGCCGGCCCGCCGGCTCGCGCTGTCGCTCGGGGTGGCCTCGGTCGGCGGGCCGTACGACGCGCCGCCCGCGCCCCTGGACTCCGCCATCGTCTTCGCGCCCGCCGGCGAGCTCGTCCCCCTCGCACTGGCCGCCCTGGATCGCGGGGGCACCGTCGCCCTCGCCGGCATCCACGTGACGCAGGTCCCACCGCTCGACTACCAGGTCCACCTGTTCCACGAGAAGCGGCTCACCTCCGTGACCGCCAACACGCGGGCGGACGGCGAGGAGCTGCTGCGCCTGGCATCGGCGCTCTCGGTGCGCGCCGACGTGGTGTCCTATCCCTTCCCGGAGGCCGACCGGGCCCTCGATGACCTCTCCGCGGGCCGGTTCGCCGGCGTCGCGGTGCTGAACGTCCATGACCGCTGACCGCTCCCTGCTGCGCTCGCGCGGCTCGAGGATCCTCGCAACCGTCGTCCCCCGACGGCGTCGGCGGCCTATGCTCGACAGATGGGTTCGGAGTCCGAGCCCGAGCGTCGCCTGCAGCGAGGGGCTGGAGCGGGGCGCGGGGCTGATGGCGGGTCCGCGCGCGTCGAGGACCACGCCGAGCAGCTGCGTTCCAGGTCGGACGCGGCGCAACGCTCGCGCGCCCAGTTCAAGGGCCTGCTGGACGCCGTGACCGCCATCAGCGAGGACCTCGAGCTCTCCGAGGTGCTGCAGCGGATCGTCCGGTCCGCCTGCGTCCTCGTCAACGCGCGCTACGGGGCTCTCGGGGTGCTGGGCCCGGACGGCGAGCACCTCATGCAGTTCATCACCCACGGCGTGACCGCTGAGCAGCGGTCCCGGATCGGCGAGCCCCCGTCGGGTCACGGCATCCTCGGGCTGCTCATCCGCGACCCGCGGCCCCAGCGGTTGACCGACATCGCGGCCCACCCCGACTCCTACGGCTTCCCACCCGGCCACCCCCCGATGACGAGCTTCCTCGGCGCACCGATCCGCATCCGCGACGAGGTCTTCGGCAACCTCTACCTCGCGGAACGGCAGGGGCAGGAGGCGTTCTCCGAGGCCGACGAGGCCATGCTCGTGGCCCTCGCGGGTGCCGCCGGCTTCGCCATCGACAACGCGCGCCTCTACGCCCGCAGCCAGCAGCAGCGCCTCTGGGCGCAGTCGGCCAACGAGCTGACGCAGAGCCTGCTCGAGGACCACGACGAGGAGGCCGCGCTGGCGCTGGTGGCGCAGGACGTCTGCCGGCTCACCCGGGCGCGGACGTGCCTGGTCGCCCTGCGCGACGAGGGCACCGCGACGGTCCGGGTGCGTGCGCTCCACCACTCGGACCCTCTCGAACGGCCGGTGCCGTGGCGGTCCTGGCCCGCGATCGGGACCGACGAGGACTGGCCGGCGGCCGGCGGAGCCGAGCAGGTGCTGCCCGGGCCCGGCTCTCCCGAGCCGTTGCTCGCGACGCTGATGCGCCTCGCGGGCGCGAACGACGACGACCCGGTCGCCTTCGTGACCATCTCGACGGGACTGCGCGCCATCGGCCACCTGTTCGTCCGCTGGCACGCGGGCGAGGACGACGCGCCGACGCGGGCCCTGCCGCTGCTGTCGCAGTTCGCGCGACAGGCGGCCCTCGGCCTCGTCGCGGCGCGCGCGCAGGAGGACCGTCAGCACCTGGCCATGCTCGAGGAGCGCGACCGCATCGCGCGCGACATGCACGACCACGTCATCCAGCGGCTCTTCGCCACCGGCCTCTCCCTGCAGGCAGCGGCTCGGCTGGCCATGCACCCCGTCGTGCGGTCCCGACTGGACGATGCCGTGACGAGCCTCGATGAGGCCATCCGCGTCATCCGCTCCACGATCTTCGAGCTGCACACCGTCGCCCCCGGTGGGAGCCTCGTCACCCAGCTCGAGAGCATCCTGGCCTCCTACGTCCCGACGCTCGGCTTCCTGCCCTCCCTCGAGGTGACGGGCGACCTCGAGGAGGACGACGAGGGCCTTCGGTCCGATGTGCTCGCCGTCGTCCGCGAGTCGCTGGCCAACGTGTCCCGGCACGCGGAGGCGAGCTCGGCGACGGTGCGGGTGGAGTTCGGGGACTCCCTCACCGTCGAGGTGGCCGATGACGGCGTCGGCATGTCGTCGGCCGCCCGCCGCAGCGGGCTGGCGAACCTCGAGCAGCGTGCTGCGGTCCGCTCGGGCGAGCTGTGCATCGAGGCGGTCGAGCCGACCGGGACGCGGCTGCGCTGGACGGTCCCGCTCGTCGGCCCTCCGGTCGCCGTGGGTCGGGGCGCGCCGCGCCGCGGGCCCCGACGCTGAGCGCCGGGCCGCGGCGCGTCCCGACGGACGGACCCATCCACGAGCGAGAGGTGACAGCGGTGACCATCAGGGTCTTCCTCCTCGACGACCACGAGATCGTGCGACGCGGCCTGCGTGACCTGCTCGAGGCGAACCCGGGGTTCGAGGTCGTCGGTGAGTCGGGGCTCGCGCTCGAGGCCACGCGACGCATCCCGGCCCTGCGCCCCGACGTCGCCGTGTTCGACGTCCGGCTGCCCGACGGGTCCGGCATCGAGGCGTGCCGGCACGTCCGCTCCATCGACCCGACCATCGCGGGCCTCATCCTCACCTCCTACGACGACGACGACGCCCTCGCGGCCGCGGTGCTGGCCGGCGCTTCCGGGTTCCTGCTCAAGGACATCCGCGGCAACGGCCTCGTCGAGGCGATCGAGCGCGTGGCAGGTGGCGAGAACCTCCTCGACACCGCGCGCGCCCGCCGCCTGCGCGCCAGCTGGGCCGACGGCCAGGAGAAGGACCCGCGCCTGCGTGCCCTGACCCCGCAGGAGCGGCGGGTCCTCGACCACGTCGCGGCCGGGATGACCAACCGGCAGATCGGCGAGGCGATGTCCTTGGCCGAGAAGACCGTCAAGAACTACGTCACCTCGGTGCTGGCCAAGCTCGGGATGGAGCGGCGCACGCAGGCGGCCGTCTACCTCACCGCTCACCACACCCCCGACGGGCCGTTGGACGGCCTCAGGCCCTGAGGGCGTCCAGAGCCCCGAGGTCCCGACGCCCCCGGTCGGGCGCACCGATCGGGGGACCAACGGCCCGCCCCCACGGCCCCCCGCCGCCCGACAGTGGAGCTGGCGCCGTGACGACGTGCCCCGGCGTCCGGACGCGAGCAGCCGAGGAGGAGCGCGATGAACACGCAGACGTCGACGCCGCCGCGCCGGCCCACGATCGTGGCGGGCTACGACGGCTCGGTCAGCGCCTCGACCGCCCTCGAGTGGGCGGCCGGGGCGGCAGCCGAACGTGGGTGCCACCTGGAGGTCCTCACCGCCCTGCCGCTGTCCTACGAGGGCATGGCGGCGCCGATCGGGCTGGCCTCCTCGGTCGGGGTCGGGCGCCCCCACCACCTGCCGGAGGCCCGCGTGGAGGACGCCAGGCAGCTGGCCGCCAAGTTCCTGCCCGACGACGCGGTGACGCTGCGCGAGGTGGCCGGCAGGGCCACGCTGACGTTGATCCGCGCGTCCGAAGGGGCCCGCCTGCTCGTCGTCGGCAACCGCGGGCACGGGGCCTTCGGGTCGGCCGTGCTGGGATCGGTGTCCGCGTCGGTGGCCCGGCACGCGTACTGCCCAGTCACCGTCGTGCGCGGGGCGG
>Ga0164308_10000653_pt1 | contig 18737 bp, 20 predicted proteins | sample Whisoiple_246_MG_FD_109983 | JGI IMG/M metagenome (GOLD analysis project Ga0164308, IMG submission 109983) | Soil microbial communities amended with fresh organic matter from upstate New York, USA - Whitman soil sample_246_MG | ecosystem: Environmental > Terrestrial > Soil > Unclassified >...
CGACCAACCGGTGCCCGAGATCGGTGACGAGATCGCGGTCGCCCGCGCCCTGCGCCACCTGGCCGACCAGCTGATCGAGGTCGCCACCGGCGACATCGAGACGCTCACCGGGGAGCACGACGTCAGGGTCCGCGCGACCTGACCGCGGCTTCGACGTCTCGGCTTCGACGACTCGGCGCCGGGTGGGCTCGCGCCGGGTGGGCTCTCGCCGAGCGCCACCACACCGGACGCGAGTCCGGGGGCGACGCGTCCGTCAGGGAACGACCGTCAGGGAACGACCGTCAGCCGGTTGCGGACGGCGGTCACACCGGCGATGGCGGACGCCGCCTCCCCCACGAGGCGCGCGTCCTCGGGGCTGCGCACGGTGCCGGTCAGCTCCAGGGCTGTGCCGACCGTGTCCACGTGGATCCGCGCGGCGGTCTCCTGCGCTCTCCGCACGAGGGCGGCCAGGATCCGGCCCGCGGCCTCGTCCGCGGTCGGCGACGTGTACGGCTCGATGTCGATCATGTTGAGCACGGCCGTCACGCCCGGCGTCCGCCGGATGGCGCCGTCCACCGCGATGCGCTGCTCGGTCGAGCCGAGGCAGCCGGTCAGCAGCACGCGCCCGTCGTGGACGGTGAAGCGCACGGCCCCGTCCGGGATCGTGGCGATCGCGGCCAGGACCTGGGCGGCGGCCCGGACGATGTCGACGTCCTCGCAACCGCCCGGACGATGCCTGACGACCAGCTCGTCGGCCATGGCCCTGAGCCCCTCCACGCGGAAGGCAGCCCGCAGGACGGCCTCCTTCTCGTGCTCCGACTCGACCTCGCCGGCGAGGACGAGCGTGCCGTCGTTGACGGCGACCCCGATGTGATCGGCGTCCACGTCAGGTGCGGCCTGAAGCTGTTCGGTGACGCGCAGCTTGAGGGCGTGGTCGGTGTCAGTCAGTTGCTGGGTCATGTCACGATCCTGCGCCCACTCCGTCACGCCGGGCCGGGACCAAGGACCTACGGCCCGGGACCGACACGCTCCGGGGCCCGACAGTGGTGGCGTGGGCGTCAGCACCGAGTGCGGCGCCCCTCCCCTGACACGAGGAGGTAGACATGGACGCACGGGCGTCGACGCCGACCGGACCGCCCCCGATCGTCGTGGGCTTCGACGGATCCCCCGCCGCCGAGACTGCTCTCGAGTGGGCGGCCAGGGCAGCGGCGAGCCGCTCGTGCCCGCTCGAGATCCTCGCGGCGACCGGCCCCGCCCACGAGGGCGTCGCCGCTCCGATCGGGCTCTCGTCGTCGGTCGTGCCGGGACGGTCGCACTCTCCCGACTCGTTGGTCGAGGACGCGAGGCGGCTCGCCGCGAAGGTCCTGCCGGACGACGCCGTCGAGGTGACCACGGTCGCCGGTGCTGCCGGGCCTGCGCTGGTGCGCGCCTCCGAGCGGGCGCAGATGGTCGTCGTGGGCAACCGCGGGCACGGAGCGCTCGGCTCCGCGCTGCTCGGTTCGGTGTCCGCGGCGGTGGCCCGGCACGCGCACTGCCCTGTCACGGTCGTACGCGGCACGGTCGACGACCCGGACCGCCGACGCCCGGTCACCGTCGGCGTCGACTACCTCGAGCCCTCACCGGCTGCCGTACGGCTCGCAGCGGACGTCGCCGCCAGGTGGGCTGTCCCGCTGCGGATCGTCTCGGCGTGGGCCGAGCCGGAGCTGGGGCCGATCGGCTTGTCCCACCTGCACGCTCGCCCGGTCAGCGAGGGGGCGCGAGCTCGGCAGGACCTGGCCCGGGCCGCGACGCTGGAGGCGGCCGCGCAGGCCCGGGTCGTCGCGCCGGACCTCGTCGTCGAGCTGCTCACGCCCGGGGCGCCCGCGGCGCCGGCACTCGAGGACGACTCGCGGCGCTCGGGCCTCCTCGTCCTGGGCTCGCGCCGGCTGGGGCCCCTCGAGCGGGTCGCCGTGGGTTCGGTCGGAGACGCGGTCCTCGACCACGCGTCGTGCCCCGTGACGATCGTGCCCACCTGCACCGCCCACACGGCCGGGCGCTGAGCCAGGCTCTGATGATCGGCCGAAACGGCCTGCGTCGCCGCTGAGGGCGCGATGATCGAGGGGCTGGATCCACCCCTCAGCGTCGATCGGACGGGTCGGCGCGTCCGAAGGAAAGGCTGGCCATGTCGTTCTGGGACATCATCTGGTTCATCGTCGTGTTCTTCGCCTTCGCGACCTATCTCATGGTCCTGTTCTCGATCGTCGTGGACCTGTTCCGCGACCCCGAGGTGTCGGGTTGGATGAAGGCGCTCTGGGTGGCGTGCCTCATCTTCTTCACCTTCATCACCGCGATCGTGTACCTCATCGTCCGCGGTCGCGCCATGACCGAACGGGCGACGCGCGACGCCCACGCGGTCCGCTCGGCCCAGGACGACTACATCCGCACCGTCGCGGGCGGCGGCCCCTCCCCCGCCGACCAGATCGCACACGCCAAGGACCTGCTCGACGCCGGCACGATCACGGCCGCGGAGTTCGACGTGCTCAAGGCCAAGGCCCTTGCCTGACGCCGGCCGGGCCCGACGGACAGCCGGGCGCGTGTCCGCGCATCGGCCTCGGAGCCTGCCCGTCGTCAACTAACCTCGGAAGATGAGTCGGGCGACTGCCCCTCGCAGGTTGACGGCGCGGTTCTGGCGTGGACGACGGTCCGCCGCCGTGGCCGGGATCGTCTTCGGCGTCCTGCTGCTCGCCGCCCTGACGATGGTGCGCCTGGCGCTCTCGGACACGAGCGTCGCCTCCCTGCAGTCGGACCCGTCGCGACGCACGCTCATCGGGCTGAGCCTCAACCTCGTCCCGTTCGCGGGCATCGCCTTCCTCTGGTTCATCGGGGTCATTCGCGACCAGCTGGGCGACGTCGAGGACCGGCTCTTCTCCACCGTCTTCCTCGGCAGCGGCCTGCTCTTCCTTGCGATGCTCTTCATCGGCGCGGTGACCACGAGCACCGTCATGTCGCTCGTCGTCACGCAGAACCCGAGCACCGAGCTGTTCGACTACGGCCGCCTGACCACCCAGGGCCTCATCTCGGTCTACGCGCTGCGCATGGCCGCGGTCTTCACCCTCTCAGTGAGCACGGTCGGCATCCGCACCGGGGCGCTGCCGCGCTGGGTGGCCTACAGCGGCTACGTCGTGGCGTTGGGGCTCATGGTGGCTGCCGGCGAGCACAAGTGGGTCCAGCTGATCTTCCCGGCGTGGGTGCTCATGGTCAGCGTCGTGATCCTCGTGACCAGCCCGCCGGACCGCGACACGGTGACCTAGCGCGGCGCCTTCCCCCGTCACCGTCACCTGGCGACGCCGCGCTCGTCGCACGGCGGGTCGACGGTGATGCCGACGACGTGCAGCTGGGTGTCCATGAGCTCGAGAGTGCGCCGCATCGCCGTCGGCTGCAGCGTGCCGACTCCCGGGCCGTACGGGTGGTTGAAGAACACCACGAGCAGCATCAGCACGGCGATGACCATCGTCACGGTCCCCATCAGTACGCCCTGCGTCAGCGCGCGTTCCCCGCTGTCGGCGAAGAAGAGCATGAAGCCGAAGAGGGCCAGGCTGAGCAGCAGGAGACCGATCCACAGCGGCACGGGGATGATCCCCGACGCGGAGTGCAGGCGGGCGTCACGCGCCTCCTGCCGCTGGGTCGTCTGGTCCATCCACCGGTCGTACGCCGACTGCTCTGCCGGCGTGCCCGGTTGGACGGGCTTGATCGTCAGGAACATGCGGGCGCCCCACGGGTTGACCGTCTCGCCGAGGGTGCCCGCTTCCACGGCGTCCCACTCGGCCCCCGCGACGGACCTCGCGTAGCAGACGAGCTGGCCCGTCAGCGGGCGAGACACGTCGGAGGGGAGGAACTGGGCCGTCTGGGTCATCTCGGCCACGACCGTGGCCTCGGTCGCCGCTCCGACCCGGCTGCCGTCGTAGGACTGGAACGCCAAGAAGATGATGAAGCCGAGCAGCACCGAGAACCCCGTCGCGAGGACGCCGAAGACCCCTGCAGCGCGGTCGCCGTCGCTGAAGTAGCCGCCCACCGGGGCCGTGCGGCGCACCAGGAGCATGACCGCCACCGTCGCAGCCGTGAGGGTGACGGCGATGAGCAGACCCCAGACGACGTTCACGGGCAGCGGTCGGGCGCGATCGGGACAGCCATGCTTGAAGTCTGTGGGCTGTCAGGGGTCCCCGTCAGCCCATCGGCCGCTTTGCCCGACGCGGCGGACACCGGGCGCCGATGGTCGGACGCGGCGCGGAGGACCAGCATTGCGGCTGCGCTGCGCGGGAGGTCGGACGGTACCGACGCACCCCGTGTCGCCGGCGTGTAGCGTCCACCTTCCAGTGGACACATCGTGGATCGTCGCAGCTGCCGAGTCCTACGACCGGGTGGCGGATCGGTACGTCGCCGGCGTCGGTGATGGGCTCGACAACCTGCCCCTCGAGTCGGCCCTGGTCTCTTACTTCGCCGAGCGGATCGCAGCCACGGGTGGCGGACAGGTGGTCGACCTCGGGTGCGGCCCCGGACTCCTCACCCGGCACCTGGCCTCCCTGGGGCTACCCGTCCTGGGCGTCGACGTCTCGCCCGAGATGCTCCGGATCGCGCGCCGGTACAACCCCGCGGCGTCGTTCGTGGAAGCATCGCTGACTCGGCTGCCGGTCGCCGACGGCTCGATGGGCGGCGTCTTCTGCTGGTACGTCATGCACCACGTGCCCGACGACGACCTCGCCCGGTCCTTCGCCGAGGTCGCCCGGGTGCTGCGTCCTGGCGGCCAGCTGCTGCTCGGTGGTCACGTCGGCGACAGCGCCTACGTCAAGACCGAGGGCTACGGAGGCCTGCCGATGCAGGTGCTGTTCGCGCGCCGCAGCGCCGACGCGTACGTGGAGCGTGCCCGCGAGGCGGGCCTGGTCGTGGACGCCACGACCACGCTCGGACCCGACCACCCTGCGACCGCAGCGCTGCTGCTCGCCCACAAGCCGAGCGACGCCTAGCCGAACGTCGCCGGCAGCGCCATCGCGGACCGCAGCCGCTCCGCGTACTCGGCGCGCTCGGATCCTGCGACCCACCGGGCCCGGTCGTGGCGCTGGTAGAGCTGGTCACCGGCGAACCGGGGGAACACGTGCACGTGCAGGTGCCAGACGTCCTGGTTGCCCGCGGGCTCGTTGTGCTGACGGGTCGACGTTCCCTCGCACCCGTACGCATCCCGAACCGCGACCGCGACGCGGCGGGTGAGGTCCCACACCGCGTGCCCGTCCTCCGCCGGCATCGAGTACAGGTTCTCGACGTGGGCGCGAGGCATCACGAGGACCGCGCCCGGGTTGCCCGGCCACCACTTCGGGGCGATCCGCGCGAAGGCGCGCTCGGTCACGGCGACGACGTCGGTCGGCTGGTTCCGGTCGTTGAACTCTCGCCGCGCTGCAGACGGCAGAACGGACAGTCGTATCCGGGCGGTTCGTGAGAGATGGCACGCACGACAGCGAGTCTGACACCCGCCGTCGCCTCGGGCTGCGACCGGCGGGCCGCCGGGGGGTGAGCGGGACGTTTGTCCCTTCTGCCCTAGTCTTGCCGGCGACCTGGTCACCGACGTGACAGGCCGCCGGCCCGCCTCGAGCGAGGCCGTGACCGCCGACCGTGGATGAAGGGCAGCGAAGGCTCCGATGATCAACGTCCTGCTGGCTGGTGGCGTCGCGATGGCAGCGGCGCTGCTCTGCACGAAGCCGTTCATCGCGTTCCTCGTACGGCGACGATACGGCCAGTTCATCCACGACGACCTCACGCACCACCACGTCAAGCGCGGGAAGCCCACCATGGGTGGGGCGGTGATCATCGGGGCCGTGTTCGTCGGCTACTTCGGCTCGCACGCGCTCCTGCTGCTCCTGACCGCCACGGGGACGCTCAAGGTGAACCACAACGGGATCTCGCTCAGCGCGCTGCTCGTGTTCTTCCTGCTCACCGGCCTCGGGCTGGTCGGGTTCCTCGACGACTACACGAAGATCCGCAAGGAACGCAGCCTCGGCCTGACCGGGAGGCAGAAGCTCGTGGGGCAGACCCTGGTCACCGTCGTCTTCGCCCTGGGCGCCCTGCTGCTCAAGGACGAGAACGGACAGCCCCCCGCGTCGACGGCGATCTCGTTCGTCAGGGACACCAGCGTCGACCTCGCCTTCGCCGGCCCCGTCGTGGCGGTGGTCCTCTTCATCGCGTGGGCCAGCGTCCTCATCGCCGGCGCCTCCAACGGGGTCAACATCACCGACGGCCTGGACGGCCTGGCCACCGGGGCCTCGGTCATGGTGTTCGGTGCCTACACGCTGATCGCCATGTGGCAGTACAACCAGGGCTGCACGGTCGCGCCCGGCCCGCACTGCTACGACGTGGGCGACGCGCTCGACCTGGCCGTCATCTCGTGCGCGATCGGCGGCGCGTGCTTCGGGTTCCTGTGGTGGAACACCTCTCCGGCCGAGATCATCATGGGCGACACCGGCTCACTGTCCCTCGGCGCGGCGTTGGCCGGACTGGCCATCCTCACCCACACCCAGCTGCTGCTCGTCGTCCTCGGCGGTCTCTTCGTCATCGTGACCGCCTCGGTCATCATCCAGGTGGCCAGCTTCAAGCTCACCGGCAAGCGGGTGTTTCGCATCGCTCCTCTCCACCACCACTTCGAGATGGTCGGGTGGTCCGAGGTCACGATCGTGGCCAGGTTCTGGATCATCGCCGGGATCTGCATCACAGCAGGACTCGCGCTCTTCTACGCCGAATGGCTCACCGCCGGCTAGGCCCTGCCGCGCCGGCTGCTCGCGGCGATGGCTCCCGCAGGGACGTCACGACGTCCCTGCGGCCTCGGGGATCGCTCCGAGCTGCTGGAGGAGCGACAGCAGGTCCGCCACACCCCAGTGCTCGAACCCCGGGGGTTGTCGCTCGCACAGCGGCTGCCCGGCGTCCGCATTGTGGCTCTCATTTGGTTTGCGCGGCCTCGGGCACCTGAGCTCCAGCCCGGCCAGGCCAGAACCTTGCCCCATGCTCTAAGTAGCCGATGAGCGGTCGCCACCCCCCGCATCGGTCACATGAGCATTGCGCAGACGTCCTGGATCTTGCCAGCCGACGTGAAGGTCGTGATGGCGCCGGACGGACCTGAGATGGCCACGAACTGGCCGGTGAACAGGTAGGTGCGGCCGCTCTGAGTGTCTCCGGGGCCCGCGTCGCCCGGGAAGAACACGAACGCGTTGATGCCGTTCTCCTGAAGAATCGATCCGCCATCCGCGGTGGACACGTTATCGAAGCTGCCCTGTTGGTCGATCGTGGTCGAGGTGCCGGTATCCACGTTTGTGAACCGGTCGATGTGGCGACCGGTCGCGTGGAAACGGCCGTTGTCGAAGAACGTGAAGACCCGGTTGCCGCCGACGAGCTCCGCTTGCAGCGTGAAGGGGCAGGCGGTCCCGGCCGGGAAGGTGTCGCTGTGACCGATCGGAGCGGGGATGTGGACCGGCGTGCTCGCGGACGCGTCGGGAGCGCCCGTGACGACGCACCCCAGCATCAACGCCGCGGCACCCACCAGGAGCCCACCGGGTCGAATATGTCCTGTCGCACCCCGCCGTCGCTGGCGCGGGAGGGCCCAGCCTGCGGCAAGCACAACGACGACGGCGATTGCGAGGGCGACGGGCATCGGGAACCTCCCGGGTTGGTGAGTCCTCACTCTCCTCTCCGTAGCCCACCGCTACCGCCCGAACGCACGGATCTGCCGCGCGGAGGACGTTCGTCCAACCATGCCGCGGTGAGGGCGGCCACGCTCGCCCCGTGATGCCGCTCGCCGGACTAACGTCCGATCCGCCCCCGATGTGCACGTCGCGCGGATGGCCTCCATCGAGCGCCTCGCGACCTAGGCCTGGCGCTTCCGCTTGGAGCGGGCGGCCGAAGGCTCGGTCGACACCTATCCGCCATCTATGAAGGGTCCGCTATCGCCCGGCAGGTAGCGGCCGCCGGTGTTGCCGCCGTTACGGGCTCGCGCCGCTCGGGCGCGGCGCTCGTCGACGTCAGAGGTGGGCCTCCGGTGGCGTTGGCGCCGGTCATAGGCCATTGCCAGGGCGAGGAGAACGACTAGGCATAGGGCGGCGAACACGAGTCCAGGCATGAGACCCTCCCTCGGCCGGTGGGCCCGACGTGATGCCCACCTTCCAACAAGGCATCGTTCCACCGGTGCCGCCGGACTGTCCACTGATGCCGCGTTGACGTCAGTCCGCCGGCCAAGGGCAACCGCCGAGACGAGCGATGAAGTCGTGCACCAGGTCCCCTTCGTAACCGTCCTCGAACGGCGACACTCGATGTTTGTTCAGCACGGGAGGGTGAGGTAGCGGTTCACCTGCTCAGGTGCTGGTTTGCGGCGCCGCCGTCTTCGCGGACCAGGGCAGGAGTGTCGCGCTGGTGAGCAGGACGACGGCTCCGAGAACGAGGCTCGTCAAGACACCCACTCGCAGCGGTCGACTTTCCGGAGCAGCTGGAACCCGTCACCCACAGCAACATGTCCGCAGCAGAACACGATCCCGATCGCCGGCGCACCCCATTTCCCGACCGGAGCAGGACGCAGCGGCTTCCGGGTCCACCGCGTCGCGGGCGGCTATCCCCCGGGGCAGGCCGCAGGGTGCAAGTCTCGAGGCCGTCGAACCACGTCACCGCAGGCCAGAGGCCTGAACGTGGATGAGTCGGCCGATACGCCGGGTTCTGTCCCGCGGCGCCGTTACCGGCATCCGCGGTGACGGCCATCCATCTGGGCCGACCATTGCTGGCCGGCTCTAGCGTCCTACCCGCGCACTCGACCGGGCCGGCCTCCTCGATGCCCGGGGGCACCGTTCGTACGCTGTCTGGACTTGCTCCGGGTGGGGTTTACCGAGCCGCTCCAGTCACCTGGACCGCTGGTGGTCTCTTACACCACCGTTTCACCCTTACCGGGGGCCGAGGCCTCCGGCGGTCTGTTCTCTGTGGCACTGTCCCGCGGGTCACCCCGGGTGGCTGTTGGCCACCACCCTGCCCTTCGGAGCCCGGACGTTCCTCGGCAGGGCCGAAGCCCTGACGCGACCGTCTGGCCGACTCATCCGCGCACCAGCATAGGGGTGTCGACGCGTGGGGACCCAACCAGCACAGGCCCGCCGGCGTCAGGCGACGCGTCGGAAGCCGACGAGCGCGACGTCGTCGTGCCGGTCCGGGTCGGTCACCGCCTCGACGAGCGCGTCGAGGAGCTCGTCGAGATCGGCGTCGGCCGCGATGTCGCGGAAGTGCTGCTCGGCGACGTCCCGCAGCCGCTGCAGACCGGTGTCGATGCCTTCTCCCCGACGCTCGACGAGCCCGTCGGTGTAGAGGAGCAGCACGTCACCGACGCCGAAGGGCAGGTTGACGACGGGGCGCGGAACCGTGCCGACGCCGTGCAGCGGCGAGCCGTCCTCGATGTAGCGCCCCTCGCCCCCACGGATCAGCAGGGGTGGCGGGTGACCGGCCACGGTCATGGACAAGGTGTCGGCGGCCGGGTCGAAGAGCACGTACACGGCCGAGGCCATCGGCGTGGGCGCCTCGACGGCCATGAGCCGGTCGACGGCCCGGGCGAGGGCGTCCGGCTCGGGGTGCTGGGTGGCGAGCACGCGGACCGCAGAGCGCATCCGGGAACCGCCGAGCGCGGCGTCGACGCCGCGTCCCATGACGTCGCCGACGACGGCGACGAGTCGCTGGTCGTCCAGGGCGGCGACGTCGTAGTAGTCGCCGCCGACGTCGGTGCGGCCGGCCTGGCGGTACACCGCGCCGAACCCCCAGCCGGCCACGTCGGGCAGCTCCTGCGGCAGCAGCGTCGCCTGCAGCACCGCGGCGGTCCGCCGCGTCTGGGAGTAGAGGTCGGCGTTGTCGATCGCGAGGCCGGCGCGCCGGGCGAGGTCCTCGGCGAAGGCGACGTCGGCCTGCGTGTAGCGACGGCCGGACTCGGCGGCGACGAAGGTGAGCACGCCGAGCACCCGGTCCCTGCCGATGAGCGGCACCGACATCGCGCTCTGCAGGCCCAGCTCGCGGGCGATGCGCAGGTGCTCCTCGTCACGCGCCGAGGCCACGAGCATCTCGTCGGTGACGGTCTCGACGAGCAGGCTCGTGCGCGAGCGCACCACGTCGCCGGCCCCGCCGGGCCGTTCGAGGTCGGGTGGCCAGCGGGTCTCGAGCTCCTTGGCGAGCGCCACCTTGGCGGGGTCGACGTGGGCCACGGCGAGGGTGCGCAGGATGCCGTCGTCGATGAGCTGCACCGAGCACCAGTCGGCATGTGTCGGTACGGCCAGCGAGGCGACCTGGCGCAGCGTCTCGCGGTAGTCGAGGCTGCCGGCGAGAGCCTGCGAGGCGTCGGCGAGGAACTCCAGCTGGGCGGCTCGCGCGGCACTCTCCTCCTCGGCCCGCAGCCTCAGGATCGTCTGGGCGCACATGTCCGCGAGCACCCCGAGCACGGTGATCTCCTCGGCGTCGGGTGGCCCGACGCGCCCGTCGAAGCGGAAGGCGACGGCACCCACGACCTCACCCGTGGGGCGTGACACGAGCGGCAGGGTGATGTTCGAGCGTTCGGTGCGTTCGTCCTCGACGTCGGGGTAGCGGGCGAGCATGTCGGCTCGGCTCTCGACGACGACGGTGCGGCCGAGCCGCACGGCGTCGGTCATCGGGGTGGGCTGGGCCAGGTCGAAGACGGCCCACTGTCGCGCCAGCCTGCGACTCATCCCGTGCGTGCCGACGGTGCGCAACCGGTCGGGGCCGTCGCGCAGCGCGACCATCGCGCGCGAGGCGCCGATGACACCAGACGCGCGTTCGGTGACGATCTCGGTGAGGTCGTCCATCGACGTCGCGGCCGCGAGGTCGGCGACGATGCGGGCGAGGGCGGCGATGCGTGGCGCGACGGCCGTTGTGCCTCGGCCGGCGCTCGGCTCCGTCGCGCTCATGCGCACATATTGGCAGTTGGCCGCGTCGTCGTCCCCGATAACGAGCAAGCGAGTGCCACCATGGAGGGGTGACCACGCCGACGGTGGACGGCGACACCGAGCTCGCCCGCCTCGACTTCGGCCCGGACGACTTGCGCCGGGTCCGCGAGGTCGTACGGTCGATCACGGTCGACCGGGTCCCGGACCGGGTCAGCGACGCGGAGATGGCGGTGCACGAGGTCGCCGTGAACAGCATCGTCCACGGCGGCGGCCACGGTCACCTGCGCATCGACGCCGTCGACGAGTCGCTCGTCTTCACCGTCGAGGACGCCGACGGCACCGGCTCGACGCCGGTGGTGCGCGAGGCCGATCATCACGCCCTGAGCGGGCGTGGCCTGTGGATCGCCGAGTGCCTGACCGACCGCCTCGTCATCGAGTCGACGCCCGCCCGCACGACGGTGCGGTTGCACGTCGACCTGCCGACTCGGCAGCCGGCTCGCTAGTCGTCTCCGGGTAGGCGGCAGCCGGGCGCAGATCGGCAGACCGGCGGACCGTCAGACCGTCAGTGGACGGCGTGGTCCGGCGTCGGCGACGAGTCCACGTCGATGACCTGGTCGAGCCGCGTCAGGCGCACCAGGCGCAACGACACCCCGTCGCACCGGAGCCGCAGCGTGGCGCCGGCCGCGCGGGCCCGGTGGTAGAGCCCGATGACGGCGCCGAGACCTGAGGAGTCGAGGAACGTCACGTCGCGCAGGTCGACGACGACGGTGGCGCCCGGTGCCAGGGCGACCGCTTCGAACGCGGCGCGCACGTCGGGAACGGTGTAGGTGTCGACCTCCCCTGCCAGCCGCACGAGGCTGCTGCCGTCTGCACTCGAGACCGAGACGTCCACCTGGCTCCTCCCCTCCCCTGGGCTCTCCCACCGTAGGCCCGCGGACCGGTCGCCGTCACTGGTTTCGGGGGCCGCGTTCTCGCCGACGAGCGCGGCCCGTCCGCCTGTGACCCGAGTCACAGATCGGCGCTGGCGTCAACGATCGTGGCTCCCCGCTCGTCGTGCTTGGGAGGGACGGTACGCACGTCCCCGCTCGTCAACGAGGACGTGGACCGCCCCGCAACCGGAAGCCTGCCCTGAGGACGATGACCCAGACCGCTCCCCCGACCACCCGCCCCGCTCTCGACGACACCCAGGTGCTCGCCGCCGACCGCACCGCCCAGCTGCCCCTCGCCACGCCTGACGACGACTCCGGTCGCCGGCGCCTGCTCGACCTCTCGCTGACCCAGATCCTCGGTGGCTCGCTGGCCGCCGCCACCGCGGCAGCCCTCGGCTCACGGCTCGGCCTGCTCGGCACGATCGCCGGCGCCGCCATCGGTTCGGTCATCACGGCCGTCGCGGCGAACCTCTACACGAACTCGATGGCTCGCGCCCGGGAGGCGGTCGTGCTCGCCAGGCTGTACACCCGCGGCGACGCCGATTCGCGGCGCCCCGACTGGTGGCGCCTGCCCGACCGCGCCGGCACCCGCCGACTGCTCGCGACCACGGGCGCCCTCTTCGCGGTCGCCGCCGCGTTCCTCACCGGGGTGCAGCTGACCACGGGCGCCCAGGTGACGGGCACGACGATCGGCCGCAGCGCCGCCGCGGCTCCCGTCGTCGAGGCGCCGTCCGGCTCCGACGCGTCGGGCATCTCCGGTTCCCCGGGCACCGACGCGTCGCGCCGCGCGACCACGAGCCCCTCGCCGACGAGCCCCACCACGGGCACGCCGGCCCCCGCGGCAACGACCGACGCACCCGCGTCGGGGAGCGGCGCCGGCGGTACCGGCGCAGGCACCGGCGCCCCGACCGGCACCTCGACGCCGGACGCGTCGTCGACCGGCACCCCGACCCACACCTCGCCCACGCCGGCCGGCGGCACCGACCCGCAGTCGGCTGGCACGAACCCGGCCAACCCGGTTCAGCCGACGCCCTGACGCCGCCTGGCCCGCCCTGACGCCGCCCGTACCGGAGCGCCGAGGAGGCCCGCCTTCCGGCCGTGGACGGTGTCAGACGACCGTGAGCCCGACGTCGCCGGTCGACACGTCGGCCGTCTCGACGCGCACCCGGACCGAGTCCCCCGGGCGGGCCGTGCCCGCAGCCTTGGCGACGATCGCGAGGTCGATGAGCTGCACGACGACCCCCTTGCCGTTGACGTCGACGACGACGGCGTCGAGCACCGCGCCGAGGTGGCCGGCGAGCTCGGCGGCCTCGACGGCGTCGGTGCAGGCCCGCTCGACCTGGCCCGCGCGCCGGTCGGAGGCCGCCATGACCTCCGGGAGGGCTGCGAGCGCCTCACGGGCCCAGGCCGGCACGTCGATGCCCGCCGACAGCGCCTCGCAGACGACGAGGCCGAAGCGGTCGACGAGGCGGCGCAGCGGTGCCGTGACGTGCGCGTACGGCTTGGCCACCGCGGCGTGGTCGGGCTGGTCCGGCACGGTGCCGTCGAAGGGCGTGTAGCCGGCGCCGCGGAACAGTGTCGTCGCCTCGTGGATGAGGGCCAGGTGCCTGGGGTCGGCACGGTCGAGGGTGCGCAGGAACTCGCCGTAGGCCAGCCCCTTCGGCCACGGGACGCCGGCGGCCGCGGCCTGGTGCCGGAACCGCGACAGGTCGCGCTGGTCGGGCGTCGGCATCGTGCGCAGGATGCCGATCTTCCCGCGGAGCATGAGGTCGGCGGCGCCCATGCCGGTGAGCAGGGAGATCTGCGCGTTCCAGTCCTCGGCGGCCAGCAGCGGGCGGAACGAGATGGTGAACCCGCCCGAACCGTCCTCCTGGACCTCCTGCTCGGGCATCGGCAGCGACGCACCACCGCGCTTGCGCTCGAGGGCGATCCGCTTCTCGCCGACCTCCTTGAGCAGCAGGAGGACCTCCTCGGCGGTCCCGGCGTCGACGCCCTTCTGCACCTCGGCGTAGTCGTAGCGCCGGACACTGCGCACCATGGCCCGGAAGACCTCGACGGCGGTGCCCTCACCGTCGGCGTCGAGGGTGATGTCCCAGACGAACGCGGGGCGGACCTGGTCCGGCAGGAGGCTCGCCGCCCCCTCGCTCAGCTCCTTCGGGTGCAGCAGCACCCGCTCGTCCGGGCAGTAGACCGTCTGGCCCCGTCGACGCGCCTCGGAGTCGACGGCTCCCCCGGCCCGGACGAACGCGGGGACGTCGGCGATGGCGTAGCGCACCCGGAAGCCGTCGCCGGCGCCCTCGATGTGCATCGCCTGGTCGAGGTCCATCGAGGAGGGCGGGTCGATGGTGACGAACGGGACGGCGGTCTCGTCGCGCTCGGGCAGCCGTGCCGCCCCGGCCGCCGCGGCGGCCTCCGCCACGACGTCGGGCGGGAACGCGTCGGGCAGCTTCGCCTCGCGCCGGATGTCCTCGAACCGCGCGGTCAGGGCCTGGGCCACGTCTCCCGGCGCCGGTGCCGGGTGGAAGACGATGTGTCTCGAGGGCATGACGCCACCCTATGCACGCCGGTTCCTCGGTCGAGCCGACGCGCCCGCGGCGTTCGGACGGCGCGTCAAGGGAGGGGCGCGCCTCCACCACCACGGAGTGCCTAGGCTGGCCCCCGTGCTCATCCTCCTGCCCCCCTCCGAGGGCAAGACCCCGGCCCGCCGGGGACGACCGCTCGACCTCGGTTCCCTGTCCTTCCCCGAGCTGACGCCGCTGCGTGAGGACGCCGTGCGCGCCGTCGCCGCCGTCAGCGCCGATCCGGGGGCGCCCGAGGTGCTCGGCGTCAGCCCGAACCTGCAGGCGGAGGTCGATCGCAACACGCGTCTGCTCACCGGGCCGGCCCGCGTCGCCGCCGACGTGTACTCCGGGGTGCTCTACAAGGCGCTCGACCTGCCGAGCCTCGACGCCGGAGCCCGGCGCCGCGCCAACCGCAGCATCGTGATCTTCTCCGCGCTCTTCGGCGCGGTACGGCTCACCGACCGCATCCCCGCCTACCGCGTCCACGTCTGCGCGCACGTGCCCGGCATCGGCGTCCTCGACCGGGTGTGGCGCCCGCACCTCGCGCCGGTCCTCGAGCGCGCCGCCGGCGAGCGAGGCCTCGTCGTCGACTGCCGCTCCACGACCTACGCCGCGATGTGGCGTCCCCCGGCCCACGTCGCCCGCCGCACCGTGCAGGTCACCGTCCCCGGCGCGTCGCACATGGCCAAGCACACCCGTGGCCTCGTCACCCGCGAGCTCGTCGGTCGCGAGGCACCCCGCACCCCGGAGGCCCTCGCCGACGCCTTGTCCGAGCGCTTCACCGTGACCCTCACCCCGCCCGAGCGCCCCGGCAAGGCGTGGCAGCTGGCCGCCACAGCGAAGGACTGACGCCGTGCTCGACCTCGCACAGCTCGTCGACCGGGTGGCCCCGATCCTCGTCTTCCTCGTGGCCATCACCCTCGTCGCCGAGCTCTGCGACCAGGCGGGCCTCTTCGACGAGGCCGCCCACTGGGCCGCGCGCCTGGCCCGCGGCCGGGTCGTCGTGCTGTGGCTGCTCGTCATAGTCCTCGCAGTGGTCTCCACGGTCGTGCTCAGCCTCGACACGACCGCGGTGCTGCTCACCCCGGTGGCCGTGACCGTGGCGCGGCAGGTCGGCGCACCACCCCTGCCCTTCGCGATGACGACCCTCTGGCTGGCCAACACCGCCTCGCTGCTGCTGCCGGTGTCGAACCTGACGAACCTGCTGTCCCTGCACCCGTTCGCCCAGCTCGGCGTCTCGACGTGGGGCTACATCCGGCTCCTCGCCGCTCCGGCGCTGGTCGCGATCCTCGGCACCGTCGCCGTGCTGTGGCTGCTGCACCGCACCCAGCTGCGCGGCCGCTACGAGGCGCCGCCACGGGCCGAGCCGCACGACCACCTCCTCATGGTGATCACCGCGTGGACGTGCGCTGCCCTGGCCGTCGCGTTCGTCGCCGGGCTCCAGCCGGCGATCGCCTCGGTCCCTGCGGCCCTCTTCCTCCTCGCCGCCACGTACTGGCGCGCCCCAGAGCTGCTGCGCCGCATCAAGATGCCGTGGCTCACCGTCATGGGCATCTGCGTGCTGTTCCTCGCCGTCGACGCCGCCCTGCGCGCCGGCCTCGAGGACTGGCTGCGCACGCTCGTCGGCGAGGGGAGCGGAGTCACCGCTCTGCTACGCATCAGTGGCCTCGGCGCCCTCGCGGCCAACGGGATCAACAACCTGCCGGCCTACCTCGCGCTCGAGCCGACCGTCGCCGATGCCCCGGCCCGCCTCGCGGCCCTGCTCATCGGCGTCAACACCGGCCCCGTCGTCACGATGTGGGGCTCGGTGGCGACGCTGCTCTGGGCCCAGCGGTGCCGCTCGGCCGGGCTCACCGTCGACGCCGGACGCGTGGCCCGCACCGGCCTGCTGTGCGCTGTCGTGGTCGTCGGCGCCGCGACCCTGACACTCGCCGCCACCGCCTGATCGGCCCGGGGCCGACGAGATCGCCCCGGGGAAGGTGTCGGATCGTGTCCGACCCGGGCGGCGCCGTTCGTGGGGTAGGTATGGACGCGGACCCCTCAGGCCCGCACGAACCGAAGGAGCCAGTCGTGGCCGAGTACCTCATCTACTTCAACCAGCAGTGGGTCGGAGACCACACCGAGGACTGGTTCCGCAGCCGCGGGCCCCTCGCGCGGGCGGTCACCGAGCAGATGAAGCAGGCCGGGGTCTACGTGTTCGCCGCCGGTCTCGAGGAGGAGGACGGCCCGGTGTACCACGCCGACCCCACCGGCGAGTCCGTCATCGTCAGCGACGGGCCGTACACCGAGACCAAGGAGTTCCTCGGCGGCTTCGCCATCGTCGACGTGCCCGACGACGCCACCGCGAAGGTGTGGGCAGCCAAGGTCGCCGAGGGCTGCGGGTGGCCGCAGGAGGTGCGCCGGTTCAAGCCCCGGACCCTCTGACGGTCAGCCGAGGGCGCGGCCCAGGTCCGCGACGAGGTCGCGGACGTCCTCGAGGCCGACCGAGACCCGGAGGACACCGTCGGTGATGCCGACGGCGGCCCGGGCCTCGGGCGTCAGACGTCGGTGGGTCGTCGTGGCCGGGTGCGTGATGAGCGACTTGGCGTCGCCGAGGTTGTTGGAGATGTCGATGACCTCGAGGGCGTTCATGAGGGCGAAGGCCTCGTCCTTGCCGCCGTCGAGCTCGAAGGTCACGACCGTGCCGGCCGCGAGCATCTGGCGCTTGGCCAGCTCGTGCTGCGGGTGGGACGGCAGGAACGGGTGCACGACACGGGTGACCCGCGGGTGCGACTCGAGGAACCGGGCCACCTCGAGGGCGCTGGCCGCCATCCGCTCGACGCGCAGCGACATCGTCTCGAGACCCTTGACGAGGACCCACGCGTTGAAGGGCGACATCGACGGGCCGGTGTGGCGCATGAGGTTCTGCACCGGGCCGTCGACGAACTCCTTGGGCCCGAGCACCGCACCGCCGAGCACGCGGCCCTGGCCGTCGATGTGCTTGGTCGCGGAGTAGACGACGATGTCGGCGCCGTGCTCGAGCGGCTTGCTGAACACCGGCGTGCCGAAGACGTTGTCGACGACGACCTTCGCGCCGGCGGCGTGGGCCAGCTCGCTGACCGCGGCGATGTCGACGAGCTCCTGCATCGGGTTGCTCGGGGTCTCGAAGAAGACGGCGGTGGTGGGCTCGGACAGCGCCTCGCGCCACTGGTCGAGGTCGGGCCCGTCGACGAACACCGTCTCGACGCCCCACCTCGGGAGGATCTCGTCGAGGATGACGAAGCACGAGCCGAAGAGGGCGCGCGACGACACGATGCGGTCGCCCTGGCCGAGCAGCGCCGCCAGCGCGACGAACACCGCGGACATGCCCGAGCCGGTGGCGAAGCACGCCTCGGCGCCCTCGATCTGCCGCAGCCGCTCCTCGAACATCGACACGGTCGGGTTGCCGTACCGCGAGTAGACGAACCGGTCGACGTCGCCCTTGAACGCCGCCTCGGCGTCCTCGGCGGTGTCGTAGACGAACCCCGACGTCAGGTACAGGCCCTCGGACGTCTCCTCGAAACCGCTGCGGGACAGGCCGGCCCGCACGGCGAGGGTGTCGGGCCGCCAGCCCTGCGTCGTGTTGGTGGTGGCCTCGCTCATCCCTGCACCCACGGCAGGCCCGCGACCTTCCAGCCGGAGACGGAGCGGTGGCGCTGCGCGTCGTGCGGGCCCTCGAAGCCCTCGAGGACGTTGCGCGACTGCTCCCAGCCCGCCGCGGTCGCGGCCTCGGCGGCGCTCGCCGAGCGCACCCACGAGCGGCACAGGAAGTAGACGGGCTGCTCCTTGCCGACACCGGCATCGGCCAGCTCGTCGACGAAGCGCTCGTTGACCCGGCCGTCGGGGTAGGACTGCCACTCGACGAGGACGACGTCCTTGCCGGTGGCGCTGAGGTCGGGCAGCCCGACGTAGGACCACTCCGCCCTCGTGCGCACGTCGACGAGCACCGCACCGGGCTCGTCGTGCAGGACCGACCAGGCCTGCTCGGGGGTCACGTCACCGGCATAGCTCATGGACCGAATATCGCACAGCGTCCGTCAGGCGAGATGAGCAGTCCGATTGGTGAAAGCCACGGACGCGGACCCGTCCTCCCAGACCTCGACGGCGGTCAGGCTGCCCGGTGCCGTTGCGAGCGCCCAGAAGCGCTCGGCCGGGGTGGCGAGCACGTCGCTGAGCACCGACAGCACCCCGCGGCGACTCGTCACCGCGACGACGGTGCCGCCCGCCGCGACGAGCGAGTGGTATGCCGTCTGCACCGTCCCGTCCGCCCCCTCGCCGGGTGCCTGCCCGGACCAGTCCGAGGACGTGGCGGCGTCCGTGTC
>Ga0164308_10000654_pt1 | contig 18736 bp, 14 predicted proteins | sample Whisoiple_246_MG_FD_109983 | JGI IMG/M metagenome (GOLD analysis project Ga0164308, IMG submission 109983) | Soil microbial communities amended with fresh organic matter from upstate New York, USA - Whitman soil sample_246_MG | ecosystem: Environmental > Terrestrial > Soil > Unclassified >...
CCTTACGCGACCTCGAATCCGCGACTGTTCCTGTGCTCGTCCTCGACGCCACCCGGAGGCGGTGTGCATGGTCTCTGCGGTCACTTTGCGGCCCGGAGCGCGCTCGCTGCCCTCGAGCGCTGATCATGGGGGAAGACCCGGGCCACCGCTCAGCCGGATTTCCCGGCGGCGCTGGGCGTGCTCGCGCTCGGGACCCTTTGTCGTAGATTCCGACCCATGTTCCGCCCCAAGAACACGATCGCCCTAGCTTTGTCTTTGATTGGCCTCGCCTCGCTCGGCCTCTCCGGACTGAGTGCCTGCTCGAGCACGACGACGCCGCCCATCGGGACTGGCGGCACGCCAGCGTCCGGAGGCACGGTCGGGAGCGGCGGTGCCTCGGGTGGCACGGCGAGCGGCGGAACGAGCAGCGGTGGCACGTCGAGTGGTGGAACCGCGAGCGGCGGGACGAGCAGTGGTGGTGCGGCGACCGGCGGCGCTGCGAGCGGTGGCGCTGCGTCTGGCGGCGCAGGGACTGGTGGCGCGGGGACCGGTGGTTCGGGTGGTGGAGCGACAGCGGCGTTCGAGCTGACGATCGACGGCATCGCCGCGGTCGACAACGACGATTGCGACGCGGGGGCGGAAGCCGCTTGCCCTCTCTTCCCGCAGAGGAACGTGTCGACGTTCATCCAGGGGGAGAACATCTCCCCGGCGATGAGCTGGCCCGAGGGTCCCGTCGGGACGCTGAGCTACGCGGTGATTCTCCACGACCTGACGGCGACCAACGCGCATTGGGCCCTCTGGGACATTCCGGCCGGCACTCTGGAGCTCCCAGAAGGCCTGCCGACGGGGGCGACCGTCACGACGCCGTTCACAGCCAAGCAGGCGGGGATCCAGGGCGGTTACTTTGGGTCCGGCGCGTGCGGCAACGTTTACGAGTTCAAGCTCTACGCTCTCGACACGGCGACCCTCGACGTGGCGAGTAACGCCATGACCGCTGACGTGATCGCTGCTCTCGAGGCAGCTTCGGCGCTCGACTCGAGTTTCGTGCGGGTGCAGAGCCGCGAGTACTGCGAGTGAGGTCCCCGCGGGCGGCGGTCACGCTGTCGCCTTTTTGTCATCGATTCTTCACAATCGCTCGATTTGGGCTAGTTTTTCCGGTTCGTGAGTCCGGAACAGGCGTCCTCCCGAGCGACCGTGCCCATGCCGGTGGCCGAGCTTTTGGGCTGGCTGCTGGCGGCGTCGTACCAGGGGCTGGCCATGGCCCTGCGGGGTGCTTCGGCCGATTTGCGGACGCAGATCTATGCGTTCGGCCACATGGCCCTGGCGGGGATGCTCGTCTGGGCGAGCGGCAGCCTCGGGGGCAGGTTCGGTCGTGACTCGCTGGGCCTGAGGGTCATGCTCTTCACCGTGCTGGTGGCGCCGCTCCTGCGGGCCACGTTGGAGACGGACCTAGAGGGACCGGTTGGGCGCTCCTCGCCGTTCATTCCGGAGGTGTCCTACTGGGTCGTCGCCCTGCTTGGCGCTCTCGTCTGGGCCTTGGCGCGCGAGATGGTGGGAGCCTGGCTCGCGCGCGGCTGGCTCCGACTCGCGGCGCTGTTGGCCGTGACGCCGATCGGCTTCGTGAATGCCTGGATCGCACCGCTCAGCTACCCGGGCGTCCACCTGTTCGTCTCCGCGAGTGTCGCTCTGGTCAGCGGTGCAGCCCTGCACGGCATCACGCTGCCGATGCGCGCGGGGTCCAGACGCTACGCCCGCGCAGCCTTGGTGGCCTTCGGCGCGCTGTCGGCGCTGTCCGTTTTCGTCACGCCGTCCAACGACGTCTTGGTCATGCTGGAGCGCCAACCGGGCGCCGTGTGGGCTCCGTTCATGGGACCCATGTGGGCAAGAGCGCAGGCTCGCTCGAGGTCGGCTCAGGCGCAGGGCATGTGGTTTCGACCGCGCGCAGCGGCGCCCAGTGCTCCTCCTACTGCCGCCCCCCTGCCGCGCGAGAACCTGATCGTGCTGCTCCTGGGCGTCGATTCCATGCGGGCAGCGGTCCTCGAAGAAGAAAAGCTCAGGCCGAAACTGCCGGAGTTCTTTCGCTTGCGTGACGAAGGTGTGTGGTTTCGCCAGGCGCGCTCCCCGGGGGCCTCGACGGCCACGACCATCGGGCCAATGTTTGCAGGCAAGCCCTATTCGGCCCTGTACTGGACCCACCACGATCGGCGCTTTTCCGAGGTCTTCCCCCACGAAGACGAGACGCCCCGCTTCACGGATCTGCTCGGGGCCGCCTCGGTGCCGACCTTCACCGTCGACACCACGGGTTGGCTGAACAACCATTTCGAGCTCGTGCGAGGCTTCTCGACGGAGATCGATGGTCGCCGCAGGTCCAAGAGCCAAGGCCCATCGTCCTATCCGTCGGCCGAGCGCGCCGGCAAGCACCTGAGCCTACGCCTGAAGAAGCAGAAGCGAGGACCGCTCTTCGCCTACGTTCACTTCATGGACGCGCACTCGCCGTACACGAGCGCCGGCAAAGCCAAGTCACCGTATGCGGGCTATTTGAAGGAGCTTGGCCTGGTGGACGAGGAGCTCGGCCGGCTCCGTGTGCAGCTCGAGGCACGGGGCCTGTCCGAGCGAACGGTGATCATCGTGTACGCCGACCACGGCGAGGCGTTCGGCGAGCACGACCTCACCTGGCACGCGTCCAGCCTCTACGACCCGATGATCAAGGTGCCCCTTTTGATCTCTGGTCCGGGCATCTCGGCTAGGGCCGTGGATGAACCCGTGTCCTTGCTCGACCTCTACCCGACCATCGTCGACCTCTACGGCCTCAGCGCGCCTGGTCACGTACTTGGCCAGAGTCTGGTGCCCATCCTGGCCGGCGGCAGCGAACCGCTCACTCGGCCGATCGTGTCCGAAGCGCGCTTGAAGCAGGCGCTGGTCAGTAGGGACCTGTGGAAGGTGATCGAAGATCCACGTTCAGGTGCGGTGGAGGTCTACGACCTGAAACGGGACCCGGGCGAGGAGAAGAACCTGTACTCCCCTGATGATGCCAGAAGCGAGGAGCTTTTGGGCTTGCTGGGCGCGTACTTCGACGCCCATGAGCTGAAACGAGCTGGGTACACCACGCCTTACCGCAAGTGGTGATAGGTGCCCCCCGCTTTCGATGCTACGGAGAAGCTAGAAGGCAAAACCAGGATTGCGACAAAACCCAGTGCCGGTCGTCCGATCGGAAGTACGACTGCTTCCGGAGCCGCGCAGGGTGATCTCCAAGCCCTTCCTTCCGGGAGTTTTTCCGGACGGTAAGAGTCGGGTCGAGCGCATCTTGCAGCGCATTTTGGCCCTCTCCGAGGAGGAGGTCGTGGCCACGCTCGAGGGCGTGTACGAGCGCTTCAGCGAGCGACACGTCGACTTCGCCTCCGTGCTCGAGCGACACTTCTCCCTCGCTGCCCGGTACGTTCCCGACGCGGTGCAGCTCTCCGTCGAGCGGCGGCAGTTGATTGGAGCCTACTTCACCCATGAGTACTCCATCGACGCCGCTGCGCTGACCAATCCGTCCATGGTGCGAGCTCCCCACCAGGAGGGTGTGGCGCCGAATGCAATGCGCTTCGTCATGAGCCTGCGCGCCATCGGCGAAGGACACATCTCTTCGGTTCAATTTCGTAGCGGCATCGTCGACGAGAACGCTCGCATCACCCTGGACCGACCGACTCGCTTCGCGAGGACGGCGCTGCATCGACCCCCAACTTACGAGCGGAACGTATTTCGCACCAAGTTGATCGAGATCGACGGCTACACGGAAGCGGCGCAGCGCGTGATCGAACACCTGCCGGAGCGCTTCAGCATCGAGCTCTTGGACGCTCGCCTCCAGGAGATCGAGCAGGAATCGGCCGCCGATCAGGCCGTCGTGCAGGCGATGCGCACCATCCACTGGCTCGCGTCCTCCAACTACGAGAGCACCTTCCACGGCGAGTCGGAGCTTTCGGAGCGTGTGATCTTCCCGTCGGGTCCGAGCGAAAGCCACGGCATGGAGGATGCCCGCTTCGTGCGCTTTCAGTACGATGACGGCAGCGTCACCTACTTCGCGTCGTACACCGCCTACGACGGATTCCGCATCCTGCCCCAGCTGATCGAGACGCGGGATTTCATGACGTTCCGAGTTTCGACTCTCAACGGCAGCGCTGCGATGAACAAGGGCATGGCGCTCTTTCCGCGCCAGATCGATGGCAGGTTCGTGGCCCTTGGCCGTCTCGACGGCGAGAACAATTTCCTCATCCGTTCGAGCAACGTGCGCTTTTGGTACGAGGAGCAGATCATTCAGACGCCGACGGCGCCTTGGGAGCTGGTCCAGCTCGGCAACTGCGGCTCGCCCATCGAAACCGAGGCCGGCTGGCTCGTGATCACGCACGGTGTCGGCCCCTTGCGCAGATACTGCCTGGGCGCACTCTTGCTCGACCTGAACGACCCCTCGCGCGTGCTCGGCTGCCTCGAAAGGCCATTTTTGGAGCCAGCCGACGACGAGCGCGATGGCTACGTCCCCAACGTCGTCTACGCCTGTGGTGCCATGGCGTTCGGCGATCTCCTGGTGTTGCCCTACGGCTTCTCGGACGTGGGGACGCGCATCGCGACACTCCGAATTTCGGACCTGCTCGCCGCCCTCGCTCCAAGCTGAGCGAGGTTCACGCCATCGACGTCCCGACGCCGGCCGATGTGTCTGCGCTGCGAAGCTCGAGCAATGCGGTCAGGAACGAGAGTGTCGATTCCGCGCCCTGATTTTCGTTCAGGCGCTCGACGTGTAGGCCATCACGACAACCGCCGGTCGAAGCATCGTAGAGTGACAAGCGCAGGTGGTTGTAGCCGAGGAACCAGTCGAAGGCGCTGCGACCACAATGGGCCCAGCGCGCGTCCTTGCTCACGCGCAGGGCATCCAGGCTGGCGGACACCATGGCTGCTGCCTCCACGGGCTGCTGATCGAACTCGGCTTTCACCTTGCCCTTGAGGAAAAAGCCGTTCGAGCCGACGGGGGAGAACAGCCCGTCTGCCGAGACCTGGTTGGTGGCGAGCCACGCCAGCGCGCGCAGGCCGATCGAGCAGATGACTTCGGAACCCAGCGCTTCGCCGGAGGCAATCAGTGCCTGGGGTAGCCGCGCATTTTCGTAGGTGAGGGATTCCTCGAACCAGCACCAGCCGGGCGTCTGGCTCCGCTCGAAGAGGTCGCACAGCTTGTCGACGAGCAGCTGGCGTAGGCTTTCGGCTCCGCTGTCGCCGCGAAATGCCCGCAGATACTCGTTGATGCCCAAGAGCGCATAGGCCCAAGCGCGCGGGCTCGAAAACTCGCTCAGCGCCGGCAAGGCGAGCTGGAAGAGCTCGCGGGCAAGACCGCGGCGACTGGGCTCCGGCGAGCGTCCTACCACGGTGCCGAGCGCCCAAACGGCCCGGCCGTGGCTGTCTTCCGAGCCCGCTTCTTCCAGCCACTGCCGCGAGTAGGACATGAAATTCTTGAAGCGTTTGGTGCGGTGATCGAACGCGTAAGCCACGAAGGCCAGGTAACGTGCGGTCGCTGCGCGCACCTCGGCAGGACGCGCGCTGCTGCCTTCCTCGAGCAGGGTCATCAGCATGAGGGCGCGCGCATTGTCGTCCAAGCAGTAGCCCTCGCCATAACGGGGGATGTCGAAGCTGGCATGCTGGAGCAGGCCGGTGTCGTCCGTCAGCGCGTGCAGGTGGTCGAGGTTGAGCTCGGGCAGATCAGCCGGTCGAGCCAATGGCCAAGCCGTCGGTAGCGCTCGGCGCTCTCGCTGGCCCTCGCGCGCTTGGGCGAAGCTCTGCAGGTAGCTCCCCGCGACCACTGGCCAGGAGCTGCTGCGTGCGTGCTCGAGCGCGCGCGCACCGACGGCCGTACGCAACGGCTCGTCCGCCAACAGTTGGCTGGCGGCTCGTGCGATGGCGGGCGCGTCGCGAACCGGTACCAGGACTCCTCGACCGTCGGCGAGCAATTCCCTCGCGTGCCAATAGGGCGTCGAGATGACGGCGCGCCCGGCGGCGACGGCGCGCGCGAGAGTCCCAGACGTGCTCTGCTCCGGGTTCAGGTACGGGGTGACGCACACGTCAGCGGCTGCCAAAAATCCGGCGAGCTCGTCATCGTCGACGAAGCGGTCGTGGAAGACCACGCTGCGTTCGATGTTCAGACTGCGAATGCGGAGCAGGAGCGACTGGCGATAGGCCTCGCCGTGACGCTCCTTGACGTGCGGGTGCGTGGCACCGAGCACGACGAAAATGGCTTTTGGATGCTCGGCGAGGATTGCCGGCATCGCCTCGATCACGAACTCGGTGCCCTTGTCCGGCGAGAGCAGGCCGAAGGTCAGGATCACAGGTCGGCCTTCGAAGCCCAGCGCGGACTTACCGCGCGTTCCTCGGTCCGCTAGCGGGATGCCGTGCGGGATGACGTCGATGCGCGAAGGAAGCACGCCGTGCACTTCCTGCAGCGTGCGCGCACCGTGTTCGCTCATCACGACCAACCGTTCGGACAGCGCCATCACCTGTTCGAGGAGCGTGCGCTGCACGGCCGAAGGCGCCGTGAGGATCGTGTGCAGGGTGGTGACGACCGGCATGGTCAGCTCCTGCAGCAAGGTCAACACGTGACTTCCGGACTTGCCCCCGAAAATTCCGTATTCGTGCTGGAGCGAGACGACCTCGACGCCGCTCGCGTTCAGGAACTGCGCAGCTCGCCGGTAGGCGGAAAGCTCATCCTCGGCGATCTGGAAGCGGACGATCTCCGGATATGCGTGCGCGTGTCCGCCATCGTTCATGGCGACGACGAGCGTTCGCATCTCGGGGGCGACCTTGCTCACCGCAGCGGCGAGGTCCGTCGTGAACGTCGCAATGCCGCATTTTCTGGGCAAGTGGTTGCCCACGATGGCCAGTCGTGGCGGATTGTTCGGGCTTTCGTCGACGTGTCCCATCGGGTGCTCCTCTGACTGGCCGCCAACCTGCCTTGCTTCGCAAGTAAGTTGAGCGCAAGGTGACCACTCGAGGCAGCTCGCACGTTCCCAGCGCGCGTGACAGTAGCAGAATGACGCGCGACATTCCGAACGAAGTGGTCATGGCGCAGCTCGGCATCCAAGTTGCGGTCGTCGCACTCGAGTCCTTGTGCGAAAAACTCGAGGTCATGCCGCGCACACAGAAGCGCCTGGTCTCCGCCGAGATGGTGGAGGCCTGCGACCGCTTGAAGGCCGCGCAGAAACTCCTCGCCGACCTCCAGCTCGAAGGCGACTGAGCCTGCGTTTCCGGGTCGGGCCGGCTCGTCCGGCAGCTTCAGGCAAAAGAACGCGATGGATGCAGTGCGCGGCCTCGCCATTGCGGGAGCGGCGTGGATCCTGGACACTTCCGCAGCATGGTCTCTGTGCGCTGGAAGCTGGCTGCGCTCGTCGTAGCGTCGTCCGTGCCGGTCCTCATCGCGGCGGTCGTCAACCAACGTTCCGCTGAACAGCGCATCTTGGACGAGTCCGCCCAGGACATCGACGCCGTGGGCGAGCGCTTCGACGAAGTGGTCGAAGAGTACGAGAAGAACGCTCGGCTGGCGCTAACGTTCGGCGCGGAAAGCGGTGGGCTCCAGCGATCGCTCGCGACCCGGGACCCGGAGCGGGCCAAGCGCTTCGCGGACCGTCTGGGCATGGTCTACAAGCACCGGGTCATTCTGGTCGCCGACGCGGTGGGGCAGATTGTGGCGGGCGTGAAGACCGAGCGGGGCCCCGTCGCGCTCACGCCAGCGCAGAGTCCCGAGTTTCGCGAGCTCTACGCCGGAAAGGTGCTGACTGGGCTCGTGCCCGTCGTCCTGCCTGAGGGCCCCGGTTACTCGATGATCAACGCGACGCCGGTCCTGCTCGAGGGCAAACAGGTGGGCGTCGTGGCGCTGCTTTCGCCCATCAATGCGCGCTACCTCGCCCACTTGGAGAAGAAGATCGACGCCCATCTGGCCCTCCACGTCGGCGGACAGCTGCTGGCGAGCACCACGGGCCATGCGGCGCCCCATTTGCGGGGCAAGCAGGAGGGGGTGACCTTCGTCAAGGAAGGGCAACGCCTGTTCGCGGTGCGCACCTTTCGCCCGGCCGGACTTCAGCGTCCCGACCTCGTGGCAGAGCTCACCGCTTCGCGCGACGTGACCAACCTGCGAGACAAGGTCCGAGCCGACCTGGCACGGCATCTTTGGCTGATTGGCGGGTCGTGCTTGGCGGTGCTCGTCCTGGCACTTTGGTTTGCCGGACGCATGGGTCGCATCATCAGAGGCATCGCCGACGCAGCTGGGGAGGTGAAGGAAGGGCGCTACGTGACGGCGCCTGCCGTCCGCACGGGCGACGAGCTGCAAAGCCTCACGCAGCACTTCAATGAAATGGTGCAAGGCCTGAAGGAGCGCGACCGGCTCAAGGAAACTTTCGGCCGCTATGTCACTCGTCAGGTGGCGGATCACCTGATGAAGGCGGATCAACAGCTGGGCGGTGAGCTGGTCCCGGTGACCATTCTGTTCTCCGACATTCGTTCGTTCACGAGCATCAGCGAGAGCATGCCGCCACGCGAGCTACTCGATTTCTTGAACGAGTATTTCAGCGGCATGGTGGAGAGCGTGCTCACGCACAATGGCGTCGTCGACAAGTTCATCGGTGACGCGATCATGGCGGTCTTCGGCGCCCCCGTGCCGGAAGAGGGGGATGCGCTCAACGCGGTGCGTTCGGCTCTCGACATGCGGGCGCGCCTGGAGACGATCAACGTGGGCTTTCGCCAGCGCGGCTTACCCGAGATCCGCACGGGCATTGGCCTGCACACGGGCCAAGTCGTGGCCGGGAACATGGGTCACGCCCAGCGCATGGAGTACACCGTCATTGGAGATGCGGTGAACCTCGCCTCGCGCTTGGAAGGCATGACCAAGGAGCTCGGCTGCGACGTGATCCTGTCGGAAGACCTCTACCAAAAGGTGGAGGCATCGGTCGTCGCCGAGCCCCTGCGTAAGATCAAAGTGAAGGGTCGCGAGCAGGAAGTCCTGGTTTATCGCTTGGTTCGCCTGGCGGACGGCGTCGGCTGAGCGTCGCGCTCCCCTTCGTCGACCTCGGGCATCGAGGCGTCTTTCCTCGCGGGGTGTTTCATGGCACGGCCGCTCGGGTGAACTACGGTTCCGAGCTGAAGCGCGTCTACGAGGCCTGTTTGCCCTTCGTCGGCGAAGGCAAGGTAGCCGACTACATCCCCGAATTGGCCGGCGTCGACCCGCGCCGGTTTGGGCTCTCGATCAACGCCATCACCGGCGGCACGCATTCGGTGGGGGACGCCAACGTGCCGCTGTCGATCCAGAGCATTTCCAAGGTGCTCACCTTGGCGATGGTGTTGCCGCACACGGCCGGTTCGTTTCGACGGGTTCACGTCGAGCCCTCGGGTGATCCCTTCAATTCCTTGGTCCAGCTCGAGTACGAAGGCGGCATCCCGCGCAATCCGTTCATCAACGCTGGCGCGCTGGTCGTCACCGATGTCCTGATCGCTCGGGAGTCCAACCCCAAACAGGCCATCTTGGATTTCGTGCGCATGCTCGCGGACGACAGCAGCATCGACTTCAACTACGCAGTCGCGCAGTCGGAGCTCGCCACCGCGCACCGGAACCGCGCCTTGGCTCACTTGATGCGCGGCTTCGGCAACCTCAAAGCCGACGTGGAAACCGTGCTCGACGTCTACTGTCACCATTGTTCTCTCGAAATGACGCTCGAGCAGCTCGTTCGGGCATTTGGCTTCCTGGCTCGCGGCGGCTACTCCTGGGGACGCGAGGTGGTTTCGCCGCACATCGTGAAGCGCATCAACGCGCTCATGCTGACGTGCGGCTTCTACGACGAGGCGGGAGAGTTTGCTTACCGCGTCGGCCTGCCCGGCAAGAGTGGTGTCGGTGGCGGGATCATCACGGTACTGCCCGGGCACTTCGTGCTCGGCACATGGAGCCCGGGCCTGAATCCCAAAGGCAACAGCATGCTCGGCATGCGCGCCCTGGAGATGTTCACGGAGAATACCGGGCTCTCTTTGTTCTGAGCGCTTCTGTTCCCGCTCACTGGCGCCGACTCGCTAGAGCTAGTGGGGGACGTCGTCGTCGATGGAGAACTTGGCGGGCAATTGCCCGTAGACGAAGCGCTGGCACACGAGGACCAAGAGCAGTGCTGGCAGCCACCAGTACAGGCCCACCCGCAGGGAATAGTCAGCGGCCTTGGCGCTCGTGATCGTGAGGCCCGCGCCGGCGTGCGTGGCCGGGAGGAGCCACGGGTAGAGGCTCAGCGCGGCAGCGAAGAGCAGGCCGCCGATGTGGACACAGGACGCAAGAAATGCGGCCCGCTGCTGGCCGCGCCTGCGCAGGAAGGGAACGAGCAAGAGCGCGCTCACCGGGAGCGCGCAGGCGAGCACCCAAGGGCGAGCGGATAGCCCCTCGAGCAGGCGCGGCTGCACCGAAAGCGAGAGCAGGGTGGCGACCCCTGCGCCGGCCAACGCCGCCCAGAAGAGTCGGGATGCCAGCTGGCCTGCACGCCGCGACACCTCGGCGTCGGTGCGCCATTCGAGCCAAAGCGCGCCATGCTGTGCGATCGCGATGGTTGCCTCGAGCGCGATCACCAGCGTGAACCAATCCAGGGCCCCCACCGGCGGCTCGGGCAGGAACGTCGTCCAGAGCGGCGCAAAGAAGCGCCCTTGCTCGTCGAACGCCACCCCGCGCAGGACGTTGCCGAGTGCAGCGCCGAAGAGCACGACCAAAAGCAGGCTGGACACGAAGAACAAGGCGTCCCACACGGCCGTCCACATCGGATCGTCCAGCTGGTGGCGCAGCTCGATCGACAGCGCTCGCAGCAGCAAGAGCCAGAGTACCAGCATGATCGGCAGGTAGAAGCCGCTCAGGCCCGTCGCCAAGAGCTTCGGAAAAGCTAGGAACATCGTGCCTCCCGAAGCCAGGAGCCAGACCTCGTTCCCGTCCCAGACCGGTCCCACCGAGCGGTAGAGCTGCCGCTTCTCCGCGTCGGTCTTGGCCAGCCAGGGACTGAGTAGGCCCACACCAAGATCGAAACCGTCCAAGATGACGTAAGCAGCCAGGGCGGTCGCCAGCAGCAAGAACCAGATCGTCTCCATCGGTTGCTTCCCGTTCAGTGATCCATGGCCACTGAGTGCTCCGCGGGGCCTTGGGCGATGATGCGAGTCAGGAGGAGCACGAACAGCAAGGACAAGAGCGAATACAAGCCCATGAAGCCGAGCAGCGAAAATAGGACATTTCCGCCGGAAACGTGGGCAGAATAGCCCTGATTCGTGCGCAAGACGCCGTGGATGATCCACGGTTGCCGTCCGAGCTCCGCCGTCATCCAACCGGCCGTGTTGGCAACGAAGGGCAGCGGAACTGCGAGCAGGAGTGCCCACAGCACCGGTCGAGCCCCAAGGAGCTGGCGGCGCCAGAGCAAGAACGCCGACAGGGCCATCAGCGCAATGAACAGCGAGCCAAGGCCGGCCATGATATGATAGGCATAGTAGAGAAGCGGAACATTGTCCGGCCAATCGCGCTTCGGGTACTCACCCAGGCCGAGCACGCGCGCATTCCAGCGCTGGAAGGTGAGCAGCGAAAGCATGTTGGGTACCACCAGCGGATTGTCCAGCGTCTCTGTTTCCATGTTGGGCTGCCCGATCAAGGTGAGCCCAGCGCCGTCCTCGGTGCGGAAGTGCCCCTCCATCGCGGCGAAGCCGATGGGCTGATGCTTGGCGACCAGACGGGCTTGCAAATCGCCCGTTGGAAAAGCCGCTGAAATCGTCGCCAGCGCGCCCACCGTCACGCCGAGGGCGAGCATGCGGCGGGCGGCGTCCGAGGTCCGACCTCGCAGGACGTAGAAAGCGCCCAGCGCGCTCATGGTGAAGCACCCGGTGATGAGTGCGCCATTCATCGTGTGCAGGTACTCGACCCAGGCCCAGGGGTTGGTCAAAAGGGCCGTGATGCTGGTGAGCTCCAGCGTGCCGTCGGTGGCGACCCGATAGCCGACGGGATGTTGCATCCAAGCGTTCGTGCACACGATGAAAAAGCCGCTGAGCCAGGTGCCGATGAATAGGAGCGCCGAGCTCAGATAGTGCAAGCGTGGTCCAATGCGTCCTTCTGCGTAGAGCAGGAGATACAGGAACGACGACTCGAGGAAGAAGGCGAACATGCCCTCCATCGCCAGCGTTTGACCGATGATGCCGCCACTCATCGCGGAGAAACGCGCCCAGTTCGTGCCGAACTGGAACTCCATGGGGATACCCGTCACGACACCCATCACGAAGCTCAGACCGAAAATCCGCAGGCAAAACTGCGCGGCCCGATTCGAAGCTTCGTCAGACCAGTAGTAGGCGCGCGTCTTCAAAAGGAAGATCAGGCACGCCAGGCCCATCGTGAGCTGCGGGAACAGGTAGTGGTAGGTGATGGTGAACGCGAACTGCAGGCGATGCGCCGCAAGCGTATCCATGGGGGCTCCTTCCTGCGCACGTACTCGGGCTCAGGTTTCCGGAAGGCGTCGTCTCGGCGAACCGTTCAGTTGCGCCGGGTTCCTTTCGCGAGTGTTCCTTCGGCGACGGCTTCCTCGAACTCGACGAAGCGATCGAAGGTGAGGTGGGTCATGTCCGCGCGCGTCAAAAAGGCATTGAAGGCAAAGGCGGAAGTCAGTGTCCGGAGGTCGCGCGCCCAATGGGGCACGTAGCGCGGTGGGACGATGTACCCAGTCTCGCAGTACGGAGCGAGCTCGACCACGTCGCCGAGCGTCAGCCGTCCGCAAAAGAGGGCTGCCGCGAACTCGGGCCGATTCTCGTGCACACAGGTCATCAAGAACGCGTACACCTCGAGCATCCCCTTGAGGTAAACGCTGTCTTTGGTGAAAGCCACCTTGCCGCGCACGTCGCCGCCGCGGAAACAGCGCACGGTCGACTGGTAGCTCTCCTCCTCCGATTGGCCGGCTTCCAAGAACGTGCGGAAGACGTCGATGAAGTCCGCGCCGTCGAGCACGCGTGCGATGGCCTTGACGCGGAGGGCCAGGCGCCTGAGTCGTGACACATCGAGCGACAACGTGAGCAGCTCGGCCAGCACGGCCAGCCCCTCCTGGGTTCTCGTCGTGCGCGGGGCGCCGAGCGAGAGCAACTTCAGATTCGGCTGGCGCCGGCCGTTGAGCATGGTGGCCGCATGAACATGAGCCTCGTGATAGAGAAGCTGGTCGAGGTCCAGGTCCGAAAAAAGGGCCCCTGCTCGCAGCCGGATGCGTTTCGATCCGGCAATGGCCTTCGACGACAGGCCTTCGTCGAGGACCACCTCCACCTGATCGTCAGCGAAGAAGTCGTCGACGCCCTTTTTCAGCCGGACTGCGAACTCTTCCGCCGGAATGGTCGCCACCGTGGGCGGAACCACGTGGCCTCCGACGAGATCATCGGTGCGCTCGAGGAAGTAGTCGGCCGCGTCGAGCGCAGTGAAGTCCTGGTTCTTGTACGGGTCGTCGGGCTTGCCGTAGAGCTCGATGGAGTAGCGGCTGAAGTCCGGCGTACCGATGGCACCGAGCATGCGGGCTGCCGACTCGTAGCTTCGCGCGGTCTTGTAAACCAGGTTGTCCAGCGCGTGCTCGCGATCGCACTCGGCCTGGAGGGCCTCCAAAGCCTCGATCTCTCGGCTGTGATCTTTGGGTGCAAGGGCGACCTGCGGCAGCTCGGGCGTCCCTGCGCGGAACTTCGCCAAGAACTCGTCCTCGGCGCTGCGCGGCCAGCCTAAGCTGCTCAGCACCTTGATGGGGTCGACGATGGCGGCCAAGCGCACGTCGAGATCCTTCACCCTCTCCAGCCGACTCGCGCTCATCCACTTTTGCAGTAACTCTGTGCCAGCCGACAGGCAACCCCCGTTCGCTCTTCGCGCCGGGCGTGGCACAATCGCCCGGCATGCAGTGCTTCAAGCGGTTCTACGGCATTTTGGTACTGCTGCTCGTTGTTGGTTGCCACGGCGACTTCTGCGAAGACGGGACGTGCTCATGCCCGGTCGGCGGCGCGTGTGAGTTCACCTGTGAGGAGCCGCCCTGCCATGTGGCCTGCGAAGGCGACAACCCAACCTGCGTCGCTGATTGCGCCAATGGTGAGTGCGACTGCGGCCCGGGATCGAGCTGTGAGTTTGGTTGTGCGTCACCGCCGTGCCACGTCGACTGCGAAGGCAGCGAGTGCGAGGGGGTCTGTGCGAACGGTGAGTGCCACTGCCAGCAGGGCTCGCGTTGTGCGTTCAGCTGCGATACCGGACCGTGCCACGTCCTGTGTGATGGCGACAACGAGTCGTGTGAGGGACAGTGCCAGAATGGCTCCTGCAGCTGCGGGCCGGATTCGACATGCAGCTTCGAGTGCTTGGACCAGAACTGCACCTTTTCGTGTGCCGCCGGTGCGGCTTGCGTCGCGCGCTGTCCCAGCGGCGTGCCGGGCGAGCAAGGCTGCGCCTTTACGGAGTGTGCCGCCGGTGACGTGGTCCTGTGCCCGGATGGCGAGACGCAGACGTGCGGAGCGCCCTGTCCTCCGGACGAGGACGACGACTAGAGACCAGTCAAGGTGCCGGTCGTGTCCGCGGGGTCGCCCTGGGTGCCGAACGAGTCGATGTCCGCGCCGAACGCCTGGGCGATCGAGACGAGCAGTTTGTTGTTGGGTGAACCCGAGAAGGTCGCGCTGTCGAAAGTGCACCACGGATCGCTGTCCGGGCAGTCGGCGGGCATGCGCAGGCGTCGCCCCATCTGGAACTTGCCGCCTGCGCCGCCAGCGAGCAGGGTCGGCACGTTGCGGGTGCTGTGCAGAGCGGGGTTCCCCATGTCGCTCGAGGCGTAGATCAGCGTGCTTTCCAGGGCGCCCAGCTCGTCGAGGCGCTGCATGAGCTTGGCGATCTTCGAGTAGTTGTAGAAGTTGATCTTGGCGAGCGGCAGCCAGGTTGCCGGATCGCCCGGACCGGACGGACGTCCATCGGAGCCGAGCGGCGAGCCATTGTAGGTGTGGGCGACTCCGCCGTGGTTGTCCACCGGCAAGTTGAACGGGTTTCCTGCGTACGACAGGTCGGCCAAGTAGAGCGTGGCGAAGCGCGTGATGTCGCAGGCCATCGCTTGAGCCAAGATGTTCACCATCAGGTCGGTGATGACGTCGTAGTAGGGCTCGCCGCCGTTGTACGTCTTGATGGCTGGGAACTCGGCCGGATTGGGTTTGTCCGGTGCGGAACAAGAGGCCGACGACATCGTCTCCTCGAATTGCTTCTCGAGCTCGCGCAAGGACGTCAGGTGCTGATCGAGCTTCTGCTGCTCGCGCGGACCGACCTTGCCACGCAACCGATTGATGTCGCCGTCCAGGAAGTCGATGACGCTCTTGCCGAGGGCACGCTGGCGAGCAGCCAGTTCTGCAGCCGCCGGGTCATCGCCGATGACGAAACCGGCGAAGAACAAGTCGAAGGCTTTGACCGGATCGATGATCTTGGGCAGGGGGGCCCCGCCTTCGCCATAGGACAGCGTCATGCCCGCTTCGCTGCCATCGGTGCCGACGGCTAGAGCGGCCGAGGCCACCTTGGTCGAGCTGCCTAGGCCGAGGGTGACTGCCAAATATTGGTCCAGGGACAGGTTCGACGGCTTCCCGCTCACGCGACTGCCGGTGAGGATGGTCGCCGCCGTGTCGTGTCCGTTGGCGGACGAGAGCAGCTCGATGCCCTCGATGGCGATGATCTTGTCCTTGTAGCTCTTGCCGTAGGTCGCGGCGTCGTCGAACGGTGCCAAGGAGCAGTTCTCGTAGGCGATGTCGAACGACGTCTCCGTGTCACCGTCCTTCATCGCCCAGTACTCGGCGGAAACGCCGTGCGGGTGATAAATGCCGATGAACTTGAGCGGCTGGTCGTCGGCGGCGCGCGCCACCGAGTCGGCCAACATGTCGACGAACGGCAGTGCAATCAGACCGGAACCAACGGACTTGAGGAAGGAACGACGAGCGAGAGCTTGACGCGGAGTCATGGTGGACGGCCCGGGGACGAGAGGAGAACGGCGGAACATCGGTCGAGACTTCATGGCGCACCCCGCAAGGTGAAGAGCTGGCTCTTGGCGTAGGTCACGAGGATGTCGAGCAAGGCACCCTGCTGGTCGGACGGGACGGCCTCCCACAGATCGTGGAAGGACTTCTCGTAGGGATCGGAGCTTTGCCCTTCGGCGGCAGCCGAGCGGAAGACCTGCCGGGCGAAGCAGTCCTGTACCGTGGGGCTTGTCGCCAGGGCTTTCGCCAGAGCGTTCGAGTCGTCGTATGGCCCGTCGAAATCCATGCCGAAGCCCACTTCCACGACGCTGTCGATCGGGATGCCCGCGGTCGCGTCCTTTGGCCACTCTTCGGCCCGGTAGGCGCCCATGCTGTCGAACAGCTCGAACGAGAAGCCGAGCGGATCGATGTTGCGGTGGCACTGCGCGCAGTCCGCATCCAGAGCGTGGACCTCGAAGCGCTCGCGTGTGGTCTTGGTTGGGTCCGGCACTGGCGGCACGATCTGCACGTTCAGATTCGTGGGGAGCTCGATATCGAAACAGGTGACCCGTCGCATGACGGCCACGCCGCGGAGCACTGGCGCCGTCTCGTGCGCGTGCCCGTAGACCGAGAGGAAGGCACCCTGGTTGAGCAGGCCGATGCGGTCGGGCGTGTCGACGCGGCCGCTGCCACTCACGCCGTAGACCGAGGCAAGCGCCGGATCGATCACGGTCCAGTCGGCGCCCAAGAAGTCGGCGACGGTTCCCGGCGTGGTTTTCAGTACTTCGCGTACGAAATCAGCCGTCTCCTGACCCATCGCGTCGCGCACGCCGGCAAAGTCCGGATAGATCGTGGCGTCCTTGGCCGTAGCCGCGATGCGGTCGATGCCGAGCCACTCGCGGATCAGCTGGACCGCGTGGGCTTGCCCGGCCTCGGTGGCAAACAGTCGTCGGACCTCGGCTTCGCGGCCGTCCTCCGTGTCGAGCGTGCCGGCAACGGCCGCATCGAGCAGCGCGTCGTCGGGCGGGCCCCCGGTGATCGTGTAGCTGAGCTCGGATGCGACCTCGTGCGAGGTCAAGGTGACGACATTCTCGTCCACCGTGCCGTCGCCGATCTCCGTCAGGTACAGGAAACCCGGTGACTGCAAGATGCCGCGGATGACGAGCTCGATGCCGTCCTCGTAGCTGGCGCCTTCCGCACCGGCCTCGTACAGGGTCAGGAGCGACGCACGATCGTCGTCATCGAGTGGGCGGCGATAGGCCTTTTCTCCAAACGAAGCGATGAAGCTCTGTGCGCACGCTTCGGCCCCGCCCGTTGGATCCGCGCACGGCGCTAGGTTGTCGAAATCGGCACGCGCGGCAGCTGCCAATGCGGTGGCGCTGGCGTCGAGGGCGCGCGCGAGCACTGGATCCACGCGCTGCGCCTCGTTGGTCGTGTAGCCATGCTGACGAGTGTCCGGGGGGAATTCGTCCGCTGGGGACTCGCTGGTGCCGAGCAGGCCCTGCACGGATGCGTTGTACTCAGCGTTAGTCAGGCGGCGAATGCGGGCGGGCAGAATGTTGAGTCCATCCACCGTGACCATGGGACCGCCGATCCCACCCGAGCCCGTGCTGCCGGTCCCCGTGGACGAGCCGCTGCCGGTTTCGGAGCCGGAGCCCGTGCCACCGCTGCCGCCATGGCCTGGCAGGGGCGCTGCGGTGCAACCGAGCGGGAGTGTGAGGAGCAGGGCTAGTAGGGAAGTTCGAGGCGACACGCAGAGCACCATCGACAGTATGAATGCGCTGCCCGCTCGAGTCAGTCAGTATTTCCGAGTGATTTCAGTCAAATGGACTCATGACGAAACATTGTTCATCTACTGGAATCTCGATCAACATCGGTCAGGAACGGAGACCTTGGCCTTGCGGCCGGAAAGAGCTGACTTCGCTCGGGAGCGGGACATCGCGACCGACGCGAAGAGTCAGTAACGAGCACAGCTCGCTCGAGCGTACGAAAGTGGGCCTCGAGCGCGCGTACTTACATCGACCGACTACGTCCCCAAGCGCTGTTCGATCTTCTCGATCGCGCGGGGGAGAGCGTCGTCCAAGTTCATACACGGATAACAGTTGTCGAAGTCGTCGAGCGAACACACCTTGTGTTCGTCGAGCTCGCGCAGATATTCGAGCGCGTGGCGGCCGCCGGCCTCGGCGGCGAAGGCGAGCAGACTTTTCTTCCCCTCACACGTCGGCGCCGTCAAAAGCTTGAAGGCGGCGTACAGCGGCAGTGGCGCCTTGTTCTCGAAGTCCTTCGTGTAGATGAACGAGATGGCGCGCTCGCGCACGCCCTTGCGTGCCGTCCTCGAGGTGGAGATCTCGTAGAGGATCTCCGCGCCGCGTTCGCCCATTGGGCCGATCAAGAGAGCGTGGATCTGCGTCGCTGCGACGCGATCCTCGGACAGCGCGCCGCGCTTCACGATGCGAAGGAACGTTGGATCGTTGGCGATGCCCGCCGTGCGCGCGAGGGCACGCTCCAGCACGGGAACCGCCTCGGCATCGCGGCCGGCGTCCATCAGGTTTTCCGCGAGCGCCAAGAGCAGCGTGGCCTCCATGCTCAGCCGCGGCGGAGCACTCCGCTGTCCGGCAGAGAGCTGTCCGGCAGAGAGCTGTCCGGAAGTAGGCTGTCCGGAAATGGGCTGGCTGCTGGAAAGCTGGGCGAGACTCCTCGCGCCAGACGCAGCGGCGTTCGATGTCGTGGAACCAGCGAGCGACGAAGCGCGCTGCCCGGCTGAGGTCTGCCCGGC
>Ga0164308_10000655_pt1 | contig 18722 bp, 17 predicted proteins | sample Whisoiple_246_MG_FD_109983 | JGI IMG/M metagenome (GOLD analysis project Ga0164308, IMG submission 109983) | Soil microbial communities amended with fresh organic matter from upstate New York, USA - Whitman soil sample_246_MG | ecosystem: Environmental > Terrestrial > Soil > Unclassified >...
CGAGGCATCCGTCCGGCGTGTCTTCGGCGGATCGTGCGGACGGCATCGCTGCCCTGCCACGCGCACCGACGGGTCGCCTCCTCGGCTGAGCGGGGGACCACGGGCGACGGATGCCTCGACCCCCGTGATCCGCCACGCGCGGCGCGCGCCCCGCTTGACATGCCGGGCGCGGCGAGTCAGAGTCTGCTCAGGCGTTTACTACGTTGTAACCACACCCGATGAACGCAATCCCTCGTCGACCCCGCGGTACGCACTGCGCCCGCACGTCTCTGCCGGTGCCCCCGACCGGCCGATAGGAGCTCGATGGCCCGACACGCCTCCTCTTCACGCGCCCGGCCGAGCATCTACGACGTCGCGGTGCGCGCCGGCGTGTCGCACATGACGGTCTCGCGGGTGATCAACGGCCACACCAACAACAAGGAGTCCACCCGCGAGCACGTGCTGCGCGTGATCGAGGAGCTGGGCTACCAGCCGAGCTCGGTCGCCCGCGCACTGGCCTCCCGGCAGTCGCGGAGCGTCGGGGTGATCGTCGATGCTGCCGACCATTACGGGCCGAAGAACACGCTGCTCGCCATCGAGCGCGCCGCCCGCGAGGTCGGCTACACCGTCGCCGCGTTCTCGCTGAACGGGTTGGGCGACGGGGGCATCCGCGACGGGATCGCCGATCTGTCCAGCCACGGCGTCGACGCCATGTGCATGATCGCGCCGCGCACGTCGTCGCTCCTCGCCGTGACCGGAGCCCCGCTCGACGTGCCGACGGTCGTCGCCGGCGATGTCGACGACCGTCCGTCGATGATCACCGTCGCCGTCGATCAAGGCCATGGGGCCTCCCTCGTCGCGGAGCACCTCGTGGGGCTCGGGCATCGCTCGATCCTGCACCTCGCGGGGCCGCTGGACTGGATCGATGCGCAAGCCCGCGAGCGCTCGTGGCGCGCGGAGATGCAGCGGCGGGGGCTCGAGTCGCGCACCCTCGTCGGCGACTGGTCGTCGGACTTCGGCTACGAGGTGGGGGCGCGGCATCCGCTCGACGATGTCTCGGCCGTCTTCGCGTCGAACGATCAGATGGCCCTGGGACTGCTTCACGGGCTGTCGACGCGGGGGATCCGCGTGCCCGACGACATCGCGGTCGTCGGCTACGACGATGCGCCCGAGTCCCGCCATCTGCTGCCGCCGCTGACGACGGTGCGTCAGGACTTCGACGCCGTCGGCAAGGCCGCTCTGCAAGCCGTCCTGGATGCGATCGAGGGCCGTCCGGTGCAGGCGCGGCAGCGCGTGCTCCCCGAACTCGTCGTCCGGGCCTCGACGGTCGGCTCTGGATCACAGGCTCAGCGGCTCGCGCCCGCTCAGGCCCTCGAGGTGGAGGCGCCGCTCGAGTCGGCGATCTAGTCGTCGGTGCTGGCGAAGCCCGTCGACTCGCGCCGGATGATGCGGAAGGCCGGCTTGAAGGTCTCGGGAGGGCGACGCTCGCCTTTCTCCTTGATGCGCTCGATGAGCCGGTCGACGGCGATCGCGGCGATCTCGTCGCGGCCCGTGTCGACCGTCGTCATCGAGGGCACCGAGTACTTGCTCTCGTCGATGTTGTCGAAGCCGATGACGGCGACGTCGTCGGGCACGGTCATGCCCTCTTCGCCCAGCGCGCGCAGCACGCCGAGCCCGAGGGTGTCGTTGAGGGCGAAGATCGCGTCGAATTGCACACCGTCCGCGACCATCCGATGGGTCGCGGCGGCACCGCCCGCGCGGTTCCACTGCGACATCGCGGTGGGCCGCACGAGCGCGGGATCGAGGTCGATGCCGGCGCCCTCGAGGGCGCGGAGGTAGCCGCGCAGTCGCAGATTCGCCGAGTTCGGCTCGTCGCCGCCGTCGAGGTCGGCGCCGATGAGCGCGATGCGCCGGCGGCCGATCTCGAGCAGGTGCTCGACGGCGGCCTGCGCCGACGACATGTTGTGCATCGTCACGTGGTCGGTGGGTCCGCCGAAAATGCGCTCGCCGAGGAGGACGAGCGGTCCGTCGACGAGGAGCGCCTCGGCGTCGTCCTGTCCGAGGCTCACGGGGCTGAACAGCAGGCCGTCGAGGAATCGCGGCCGGCTCGTCGACACGGCGCGGAGCTCGGCATCCCGCTGCCCGCTCGTCTGCTCGACCATGACGCCGAGCCCGCGCTTCTCGGCGGCGCGGATGACGGCGTCGGCGAGTTCGGCGAAGTAGTTCTCGCGCAGCGACGGGACGGCGAGCCCGATGACGCCCGTGCGACCCGAGCGCAGGCCGCGTGCCGACAGGTTGGGACGGTAGTCGAGCTGGTGGATCGCCTCGTTGACCCTGTCGCGTGTGCCGGGGCGCACGTGGGGGTAGTCGTTGATGACGTTGGACACCGTCTTGATCGACACGCCCGCGACTCGCGCGACGTCGTGCATCGTCGGTCCCATGCCGTCCCCCTGCCCTTGAACGTCTGTACTCTACTGCGTCTCCCCGCGCGAAACGGCGGAATTCCACGCGCCGCTCGGTTTGCCGGGCGGGCGAAATGCAACGTTGTACTTTACGGTATCGTGCCCGTGTGCGAGTCACTGAGGACCGAGGATGCTGAGCGCCGACGACTGGCCGATCGCGGCCGCGATGCTGCCGATGGGCGACGCCCATCCCGCCGCCGATTCCCCGCCGCCGGTCGAGCGCTGGCTCGCAGACCTCGGCGAAGTGCACGACGCCGGCTTCTCGCACGTCGACCTCACCGACTCGTGGGTGCACTACGGCGATCTCGCGCCGGGGCAGGTCGAGGCGCTGCGGCAGTGTCTCGCGGCGACGGGATCGACGGCCGCATCGCTCTCCGCCATCCGCCGCAGCGTCATCGACGAGCGCGACGGCGAGGCGCACCTGGCATACGCCCATCGCACGATCGAGGTCGCGGCGTCGCTCTCGATCCCCGTCGTGTCGGTCGGGCTGCACCGGGCGTTGACCGCCGCCCAGCGCGATCAGCTGTGGTTCTGGACGGTCGAGGGCCATCGCGACCCCTTCGAGGATCAGGATGCCTGGTCCCTCGCCGTCACGCGCCTGCGCGAGCTCGGGCGGCACGCGGCGGACGCCGGTCTGATCCTGTCGCTCGAGCTCTACGAGCACACCTTCCTCGGCACGTCGGAGTCGTCGGTGCGTCTCGTCGAGGAGATCGGCCTCGACAACGTGGGTCTCAACCCCGACATCGGCAACCTGATCCGGCTGCACGAGCCGGTCGAGGACTGGCGCGCGATCGCAGAGGCGACGATGCCGTACGCGAACTTCTGGCACGTCAAGAACTACACGCGCGACGAGGATGCCGCGGCCGGCTTCGTCTCGACGGTGCCGACCTCGCTCGAGCTCGGTGTCATCAACTACCGCGAGGCCGTCAAGATCGCGCTGCGCAACGGCTTCCAGGGCGTCATCTGCGTCGAGCACTACGGGGGCGACGGGCTGAGCGTCAGTGCGACCAACCGGGACTACCTCCGGCAGCGCGTGCTCCCGCGCCGGGACTACACGCCGGGAACCAGTCGCGTGCGGCAGTCTCACGGGACGGATGCCTCGTCATGACGCGCATCTTCGAGGATCCGGACTCGTTCGTGGCCGACGCCCTCCGCGGCTTCGCGCGGGCGCATCGCGACGAGGTGCGGCTCGTCGACGGGGGAGTCGTGCGCGCGCGGCCGCTCGACTCCGGCAAGGTCGCGGTGCTGATCGGCGGCGGTTCCGGCCACTATCCGGCCTTCGCGGGCTACGTCGGCGAAGGCCTGGCCGCGGGCGCCGTGTGCGGCAACATCTTCACGTCGCCATCGACCGCGCAGGCGCTGCGCGTCGCGCACGCTGCCGACGCGGGCGGCGGCATCCTCTTCACCTACGGCCGCTACGCCGGCGACGTCATCCACTTCGGCGAGGCCGAGAAGCGCCTGCGCGCCGACGGCATCGACGCGCGCACCGTGCTCATCACCGACGACGTCGCCAGCGCGCCGGCCGACTCGATCGACGAGCGGCGGGGGATCGCGGGCATCCTCTGCGTCTTCCACATCGCCGGCGCCGCCGCCGACCGGGGCGACCCGCTCGACGAGGTCGAGCGCCTCGCCCGCCTCGCGAACAGCCGCACGCGCAGCCACGGCGTCGCCTTCGCCGGCTGCACGCTCCCCGGGGCCGACCACGCGCTCTTCACGGTGCCCGAGGGGCAGATGTCGATCGGCCTCGGCATCCACGGCGAGCCCGGCGTGCGCGACGTCGCGCACCAGCCGGCCTCCGAACTGGCCGTGACCCTCGCCGAGCCGCTGCTGGCGGAGCGACCGGATGACGCGAGCCGCGCCGTCGTGCTCCTCAACGGGCTCGGCTCCGTCACGCCCGAAGAGCTGTTCGTGCTCTTCGGCTTCGTCGTGGACCACCTCGAGAGCCGCGGCGTCGAGGTCGTCGATCCCCGCTGTGGCGAGTTCGTCACGAGTCTCGACATGGCGGGCGTGTCGCTGACCGTGCTGTGGCTCGACGACGAGCTCGAGGAGCTCTGGTCGGCTCCGGCCTCCGCGCCGGGCTTTCGGAAGGGCCCTGTCGCCGCGGCGGCGCCGAGCGCGCCCGGAGGCGCTCCGGGCGCCGCCTCTCCTCCGGCGACCCCCGGCTCGGCTTCGCGGAACTCGGTGCCCGGGTCGGCCGCTCCCGGCCCCGAGCCCGAACGCCCGCCCGCGACGGCCGCCGCGCAGCACGCCGCGCGCGTCGCGCGAGAGCTGCTCCACGCCGCGCGCGATGCGGTGGCGGTCGAGGCCGACCGCCTCGGGGAGCTGGACGCGATCGCGGGCGACGGCGACCACGGGATCGGCATGCTGCGGGGCGTCACCGCGGCCGTCGGCGCGGCAGACGACGCCGACCCGGCCGCGGGAGTCCGCGAAGTGCTGCAGGCGGCCGGCGAGGCGTGGTCCGAGACGGCCGGCGGCACCTCCGGGGCGCTCTGGGGCGCCGCCCTCGTGCGGCTCGGCGAGTCTCTCGGCTCGCCCGAGACGATCACCCCCGCGGATGTCTCGGCCGGCGTCTCGGCAGCGGCAGAGCGGATCGCGGAGCTCGGCGGCGCGAGCGCGGGTGACAAGACCATGCTCGACGCGCTCCTGCCCTTCGCCGAGGCTCTCGCGAGCGAAGTGTCGGCCGGTGCGTCGCTGCCGGCCGCGCTCGCCGCGGCGGCGGAGGCGGCCCGCCGGGGCGCCGAGGCGACCACGGCCATGACGCCGCGCCGCGGCCGGGCACGCCCGCTCGCCGAGCGCAGCGTCGGCCACCCCGACCCGGGGGCGACCTCGTTCTCGATCATCGCCGACGTCGTCGCACAGGCGGCCGTCGCGCCCGAAGCAGTCGCGCCGGAAACAGTCGCGCCTGAAGAAGCGGAGTGAACCATGGGATGGACGATCGTCGTCGGAGCCGATGACGCGGGATTCGCCTATAAAGAGGTGCTGCGCGAGATGCTCGAGGCCGACCCGCGCGTGAGCGACGTCGTGGATGTCGGCGTCACAAGCGCGGAGGCGACGCCGTACCCCCGCGTCGCCATCGACGCGGCCCGGATCGTCGCGCGCGGCGAGGCGGATCGGGCTCTCCTCGTGTGCGGAACGGGCCTGGGCGTCGCCATCGCGGCCAACAAGGTGCGAGGCATCCGTGCCGTCACGGCTCACGACAGCTACTCGGTCGAACGATCCGTCAAGAGCAACAACGCGCAGGTGCTGACCCTCGGGGCACGAGTCATCGGTCTCGAACTGGCCAAGAAGCTCGTCGACGAATGGCTCGAGCATCGGTTCGACCCCGATTCGGCCTCGGCGTCGAAGGTGCGACTGATCGACGATTACGAAGGAGACCCCCGATGATCACGAAGACGGCGGTGGTCGGCTCCGGCTACATGGGCGGGGGCATCGCCCAGGTGCTCGCCCTCGCGGGTCGCGAGGTCGTGCTGGCCGACCAGAGCGCCGAGCTCGCCTCCGCGAACCTCGAACGCATCATCGGGGAGGCGGACGACTACGCGGCGCGCGGCCTCTTCCCGGCCGACGCCCGAGAGCGGATCGAGAGCCGGGTGAGTGCGGCTTCGTCGATCGAGGATGCCGTGGCCGACGTCGACTTCATCGAGGAGGCCGTGCCCGAGGTCCTCGAGATCAAACACCAGACCCTCGCCCGCATCAGTGCGGCCGCTCGTCCCGACGCCCTGATCGGCAGCAACACCTCGACGATCTCCATCGGTGCGCTCGCGGAGGCGGTGCGGCACCCGGCGCGGTTCCTCGGCGTGCATTTCAGCAATCCGGCGACCTTCGTGCCGGGTGTCGAGGTCATCCCGCACGGCACGACCGATCCCGGAGCGGTGACACGCGTCGTGGAACTCCTCGCGGAATGCGGCAAAGTGGGAGTGCCCATCACGGATGTCACGGGTTTCGTGCTCAATCGGCTGCAGTACGCCCTCTTCAGCGAGGCGGCACGGCTCGTCGAGGAAGGCGTCGCAACTCCCGAGGCGATCGACCTGATCGCCCGCACGACGTTCGGCTTCCGGCTCCCCTTCTTCGGACCGTTCGCGATCGCCGACATCGCAGGACTGGATGTGTATGAGTTCTGCTACCGGTCGCTCCACGACGCCTATCCGGATCGCTTCAGCGAGCCCGGCATCCTCGCCGAGCGCGTCGAGCGCGGCGAGAAGGGCGTCAAATCGGGCCGGGGGTTCCTCGCGACGCCTCCCGAGCGTGCTCCCGAGCTGGCCGCCTACCGCGACCGGGCGTACGCGTCTCTCGCCGATCTGCTGCGCGATCTCGGAAGCGCCCCGGTCGATTACTGACCGGCTCCGAACTTTCGGCGCCGGATGAGGAAATCCCGTTCATCCCTTGACACCGGAGCGACCCCGGTGGCAAGGTTTCTACAACGTTGCTCTACAACGTTGTAGACCACGCTCCCGAAGAGGCTTGCTCACCCCGGCCGGCCCCTTTTCCGGAGACGGTCGCGCACCGACGAAGATGTCCAGCAAACCGAAAGGAATCTCCAGTGAAGACGAATCCTGTCCTTGCTGTGGTGGCCACGCTCGTGCTGGCAGGCGGCCTCGCTGCCTGCTCTGCCGGCGGGAACGACGGCGGATCCACTGGCGGCGGCGGCGGCAACGCCGACGCGAACTGCTCGAACACCATCAAGAAGCCCGATGCCCCTGTCGTGACGCTGTGGGCGTGGTACCCGAACTCCGAGGCCGTCGTCGACAACTTCAACGAGGCTCACGACGACGTCCAGGTCTGCTGGACGAATGCCGGCGCCGGCGGCGACGAGTACGACAAGTTCCAGACCGCCATCTCGGCGGGCAGCGGCGCCCCGGACGTCGTGATGGTCGAGGCCGACCGCATCGCGCCGTTCCAGGTGCAGAACGCCCTCGTCGACCTGAAGGACCTCGGCTACGAAGACGTCAAGGACAACTTCAGCGAAGGCGCCTGGAAGGACGTCTCGGTCGGCGACGGCGTCTACGGCGCACCGATCGACGGCGGCCCGATGGGCATGATCTACCGCAAGGACGTCTTCGACAAGTACGGCATCACGCCTCCCACCACGTGGCAGGAGGTCGAGGCATCCGCCCAGAAGATCAAGGATGCCGGCGGCCCCGTGTTCGCCAGCTTCGCCGCGAACCAGCCCGCCTACGTCACGGCGCTGATGTACCAGAACGGCGCCGAGCCGTTCACGTACGACCCCGCCAAGGAAGGCGAGATCGGGATCGACCTGAACAGCGCCGAGATCAAGGAAGTCCTCGACTACTGGGCGGGCCTCGTCTCGAAGGGCCTGGTCGGCACGGAGGACCAGTTCACGCCGGAGTACATCTCGGGTGTGATCGCGGGCGACTACGCCACGTACCTCTCGGCAGCGTGGGCTCCCGGATACCTCCAGGGCGCCGGCGTCGGCGAGGGTGCGGACGCCGGTGTGTGGGCGACCGCTCCCATGCCGCAGTGGGACGCCTCCAAGCCGATCGCCATCAACTGGGGCGGCTCCGCATTCGCGGTGACGAGCCAGGCGAAGAACCCGGAGCTCGCGGCGAAGGTCGCCTTCGGGGTCTACGCCGACCAGAAGTCGCTGGATGACGGCTGGCAGAACCAGATCATCTTCCCGCTCAACCAGAGCGTGCTGAAGTCCGACGAGTTCCTGAACTACGAGGTGCCGTTCTTCGGTGGCCAGCAGGCCAACAAGGAGGTGTACGTGCCGGCGGCCAACGCCTACAAGGGCATGACGTACACGCCGATCGGCCAGTACTACTACTCGGCGCTGACGAAGCAGATCGCCCGCATCAACGACGGATCCGCCACCGGATCCGAGGCCGCCGACGCCCTCCAGAAGGACGTCGTGGGCTACGCGGAGGAGCAGGGCTTCACCGTCAAGTGACGGATGCCGGGGGTCGGTCCGCGTTCGCGCGGACCGACCCTCGGTCATCCCTCGGACTCCGGGAGAAATCATGACCGCCTCTTCTACCGCCACCCCTGTCCCCACCAAGCGCCGCCGCGCCACGGCGGCCCGTCAGAACCTGACCGGCTGGCTCTTCGTCGGCCCGTTCGGGATCGTCTTCCTCGCGCTGCTGGTGCTGCCGATCGGCTTCGCGCTCTACCTCAGCCTCTTCCAGAAGTCGCTCATCGGCGGGACGAGGTTCGTCTTCCTCGGCAACTACGCGAAGGCGTTCACCGACCCGTCGTTCCTCGACGGCGTGTGGTTCGTCATCCGCTTCTCGCTCGTGCTGATCCCGCTGCAGATGGCGGTGTCGCTCGCGATCGCGCTGATCCTCGACATCGTCGTGTCGCGCTTCGCCCGGTTCTCGCGGCTCATGATCTTCATGCCCTACGCGATCCCGACTGTCATCGGGGCCCTCATGTGGGGGTTCCTCTACAGCGACAATTTCGGTCCCCTCGCGGAGATCTTCGAATCTTTCGGTCGCCAGGCCCCTGATTTCCTGAGTACGGGCCTCATCTTCTACGGCCTGCTCAACATCGTCACGTGGCAATGGGCGGGCTACTACATGATCATCCTTTACGCCGCGCTGCAGGGCATCGACCCGACGCTGTACGAAGCGGCGCGCATCGACGGGGCATCCCAGTGGCAGATCGTCCTGCGCATCAAGATCCCGCTCGTCGCCCCGGCTCTCCTGCTCATCCTGGTCTTCGCCCTCATCGGCACGCTCCAGTTCTTCAATGAGCCGAAGATCCTGCAGCAGCTGGCCGCCGGCTCGATCCCCGACGACTTCACACCCAACATGTACGCGTATCAGCAGGCGTTCTCGCTGGCCAACTACAACTACGGTTCGGCGATCTCGTTCGCGCTCGGCGCCGTCGTGTTCATCTGCGTCTACATCTTCCTGTTCGCCACCCGCAAGCGAGGGAGCTTCTTCTCATGAGCGTCACTCCCATGGAGCTCACCGGCACCAGCGCGAAAGACACCTCCGACACCCGGAAGCGTCCGATCCGCACGCGCGGCCGCATACCGCTGAACATCGTCCTCGCGCTCCTGATGGTGTACTTCCTGATCCCGTTCTGGTGGGTCATCGTCAACAGCTCGAAGACGTCGGCGGGTCTCTTCGGCGGCGGCAGCGCGCTGTGGTTCGCCGACGACATCAACTACATCGGCAACCTCGTCGACCTCTTCACCTACGGCGGCGGCATCTATGCGCGCTGGCTCGGGAACTCCGCGCTCTACGCCCTCGTCGGCGGCCTCGGGGCGACGGTGCTCGCGGTGCTCGCCGGCTACGGCTTCGCCAAGTACCGCTTCGCGGGGCGCCGGGCCGCGTTCGCGATCGTGCTCGGCGCCGTCATGATCCCGATGACGGCGCTCGTCATCCCGACGTTCGTGCTGTTCGCGCAGGTGGGATGGACGAACACGATCTGGGCGGTCATCTTCCCGACGCTCCTCAACCCGTTCGGCGTCTACCTCATGAACGTCTACGCGCGGGATGCCGTGCCCGACGAGCTGCTCGACGCCGCCCGCGTGGACGGCGCCGGCGAGTTCCGCATCTTCAGCCAGGTTGCCCTCCCGATGCTGCGCCCCGCCATCGTGACGGTGCTGCTGCTGTCGGTTGTGGCATCGTGGAACAACTACTTCCTGCCGCTCGTGATGCTGTCGGACAACCGCCTCTTCCCCGTCACGGTCGGCATCGGCCTGTGGCAGTCGACGGCCTCGACCTACGGCGCCGCGGGCGGCCAGAGCCTGTGGAGCATCATCATCCTCGGCTCGCTCGTCTCGGTGATCCCGCTGATCATCGCGTTCCTCACCCTCCAGAAGTACTGGCAGGGCGGCCTGACCATCGGAAGCCTCAAGTGAATCCCGGCGCAGTCCGCTCCGCCTTCGTTCCCCTGTCCACTGGAAGAGAAGAATGATCCGCGCACACCTCACCATCGACCCGCACTTCGAGGTCGGCCCCATCAACCGCCGTCTGTTCGGCTCGTTCGTCGAGCACCTCGGCCGGTGCGTCTACGACGGCATCTACGAGCCGGGCCACGAGCACGCCGATGCGGACGGCTTCCGCACCGATGTGATCGAGCTCGTGCGGGAGCTCGGCGTCTCGACGATCCGCTACCCCGGCGGCAACTTCGTGTCGGGGTACCGCTGGGAGGACGGTGTCGGACCGCGCGAGGACCGCCCCCGCCGCCTCGACCTCGCGTGGCACTCGACGGAGACCAACGAGATCGGTCTCGACGAATTCGCGACGTGGCTCACGAAGGTCGACAGCGAGCTCATGTACGCCGTCAACCTCGGCACGCGCGGGGTGCTCGAGGCGCTGGACGTGCTCGAGTACGCCAACATCCGCTCCGGCACGGAACTGTCGGACCAGCGTGTCGCCAACGGGCACCCCGAGCCCCACGGCATCCGCATGTGGTGCCTCGGCAATGAGATGGACGGCCCCTGGCAGCTCGGCCACAGCACCGCGCAGGAGTACGCGCAGCTCGCCTCGAAGACGGCGCGCGCGATGCGGCAGATCGACCCCGACCTCGAGCTCGTCGTGTGCGGCAGCTCGAGCGCCCAGATGCCGACCTTCGGCGAATGGGAGCGCGTCGTGCTCGAGGAGACGTACGACAACGTCGACTTCATCTCGTGCCACGCGTACTACGAGCCCAAGGGCGACGACTACGGCAGCTTCCTCGCGTCGGCGGTCAACATGGACCGCTTCATCGACGCCGTCGTGGCCACGGCCGACCACGTCAAAGCGATGCGCAACACCGACAAGACGATCGACATCTCGTTCGACGAGTGGAACGTCTGGTACCAGTCGCGCTACGACCAGGTCGACAAGATCACGGATGTCGACGCCTGGCCGGTCGCGCCGCGCATCCTCGAGGACTCCTACTCGGTGCTCGACGCCGTCGTCTTCGGCAACCTGATGATCTCGCTCATCCGCCACGCGGACCGGGTCACGTCGGCGAGCCTCGCCCAGCTCGTCAACGTCATCGCGCCGATCATGACCGAGCCCGGCGGCCCGGCCTGGCGGCAGACGACGTTCTTCCCGTTCTCGCTGACCTCCCGGCTGGCGCGCCCGGTCGCCCTCGAGCTCAAGCTCGACAGCCCCACGTACGTCACGGAGCGCTACGGCGAGGTCTCCCTCGTCGACGCGGTCGCGACGCACGATCATGAGAGCGGCGGAACGACGGTCTTCGCCGTCAACCGCAGTCTGACGGATGCCGCGACCCTCACGATCGATTCACGCGCCCTGGGTGCAGTGACGACCGTGAGCGCCACATCGATCTTCGACGACGACATCCACGCGGCCAATACGCTCGAGCACCCCGATCGCGTCGCGCCGAAGGAGAACGACTCGGTCGACGTGTCGGAGGGGGCGGTCAGTGTGACCCTGCCGCCCTGCTCGTGGACCGTTCTCACGATCGACTGAGCCGCGCGGCGATGCGAAGACGGCGTGCTCGGCCCGTGGACGCGACATGGCACGTGCGCAGCGGGTGACGCTCAAGGAGATCGCGGCGCGCACCGGTGTGTCGATGACGACGATCTCGAAGGTGCTCAACGGGGCGGCGGATGTCGCGTCCTCCACGCGGGAGCTCGTCGAAGAGCAGCTGCGCGCGAGCGGGTACCGACGGCGCAAGAGCAGGCAGCGGCGCGAGTACGTCGAGGTCGTGCTGCACGAGCTCGAGGGCGAGTGGGCGCTGGCGATCATCGAGGGCGTGCGCGAGACGGCGGCGCAGACCGGCCTCGCGATCTCGCTGTCGGTGAGTGGCGACCGGTACGCGCCGGCGGACGACTGGCTCGACTCGGTCGTGCGGCGCAGCCCGACGGGGATCATCCTGCTGTTCGCCGGGATCACGGCCGAGGGGCGCGCGAAGCTGAAGGCGCGAGGCATCCCGTTCGTCCTGATCGACCCCGCGGGCGACCCGGCCCCCGGCGTCCCGTCCGTCGGATCCGCCAACTGGGCGGGTGGGCTGGATGCCACGAGGCACCTCATCGACCTCGGGCATCGGCGCATCGCGGCGATCACCGGACCCGCCGACGTCATGTGCTCCCTCGCGCGGCTCGACGGCTACCGGTCGGCGCTCATGGCGGCCGGTCTCCCGGTCGACGCGGAGCTCACGCGCTTCGGCGACTTCGACAGGGAGAGCGGGGAGCGCCACGCGCACGCGCTCCTGAGCCTCGCCGATCCGCCGACGGCGATCTTCGCGGGAAGCGACGTCCAGGCCCTCGGGGTGCTGCACGCGGCGGCGGCGCGCGGGGTCACCGTCCCCCGCGAGCTGTCGGTGGTCGGCTTCGACGATCTCGCCGTCGCCGAGCTCGCGAGCCCCCGGCTGACCACCATCCACCAGCCGCTGCGCGAGATGGCGGAGCAGGCCACCCGCCTCCTCCTCAGCCTGCTCGAAGACAGCCCGCCCGAGGTCACCCGCGTCGAACTCGCGACGAGCCTCGTCGTGCGGGACTCGACCGCGGCGCCCCCCGTCGGGCGTCCGGAAGGCTGAAGCCGGGCGGTCACGGGGAAGGACCGGAGGCTCGCCCTACGCGGCGTAGCCTCCCGTCATCGCCTCGTGCACCTCGCGGGCCTTGATCGTGCGGTACGTCGTCACGGGCCTCGTCGCGAGCACGATCTTGCCGCGGGAGTGCAGTTCCGCGAGGTCTTCGAAGGCCTCGCGGATGTCGGCGAGCGGGTAGAGCCCCGACACCAGCAGCCGGAATGCGCCCGCCTCGGCGAGCTGGACGAGGCGGCCGAGCTGCCCGGTGCCGTGGGCGACGGCTTCGGGGTCGTCGCGGAGGAGACTCAACTCGACCTCGCGCCGGTCGGCGCTGGACCGGTATCGCGTGTCGGCGACGCCGAGCTCCTGCGCGATGTCGCGGCCGTCCTTGCCGAAGTTGTCGATGAACGCCGTGACCGGCCCCTCGGCGACGCGCCTGATCCGCTCGACGATCCCCTCGCCGTATCGCACCGGGATGATGCCGAGCTGGCGGAGGTAGTCGAAGTTGCGCTCCCCGCACGTGCCGATGACCCGTGCTCCGCGGTGCTTCGCCAGCTGCGTCTCGATGCTTCCCACCCCGCCCGCGGCCGCCGACACGACGACGGTGTCGCCGGGCCCGATGCGCAATTGGTCGAGGGTGTCGAGCGCTGTCGCGCCGGCGAGGTAGAGCGCCCCGGCGACCTCCCACATGAGCTTCGCGGGCTTGCGGACGAGCGTCGACGTCGGCACGGTGACGTGCGTCGCGTGCGCGCCCGTGCGCACATGCCCGACGACGTGCGAGCCGACGGGGAATTCCGCGTGGGGGCCTGTGGCCACGACGATCCCGGCGAAGTCGCTGCCCGAGCGGCGGGGCCACGGATCATCCGACCAGGTGGACTCCTTGCCGTTGCGCAGGAACGCGTCCATGTGATTGAGCGAGGTCGCGATGACCTCGACGATGACCTCGCCCGGCCCGGGCGGCGCGACCACCTCGGTGCGCTCCTGCAGCACGTCGGCGTCTCCGTAGCCCCCGTACTCGAACCACGTCGCCTCGATGACCCGGTTTCTCATGGCGGTCCTTTCGTCAGGTCGTCTCACGAACCAGCGGAGGAGGACCCCCGCTCATCGTCAGAGGTCGAAGCGGTGAGCGGGGGCTGATGAGTTGTTCCGTCCGGATGCCTCGTCCGGATGCACCTCGACCGAATTCGAGATCCCTGCATCCGAAATCGCACCTCACGGGGAAGTCACTGTCGAAGGGCGGTGACCGACCGCTCATGACAAGGAGGAAGACAGTGCGCAAGACAGCAGCCGCCGGCCTCGCGGTCGGCCTCATCGCCGCCCTCGGCTTCGCCGTGCCCGCATCCGCGAGCACGAGCGATTCAGCTCAACTCTCGGTGCTCCACGGCATCCCCGACACGCCCGTCGATGTCTACGTGAACGGCGCTCTCACGCTCGACGACTTCCAGCCGGGCAAGCTGGCCGGACCCCTGACCCTTCCGGCAGGCGACTACGAGGTCGCCCTGACGGCGCCGAATGCCGCCGACGCCAGCTCGCCGATCCTCGGCCCGGCGACCATCACCCTCACGGCAGACGGCGACTTCACCGCCGCCGCCTACCTCTCCGAGAGCGGGCAGCCCTCGCTGAAGCTCTTCCAGAACGACACGGCCGCCACCGCCGCCGGGCAAGGGCGACTCACCGTCCGGCACGTCGCCGCGGCGCCCGCCGTCGACGTGCTCGCGGGCGGCAGCCCCGTGATCGAAGACCTCACGAACCCCAACGAGAAGACGCTCGACCTGCCGGCGGGGCCGGTCTCGGCATCCGTCGCCCTCGCAGGCACCACCGAACCCGTGCTCGGACCGACCGACGTGCAGATCCAGGACGGCGTCCTGACGATCGTCTACGCGTGGGGGAGCGCCGAGGACGAGAACCTGGCCCTCGCCGTGCAGACCGTCTCGGTCGCGCACTCGAACCCCGGGGGAGTGCCCTCGGGCACGGCCGGCTACCTCGCGCAGCGTGACACGACGATGTCGTTCATCGCGCTCGCCGGGGCGGGCGCCCTCGCCATCGCCGCTGCGGCAGCCACCGCGCTGGCGATGCGGCGCCGGCAGGAGGCGCGCCGCTGATGCGCGCCGGCACGCCGCGTCGACACGGCCGGGACGGGCTGGCGATGGCCACCCTCATCGGCACGGTCGTCGCGGCGTGCCTCACCGCCTGCGCGCCGACGGGTGCGGGAGTGACGACACCCTCCCCATCACCATCCACTCCCGCACCCGTGCCTCCGACCGACGTCGTCGAGGTGCCCGTCACCTCCGCCGCGGTCCCGCCGCCCGCCGCGCGCATCGCCCCCGACCGCCTCGTCATCGAGTCGATCGGCGTCGACATGCCGGTGGTCGACGTCGGCGTCGAACCCGGCGGGCAGATGCAGCTTCCCGTCGATCCCGCCGTGGCGGGCTGGTATCGCTACGGACCGGATGCCGCGGCCACGGCCGGCCACGTCGTGCTGGCCGCGCACGTCGACGCCGTCGACTACCCGATCGGGCCGCTCGCGAACCTCCGCGACGTCGCCGTGGGCTCGACCATCGCCGTCATGGCCGCCGACGGCTCCACCCGGACGTGGGTCGTGGAATCGCTCACCTACTACGAGAAGGCGGCGCTCCCGACCGACGAGCTGTTCGCCCGCGAGGGCGATCCCGCTCTCGTCGTCATCACGTGCGGTGGTCCGTTCGATGCCAGTACGGGCCATTACCGGGATAACGTGGTCGCGATCGCAAAGCCGCAATCATGAGGAGCGAGGGGCACGTGGAGCCGGATGCCGCTCTCGAGGGCGCCTCGAACGCCGAGGCGGCTCTCAACGCGCGATTCGTCGCGGGTGACGAGCGGGCGCTCGCCGAGGTCTACCGTCGGTGGTCGCCGGTCGTCTTCACGCTCGCGCTGCGATCGCTCGGCGACCGCAGCGACGCGGAGGACGTCACCCAGCGCACGTTCGTCTCGGCGTGGACGTCGCGCGCGAGCTACGACGTCACGAAGGCCCGCCTGTCGACCTGGCTCGTCGCGATCGCCCGGCGCCGCATCGCCGACATGCACGAGTCGCGCGCGAAGATCCGCGCGCTGCAGGCCGAGATGGAGCGGGTGACGAGCCCCGACGACCTCGTCCGCGAGCCGCCGGACCTCTCCGAGACGCTCCTCGTCGCCAACGAGATGCAGCAGCTCGAACCCGACGCCCAGGCCGTCATGCGGCTCGCGTTCTTCGACGATCTGACGCACGAAGAGATCTCGCGGCGACTGGGGATGCCTCTGGGTACTGTCAAGAGCCACATCCGGCGAAGTCTCACCCGCATGCGCAACCGATTGGAGGTGACCCGTGTCACACCTTGACCCCGAACAGCTCGCCCTCATCGCGCTGGGTGAGCCCGTCGCCTCTCCTGCGGAGCGCGAACACCTCACGTCGTGCCCGGTCTGCGCCGCAGACGTCACCGAGCTCTCCCACGCAGCGGGTGTCGCGCGGTCGACGATGGACGATCTCGAGCTCGAGGCTCCGCCCGGCCGGGTCTGGGGCCGCATCGCCGATGAGCTCGGTCTCGCCGCCGAGATCGGCCCCGACGAGGCGGCCGGCGTGGCCGGTGTCGCCGACGTCGACCCCGGAGCCACGGACGACCGGTCGTCGTCGCCGTCGCGCGGGGCTGCGCAGACGGTGACGGATGCCGAGGCCGCTGCCGCGGCATCCGTCCCCTCCTCCTCGACCCGACCTCGCCGCGGTCACCGCGGATGGTGGGCGCTCGCGGCATCCGTCGCCCTCGTCCTCGTGATCGGCGGGGGAGTGTGGCTCGGACTCGGTACGGTCGCGCCGACGTCGATCGCCTCGGCGTCGCTGGCGGCGTTCCCCGACCATCCGAAGGCCATCGGGTCGGCGGAGGTCGACGAATCCCGCGACGGCACGCGCACCCTCACGGTCACGCTGAAGGGCGCCTCGTCTTCGGCCGACTACCGCGAGGTCTGGCTCATCCGCAACGACGGCGGCGCCCTGATCAGCCTGGGCGTGCTCGACGGATCCAAGGGCTCGTTCGCGATCCCCGCCGGTGTCGATCTCTCGGAGTACGACCTCGTCGACATCTCGTTCGAACCTGTCGACGGCAACCCGGCGCACTCGGGCGACTCGATCGTGCGCGGCCAGCTCACGTTCGCCTGACCGGCTCACGTTCGCCTGACCGGCTCCCGTTCGGCTGAGGGAGGGCGTTCAGCGACGCCACAGAAGCGCATGAGAGTATGAGGAGGTTTCCGACGTGAATCCGAGATTCTGAGAACTCGTCCCTCAGATCGATAGCCGAGACTCCGCTCCCGACGATGTCGGACGGGTCGGCGCCTCGAGGGCGAGACCCATTCCCCCGAGAGGACCCGAGTGAGCCAGACGACTGAGCCTGACAAGCACGGCCGTCGCACGGTGGCGCGGCACGGCGCGCTGACGTCGCCGCATCCGATCTCGCAGATCCTCAAGATCCTCGGGATCGTGGTGGCCGTCGCGCTCGTCTCGGGCGCCGGAGTCGCGGCGTATGCCGCCATCGACATCACGTCCAACTTCACGAAAGACGCCGTGGCACTCGAGGGCCAGGAGTCCGTTCCGCCCGACATCGGCGCGATCGAGGGCGGTGTCAACCTGTTCCTTGCGGGAACGGATGCCTGCGAGCCCGCCTACGCGCAGTACTTCGGCGATCGCTGCACCGGCAAGGACGCCGAGGGCGAGCTCAACGACGTCAACATGCTCGTGCACATCTCGGACAATCCGCGTCGCGTCACCGTGATCTCGTTCCCGCGAGACCTCATGATCCCGATCCCCTCCTGTACGAAGGAGGACGGCTCGACGTCGCCGGCGATGAGCAAGCAGATGCTCAACTCGGCATACACCTACGGCGGCCTCGGCTGCGTCGTGAAGACGGTGTCGCAGCTGACGGGCCTCGACATCCAGTACGCCGCCAAGATCACGTGGGGCGGCGTGATCGAGGTCACCAACGCCATCGGCGGTGTCGAGGTGTGTCTCGCGAACGGCATCAAAGACCCGTACACGGGCATCGACTGGCCCGCCGGCATGCGCAACATCGAGGGCATCGACGCCCTCCAGTTCCTGCGCACGCGCCACGGCGTCGGAAACGGCGGCGACCTCGGGCGCATCTCGAACCAGCAGCAGTACATGTCGCGGCTCGCGCGCAAGCTCGTGAGCGAAGAGGTCCTCTCGAACCCCGCGACGCTCTACAAGCTCGCGACGACCGCGGTCGACAACATCACGCCGTCGCAGAGCCTCACCAACCCGCTGACCCTCGTGCAGATCGCCCTCGCGGTCAAGAACGTGCCGTTCGACGAGATCGTCTTCGTGCAGTACCCCGTCAACGACGACCCGCAGGACACCAACCGCGTCGTGCCGAACAAATCGGCCGCCGACGCGCTGTGGACCGCCCTCGCGGCGAACCAGCCGATCCAGCTGACAGGCGACGTCAGCCAGGGCGGCGGTGTCGTGGTCGTCGAGCCCACCCCCGGCGCGACCGACGCGGCGACGCCGGCCCCCGAGACCTCGCCGACGACGAGCCCCGACGGCTCGGCGACGCCGGCACCGACCGAGTCCGCGGTGGAGCTTCCCTCGGCGATCGCCGGCCAGACGGCCGCGCAGGAGACGTGCTCGAACGGGAACGTCAAGAACCGCTGACGCAGCGCCTCCGCCCGGTGCCGGTCACCGGAGCGGAGGTTTCTGAGAGTGGTCACGCTGCGCAACGCCCTGACGCAGAACACCCGGCGCCCGCTGCGGGCGCCGGGTGATCCGTCAGACGAGTGATCTGAGGGCGCGGGTCACTCCTCGTAGCCGAGACC
>Ga0164308_10000657_pt1 | contig 18695 bp, 12 predicted proteins | sample Whisoiple_246_MG_FD_109983 | JGI IMG/M metagenome (GOLD analysis project Ga0164308, IMG submission 109983) | Soil microbial communities amended with fresh organic matter from upstate New York, USA - Whitman soil sample_246_MG | ecosystem: Environmental > Terrestrial > Soil > Unclassified >...
GGATGCCTCGGCACGCCGCGGCCCGCCAGCCGGCCCTTCTGAAGGGCGGCCCGGCCGGCCCGACCCCGCCGCCTGCGCATAACTCCGGAGATTCGGGAGGGGCGAGCCGGTTTTCCGGCGTGTAGCGGGCAACCCGGCCTGTTTCTCCGGAGCTGTGAACCCGGCGCGTCCGGCACCGAGTCGACGCCGGGCCTCGCGGCCCCGGCCGGACCACGGCACCGACCCCGCGCCGGTCCGTAGCATCGTTCCCGTGACGCACAAGGCGACTCCCCGCACGGCGGGCCGGCCAGGCGTGTCGGTGCTCTTCGCCCCCGACAGCTTCAAGGGGTCGATCGGCGCGGCGGCCGCGGCATCCGCCCTCGCCTCGGGGTGGGCTTCGGTGCGTCCCGGCGACCGCGCGATCCTCCGCCCCATCGCCGACGGCGGGGAGGGCACCCTCGACGCGTTCGCCGCCGCCGTCCCCGGTGCCGAGCGCATGCCCGTCGTCGTGACGGGCCCCGACGGCGAGCCGACGCGCGCCTCGTGGCTCCTGCTCCCCGCCACGCCGGACGCCCCACGCGGCACGGCCGTCGTCGAGCTCGCCTCGACATCCGGGATCGAACTGCTCGGCGACCGCCGCCTGCCGTGGGACGCCGGCACGACAGGCTTCGGCCAGGCCATCGGCGCGGCACTCGACCACGGCGTCTCGCGGCTCGTGCTCGGAATCGGCTCGAGCGCATCGACCGACGGCGGCGCCGGCATGCTGACGGCACTGGGCGCGCGATTGACGGATGCCGCGGCCCGCCCCATCGCGCCGGGTGCACGCGGGCTGCAGACCATCGTGCAGGCCGATCTCTCGGGGCTGCGGGTGCTCCCCGACGGCGGTGTGCTCGTGCTGTCGGACGTGACGAATCCGCTCTTCGGGCCGACGGGCGCCGCCGCCGTGTTCGGACCCCAGAAGGGCCTCCCTCCCGAGGATGTGCCCCGTGTCGACGACGGCCTGCGCCAACTGGCCGGCCTCCTCGCGACCGCGCCAGGCCCGAAGACCCCCGCCATCCCGCCGCCCCCGGCCACCCCCGCCATCCCGCCGCCCCCGGCCACCCCGGTCATCCCGACCACCCCGCCCACACCGCCCACCCCCGCCGACCCGGCGACCCCGGGCGCCGGCGCGGCGGGCGGCACCGGCTTCGCCCTCCTCGCGTGGGGCGCGCGGCTCGTGCCCGGAGCCGCCGAGGTCGCCGCACTGGTCGGGTTGCCGGCGGCGATCGCCGAGGCATCCGTCGTCGTCACGGGGGAAGGCTCGTACGACGGGCAGTCCGCTGCGGGCAAGGCTCCCGCCTACGTCGCGGGGCTCGCGGCCGAGGCGGGGGCTGTCGTCGCGCTCGCCGCGGGGCGGATCGATCCGGATGCCTCGACCTCGGCCTTCGCCGCGACCGTGTCGCTCACCGAGCTGGCCGGCTCGCCCGCCGCCGCGCTCGCCGAACCCGCGCGCTGGCTGCACGAGGCGGGGGCGACGCTGGCCCGCGCCAACCCCAGCCCGCGCCCCTGACGGGGCCGGGCAGCAGCGAGGGGCTACGCGCCCCCGAGGGCCTCCGACACGACCGCGCGTGCTTCCTCCTGCACCTCTGCGAGATGCTCGGGGCCCTTCAGCGACTCGGCGTAGAGCTTGTAGACGTCTTCCGTGCCGGACGGGCGCGCGGCGAACCACGCGTGCTCGGTCTGCACCTTGAGCCCGCCGATCGCAGCGCCGTTGCCCGGCGCGTGCGAGAGCTTCGCGGTGATCGGCTCGCCCGCGAGCTCCGTCGCGGTCACAGCCTCGGGGGCGAGCTTGGCGAGCGCGGCCTTCTGCGCCGGCGTCGCGGGAGCGTCGACCCGCTGATACGCGGAGGCCCCGAACTCGGCCTCGAGCTCCGCGTAGCGCTGCGACGGGGTCTTGCCCGTCACGGCGAGGATCTCCGAGGCGAGGAGGCACAGGAGGATCCCGTCCTTGTCGGTCGTCCAGACCGTGCCGTCCTTGCGGAGGAACGACGCTCCGGCCGATTCCTCGCCGCCGAACGCGACGGAACCGTCGAGGAGCCCCGGCACGAACCACTTGAACCCGACGGGCACCTCCAGGAGCGCGCGGCCGAGTGACTGCGCGACGCGGTCGATGATCATCGACGACACGAGGGTCTTGCCGACCGCGGCATCCGTCGGCCACTCCGGCCGGTGCGAATACAGGTAGTCGATCGCGACGGCGAGGTAGTGGTTGGGGTTCATCAGGCCCGCGTCGGGCGTGACGATGCCGTGGCGGTCGGCGTCGGCGTCGTTGCCCGTCAGGATGTCGTAGTCCTGGCGCTTCGCGACGAGCGAGGCCATCGCCGACGGCGAGGACGGATCCATGCGGATCTTCTCGTCCCAGTCGAGCGTCATGAACTTCCAGGTCGGGTCGACGTCGGGGTTCACGACGGTGAGATCGAGGCCGTACACCTCGGCGATGAGCGCCCAGTACTCCACCGAGGCCCCACCGAGCGGATCGGCGCCGATGCGCACTCCCGCATCGCGGATCGCGTCGATGTCGATGATGTTCGCGAGGTCGCGCACATAGGCGTCGCGGAAGTCGTGGTCGCCGAGACTGTCGGCGTCGATGTCGGCGAAGCGCGTGCGCTTGACCTCGCTCAGTCCGCCCGCGATGAGCGCGTTGGCGCGGTCGGCGATCCAGCCGGTCGCGTCGGTGTCGGCGGGTCCGCCGTTGGGCGGGTTGTACTTGAAACCGCCGTCGCGCGGCGGGTTGTGCGAAGGGGTGACGACGATGCCGTCGCTGCGTCCCGGATCGTCCGCCGCGCGCCCCCGGTTGTACGCCAGGATCGCGTGGCTGAGGGCGGGAGTGGGAACCCACGAGTCGCGCGAGTCGACCCGCACATCCACGCCGTTCGCGATGAGCACCTCGATGGCGCTCCGCTCCGCGGGAAGCGAGAGGCCGTGCGTGTCGCGACCGAGGAACAGCGGTCCGCCGATTCCCTGCGCCGTGCGGTAATCGACGATCGCCTGCGTCGTGGCGAGGATGTGGTCTTCGTTGAAGCTCGTGCTCAGCGACGATCCGCGGTGACCGCTCGTGCCGAAGGCGACCCGCTGTTCCGGGATGGCAGGGTCGGGCTTTCGGTCGTAATACGCGGCGATCAGTTCGTCGATGTCGATGAGGTCGGATGCTTCGGCGGGCTGTCCTGCGCGGCTCATGCCTCCAGTCTGTCACCGGCGAGGGCCGTCGCAACGGCTTAGCGCAGATCCAGAAGGGCATCGCCGCGAGCCGGTGGCGCTCGTGCCTGAGGAAGTGCCAGCCTCCGCACGGGGCCTACCGGCGCCAGCGGCGAAGGTCCCGTCATCCGGCGGTCCTGCCCTCGGGCCCATGGCTAGGCTGTGACGGTGACCAACGAGCCCGGGCCCGAATCCGCGGCAGAACGCCGCCGCACCTACAGCTTCCTCGGTCCGGCCGGAACGTTCACCGAGGCCGCGCTGGCGCAGGTCCCCGAGGCCCGGGGCCAGGCCTGGTGGCCCGTCCGCAACGTCGGCGAGGCGCTCTCGGACGTCGTCGAGGGCCGCTCCGACGCGGCGATGATCGCGATCGAGAACTCGGTCGACGGCGGCGTCTCGACCGCGCAGGATGCGCTCGCGACGATGCCGGGCCTGCGCATCGTGGGGGAGTACCTCGTGCCGGTCGACTTCGTGCTGGTCGCGCGGCGCGGCACGAAGCTCGAAGACGTCTCGCTCGTCGCCGCACATCCGGTCGCCTACGCGCAGTGCCTGCAGTGGTTGACGCGCGTGCTCCCCGCGCACGCGCATGTGCCCGCGTCGAGCAATGTCGCGAGCGCGATGGGCCTCCTCGACGGCACGAGCGACGCCGACGCGGCGATCGCCCCGCCCGGAATCCTCGAGCACCACGATCTCGAGCTGCTCGCCGAGAGGATCGGCGACAACCTCAACGCCGTCACGCGCTTCGTGCTCGTCTCCCGCCCGGTCACGCCGCCTCCGCCGACCGGCGCCGACAAGACGTCGCTCATCGTCGAGCTCCCCGACGACCACCCCGGGGCCCTCCTCGAGATGCTCGAGCAGTTCGCGACCCGCGGGATCAACCTGTCGCTTCTGGCATCGCGCCCGATCGGCGACTCGCTCGGGCGGTACCGCTTCGTCATCGACGCCGACGGCCACATCCAAGACGAGCGGATGGCCGACGCGCTCCTCGGGCTTCGCCGCTTCAGCCCCAAGGTCATCTTCCTCGGGTCCTACCCGCGCGCCGACCGCGCCATCGTGCGCTATCCCGAGCGCTACTCCGACGACATCTTCATCGAGGCCCGCGACTGGCTGCGCGGCCTGCTGAGCGGAGAGCCAGGAGCCTGACCCCCGGGTCAGCCCGCGAGGAGCTCCAGCGTCTGCGTGCGGCCGGCCGCGGCATCCATCGCCTCACCGTCGTACGCACCCGCGATCGGCGAGATCATCACCTCGTCGACCTCGTAGCGGGCGGCGAACTCCGCGAGCTCGGCCCGCACGGACTCACCTGTGCCGACGAACCACTTCGCGCGGGATCCGGCCATGATCTGCTCGCCGAGTGCATCGAAGTCGGATGCCGCGGCCTGCGCCTGCTCGACGGTCTCGAGCGGGATGAGCGGCTTGTTCTGGCGGAGCCGCGCCATCATCCGCAGCTGCGGCAGGGCGCGTTCCTCGGCCTCTTCGGCGGTCGGCGCCGCGATGGCGTTCGCGGTGAGGAAGGTCACCGGCACCGGATGGGCCTCGCTCGGCTGGAACTGCGTGCGGTACAGCGCGAGCGCGCGCTCGAGCCCCTCGCCCGAGAAGTGGTTCGCGAAGACGTAGGGGAGGCCCAGCGACGCCGCGAGCTGCGCCGAGTAGTCGCTCGAGCCGAGGAGCCACACCTCGGGGGCCCCGGTCGCCGCGGGCGTCGCGTGCACGTCGTACGTCCCGCCCGACGTGAACTGCAGGGTCGCGCCCTCGGCGCCGACGAGCGAGATGATGTCGCGCACGTGGTCGGGAAAGCGCTCGACGTCGCTCGTGGTGCCCGACATCCGCAGCAGCTGCGTGATCACCGGGTCGCTGCCCGGCGCGCGGCCGATGCCGAGGTCGATGCGCCCGGGCGCGAGCGCCTCGAGCGCGGCGAACTGCTCGGCCACGACGAGCGGCGCGTGGTTCGGCAGCATGACCCCGCCCGATCCCACCCGGATGCGCGAGGTCCGCGCCGACGCGGCCGCGATGAGCACGGGCGGCGTCGTCGAGGCGACGGCGGGCATGTTGTGGTGCTCGGCGAACCAGTAGCGCCGGTAGCCGAGGTCGTCCGCGCGCTGGGCGAGCGCGAGGGATGCCGCGACCGCCTGTGCGCTCGTCTGCCCGGCGCGGACCGGCACGAGGTCGAGGACGGACAGGGCGGGAACAGGTGCAGTGGACATCACGAGAGACAACGGGCCGCGGCATCCGTCCTATTCCCCTCCTGACCATGCCGGAGAAGGCCCGCGAACGGCGAAGGGCCGGGACGGCGAAGCGCCGTCCCGGCCCGATGCCTGAGCGGGAGTCGCCTATCCGCGCAGCTTCGCGAGCGTCGTGGTCGACACCTCGCTCACATTGCCGACGGAGTCGGTCGCACGGAACGACACCGTGGACGCGGCATCCGTCCGGATCGGTCCCGTGTAGGCCGTCCACGCGGTGGTCGTGCGTCCGTTCTTGGTGATCGAGTACTCGATCCCCGCGACCTTGGACGCGGCGTCGGTCGCCGTCAGCACGACCTGCTGACGCTGGTCGATCGTGGGCGTCACGACCGGGGCGACCCAGTCCTCCTGCAGGCCCTCCGCGCGGAAGTGCTCGGAGTGCATGCCGAACGAGTCGATCAGGTGCGGCATCCAGCAGTCGTCGTTGTGGCGGCCCGTCGGGTAGACGGCCCAGGTGTGATCGACGCCCTTCGACGTGAGGATCCGATCCATCGAGCGCGCTGCGTCGTCGAACCGGTACTCGTCGAACTCGCACGCGTCGAAGAAGTAGTCGAACTTGCCGAGCTGCTCAGGCGTCATCGCTGCCGCCTGCACGAGCGGGGTCGGCAGGCCCGCGTTCGCGAAGCTGAGCGCGCCGATGTGCGAGGCGATCGACGAGAAGAGCTCGGGGTGCGACAGTCCGATCGACCACGAGCCGAAGCCGCCCATCGAGATGCCGGTGAGGCCGCGGAATTCCCGCTCGGGGAGCGTGCGGTACTCGGCGTCGACGAGGGGCATCATCTCGTTCAGGAACATGCTGCGCCACGGCGTGCCGTTCGGCTGGTCGGCGTACCAGAGCGATTCGCCGTCGGGCATGATGACGATCGATTCGGCCAGGCCCTGCGCCCACAGCCCGTCGAGCACGTCGTCGATGTTGCGCGGCTCCCACTCACGGCTGCCGCCGTTGACGCCGTGCAGGAGGTAGACGACGGGGTACTTCCGGTTCGGCTCCGACAGGTACGACGGCGGGAGGTAGGTCACGAACTCGCGCGGCTGTCCCTCGAGCTTCGAGTCCACGGTCTCGCGGAAGAAGCGCGAGCGGTTGCCCGTCTCGAGCATCGTCGCTGCCGAGAAGTACAGGAACTCCTGTGCCGCCGGCTGGTAGACGTACGGCTTGCCGTCGCGCGTGCCGACGATCGAGCGGTTCGTATCGACGATGAGCGATCCGTCATCGCCCTGCACGACCTCGACCTCGCCGTCCGAGAGCGTGAGGGATCCCGATTCGGCCATCCACTCGTTCAGCTCGCGGGCCCGGCGCTCCTTCGATCGGCCGTTGTGGAAGTACGACTCGTCGAGCGTCGCGAGGTAGGCGTCCACGTCGCCCGCGGCGAGAGCGGCCTTCTGCGTCGCGAGAACGCTCTGCACCGCCGCGGCGTCGGCAGCCGAGGCGAGCGGCCCGTCGATGCCGTAGACGTTGGCGCGCACGGCGTCTTTGGAGTAGATCCCGACGGGGCCCTGGTACCAGCCGCCGCCGCCGTTCATGTCGTACAGGCGCACCGCGAGGGTGTTCTCGCCGCCGAAGACGGGAGCCCCGGCAGGCACCGGGTAGAGCCGCTTCTCGAACCACTGGCTGCTCGCGTTCGGCGGCATCGTGCCCGAGGCGCCGATCTTCACGCCGTTGAGGAAGGCCTCGTCGACGTCGTCGAGGAACCCGAGCGAGGCGACGAGGTTCGCGCCCTCGGCGTCGGCCGGGAGGGTGAAGTCCAGGCGGTACCAGCCGAAGCCGTCGTAGCTGGCGAACGGCGTGCCGTCGCCGGGCACCTGGATGTCGGACCATGCCGAGTCGTCGAACGACGGCGCGGCGTAGGCCGGGTCGTCGCCCTTGGTGAACTTCCACGTGCCTTCGAGATCGATCGACACGGTGCTCGCCGTTCCCGCCGTCGCCTGCGCGGTCGCGGCCGGTGAGGTGCTCGCGGCCGGCTGGACGGCGACGGCGGGTGTGGCGATGAGGGCGGATGCCGCGACCAGCGCGACTGCTCCCGCGGCGACGGCCGCGAGCCGGTGTCTGGGTGTGTTCGTTTCCACGTGCTCCTACTTCTTCGTGAGGTCGGCGCGCTCGCGGCGGTCGTTGCCGCGAGACGTTCTGTGCACGTTCACAATCCCGGGCAAGCGGCCCTGTGAACGTACACAGACTTACAGGGCCTCGCCGAGGTGTCAATGCTCGGCGTGTCGGTTCCGGGTGGCCGAGGGGTCTTCCGGCCGCCGCCGATCAGGCCGACTGCCGCCAGACGACGGGGCAGTCGAGCACGTGGCCGCCCGTCTGGAATTTCTCGCCGCGGAGCTGCTGCAGCACGAGCGCGGCGGCCTCGCGGCCGAGAGCGTCGGCAGGCTGGTGCACGGTCGACAGGGGCGGGTCGCAGCGCAGCGCCCACGAGCTGTCGTCGAAGCCCACGACGCCGACATCGTCGGGCACCTTGCGGCCCGCCGCCTGCAATGCGTCGATCGCGCCGGCCGCGACGGCGTCGCTCGAGGCGAAGATGCCGTCGATGTCGGGGGAGCGCTCGAGCAGGGCCCGCATGCCGGCCTGCCCGTCGGAGTACGAGTAGAACGGCACCCGCTGCACGAGCTGCGGATCGAAGCGATTGCCGAGCGCGTCGACGAAGCCCGCGAGGCGGTCCGATCCCGAGTCGCGGTCGAGGGCGGCCGCGATCATCCCGATGCGCTTCCTGCCGGTCGCGACGAGGCGGCTCGTGATCTCGCGGGCGGCCCCGCGGTTGTCGATCGCGACGTAGGCGGCATCGCCGATGTCGCGGGGGTGGCCGACGAACGCGGCGGGCAGGCCCAGGTCGGCGACGGCGCGGGTGATGGGGTCGCCGACGCGGGCCGAGACGATGATGACGCCGTCGATGAGCCCGCCGCTGAGGTAGCGGGCGAGCCTGTCGATGTCGCGCGGGCTGTCGGCGATGAGGCACGAGAGTTGATAGTCGGCGTCGGAGAGAGCGGCGTTCGCGCCAAGGAGGATCGACCCGATGTTGGGGTCTTCGACGAAGAGCGAGTGCGGCTCGTGCACGATGAGCCCGATCGCGCGCGAGCTCTGCATCACGAGGCTCCGCGCCGCGCGGTTGGGCACGAACCCGATCTTCGCGATCGCGGCCTCGATGGCCTCGCGAGCCTCGTCCGACACGTAGGGCTGCCCGTTGAGCACGCGGCTCACCGTGCCGCGCGACACCCCCGCCTCGATCGCCACGTCCTTCACGGTCGCCCGTCTGCGACGCCCCGTCATCTCCACGGGCTCATCGTATGTGCACGAGCACATCGGGCACGCGATGTTTGACACGAGCGCCCCGGTGTGTCACTCTGTTCACGTTCACAGAGCCTCAGTGCCGAGATTCTCGCTCTGAGCTGTGCACGTTCACAGAACTTAGGAGCATCTTGAACCCCTCCGCTCGCCCCTTCGAGCACGACGGCATCGCCTTCGGTTGCGACTACAACCCGGAGCAGTGGACGCCCGACGTGTGGGACGAAGACATCGCTCTGATGTCGGAGGCGGGCGTCGATCTCGTCGCGGTCAACATCTTCGGCTGGTCGCACATCGAGCCCCGTCCAGGCCAGTACGACTTCGCGGCGCTCGATGACATCATCGGCCGTCTGCACGCTGCCGGCATCCGCGTCAACCTGGGCACCGGCACGGCGTCCCCCCCCGCGTGGCTGAGCCGGGCCCACCCCGAGATGCTGCCCATGGCCGAAGACGGCACGCGCCGCTACCCGGGCGGTCGGCAGGCGTTCTGCCCAAGCTCGCCGGTGTACCGCGAGGCGGCGCTCCGGCTCGTCTCGGCCGTCGTCGCCCGCTACGGCGACCACCCGGCGGTCGCGCTATGGCACGTCTCGAACGAGCTCGGCTGCCACAACGCCCTCTGCCACTGCGATGCGAGCGCCGCGGCGTTCCGCCGGTGGCTGCAGGACCGGTACGTGACGATCGACGCTCTCAACCGCGCGTGGGGCACGGCCTTCTGGAGCCAGACATACGGCGACTGGTGCGAGATCGGCACGCCGCGCGCCACCCTCTCCAGCCGCAACCCGGGTCAGATGCTCGACTTCCACCGGTTCAGCTCGGACGAGCTCCTGTCGTCCTACCGCGCCGAAGCCGAGGTCATCCGCCGCGGCAGCGCTGCCCCGATCACGACGAACTTCATGGTGACGGCGCACATCGAGAACCTCGACTACTGGTCGTGGGCCGCCGACATGGACATCGTCGCCAACGACCACTACCTCGACCACCGGCTCGAGGACCCCCGCGCCGAGCTCGCCTTCGCCGCCGATCTCTCCCGCGGCCTCGGGGGCGGCGCGCCGTGGATCCTGATGGAGCACTCGACCGGCGCGGTCAACTGGCAGCCCCTCAACAAGGCGAAGGCGCCCGGCGAGATCCTGCGCAACTCGCTCACGCACGTCGCGCGCGGCGCGGACGGCGTGTGCTTCTTCCAGTGGCGCGCCTCGGTGCAGGGGAGCGAGAGGTTCCACTCGGCCATGCTTCCCCACGCGGGCACAGACTCGAACGTGTGGCGCGAAGTGGTCGAGCTCGGTGGCATCGTCGATCGGATCGGCGAGATCGCCGGCTCGCGCGTCGTCGCCGAGGCCGCTCTCGTCTTCTCCTGGGAGTCGTGGTGGGCCACCCAGGACGACTCGCGTCCGAGCAAGGCGCTCGGCTACCTCGACCAGGTGCACGCGGCGTACGGCGCCTTCCACAGCCTGGGCATCACCGTCGACATCGTGGCACCCGGCGCAGATCTGTCGGCGTACAAGCTCGTCGTCGTCCCCGGTCTGCACCTCGTCCGCGAGCGCGATGCGGTGCTCATCACCGACTGGATCGCCGCAGGCGGCACGGCTCTCGTGACCTTCTACAGCGGCACCGTCGACGAGGACGACCGGGTCTGGACGGGCGGCTACGCCGGTCCTTTCCGCGAGGCGCTCGGCATCCACATCGAGGAGTTCGCCCCCGTCGGCCCCGAGACGGCGCTGCCGCTCACGTCGGGTGCGACCGGCCGCCTCTGGTCGGAGCGGTCGCACGTGACGACGGCGGTGGCCGAGGCATCCTTCACCGACGGACCCTCCGCCGGACACCCCGCCATCACCCGCAACGCGTGGGGAGCCGGCTCCGCCTGGTATCTCGCGACGCTGCTGGCGGCCCCCGACTACCGCGCGCTCGTCGCGCGTCTGGCCGACGAGGCGGGCGTGCGTCCGGCGGCGAACGTCCGCGGCGCCGACGACGCTTTCGAGATCGTGCGCCGGAGGGGGACGGATGCCTCGTACCTCTTCGTCGTCAACCACGGTTCGGCGCCTCTGCACATCGACGCGGACGGCACCGAACTGGTCACCGGAGCACCGGTGTGCGGCACCGCCGAAGTCCCGGGCGGCGCCGTGCGCATCATCAGAGAGGAGGCGGCAGCATGACCGCCACAGAAGTCCTCGTGACGCAGGACCGAGGAGGGGCAGCGAAGCCCCCCGGGCGCCGGCGTCCCACGCCCCACAAGGGCGCGATCGCGATCTTCACGGGTCCGTTCAGCGTCCTCTTCCTGCTCTTCTACCTCATCCCGATCGGCTTCGCCGTCTGGCAGTCGCTCCTCGTCGTTCAGCGCGAGGGCCTGTACGGCAAGCCGACGGAGGTCTTCGGCGGGCTGGCGCAATACGCGCTGGTGTTCCAGAACGCGCCGTTCTGGGAGTCGGTCTGGCGCGTGCTGCTGTTCGGCGTCGTGCAGGTGCCGGTCATGCTCGGACTCGCGCTGCTGTTCGCCCTGCTCCTGGACTCGCCTGCGCTCAAGGGCAAGAAGTTCTTCCGTCTCGCCTTCTTCGCCCCCTATGCCGTTCCCGGTGTCATCGCCGCGATCATGTGGGGCTTCCTCTACTCGCCGAACCTGTCGCCGTTCACCGATGTGACGCAGGTCGTCGACTTCCTCTCGCCGCAGCTCGTGCTCTGGTCGATCGCCAACGTCGTGACGTGGGTCTACGTCGGCTACAACATGCTGATCATCTACTCGGCGCTGCTCGCGATCCCGTCCGAGGTGTACGAGGCGGCCAGGCTCGACGGCGCCGGGCAGGTGCGCATCGCGTGGTCGATCAAGATCCCCATGGTCGCACCGGCGCTCGTGCTCACCGCGGTCTTCTCGATCATCGGCACGCTCCAGCTCCTCGCCGAGCCGCAGGTCTTCCGCTCGTTCAGCGCGGCGGTGTCGTCGACGTACACGCCGAACATGACGATCTACGCCACGAGCGCCATCCCCAATCCCAACCTCGCGGCCGCGTTCTCGGTCGTCCTGGCGGTGGCGACCTTCGTCCTGTCGTTCACGTTCCTCAAGATCACCCAGCGGAAGGCCGAGCAATGAGCCTCCTCACCCGCACCGCGGGCGCCACCCCCGATCTCGCACCGTCGCGTGGTCCTCGTGAGAGCCTCCTCTCGCGCGGAGCGGCGCTGCTGGTCATGGGCGTCTTCACGCTCTACTTCCTCGTGCCGATCTGGTGGCTGTTCATCGCCTCCACGAAGGATCGCGGCGACCTGCTCACGACGAACCCTCTGTGGTTCGCGGACGGCAACTTCTTCGCGAACATCGGCGATCTGCTGAACTACGGCGGCGGGATCTACGTCCGCTGGATCGGCAACAGCATCGCGTACGCGGGGCTCGGGGCCCTCCTCGCCACGATCTTCGCGGGCATGTGCGGCTACGCCCTCGCGAAGTACCGGTTCCGCGGACGAGAGACGTACTTCAACATCGTGCTCGGCGGCGTGCTCGTGCCCGCCACGGCGCTCGCACTCCCGCTCTTCCTCCTGTTCAGCCAGGTGAACCTGACGAACACGTTCTGGGCGGTGCTGCTCCCGAGCATCGTGAGCCCCTTCGGCGTCTACCTCAGCCGGATCTATGCCTCGGCATCCGTCCCCGACGAGCTCATCGAAGCGGGCCGCATCGACGGTGCGAGCGAGGTGCGCACGTTCTTCACGATCTCGATGCGCCTCATGATGCCCGCGCTCATCACGGTCTTCCTCTTCCAGTTCGTCGCGATCTGGAACAACTTCTTCCTGCCGCTGATCATGCTGCGCAGCGAAGAGCTGTTCCCCGTGACGTTCGGCCTCTACACGTGGAACACGCAGCTCAACCAGATCCCCGAGCTGCGCACCTACGTCCTCGTCGGCTCGTTCCTGTCGATCGTGCCGCTCATCGCCGCATTCCTCCTGCTCCAGCGCTTCTGGCGCAACGGACTGGGCAGCGGATCGGTGAAATGACCCCCCGCTGCGCGGCCTCGCCCGCGGCATCCTCCCTGTAAATCCCGCACCACACCCCATCGAGTAAGGAATCGAAATGCAGCACAAAAAGAGGGCAGTCGTCACCGGCGTCGCACTGCTCAGCGCGCTCGCGCTGGCCGGATGCTCGGGCGGATCGGGCGGCGACGGCGGCAGCACCGCCGACGCGGCGTCCTGCGCCCCGTCCGACGGCAAGGTGACGCTCGACTTCACGTCGTGGATCCCCGGCATCGAAGACGTCGTCGCGATGTGGAACGAGGAGAACCCCGACATCCAGGTCAACGTGCAGACCGGCCCCAACGGCAACGGCGGCACGTACAAGAGCTTCTTCAGCCAGCTCGCGGCGGGCAACGCCCCCGACCTCGGCCAGATCGAGTACGACGCGCTCGCGAGCTTCCGCGTGCAGGACGGCCTCGAAGACCTGTCGGCCTGCGAGGACGTCGTCGCGGCCGAGAAGGAGTTCATCCCGTGGACGTGGGGGCAGGTGACCCTCGGCAGCGACGGCGTCTACGGCATCCCGCAGGACTCGGGCCCCATGGCGCTGTTCTACCGCTCCGACCTGTTCGAGCAGAACGGCATCGCCGTTCCGACGACCTGGGACGAGTACAAGGAGGCCGCCAAGGCCATCCGCGCCAAGGGCGGCTACATCACCAACTTCTCGACCGCCGACATCAACCAGTTCGCCGGCTTCGTGTGGCAGGCCAACGGCCACTGGTTCTCCAACGACGGCAAGGAGTGGACGGTCGACCTGACCGGCGACGAGTCGACCAAGGTCGCCGAGTACTGGCAGGAGCTCCTCGACGAGGACCTCGTCTCGACCTACCCGGCCTGGACCGAGGAGTGGAACAACGCCTACAACTCGGGCGAGGTCTGGTCGTGGAACTCCGCCGTGTGGGGCGCCAACTCCATCTCGTCGGGTGCTCCTGACACGGCGGGCCTCTGGTCGGTCGCGCCGTCGCCGCAGTGGGAGGCCGGCGGCAAGAGCGCGGGCAACTGGGGTGGCTCGTCGATCGCCGTCTTCAAGGGCACGGACCACCTGTACGAAGCGGCGAAGTTCGCCCTGTGGCTGAACACCTCGGATGAGGCGCTCACGGCTCTCAACGAGTCGGCCAACATCTACCCCGCCACGACGGCCGGCCTCGAGCTCCCGTCGCTGCAGAAGGGCGTCGACTTCTACGGCGGCCAGAAGATCTACGACGTGTTCGCCGAGGCGGCGTCGCAGGTGAACCCCGACTTCGTCTGGGGCCCGACGATGACGCAGACCTACGCCGACGTGTCGGACGGCTTCCAGAAGGCCGTGACCGGCAGCGGCACGCTCCTGGATGCGCTGAAGTCGGCGCAGGAGTCGACGATCTCGACGCTCAAGTCGCAGTCCATCCCCGTCGCGGAGTAATCCCGCGGCACCCTTGAACCCGCTTCGCGGGGGCCGGCTTTCGAGCCGGACCCCGCGGAGCGGGTTCTCGGCGTTGTGGCCCGGGTCGGCGGCGCCGTGCCGCAGGGCGCGCGGTGCGCGCCCCGGCCCGGCGCTCAGCGCGGTGCGCGCTTGACGTGCTCGTACGCCGCCAGCGCCGCGTTGCGCGTCTCCTTCAGATCCACCATCGGCTCCGGCGGGTCGTCGCGGGCGTACTCGGGGGCCCATCGGCGGATGTAGAGCCCGTCCGGGTCGAACTTCCGCGCCTGCAGCTCGGGGTTGAAGATGCGGAAATAGGGCGCGGCATCCGCCCCTGACCCCGCGACCCACTGCCAGTTGAACGGGTTGTTCGCCGCGTCGGCGTCGACCAGCGTGTCCCAGAACCACTCTTCGCCGCGGCGCCAGTCGATCAGCAGGTTCTTGATGAGGAAGGATGCCGTGACCATCCGCACGCGGTTGTGCATGTACCCCGTCTGCCAGAGCTCACGCATGCCGGCGTCGACGAGGGCGACGCCGGTGCGGCCCTGCTGCCACGCCTCGAGGTGAGAGCGGCTCAGACGCGGCCACGGGAAGGCGTCGAACTCGCGCCGGAGGTTCTCGGTCGCGAGATCGGGGACGTGGAAGAGCGTGTGCCATGCGAACTCGCGCCATCCGAGCTCCGAGAGGAAGCGCCCGCTGTCACCGCCGGCCTTCATCGCCTCGTGCCACACCTGGTACGGGCTGACCTCGCCCCACCGCAGCCGCGGCGACAGCAGCGAGGTCGACTCGGCGGCCGGCTCGTCCCGCGCGGTGCCGTAGCCGGCGAGATCCTCCGTGAGGAACTCGTGCAGCCTCCGCTGCGCCGCCGGCTCGCCCGGCTCCCATCGCTCCCGCAGGCCGCCCGCCCAGTCGGGATGCTCGGGCAGCAAGCCCCACGAGTCGAGGTCCTCGCTGTCGGGCGCCGCCGACGGGCCGTCGACCGCCCGAGGCTCGGGAAGCGGTGCGCGCGGCGACGGAAGCGAGAGGCACGCCCGCCAGAAGGGCGAGAAGACCGAGAAGTGCGTGCCGGCCCCGGTGCGCACGGTCCACGGCTCGAAGAGGACGGATGCCGCGAACGACTGCACCACGAGGCCCTCTTCGCCGAGCGAGGACTTCAGCGACGTATCGATCTCGCGCTCTTCGGCGCCGTAGCGGCGGTTCCAGAAGACCGCGCCGGCCGCGGCATCCGTCACCACCTCGCGCACCACCTGCTCGGCCGGACCGCGTCGCAGGATGAGCACGCCGCCGCGCTCGGCGAGCCGGTCGCGCAGCGAGGCGAGCGATCCGTGCAGCCACCAGCGGGCCGCGCCGCCGAGGGGACGGATGCCGGGCGACTCCTCGTCGAGCACGTACAGCCCGATCACGGGTTGACCGCGGTCGACGGCGGCGCGGAGGGCGGGGTTGTCGGCGAGTCGGAGGTCGTCTCGGAACCACACCACGGACGGCGAAGGCATGCTCGGATGCTAGCCGCGGCCGTTCCGCCGCCGCCGGACTTGACACAGACCCACCCGGGTGCCGCACCGCCGCACGGGGCCGGGCATAGGCCGGAGCCGGCGCCGGCGCGAGGCCGGGCAGGGCGAGGGGCATAACTCCGGAAGAATCACGCCCGCCGGGCCCGAAACGCCCCGGGATCGGCCGTTGCGGGCTGAAACTCCGGAGTTATGAACCCGGCCGCCCCGCGACCCGGGGTGGGGGAGACGCCGGCATACAGCCCCGACCCCGACAGAGGCGAGAGGCGGGAAGCCAGAGCCAGAGCCAGAGCCGAATCCAGAGCTAGAGCTAGAGCCCGGAGACGTCGTGGCCCTTCGGCACGGTGATGTCGAGGCCCGCCGGCATGACGCGGGCGCGCACGCTCACGGCCTCGCCGAACTCATCGCCGTCGAGCTGCACGAACTGCGCCTCGGTCGCACCGACCTCGAGCTCGGCACCGCGGGCGTAGCGCACGGCGTTGTCGCGGGTGCGCAGCGCCAGCACGCGCCGCCCGGCGCGGAACTTGCGCAGGAAGCTGTTGTCCCACGCGACGCGGCGCCAGACGAACAACCAGCCGAAGGGCCCCTTCGGCTGGAACACGACGATATCCATCGAGCCGTCGGTGACGGATGCCCCGGGGATGAGCTCGAGCCCCGCCGGAAGCGATCCGCAGTTGGCGAAGAGCACGCTCTGCACGCGGGCGGAATGAAGCCGGTGCCCCGAGATCTGGTACATGATCCGGAACGGCTTGGCACTCGGCAGCGAGCGCGCCGCGCCGTCGACGTAGGCGACCCAGCCGACCGACTTCTTCAGCTGCGGGTTCGTGTTGGCGATCATCGCCGCGTCGAGACCCATGCCGCCCATGACGACGAACGCGCGCTCCTCGGTCTTGCCGGTGGAGCGGCGCAGGGCCGCGAACCCGATGTCGACGCCGACGGTGTCACCGTCGAAGGTCGCGCGGATCATCGTCTCGGCATCGTCGAGCGGCAGCCTCAGGTTGCGGGCGAGGAGGTTGCCGGTACCGCTCGGGACGATCGTGAGAGGGATGCCGCTGCCCGCCATCGCCTCGGACACGGCGCGCACCGTGCCATCGCCACCCGCGACGAGCACCGCGTTCGCGCCGGCTTCGAGCGCCTGGCGCGTCACGTCGTCGCCGAGGTCGTCGACGGTCGTCTCGTAGAAGAGGGGCTCGGCCCATCCGGCCTCGGCGGAGAGCTGCTCGACCGACGCGCGCAGCGCATCGGCGTCGACCTTGATGGGGTTGTAGACGAGTGCGGCCTTGGGATCCGGCCGCTCCTTGCCGCCGCCCATGGGCTCCGTCTCGCCCTCGGGCCCGACGCGGCGGGCCTCGCCCGTCTCGCCGTCGGCCGTGTCGGACGAGATGTCGTCGGGCTCGCGGATCACCTCGTCGGGCTTGGCCGCCTCGGCAGGGTCGGGGTTCTCGTCGGTGGAAGGACCGGGAACGGATGCCTCGTCCCCGCCGTCGCCGTCGGACCCCTCTTCGTTCACCTCGCCGCGAGAAGCCTCGGCATCGCTGTCCTCGCCAGAAGCCTCGGCATCGCCGGCCTCTCCCGAAGCCTCGCCGCCAGACGCTTCACCCGAACCCTCGTCATCCGAAGCGTCCGCGCCCTCGTCCTCCGCCGCCTCGGCATCGCCCGCCTCGGCCTCGGCCGCTTCACCGGCCGCGCCGACTTCGCCCAGCGTCTCCGGCTCCTCGGCGAGGCGCTCGGCCTCGGCGCGGATCTCGGTCTGCGAGACCTTGATCTCGCTCGTCTCGGGCCCGTCGGCGTAGATCGCATCGGAGGGATGCGGCGGGTCTACTGGGGGAGACGTCTCGTCGTCTTTGCCGGAACCCGCTGCCATGCCTATAACCATAGGCGCGCGGCATCCGTCCCGCCCGTTTCTCGCCGCGATCTTGACAAGGGCGTTCCGCCGGTCTCACCGCCGGGACTCATGCCGGGGCAGTACACTCCCGGCCGTGACGCTCTTCGAGCCGCCGACGGGGTCGTCGGGGTGGTACGGCGCCGATCCGGGATCTGCCGGCTCGGCGGTCGTCGACCCGGCGCGCCGTCGGCGCGACCGGCGCGCGATCGGCTTCGTGATCGTCGCCATCGCGCTCGCCCTCGGCGGTGGGCTCTGGACGATGCAGCAGTCCGCGGGCCTGCCGTGGGAGCACCACGAGCCGAGCCCCCAGGTCGTCGCCCTCGCCGACCGGGCCCAGCTCACCGAGACCGGGCGTCAGCTGCTGTACTCCCTGCGACCCGAGCTCGTCGACGCGGCGAAGGTGGCAGATGTCTGCGGGGGCAGCGAACGGGTGGCCGCGGCATCCGGAACCGGCGACGGCACATCCCCGCTCGGCTGCTACCTGCGCAACCTCGCCGGTCGCCAGATCGTGCTCTACGACCCCCTCGACGAGCGGCTCTCAGGGATGCTCGTCACCACCACCGCCCACGAGCTGCTGCACGCCGTCTATGACGCGATGCCCGCTTCGGAGCAGAGCGAGATCGACGGCCTCATGCAGACCGAGCTCGCCCGCGTGCCCGCCGACGACCCCGTGCGGCTGCAGATCGACGCCTCGGTCGGCTCGCACGACTCGTCGATCGGCACCGAGCGCTTCGCCTACCTCGGCTCGCAGATCGAGCCCGACGGGGGTTTCGCGCCGCGGCTCGAAGAGATCTATGCGCGCTATTTCCTGGATCGTCACGCTCTCGTGGAGGTCTTCCGACAGACGGATGCCGTGGTCCCCACCATCACCCGGGAACTCGACGCCGCGTGGGCTGCGCTCGCCGCCGAAGAGCAGGCGAACCTCGACGCGCGGGGGAAGTACCAGGCCGATCGGGCCTCCCACACCGCCGAAGTCGCCGCGTACAACGAGGAGGTCGCACGGTTCAACGCCGCGTCGGCCGACCAACGCACGCGTGGGCGGATGACGCGGACGGCGCCGGACGGCACGACGACGGTGCTCCCGTGGGGCGAGTCGCTCGCCCGGTGGCAGCAGGAGCTGGATGCCGCGACCGCCGAGCTCGAGGCGCGCGGCCCGTCGCTCGACGCGGCCGAGGCGGCCACCGCGGCCAAGCGCGCC
>Ga0164308_10000661_pt1 | contig 18650 bp, 15 predicted proteins | sample Whisoiple_246_MG_FD_109983 | JGI IMG/M metagenome (GOLD analysis project Ga0164308, IMG submission 109983) | Soil microbial communities amended with fresh organic matter from upstate New York, USA - Whitman soil sample_246_MG | ecosystem: Environmental > Terrestrial > Soil > Unclassified >...
CTCTTCCGCGGACAGGCGATCGACCAAGCTGATCGATGCGCGCAGTGCACCCGCGACGTGCTCCGGAGCGACGTGTGCGTCGCTCAGGTGCCCTGCATCGTGCAAGAACGACAGGAACAAATAGAAGAACAGCTCACTGTCCGTTTCGCCGCGTACGTTCTTGCGCAAGAACTCCGGTTGCGAGGCGAGCAATCGTTCACGCAGCCGCTCGAAACCGTAGATGGTACCGGTCTGGGCGAAGAGCCACATCCGGTAGCGGAAGGGATGCGTATTTTCCGTACGCAGGCCACCGACCGAAGCGCGCCTCACGTGGCCGATCAGCACGTCCGTGCGAATGTCGCCTGCAGCTTCGACCAGATCGATTTCGTCTCGATCGTCGATCGGTCGGCGGCGCAGCAGCACTTCACCCGACTGGTAGAAGCCCAGGCCCCAACCGAGCGGATCACCCGCGGTGCGCCGCGCGCGCAAAATCAAGGCGTTGGCCTCGAGCACGCGAGCGCCGAGATCCGGGCGATTACCGATAAAGCCAAACATGCGAGCCATGCGAGTCTCCGTTTACCTGCGAGGAGCGCGCCGTGCGCAGTGAGCTAATCATACCGCTCAGCGCCGCGCTTCGCACGCTTCTCCATGACAAAGGTGAGATAGGGAGCTGCCGGCCTGGCAGCCAGGACGCTTCGTCTTGCGCTCTCCTGATCGGCCCTCGTCGGCCGGAACAGTCTCGTTTGGGCGCATGACGCGGTGTTCTCGCGCGGTTGTCGAGTTTGGCGCGCGCGCGGTGCTAATGTGCGTGGAGCATGGATCGAGACGACTTCCGCGAAGCGCTGCTCGAGATCATGGAGCGGAAAAAGCACTGGGCGTGGCCCGCGTTTACCAACGGCCTCGTCGCTCGGGATCGCCTGCATATTCACCTCGAGCAAGAATACGCGACGTATGTGCGTGACTTTCCGATCATGGTGGCGCGCGCCTACATCACGTGTCCGATCGCCGTCGTGCGTCGCGAGCTGATCGAGAACGTGTACGAAGAAGAGACCGGTGGCATCCAAGCAGGCAAACCGCATCCAGAATTGTTTTTGGAGTATCCGCGCGGTTTGAGTATGGAGCTGTCACGTTTCGAGCAGGTTGCGTTACTCCCCGCCGCGCAACGTTATCGAGCGTTCCTGGATGAGACGACTCTGCACGGCGGCTGGGACGCTGGCGCGGCTGTCACTACGCTCTTCATCGAAGGCACCGCATATGAGCGCGGCGAACTCGATCCGGGCGCGCCACGTCGCCCCGTCCCAGCGCTCGAAGACCATCCCCTGGTGCGCCACTATGGCCTCCCGCTGTCCCACCTCCAATTGACCAAGGCGCACCGTGCGGTGGAAGGTGAGCACCGCGCCGCCGCCTGGCGGGTCATGCTCGACCACGCCCCGGCGGCCCGCCGGACTGCCGTCATTGCTGCGATGGAGCAGGCTCTCGAGCTGTGGTTGGGTTACCGTGACGGCGTAGCCGAAGCCTGCGGCGTGACGCGCTGACACCAGGTCCGGGGGGCGGTTGTGCTAGCCTCCCTGCCAATGCTTTCCGTTAGGGTTCATGGGTTTGCGCGGATCTTGGCGGCCGCGTTTTGGGGCCTGGGCTTGTGTGCTTGTGGCGCGGTGTATCCGGAGATCAGCACCCCGGTGCGTGCGGCCGGGACACGTCGCCTGGAACCGCCGCCGCCCGCGGATTTGGTTTTTCTCAAGTTTGCCAACGCCCATATCCCGAAGCACACCCGCGACGGCCGCCAGTGGGACTCCGTGGGCGGCTCTGCGCCAGACCCGTTCGCGAAGCTCTTGATCGACGACAAGGAGATCTTGCTCACGCCGGTGCAAGCGAACACGCTCACGCCGACCTGGCCCGATCAAAAGCTCGGCAACTATCGCATTCCGCAAGGCGTGCCGGTGCGCGTCGAGCTCTGGGATTCGAACGCACTCAACAACCATCCGATTTGCGTCGAGACCATCGGCAATATCTTGGCCGAAGCGAGCGATGAGCAGAACCTCGAGCTGCGTTGTGATAGCGGCGCCATGATCGAAATCGTGGTTCAGCCGGCACACGCGAAATTTGGCCTAGGTCTGTACTACGAATTCGGCAGCGACGAGATTCACGTCACCCGGGTGATTGTCGAATCACCTGCAGGGCGGGCCAAACTCACGAACGGTGACCAAATCCTTCGGATTCAAGGCCGCGAGGTGAAAGGGATGGACCCGGAAACGGCGCGCAGCCTGATCAACTCCAACGTCGCCACCGGCGTGACCTTCAAGGTCAAGCACCTGGACGGCTCGGAAGCCGACGTGACCTTGAAGGACGGTCCCATCTACCCGACCGTCGACGAGGATGTCCCGGTCGAGTGACGTGCCCTCGCGAGATCCGGGCGGGTTCGGCGCAAAGAGCGAGCAACTTGCTTCGCTCGTGCCGCCGGCTAATGCTTGAGCGATGACTTCCGCTGGGCCCCCAGAACCGGTGCTCGTCGTGCTGCAGCCTGCGCGCGGCACGCTGCTCGTGACTGGCAGTGAGGCCAAGACCTGGCTCAATGGGCTCGTCACCTGTGACGTGCTGAAGGTGGAGCCGGGGCGTGGTGCGTTCGGGCTGGTGTTGAACAAGCAGGGCAAAATTCAGAGCGAGGTCGAAATCGTCGACAGCGCCGAGGGCCTGTTGGTCGGCGTCTCGCCCGGCGTAGCCCAAGGGCTGCTGGCGTCGCTCGACAAATTCCTGGTCATGGAGGACGCCGAGCTCAGCGATGTCAGCGCTGACTACCTGTGGGCGGACTTTCACGGGCTCGGGGCTGCGGTCTTGGCCGAGGCAGCAGCGAAGACCTGTGCGGGGACGGCCTCTGGGATCCGCTTCACTTCCGAAGCTGCAGCGACGCTGGTTTTCGAGCGCGACGAGCTGCTCGAGCTCGAGCGCTTCGTCGAGCGCACACCGGCACTGCGCCGCGCCACGGATGCGGACTGGGAAGCCCGACGCATCAGCCAGACGTTCGGGCGCTTCGGGATCGATTTCGGCGAAGCCGACAACCCGCACGAGGCCGCGCTCGATCGCCGTGCGGTCGCTTGGAACAAGGGCTGTTACCTCGGCCAAGAGGTCGTGTGCATGCAGGACATGCGCGGCAAGCTCAAGCGCCGCTTGGTGGCCCTGGCGCTCGATGACAGCGCCGAGCTGCCCGCCGTCGGCACTCCGGTGACTGCGGGTGACAGCGGCGAGGCGGTGGGCGAGCTCACCAGCGTCGCGCGCAGCCCGCTGACCGGCAAACTCTTCGCGCTCGCCCGGGTGAAGAGCCCCTATTTCGAGGGAAAGCTCTCGCTCGGGGTGAGCGGCAAGCGGGCCGCGTTTGTCGCGCAGGGCACGCCGGAAATAGAGTAGTTTCGAGGATTGATGAGCTCTGACGCCCCAAAAGGTTTGGTCCATTCGAGTCGCTTCACCCAAAGCGGCCTGCGCGTCGCCGACGATGTGCTCGGGCTGATTGAAAAAACACCGCTCGTGCGCCTGGCTCGGCTCTCGCCGCAGGGCGGCGCCACGGTCTGGGCCAAGGCCGAGTTCGTGAACCCCGCGGGCAGCGTCAAGGATCGCCCCGCGCTGTCCATGATCTTGGCTGCTGAAAAATCCGGAGAGCTCGAGCCGGGCGCGACGTTGGTCGAGGCCACCAGCGGCAACACCGGCATCAGTCTCGCGATGATCGCAGCCGTGCGCGGCTACCGCTGCATCTTGGTCATGCCCGAAGACATGAGCCTCGAGCGGCGTTACATCCTGCGTGCGTACGGCGCCGAGATCATTCTCACTCCCGCGGGTGACGGCATGTCCGGCGCAGTGAGCAAAGCGCTGCGCGTGCTCTCGGACACCCCGGGCTCGTTCATGCCCAGTCAATTCGACAACCCAGCCAACCCTGCGAGCCACGAGAACGGCACCGCGCTGGAAATTCTCGAACAAACCGGCAATTCCCTGAGCGCGTTCGTGAGCGGCGTCGGCACTGGCGGCACCGTGACTGGCGTGGGGCGCACCCTGAAGAACAAACTCGGCAGCGCCGTCAAAGTGTTCGCGGTCGAACCCGCGAACAGCGCCGTGCTTTCCGGCAAGCCCGCCGGCATGCACGGCATCCAAGGTTTGGGTGCCGGCTTCATCCCGCAGATCGTCGATCGCAGCGTGATCGACAACGTGATTGAAGTGACGGACGTCGCTGCCGAACGCATGGCGCGTCGGCTTGCTCGTGAAGAGGGATTGCTCGTCGGGCCCTCTTCCGGCGCCAACGTCCATGCGGCCTGTGAGGTTGCGGCCCAGCTCAAGGGCGGCAACGTCGTGACGATCTTGTGTGACTCGGGCGAGCGTTATTTGTTCTGACGTCCGAGCTTCGCGCGCAGGGCTACTTGCCGGAGAACCGTGGGCTGCGCTTGGCGGCCCATGCGGCCACGCCTTCGCGAAAGTCGACCGAACCGAGCAACGCGGTTTGCCCGTATTTTTCACGCTCGAGGGCGGCCTCGATCCCGCCCTCGGCGGACTCGCGCACGGCGCTCTTGATCGCGGCCAAGGCGAGCGGTGGGCCTGCGGCGAGGGAGGCCGCGAGAGTCTGTGCCTCCGCGCGCTCGTCGTCCGTGACGCGATTGGCGAGCCCGAGCTGTAGCGCGAGGTCGGCGTCGATGCGCGTGCCGAGCAACAGATACTCGAGCGCGCGGCCGAGCCCGACCAGGCGTGGCAGCCAATAGCTGCCGCCGCCGTCGGGCATCAGCCCGATGGCCACAAACTTTTCTTGCAAATACGCCTCGCGCGAAAGCACGCGCAAGTCACAGGCTAACGCGAGGTCGGCGCCGAAGCCGACCGCGGGCCCGCGTACCGCTGCGATCACCGGTTTGCGCGCGTGCACGATGGCGCGAATCAACGCGTGAAACTGACCGATGCGCGGCCCGAGATCCGCTCCCACGTCGAGATCGCCGAGCGCCCCTTTGAGATCCGCCCCCGAACAGAAAGCGTCGCCCGCACCCGTGAGAACGACCGCGCGCACGCTCGGGTCGTCCGCGACGCCCGCCAAACCCGCAGCGAGCGCGGCGAGCAGCTCCGGATCGAGCGCGTTCTTCGTCTGCGGACGATTCATGATCAGCGTCGCGACGGGGCCCTCTCGCTCGATCAGCAGGACTGATTCCATGCCTCCAGAGCTTAGCACCGAGGTGCGCGGATCCGCTGGAAATTCCAGCGAGCCGCTCAGCCGGGCGCGTGCTAGTGCTGGCATCGCACGGAGCCGCTTTGCCCGGTTTTCGTCAGCCACACCATGAGCAGTCGAGCCTTTCCGATCCCTGAACCGCTGCCGCTCGCCGAGCAGCACGGCCAAACCTACCCAAGCCTCGTTGCATTGATGCAACGCCTTCTCGGCGAAGGAGGTTGCCCGTGGGATCGCGAGCAAGACATGAAGTCGCTCCGCCGCTACGTGCTGGAGGAGGCGTGCGAAGTCATCGACGCGATCGACGAAAATGATCCGGGGCATATTCAAGAAGAGCTCGGTGATCTCGCGTTGCAGGTCGTGTTTCTCGGTGAGCTCGGTCGGAGAGAGGCCGCGTTTGGCCCGGATGACGTGATTCGCGGCATCGTCAGCAAGTTGGTTCGTCGCCACCCGCACGTATTCGGCGAGGTCCAAGTCAGCGGCAGCGCGGAGGTGCTCACGAACTGGGAAGCGATCAAGTCCGAAGAGAACAAGGAGCGCGGCGTGCTGGACGGAGTGCCGCACTCGCTGCCCGCTCTGTATCGCGCGCAGCGCATGAGCGAGAAGGTGAGTCGCGTCGGTTTCGATTGGCCCGACGGACGCGGTTCGCGCGACAAGGTGAGTGAAGAGCTGGCCGAGGTCGACGAGGCCATCGCAGGCGGCAACCAACAGCGGATCGAAGAAGAGCTCGGCGATCTCCTGTTCTCGTTGGTGAACCTGGCTCGCCACCATGGCGTGGATGCCGAGCTTGCCTTACGCAACACTTCAGATCGCTTTGCGCGCCGCTTTTCCCACGTGGAAGACCGAGTCAAACAAGAGCACGGTGGCTGGCCGCGCGGCGTCGACGGCAAACCCACCGCAGGCCTTTCGCTCGAAGAGCTCGACCGCTACTGGGACGAAGCCAAACTGAAGGGCAAATGACGACCCGTACCACGCCCCCCGCAGGGCGCAGCCATCCGGACCCCAGCCCCGAACCGCTGGACATCGAAGATCCCGTCGGGCGCCTGCCCGAAGAGTGGCAAGCCGCGCTCACGGAGCTCGGTGAGCGGCCGTTTCGCGCCAAGCAGCTCTTTCGTTGGCTGCATCAACGCGCCGAGTTCGACCCGGACAAGATGAGCGACTTGAGCGTGCCATTTCGCGCGCGCTTGCGACAAGCCGGCGTGGGCGAGCCCTTCCAAGTCGAGACCGTGCACGAGTCGAAGGACGGCACCCGCAAGTTGGTCCTCGCAGCGAAAGACGGCGCGCGCGTCGAGTGCGTGATCATCCCGATGACTGATTCGACCGACGCCGACGCCGGCGCCGCTCCCGCCGACGACGAAGACGACGAGCCGCTCGCGGCCAAGTCGAAGGTGACCTTGTGCATCTCGACGCAGTTCGGTTGCGCCATGGGTTGCGTGTTCTGTGCCAGCGGTCAGGCCGGCCTGGTGCGCGGCCTGCGTGCCTCGGAAATCGTGAGTCAGGTGTATCTCGCCAAGCGCTACCTGCGACCTGACGAACAGCTAGGCAACTTGGTGTACATGGGCATGGGCGAGCCGCTGCATCACTACGAGCAGACGGTGCGCTCGCTGAGGCTGCTCACTCACCCTGACGGGTTGGGTATGAGCCCGCGCCGGATCACCGTCAGCACGGTCGGCCTCACGCCGGGCATCGAGCGCCTGGGGCGCGATTTCGCAGGGAAAATTGGCCTCGCCGTCTCGGTGCACGCGCCCAATGACGAAACACGCGACAAGATCATCCCCATGAATCGCCGCTATCCGCTGGCTGCGTTGATGCGCGCGCTGCGAGCCTATCCGCTACCCAAGCGACGACGGATCACCATCGAGTACACGCTGATCGACGGCGTGAACGACAGCCCGAGCCACGCGCGAGAACTCGCGACGCTGCTGCGCGGGCTTCCGAGCAAGGTCAATCTGATCCCGATGAATCCGATCACGGCTTCAGAACTGCAAGCGCCCAAGTCTGAAGCGGTGCGCCAATTTCAGGACATCTTGGCCAACGCGGGCTACAGCTGCTTCGTGCGCACGCGTCGCGGTGACGAAGTCGCGGCAGCCTGCGGACAGCTCGCCATGGCCGATGATCTGGTACGCAAGAAACGCGAGCGCGAAGAGCTGCGAGCCCAAGCAAAGAAGGCGTAATGTTCAAGAAGGTGCTGGTCGCCAATCGCGGCGAAATCGCTTGCCGCATTTTCCGAACCTGTGAAGAACTCGGGATACCGACCGTAGCGGTGTTCTCCGACGCGGATGTGCTCTCACCGCACGTTGCCCAGGCCGACGAAGCGATTCGCATCGGGCCCGCCAAGGTGAGCGAGAGTTACCTCAATATCCCGGCAATTTTGGCGGCGATCGGCGACGTGGGCGCCGACGCCGTGCACCCTGGCTATGGGCTGCTCAGCGAACGTCGCGCCTTCGCCGACGCCGTACGCGAGAGCGGCGCGGTCTTCGTCGGTCCGCCCAGCGCCGCGCTCGACGCCTTCGGCGACAAGATCACGGCGCGCCAAGTGGCGCGCAGCGTGGGCGTCTCGCCGCCCCCCGGCAGTGAGCAACCCGTCGACCCCAAAGACAGCGCGCAGCTCCAGTCGGAGGCCGAACGCATTGGCTTGCCGCTATTGATCAAGGCCGCTGCGGGTGGGGGCGGTATCGGCATGCAGATCGTGCGCAGTTTCGGCGACCTCGAGCGGGCCGCGCAGACTTGCGCGGATCGAGGGTTCGCTGCGTTCGGTGACGGGCGGATTTACCTCGAACGTTACCTCGAAGGCCCGCGCCACATCGAGGTCCAGGTGTTCTGCGACGGGCACGGTCACGCAGTGGCGCTCGGCGAGCGCGAATGCAGCGTGCAACGCCGACATCAAAAGATCATCGAGGAGTCGCCGTCTCCAGCTGGTTTTTTTAGCGGGCCGAGCGGCGCCGAGCGCCGCGCGAAGCTCTGGAATGCAGCGCTTTCCGTGGTGCGTGCGGCCGATTATCGCGGCGCCGGCACGGTCGAGTTCGTCGCCAACGGTGACGGCGAGCTGTATTTTTTGGAAGTCAACGCGCGCCTGCAAGTCGAACACCCCGTGACCGAGCTCGTGACCGGGCTCGACCTGGTCGAGCTGCAACTACGTGTGGCCGCTGGTGAGGCGTTGCCACCGCGCGCACTCGCCCCGAGCCTCTCAGGTCACGCGATCGAAGTGCGCTTGTATGCGGAGGATCCGCAGAAGGGCTTCATTCCCCAGCCGGGCCTTTTGCAGCGCTTCGAGTTGCCCAACGGCTTGCCCGGCGTGCGCATCGACTCCGGCGTGGTCGCCGGACAAGAAATCACGCCGCACTACGACCCGATGCTGGCCAAGGTTGCCGCCCACGGCAAGACTCGCGAAGAAGCGCTCGAGCGACTGGAAGCTGCCCTCGCGGCATGCCGAGTCGAGCTGCTCGGTCCGAAGGGCCCTCGCCAAAGCAACTTGCCCTTCTTGCAGAAGCTGCTCAATTCTGCGGAATTTCGTCGCGGCGAGTACGACACGAGCCTTGCTGAAACGCTCAACCGCAGCTGAAAAACCGGCACTGTCGCGGATATCCAACAGATGACCAATCCGTCAGCTTCAGCCGCGACCGCGGAACTGATCGAGAGCGCCCGCGCCTGGGCAGCGAACGACCCCGACCCGCTCACCCGCGCCGAGCTCGAAGAACTGATCGCGGCGCGCAATGACGTCGAACTCGCCGAGCGCATGCATGGCGATCTCGAGTTCGGCACCGCCGGACTTCGCGGCGTGGTGGGCGCAGGCAGCGCGCGCATGAACCTCGCGGTCGTGATCCGAGTCACTCGCGCGGTCGCCGATCAGTTGCTCTGTCGCGTGCCTGATGCGCGCACCTTGCCCGTGGTGATCGGCTGTGACGCGCGGCTCGACAGCCAGCGCTTCGCCGACGCCGCAGCGCGAGTGCTGCTCGCGGCCGGGATCCCCGTGAAGCGTTTCTTCGAGCCAGTGCCCACGCCGCTCGTCGCCTACGCCGTGCGCGCCTTCGCCGCCAGTGCCGGCATCATGATCACCGCGAGCCACAATCCTCCCGAATACAACGGCTACAAACTGTATTGGGAAAACGGCGTCCAAGTCATTCCTCCCACGGATCGCGAGATTTTCGCGCGCATGTGCGCGCTCGGCCCCGCCAATGCCATTCCACTCGCTGAGCTGATCCGCCAGGAGCCGATCGGTGAGGACATCGTGCAGCGCTATCTGGCGGAAGTTCGCAGCTCCCTGCCGCGGATCACCGGCGATCGGCGGCTCAGCATCGTGTATACCGCGCTGCACGGGGTGGGCGCGCGGCTCGTCGAGCGGCTCTTTCGGGAAGCTGGCTATGACGGCTTGAGCAGTGTGCCCGAGCAACGCGAGCCCGACGGTCATTTCCCGACCGTGCATTTCCCGAATCCCGAGGAGCCGGGGGCACTGGATCTCGCGCTCGCGCTCGCGGAAGCAAAGAACGCCGACCTCGTGATCGCCAATGATCCGGACGTCGATCGCCTAGCGGTCGCCGTGCCCAGCGCGAGCGGCCGTTTTCGCGTGTTGACGGGCAACCAAATCGGCTTGCTTTTGGCGGATTTCGCGCTTTCTCACGTGGGGTCGGGCGAGCGCCCGCTGGTGCTCTCGTCCATCGTGTCATCGCCGATGCTTTCGTCGATCGCTCGAGCGCGCGGCGCTCGCCACGAAAACGTGCTCACGGGCTTCAAGTGGATCTGGACGGCTGCGCTCGCGCTGGAAGCTCGAGGCTACCGCTATTGTTTCGGGTACGAGGAGGCGCTCGGCTATTCGTTTGGGCGCACCGTGCGCGACAAGGACGGCGTCAGCGCCGCGCTCGCTTTTGCCGAGCTCGCGGCAGAGGCGCGAGCAGCAGGCAAGACCGTACTCGAGCGACTGCACGCGCTGTACCGCGAGCATGGGTTGTGGCTGAGCGCGCCGCACAACGTGGTGCTGACCGGCTCCGGCGGTGCCAAGCGCATCGCAGAAGCGATGCAACGATTGGTCGTCGCGCCGCCTACGTCATTGGCCGGTCGCGCCGTGACGTGTGTGCGTGATCTTCACTCGCCAGCGCCCGACGCGCCGAGTTGGCGCGGCCCAGCGCAGCTCGTGGAGCTGGAACTCGCTGGAGAGGGGCGGATCTACGTTCGCCCGAGCGGTACCGAGCCGAAGCTGAAGATGTACGTCGATCTGCGCGTTCCACTCGGCCCCGACGAACTCATCAACGAGGTCGAGGCGAACGCGCTGCTCGACGCGCAAGCGGTCGCACGTGCGCTCTCGAGCGCGCTCGGTCTCGAGAGCTAGGGCCCGCGCAGAACCAGCTGAGTCGAAAGCTCGTCGCAGCCCGGGATCGGCCGGCGTAGCACCAGTTATTTTCGCGGCGGGCGGTGAGAGCGGTCCCGTGGAAACAGGTGGCACTCAGTCGGTGCTGTCGAACGCGACGACTTCGGTCGAGGCCAAATCACTCACGGCCTCACGCACAGCGCTTCCGATCGAGGACTCGGTGCCGACCACGGTGATCAACAGGTCTTTTTCCGAGAGCCGGTCTTGTACGGCCTGATTGACGCGATCGAGCGTGACCGACTGCACGCGCTCCAAATAGTGCGCGTAGTAGTTTTCCGGCAAATCATACAGGGTTTGGTCGAGCTCCAAGCCGACGCGCTTGGCCGCGGTGTCGATCGCGAAACAATGCGAGCGGACCATGTAACGTTTGGCCCAGGATAGCTCCGACTTGGTAACGCCCTTGGCGCGCAGCTCGCTCAGCATATCCAATTCGAGCTTCACGCACGGACCCGCATCCTCCGCCTTGGGGAAGGTCCACATGCTGAAACTTTGGCGCCGCCGATCGAACGGCATGTTCGAATACGCGCCATACGACCAGCCGCGCTTGGAGCGGACTTCTTGCGTCATGCGCGCGGTGAAGGTGCCGCCGAAGATGGTGTTCGCCACCAACAGCGCGACATGATCTTCATCGCGCGTGTGTGAGCCGAGGCAACCGATCAAAATCTGAGTTTGTGTGCGTTCGGGCTTGTCGACGATCACGAGACGTCGCCCGGGCGTGGTGGTCGGCTCGGGGGTGTCGTCCACGGGTGCGACGCCGCTCGGCAGGGCATCGGAAATGCGGCGCGCGATGTGCGAGGCGCGTTGCGCGTCCAAATCGCCCGAGAAGGCGAAGATCAGATTGTCGCGCACGAACGAGCGCTGAAAAACCGAGGCCACGTCGGCGGAGGTGATTTCGGGCACGGTCTTCGGTGTGCCACTGACGGACCGCCCATACGGGTGCGAGCCGAAAAAGCGACGCCGGAAGAAGCGCCTGGCCAGGCTTCGGTCGTCATCGAGTGAATCCTTGAGCTCGGCCAAGGTCTCGCGCTGCAAGCGCTCGAGCTCGGCCGTCGCGAGGCCAGGTCGAGCCAGCACGTCCACCAGCAGATCGACGAACGAGTTGAGCGAACGCGAGATCACGGTCGCTTGAAAGATCATCGTGCTGTGCACGACGTCCGCGCTGAGCGACGCTCCGAGCGAGTCGATGCGCATGTCGATCACTTGAGGCTCCAGGCCGCCGGCCGTGCGGCGCATGAGCCGCGAGAGGAGGCGAGTGGTGCCCTCCTTTCCGGGGGCGTCGATCAACGAGCCTGTCTTCAACCCGATGCTGATCGAGACCAAAGGCAACGCGCGAGAGGTCTCCAAGAGCACCGTCGCGCCGCCCGCGTCTTCCAAACGAACGACCGTGGCTGCGGCGCTCATTGTGCGGCCTCCGCGTCTGCGCCGCTCTCGGCCGACAAGTCAGGACGAACCAAAATCACGCTGCGGTAGCGCGGCAACAGGTAGCGGCGCGCGACTCGAATCAAGTCACTGGCGGTCACCCGGCGCGTCGTGTCGAGGCGTTCGAAGGCCGCGCCCGGTCGACCCAACACGATCTCGTAAAAGCCGAGGGTGGAGGCCTTGCCGTCGACGGTTTCGAGACCCGCGAGCAGACCGAGCTCGAGGCGCGCCGCAGCGCGCGCGATCTCTTCGGCGGAAATGGGTTCGCTCTGGACTCGCGCAAACTCCGCGTCGATCACTTCCAACAATCTTTCCGCGCTCGTGCCTTCGCGCGCCGAGATGAAAAGCTCGAACAACCCAGGGTCCCGAAATGGCCCAACGAACGCGCGCACCTCGGTCGCCAGCTCCAGCTCTCGCACTAGCTTTTGATGCAAGCGACTGGCGCGGCCGCTGAACAAGACTTCGGCGAGCAGCGAGAGGGCAGGATGATCGAAATCCCCCATGGCCGGGCTGTGATAGCCAACGACCAGCTTTTCGGTCGCGGTCGGTTTGGTCACTTCGACCCGGCGCTCGGCAACTTGCGGCGGTTCGGGCCGAACGTCCTCGATCGGGAGCTTGCTTGCGGGCAGCGCGCCGTATGCCGCCGACAGCCGCTTGAGCAGCGCCGCTTCACTCACGTCACCGACGATCACCAAGACCGCGTTGTTCGGCGCGTAGTACGTGCGATAAAATTCCAAGCAATCTTCGGTGGTGAAGCCTTCGATGTCTTTCATCCAACCGATGGTTGGCCAGCGATAAGCGTGGTTCTCGAAAGCCGTCGCCCACAGTAGTTCACTCACGGCGCCTTCCACGTCGTCGTCGACCCGGTAGCGTCGCTCGTTGGCGACCACCTCTTTTTCGCTCTTCACCTGCGGGTCGCGCAGCACCAAGCGGCTCATGCGTTCGGATTCGAGCTGAACCACCAGCGGCAGTTGGTCCTTGGGGATCGACACGTTGTATTGGGTGAAGTCGAGCCACGTCGAGGCGTTGCTCTCGGCGCCCGCTTCCTCCAGCTTGCGATCGAACTCGCCGGCCTTGCGGCCTTCCACCTCGTTGAACATCAGGTGCTCGAACAGGTGCGCGAGGCCCGTCTTGCCTTCACGCTCGTGGCGGGAGCCGACGCGGAACCAGGTGTGGTAAGCGATCACCGGCGCGCTGTGGTCTTCACAAAACAGCAGCTCGAGCCCGTTGCCGAATCGAAAGCGCTCCACCGCGAGCGACGGGCCAAACGCGACCGTTTCGAGGTGCGTGACCTGGCCGTCGGGCGTCGCGCCCGCGTTCAGTTCCGAAAGGCGTTTCTCACGCAGCTTCGAGCCAGAGCTACTCATCAGGATCCTTCTTTTGTAACGACGGAACTCGCTTCCGGCAAGACTACCTCTGGCCGGGCGACGGACGAACCGAGGCGGCTTGCCGGCTCGTCAGTTCTCGAGCTTCAGGATGGCCAAAAAGGCTTCCTGCGGGACTTCTACGCTGCCAACGGCCTTCATCCGCTTTTTGCCCTCTTTCTGCTTTTCCAGCAGTTTTCGCTTGCGGCTGATGTCGCCGCCGTAGCACTTCGCGGTCACGTCCTTGCGCATCGCGCGCACCGTTTCACGGCTGATGATCTTTGCGCCGATCGCAGCTTGGATCGCCACCTCGTACTGTTGGCGCGGCACGAGCTCCTTCAACTTCGCGGCGAGCGCGCGGCCGCGGGCATACGCGGTGTCCTTGTGAACGATGATGCTGAGCGCGTCGAGCGGCTCGCCGTTGAGCATCATGTCGAGCTTGACCAGGTTGTCGGCACGATAGCCCGTGACCTCGTAGTCCATACTCGCGTAGCCGCGAGACACGCTCTTCAGACGATCGTGAAAATCGAGGATGACCTCGGCCAGCGGCAGCTCGTAGCTCACCACCACGTGGTCCTTGGTCGAATAGTTGAGACCGAGCTGGGTGCCGCGGCGCTCCTCACACAGCGCGACCGTCGGGCCGACGTATTCCGCAGGCACGTGCACCGTCAGCTTGAGGATCGGCTCTTCGATGGTGTCGATATCACCGACCGGCGGCATCTTCGACGGATTGTCGACGCGCACGGTTTCACCGCTCTTGGTGTGCGCAATGTAAACCACGCTCGGCGCGGTGGTGATCAGATCCAGGTTGTATTCGCGCTCCAAGCGCTCCTGGATGATTTCCATGTGCAGCAGGCCGAGAAAGCCACAGCGAAATCCGAAGCCCAGCGCATCCGACGTATCGGGCTCGAAGCTGAACGACGAGTCGTTCAGGTGCAGCTTGGCGAGCGCGTCACGCAGATTCTCGTACTCGGCCGAGTCGGTCGGGAAGATGCCGGCGAACACCATCGGCTTCACTTCGCGAAAGCCGGGTAATGGATCGGTCGCGCCGTGGTGAAAAGTGGTCACGGTGTCGCCGATCTTGGTGTCTTCGGTCGACTTGATGTTGGCGGCGATGAAGCCGACCTCACCCGGACCGAGTTCGTCGATCGCGATCGGATGCGGGTTGTAACAACCCATCTCGGTCACGTCGTAGTGACGACCGGTGGCCATGAACTTGATGCGATCGCCTTTGCGCAGCGTGCCGTCCATCACGCGCAGCATCACGACGGCGCCGCGGTAACTGTCGTACCAGCTGTCGAAGAGCAACGCGCGTAGCGGTGCGTTGGCGTCGCCCTCGGGTGGCGGTACGCGATCGATGACGGCCTCCAGCACTTCCAGCACGCCGACACCGGTCTTACCGCTCGCGAACATGGCGCCGCTGCAGTCGAGGCCAATCACCTTCTCGATTTGCTCCGCGGTGTGATCGACGTTCGCCGAGGGCAGGTCGACTTTGTTCAGAACCGGGATGATTTCCAGGTTATTTTCGATGGCGAGGTATGCGTTGGCGACGGTTTGCGCCTGCACTCCCTGCGTCGCATCCACCACCAACAGCGCGCCTTCGCAGGCCCGCAGGCTCGAGCTGACCTCGTAGTTGAAGTCGACGTGCCCGGGCGTGTCGATCAGTTGCAGCTGATATTCTTGGCCGCGTGGCGAAAGATACTTGAGCCGAACGGACTGCGCCTTGATCGTGATGCCGCGCTCACGCTCGAGCGGCAGCTTGTCCAGGAACTGATCGACCTTCTCGCGCGAGCTGATGGCGCCGGTCACGTCGAGGATGCGGTCCGCGAGCGTGCTCTTGCCGTGATCGACGTGGGCGATGATCGAGAAGTTACGAATCTTTTTGGGATCTGTGGGCATGAGCAGTGCGTTCGCGGGCGGCTGTCTAGCGCGGCCTTGGCGCGCCGACCAGCCAAGCTCGACCCGGACCCGGCCTCGAAGCTTACTTTTTGGCGGCCTTGGGGGCGGGCGTGTCCGTCAGGCTCATCTGTCCCGGCAGCGCGTGTTCGTAGCGCTTCAACACCAGATCGATCCCTTCACGGATGTACACGGCGACCGGAACCTTGGTGCGGGTATGCAACAGATGCAGCCGCTCGTTCTGCTCCGGCGTGATGTAGACGGTGGTGGAGATCTTCTTGCGGGACATTCGGGAGACGCGCCTAGTTACCAGTCGTTACACTAGATTCCCATACGTGTGTTGTCAATCAGCAGAAGCGGCTTACAATTGATATTTCTTTTTAATTTCGTCACTTTAACAAATGTGATCCGGCTCCGAATCCGAAGCTTGCCCTCTGGACAGCGGCTGCCGTGTCGGCAGTCTTCCGGTCGATCGGTCGGTGGCCGAGCCCCCTTCCATCCGCGGAGGGAGCCCCGGTAGGCGGCTATGCTTGAGGCGCAATCCGGGCTAAACCTGAGCACTGCTGAGCGGGTCCTCGAGCGCGGTCGCGTGCGGTCGAGCTCCACGGCGAGAGGTTGAGAATGACGAGCAGAACGAGGGTCACGAACACGCCTTGGGCCTGGGCAGCGCTGTTGTGCGGTGCGGTGTTCCAGTTGGGGTGTAATGGTGCAAACAGCGGGGGTGCGCATTCCGCCAACTCCGTCACCACGCGCGATACGCAAATCACGCACGAGAAGTGTGATCTGGCCTCCGATACGGTCGAAAAGATCGACGCCAACAACGACGGCAAGGCGGACATCACGGTCGTGCACGAGGGCGGTCGCGAGATCTGCCGCGCGGTGGATCTGAACTTCGACGGCGTGATCGATGCGTACAGCTACTTCGATTCGTCAGGTCAGCTGCGTCGGCGTGAGAACGACTACGACAAAGACGGTCAGATCGACGAAATCACCAGCTTCAAATCTATGCAAATCATCGAGAATGATCAATCTTCCGCGCTCGCGCAGCACCTCGACACTTGGGATTTTTACCAGGCCGGCGTGTTGGTGCGCACCGAACGGGATTCGAACGGCGACGGCGTGATCGATCAGTGGTGGGAATATCCAAAGCCCGGTTGCCCGCTGATCCACGCGGACATGAACAACGACGGTCGTCCCGATCCCGGCGCGACCATCGATTACTGCAAAGAGACCGGCTACGTGCCGCCGGACCGCGCGGACAAGACACCCGCGAGTCCGACCTTCGAGAGCAAGAGCTCGCTACCGACCGAGACCGAGAACAAGGCGGCGGACGTGCCGACGGAGAAATCCGCACCCGCCCCCGCACCGGCCGAAAAAGGAAACAGCAAGTGAGCAGAGCCCAAGACTATCGGCGCGGCAGTCTCGTTCTCCTCGCGCTTGGCATCAGCGCTTATGCTTGTGCCGGGTCCGAGCCGAAAACGGGCGCCGCGCTCCGCGGTGAAGTGAGCGGCGTGGCCGCCGACGATCGCTCTCGCTGTGACTTCAAGGGGCGCAGTGATCGCGAAGTCGTCGAGAGTCTCGGTCCGGGCGCGAAGAAGCCCAACATTCGCCGCGTGTACGGCGTGGTGGGGGAGGGGGAGGACCGCCATCGCGTGTTGCTGTGCCGTGAAGTCGACACCAACCTCGACGGAGTGAAGGACATCGTCCGCACCTACACGGACAAGGGTGAGGCCTTGAACGAGGTGGCGGACACCAACTTCGACGGCAAGATGGACACCTGGATCACCTTTGCCAAGGGTCGGGTGGCCAAGTTGCGCGAAGACCACAATGGTGACGGTCAGGACGACGAGACGCGCTTTTACGTCGGCGGACAGCTGAGCCGTGCGCAGATCGACACCAACTACGACAGCAAGCCGGACGTTTGGGAAATCTACGACGAGGGCAAGCTCGAGCGACGCGGGGTCGACTTGGACTTCGACGGTCATGTCGATCGTTGGGATCGCGACGAGATCGCGCTGCGCGAAATCGAGCAAAAGGACGCTGAGGCCGAGAAAGCGGCCGCGGCGGCAGCTGCCGCGGCTGCAGCTGCCGCCGGCGGCGCGGCGCCGACGGGCGCTCGCGCACGCAGCAAGTAGCGCCCCTTTGCCCGCCGGCAGACGAAAGCGCAGCGCGGGGCGGGCCTCAGTGCTAGGACGGCGAGCTCCATGGCAGAAGAACGCCTTCAGAAAGTCCTAGCCCGCGCGGGTATCGCCTCACGACGAGCCGCAGAGGAGTTGATCACCAAAGGTCGAGTGAAGGTCGACGGTCGCGTGATCGATCAACTCGGCGTGCGCATCGATGCGCGGAAGGCCAAGGTCGAGGTCGACGGCAAGCGGTTGATGGCCGAGCAGCTGGTGTACGTCGTGCTGCACAAGCCACGCGGGGTGATGTGCACGCTGAGCGACCCCGAGGGCCGCCCGACGGTTGCGGAGCTGCTCAAACCAGTGGGCGTGCGCGTGGTGCCTGTGGGTCGCTTGGACTTCCACACCAGCGGCGCGCTGCTCTGCACCAACGATGGAGAATTCGCCAACGCGCTCGCGCATCCACGCAACAAGGCCAAGAAGGTCTACGTCGCCAAAGTGCAGGGCCTCGTGCACGATGAGCAGCTGGATGGTTGGCGAAAGAGCATCGAAATCGACGGCCGTGCCACGGCACCTGCCGAAGTGCGCCGTTTGCGTTTCGAGGGCGACAAGACTTGGCTCGAGCTCACGCTCCGCGAAGGTCGCAACCGTCAAGTGCGTCGCCTCGGTGAAGCGACGGGATCCTTGGTGATGCGGCTCGCGCGCATCTCGCACGCGGGGGTGACGGCGGAAGACTTGCGTCCCGGTCAGTGGCGTCACTTGAGCCTCGATGAGTTGGTCGCGCTCAAACGCGATTTCGGCGTTCCGCACCGAGTTCGCGCGCCAGGCACTGAAGCGTGGGAAATCCAGGTCAAAGCCAACGCCAAAGTCCCCCGCGTCGCCGCGTCGAAACGCGCGAGCGAAGAGTCACACGGCCGTCCGGCGCGCGAAGCGGGTGCGCTCAAGGATCGCGAGTCGCGCGCCGATCAAGGCGATCGGTTTGCACGCCGCAACGACGCGCGTCCCGAGCGGAGCGCGCCGAACGCACGCGCCGATCGCGGGCGCGCGGACCGGAGCGCGCCGAATGCGCGCGCCGATCGCGCGCGTCCAGAGCGGGGCGCACCGAATCAACGCACCGATCGCGCGCGCCCCGAGCGGAGTGCACCGAATGAACGCGCCGATCGCGGTCGTCCCGAGCGGAGTGCACCGAATCAATACGCCGAGCGCGGCCGTGCGGAACGGAGCGCGCCGAATGCGCGTGCGGATCGTGCTCGTCCGGAGCGGAGTGCACCGAATCAACACGCCGATCGCGGGCGTGCGGAACGGAGCGCGCCGAATGCGCGCGC
>Ga0164308_10000662_pt1 | contig 18640 bp, 16 predicted proteins | sample Whisoiple_246_MG_FD_109983 | JGI IMG/M metagenome (GOLD analysis project Ga0164308, IMG submission 109983) | Soil microbial communities amended with fresh organic matter from upstate New York, USA - Whitman soil sample_246_MG | ecosystem: Environmental > Terrestrial > Soil > Unclassified >...
AGACCGTCCCGCTGCATCCGGGCGACGGTCTGACTCACTGTCGGACCGCTCTGGTTCAGTCGTTCCGCGATCCGCGCCCGGAGCGGGACGATGCCTTCTTCCTCGAGTTCGAAAATGGTCCGTAGGTACATCTCGGTCGTATCGATCAGGTCGTTCACGCTGGCGGTCCCCTTCTTGGCCCTCGTGATGGTACCCGGCCCGGCCGGGGTCGCGGCGGAACCGAATGGGGAGCGCCCGGCAACCCTGGCCGGACCGCGCGACCATCCGGAGGGTGTTCCGTTCGGTCGGTACCCCACAATAGTCAGGGTGTCCGACCCCCCACTGATCTCGGCTTCCCAGTTGATCGACGTCCTGTCCCACGGCGCCGATTCCGTTGCGCCGCCGGTGCTGCTCGATGTCCGGTGGACGCTCGCCGGCAGCGATCGCGCCGGCTATCTCGAGGGGCATATTCCGGGCGCCAGGTTCGTCGACCTCGATCGCGAACTGGCCGGCGCCGCAGGTGCCGGCGGCCGGCATCCACTGCCCGAAGCCGGCGACCTGCAGGAGGTGTGGCGGCGCCTCGGTATCGACGACGGGTCGGACGTGGTCGTCTACGACGGCGGAATCGGGATGGCGGCGGCCCGCGCCTGGTGGCTGCTGCGCTGGTCCGGGATCGCCGGAGTACGGGTGTTGGACGGCGGGTTGCCGGCCTGGGTCGACGGCGCCGGGCAGCACATGACGGCCGGTCCGGAGACGGCGCCGGCCGACGGCGGGGTGACGGTGCAACCGGGATCGATGCCGGTGGTCGACCTTGACGCTGCCGCCGAGCTGGCCGGCTCCGCGTCCGGACTGCTGGTGGACGCCAGGGCCGGCGCCCGCTTCCGTGGCGAGACCGAACCGATCGACCCGGTGGCCGGCCACATTCCCGGATCGGTGAACCTGCCGATCGCGCAGGTGTTGGCCGCGGACGGCACCTTCCGCGATCCGGGCGAGATCAGGGCGGCGTTCGCCGCCGTCGGGCTCGGCGTCGACGCCACTCCCGGGACAGCGGCGGCCTCCTGCGGGTCCGGTGTGACGGCGTGCCAGCTGATCCTGGCCGGCCGGGTCGCCGGCATCGACCTGGCGTTGTTCCCTGGGTCCTACTCCCAGTGGTGCGCCGCCGGGCACCCGGTGGCGGTGGGCAATGCCTGATCGAAGGTTGGGTGATCGGCAGTGATTGATCCGGGAAGGGCACTAGCCTGGGGATCATGACAGCGCCGTTGGTGGTCTGGGACCCGCGCATGCTGGGGTACGACCTCGGTGGGGACCACCCGTTGCACCCGTTGCGCTGGGAGCTGACCTGGGCGCTGGCCGGGGATCTCGGGATCCTGGACGCCTATCAGGTGCTCACTCCGGACGCCGCCGACGACGAGACCCTCGGCACCATCCACACTCCGGCGTACATCGCCGCGGTGCGGGAGGCGTCCGAGGAGTTTCCCGGCCGGGTGGGCCACGGTCTGGGCACCCCCGACAACCCGATGTTCCCGGGCATGCATGAGAACTCCGCGCTGATCGCCGGCGGTTCGGTGCAGGCGGCGCAGGCCATCGCCCGCGGTGACGTCGACCGGGCGGTGAATTTCTGCGGTGGCCTACACCATGCGATGGCCGACTACGCCTCTGGTTTCTGTGTCTACAACGACGCGGCGCTGGCGATCCGCGCCCTGCTCGACGCCGGTGTCCGCAAGGTGGCCTACGTCGACGTCGACGTGCACCACGGCGACGGCGTCCAGGCCGCGTTCTACGACGACCCGCGAGTGCTCACCGTCTCATTGCACGAGAGCCCGCTGTCGCTCTTCCCAGGAACCGGCTGGCCGGCGGAGCTGGGCCGCGGCGCCGCACAGGGCACTGCGGTCAACGTCGCGCTGCCGCCGGGGACATCGGATGCGGGGTGGCTCAGGGCATTTCATGCGGTGGTGCCCGGCGTCGTCGGCGCCTTCCGGCCGGAGGTGCTGGTCACCCAGCACGGCGCCGACACCCATCGGGAGGATCCGCTCGCCGATCTGGTCCTGACCATCGACGGGCAGCGCACCACCTACCAGGCGCTGCGCTCTCTGGCCGAATCGACCACCGGGGGACGGTGGCTGGCGTTGGGCGGTGGTGGTTATGCGACGGTCCGGGTGGTGCCCAGGTCGTGGACCAACCTGCTGGCCATCGTCGCCGGCCGCGACATCGACCCGTCGACGCCGTTGCCGGCCGACTGGATTGCGTTGGCCGCGCGGGCCCGGCCGGACATCGAGCTACCGATCGACATGACCGAGGGCACCACCGGTCCGGTGGCCCACGAGCGCTGGGACGGATCGGTGGAGATGTCGGTCGACAAGGCGATCCTGAGCACCAGGAACGCGATCTACCCGCTGTACGGGCTGGATCCTCATGACCCCCGGGACTGAACCCGCGGTGGCGGCCGCCTACCCGCACCATTGGGAGGCCGACGTACTGCTGGCCGACGGCGGGGTGGTGCACCTGCGCCCGTCCGGGCCTGGTGATGCCGAGGAAATCCGCGCCATGCACGGCCGGATGAGTGCGAGAACGCTGTACCTGCGCTATTTCTCCGTTGTGAACCAGGTGTCGGACAAGCAGATCGCACTGTTCACCGAACTCGACAACATGAACGCGGCCGGCCTGGTGGCCGTCCTGGGTGGGCAGATCATCGCGGCCGGGACCTATCACCGGAACACCAGCGGTGACACCGAAGCGGCCGAAGTGGCGTTCGTCGTCGAGGATGCCCAGCAACGACGCGGCCTCGGCTCGATCCTGCTCGAGCACCTCGCGGCTGCCGCCCAGGAACGTGGCATCCGTCGGTTCACTGCCGAGGTGCTGAGCGAGAACACCCAGATGGTCCGGGTTTTCATCGATGCCGGGTATTCGGTGTCCCGGGAGTACGACTCCGGCGTGGTGGATCTGGTGTTCGACATCGGTCCGACGGACAAGTCGCGGGCCGTCGTGCTGGCCAGGGAGCACCGGGCGGAGGCCAGGTCGATCGCCAGGCTGCTCTCGCCGCGGTCGATCGCGGTGATCGGGGCGTCCACCGAGCCGACCAAACTCGGGCACGCCGTGCTGCTGAACCTGTTGCGCAGCAACTTCTCCGGGCCAGTGTTCCCGGTCAACCCGGACACGCCGTCGGTGCAGGGGGTGCGGGCGTACGGGTCGGTCACCGACATTCCGGACCCGGTCGACCTGGCCGTTGTCACGGTGCCGGCCGCCACCGTGGCCGAGGTCGTCGAGTCCTGCCGGGTGAAGGGCGTCCACGGGCTGGTGGTGATGACCGCCGGTTTCGCCGACCGGCCGGCCGACGGACCCGGCACGGACGGGGCCGATGCGCAGCGGCACATGGTCGAGGTGGCGAGGGCCGCTGGGATGCGGGTCCTCGGACCGAACTGCCTCGGCATGATCAACACCGATCAGGCCGTCCGGATGAACGCCACGCTTGCCCCGGTGGTGCCCCCGCCGGGCCGGATCGGCTTCTTCTGCCAGTCCGGCGCGTTGGGCATCGCCATCCTGGCCGACGCCGCCAGCCGCGGTTTGGGCCTGTCCACCTTCGTCTCCGCCGGGAACCGGGCCGACGTCTCCGGCAACGACCTGCTGCAGTTCTGGCACGGCGACGATCGGACGGAAGTGGTTCTGCTGTACCTGGAGTCGTTCGGCAACCCGCGGAAGTTCGCCCGGCTGGCCAGGGTGCTGGCCAGGACCAAGCCGGTGATAGCGGTGAAATCCGGTCGCCACTCCCGGGTCACTCCCGGGCTGGCGGCCAGCTCGTCACCGCTGTCCGAGGTGGCGGTGGCCACGTTGTTCGAACAGGCCGGAGTGATCAGGACCCCCGGTCTGACCACCGCATTCGATGTCGCCCAACTGCTGTCGACACAGCCGGTGCCACCCGGGAATCGCGTGGGCATCGTCGGCAATTCGAGCGCCCTCGGTGTGCTGGCGGTGGATTTCTGTCTCGATGCCGGCCTGCTGGTGGCGCCGGACGCGCCGGTCGACCTCGGGGTGGACGTCACCGCGGCGGATCTCGCCGAGCAGGTGCGGGCGGCGGTGAGCCGCACCGACATCGACGCACTCGTGGTGGCCTGGGTGCCGCCGGTGGCCACCCCAGGCGCCGAGCACGCCACCGCTCTGCGGGAAGCGGTTGCCGGTTCATCGATACCGGTGGTCACCACCTTCCTGGCAGTTGACGGGTTGATGGACCTGCTGGCGGTGCGGGACGCCGACGGACGGGCGGGGCGCGGTTCGGTCCCCTCCTACCGGACCTTGGAGCGCGCCGTGCAGGCGTTGTCCTATGCGGTGCGGTACGGCACCTGGCTGGCGCGCCCGCCGGGAGCGGTTCCCGAGCTGGACGGCATCGACCGGGCGGCGGCGCGGGCGGCGGTGGCCGCCATGCACGGACCGGCCGATCCGGAACGCGCCATGACCGACGCAGAAGTGGTGAACCTGTTGGGGCACTACGGCATCGCGGTGGTGGATTTCACCGTGGTCGGCAACGCCGAGCAGGCGGTGACGGCGGCCGCCGACACCGGCTATCCGGTTGCCCTCAAGTCGTTCGACGAATCGCTGCGGCACCGCCTCGACCAGTCGGGCGTCCGGCTCGGCCTGCACAACTCCGAACAGCTGCACGACGCCTACGACGAGCTGTCCGCGCTGGCCGGGCCGTGGCTGTACGTTCAGGCCGAGGTCGAACGAGAGCGCCGCGAGGTGCCGACGGTGTTCCGGATCAGCGCCGACCCCTCGTTCGGTGCGCTGGTGTCCTTCGGGATCGGCGGCGTCGCCACCGAGCTGTTGGACGACCTGGCCTATCGGGCCGTGCCGCTCACCGACGCGGACGCCGCCGATCTGATCGCCGCACCGCGGGCAGCGCCACTGTTGCGCGGCTACCGGGGTTCGCGGATCGTCCCGCCGGAGCCGCTGATCGACCTGGCCCTGCGGTTGTCGGCGCTCGCCGACGATCTGCCCGAGGTCGTCGACCTGCAGCTGCTGCCGGTGCTGGCCGGACCTGCCGGGGTCGCGGTGACGGCGGCAACGGGTCGGGTCGGTCCGCCGTCCCTCCTGCTGGACGCCCGTCGCCGGCTCAGCTGACGTCCGACTCGGCGGGGTCCTTCGGCGGATCCGCGCCCAACTCCGGGGCGTCCTGGGCGCCGGGGGGTTTCGAGGGGATCCGGCCGGTGATGAACAGCGCCCCGATGGCGACCAAACCGACCAGCGCGAACGCCACCTGCAGCGCCTCGAGCCGGGCGGTGGCGTTCAGCTCGGTGATCGCGTCGATCTCCGGCTGGCTGATCCCGGCGGCGGACAGCGCGGCGTCGACCTGGACATCGGAGATGAACGGCACACCGCCGATCAGCTCGGTGGAGATCTGGCCCTTCACCGCTGCGCTGACCTCCGGACTGTCCGCGACTCCGGTCAGCGCCACGCTGCTCAGCGTGGCGATCAACACCGACCCGATCAGTGCGGTACCCAGCGATGCACCGAGATTCGTGGCGGTGTTCTGCAGCCCACCGACCTCGGCGGTTTCCTTCTGGGACACCGCGGACACCGTGACGGCGCCGAGTTGCGAGGCAAGGGCACCGAGACCGAGACCCATCAGCACCATCGGGATCGTGATCACCCCGGCGTCGGCTTCCGGATCCATGCCGGCGACCAGGAAGCCGACGCCGAGCAGGGTGAGGAACAGGCCGATCCGCACCACCATCCGGGGGTTGGCCCTCGGCCAGAACTTCGGGATGCCGATGGCACTGATCAGCAGCGCAATGGACAACGGGACAAGCCGAACGCCGGTCTGCATGGCGTTGAGGCCGAGCACGACGGACAGGAACAGCGGTACCGCGAAGAACGCACCGGCCTGGATCATGAACTGGGAGAAGAACATCCCGAGCCCACCGGTGAGCTGGCGGTTGCGCAGCATGCCCGGCCGGACGAGCGGTTGCAGGGCCTGCGGATTGTTCGTCAAGGCTGCCTCGAGCCAGCCCTCCCAGCGCAGGAACCCGAAGACGACCAGCAGCCCGATCGCGATGCACCAGATGGTCAGCGTGATGTTGAGGAAGGTCGGGGCGCCCTCTTTGGGGATCACCCAGCCCCATTCGCCCGATCGCAGCACGCCGTAGACGAAGAGACCCAAACCGACCACCGACAACAGCGATCCGAAGTAGTCGATGCGGCCTGGCTCCGGAGCGACGTCACGCACCTTGCGCAGGACGGCCAGGATCGCCACCACGATCACCACCTCGCCGATGAAGACGTACCGCCAGGAGGCGTAGGTGGTGACGGCACCGCCGATCAGCGGCCCGGCCGCCACCGCGACCGCACCGGCGGCGGCAACCATTCCGTAGGCGGCGGCGCGTTTCTCGGCCGGGAAGTTGGAGGCGACCAACGCCACGATGGCGGGCATGATCAGCGCGGCGCCGATGCCCTCCAGCACCGACCAGCCGATCAGCAGGACGGTCAGGTTCGGGGCGATGGCGGTGGTGAACGAACCGGCGGCGTAGATCACCAACCCGATCCCCATCGCCCGGCGGCGGCCGATGATGGTGCCGATCTTGCCCCCGGTGATCATCAACGTCGCCATCACCAGTGTGTAGAAGGTGATCGCGGTCTGTATTCCGGTGATCGTGGTGCCGAGGTCGGCGGCGACCGTGGGCATCGACACGTTCATCACCGAGCTGTCGAGCGTCATCAGGAACTGGCTGCTGGCCAGCACCGCGAGGACGAGCCCGGCGCCGGCCGACTTCGCGGCGGCCGTTGGTGCGGGAGAAGTCACCGGCCGATCCTCGCAGACCCGGCATCGGGCGTCCGCACCCGACAAGGGTGATGTCGCGGTCGATGATTCGGGCCGCACGAGCGGGCACCACAACGTCCGGGACAGCGAAAGACCGGGTCCACCCGTAGGTAGACCCGGTCTCTCTGGCGACGGCACATCCCCGGGGTCGCGATGACCCTGGATGTTCGCCGTGACGATTCGTGGCCGGCAGCTGCCGAGCGCACACAACTATGGACTCAGCGCGGAAAAGTTCACCGACCCCCTGCGTTCACCCGATGGGCAGCATGCTGACCTGACATGACCGGAACTCCGGCTGACGGGTTGTGCTAGCTGGCGTACGACCGGAGGACCTCGGACCGATCGCCGACCCGCAGCTTGGCCATCGAATCCCGCTCGATCTGCCGGACCCGCTCGCGCGAGATACCGAAGACCCGGCCGATCTCGTCGAGCGTGCGCGGACGACCGTCGTCGAGCCCATACCGCAGCCGGACCACCGTCTGTTCCCGATCGTCGAGAGTCCGCAGCACCCGGTTGATGTCGTCGTGCATGAACCCGGCGACAACAGCTGCCTCGGCGGAGGTGGATTCGCTGTCCTCGATGAAGTCACCCAGCGGCGCTTCCTCGTCCGAGCCGACCGGCATGTCCAGGCTGACCGGGTCACGGGCGTGGTCGAGCAGATCGGCGATCTTCTCCTCCGGGATCCCGGATTCCTCCGCCAACTCCGCCATCGTGGCGTCGCGGCCGAGCTGCTGGTGCAGCTCCCGCTTCAACCGGGACAGCTTGTTGACCTGTTCGACCAGGTGCACGGGCAGCCGAATGGTCCGACCCTGGTCGGCCATACCCCGCGAGATGGCCTGCCGGATCCACCAGGTCGCATACGTCGAGAACTTGAAGCCCTTGGTGTAGTCGAACTTCTCCACGGCCCTGATCAGCCCGAGGTTGCCCTCCTGGATCAGGTCGAGCAGCGGCATGCCGCGCCCGGTGTAGCGCTTGGCGAGGGAGACGACGAGCCGCAGGTTGGCCACCAGCAGGTGGCTGCGGGCGCGGCCGCCGTCCCGGACGATCATCTTCAGGTCGATGCGACGTTGCGGTGAGAGTCGCTTGCCCGACTCCAACATGTGTCCGGCGAAGACGCCGGCCTCGATCCGCTTGGCGAGATCGACCTCCTGCTCCGCGGTGAGCAGAGCGGTCTTGCCGATTCCGTTCAGATAAACCCTGACCAGGTCAGCGGACGGGCCCTGGGCGTCCAGGTCCTCGTCCCTGCTCGTGGTCCTGATGGTCGCAGTTGTCTTGGTAGTGGGGGCAAGGGAAGAAGCGGCCATGTCAAGCTCCCTTCATCACGTTCCAGCGGAGGCGTTTGTACGCGGTCCGGCAACTATTCGAACGTCTGTCAGCCCTGATTTAGTTCCCTCGGCCCGGGACCATCAACCACTCGGGTGAACGCTCGCTCACAACGTCGGTGCTATGGGCTTACCCAAACCCGCGCCGCTGTGACGTGGGGTGTGCCCAGGATGGGAACTGCATGAGAAAGGCTCGGGCGACGCGTGATCAACGACACCCCGATGGGTGCATCCGCCGGTGATTACTGCTCGACGATGACCGTGAACGGTCCGTCGTTGACACTGGTGACCTTCATCATGGCGCCGAAGACGCCGGTCTCGACAGCCGCGCCCCGCCGCTGCAGCTCGAGCACCAGCTCGCGGACCAGCGGCTCGGCGTGATCGCCGGGGGCGGCCAGATTCCATGAGGGACGTCGGCCCTTGTCCGTCCTTGCGTAGAGGGTGAACTGGCTCACCACCAGCAGCGGCGCCCCGGTCGAGGCGCAGGATTCGTCGCCGGTCAGGATGCGCAGCTCGTGCAGCTTGGCCGCCATCGCCCGCGCCGTGTCGGCGTTGTCGGTGTGGGTGACGCCGACCAGGACGAGCAGGCCGGGTTCGTCGATCTGGCCGACCACCTCGCCGTCGACGCTGACGCTGGCGCTGGTGACCCTGGTGGTGACGGCTCGCATCGGCTGATCGTCGCAGCACTGCGCCGGCTCGGCATGGGCAGGACCGCGATCCGTGCCGCGGCGGCGGCGACGTCAGGCCGGTTCCAACAGGCCGCGGATGATCGCCACCCGGACCGACGGCAGGATCGCGGCGGCGAGGGCGTCGGTGGACAGGCCGTGTGCGGCGGCGAGCAGGTCGACGAGCAGCTGCAGGGGGACCTGCCCGTTGCAGCCGGCGAGCAGCGCCTGGCCCCACTCGTCCAGCTGCAGCATCGCGCCCGGCCCGCCCTGCCTCCGGAGCATCCGCAGCACGGTGGTCCAGCCCTCGTGACCGGCCAGCGACCGTTGCTCCAGCACGACCTGCGGGGACAGCGCGAGCCTGGCCTGCAACAGGTCGGCATCGGTCCGGCTCTCGACCCAGGCCCGGCGCCGCAGGAACCCGTCGGCCTCGTCGCCGGTGACCTCTTCACCCTGGCCGGTGATCTCGTCCAGCGTCACGCTGGGATGGGCCGAATCGTTGCGGCGCAGGGTGATCAGCCCCATCCCGATGCCCTGCACCTTTTCGGCCGCGAAGTAGTCCAGCCACTCCCGAGCGAGCGCGGCGGCGGCGCCCCGATCGAATCCGCCGGACTTCCCGTCCTCGCCGGCGTCGGTGAGCCAGAGCCCGACGTATTCCACCGGGTCGGCGAGTTCGCGTTGCACCACCCAGGCGTCACAGCCCGACTCGGTGACCCACTCGCCGACCCGTTCGCGCCAGTCGGTGTCCTCGCGGACGATCCAGTTGGCCAGCAGTTGCCCGGTGCCGCCCGGTCGCAGGTGCCGGCTGATACCGGTCACCAGCGATCGGCAGATCCCGTCACCGGCCAGCCCGGAATCCCGGTAGGAGTAACGCATCTCGCCACTGGAGATGACGAACGGCGGGTTGCACACGATCAGATCGAAGTCCTCGGCGCGCACCGGTTCGTACAGCCCACCGGCCCGCAGGTCCCACTGCTGGCCGTTCAGCCGGGCGGTTGCGGCGGCCAGCGCCAGCGCCCTGGGATTGACGTCGGTGGCCACCACCGTCTCGGCGTGCGCTGCCAGGTGCAGCGCCTGGATGCCGCTGCCGGTGCCGACATCCAGTGCGCGGTCGACCGGTTGCCGGATCACCGCCCGGGCGAGGGTGATGGACGCGGCGCCGATGCCGAGAACGTGATCGGGCCGGACCGGGCCGGGGCGGGTGTCGGAGTCCAGGTCGGAGACCAGCAGGAACTGGTCGGCATCCGCCGCGTACGGCCGGATGTCCAGCGCCGCGCGAATACCGTCGGTGGTTCGCTCCAGCACCCCCTGGGCGACAGCGTCCCGAATGCCGGTGCCGGGCAGGGCTTCCCGCACGGCGTTCTCGCGCTCGGTGGTGCCGAGCAGGAACAACCTGGTCAGGGTGGCCAACGGTGAGCCGTCCCCGGTCGCCCGCAACGCAGCGGCCGGCTCCCCGCGGCCGAGCGCCCGATGCGCACTGGGCCCGAGCAGCTCCGGCACCCCGTCGGCGTCGTACCCGGCCGCCCGCAGGTCGTCACCCAGTCGGTCCAGCACATCGTGATCGGACAGGGGTGGGGCGTCGCTCGACGGGTTCTGGCTCACCCGGCGAAGGGTAGTGCGGGCCCGCCCTGGACCAGGGTCGGGTCCGGCGAGGACGAGCCTGCTCAGCCCTGCTGTTCGGCGAGCACGGCACGGACCCGGCGGTCGTCCTTGGCGCGGTACCGCACCGCGTAGGCAGGTGCCGCCATCACGTGGTCGGCCCGCACCATCTCGGCGCGGACCCCTTCGGCGCGCACCGCCTGCATCAGATCCAGCGCCGCGTCGGGTTCGTCGACCTCGAGCGACACCGGCAGGCGTCGCCACTGCAGCTCGTCCATGCCGCGGGCCAGCAGCGCACCGGCAAGCGCACCGCCGGCGGCGAAACCCAGGACCCGGACGGGGCCTGGCCGGCCCCGCGTGGTCAGCACGGCCGTCGCAACCCCGGCGAGCCACCCCGGGGCCAGCACGGCGATCCAACCGACCGGGTTGAGCCTGGTCCGGCGGAACGCCAACGGATTCACCCGTTGGTCCCGGTTCACCGTCGCGGTGGAGTTCATCGTTCGAGAGTAGGACGCGGCGCGGAATTCGCCTATGACACTCACCGTTTCGGGTGCCGAAAGGTCACCGTCCGGGCCCGACCGATCGTCGACGAATGTGGAACGCTGACGCCATGACCGCGACCGAGTTGTACATCACCGGGGACCAGCGTGCCGACACCCTGTTGGCGACGGACCCGAACGCGCTGCTGATCGGCATGGTCCTCGATCAGCAGGTCCCGATGGAGAAGGCGTTCTCCGGGCCGGCGGTCATCGCGGAGCGGATGGGTGGCGAGTTCGACGTGCTGGCCATCGCCGCCGCCGACCCGGAGGAGTTCGGCGCACTGTGCACCCGGCCGCCGGCGGTGCATCGGTTCCCCGGCGCAATGGCCAAACGGGTGCAGGCGACCTGCCGGGTGCTCGCCGAGTCCTACGACGGCAATGCCGCCAACATCTGGGCCGGGGTGCGCACCGGCGCCGAGCTCCGCGACCGGATCGCTGCGCTGCCCGGCTTCGGCGCGCAGAAGGCCGCCATCTTCACCGCGCTGCTCGGCAAGCAGTACGGCGTCACTCCGCCTGGGTGGCGGGAGGCCGCGGGCGCCTACGGAGAGCCGGGCAGCCATCGGTCGGTCGCGGACGTGGTGGATCCGGACTCCCTGGTGAAGGTCAGGGCCACCAAACGGGCGGCCAAAGCGGCGGCAAAGGCGCAGACCTCGGCGGTGTGAGGAATCCCGTGCCGGGTCGCGGCACCACCCGGTCGGCTGCGGCGTAGCGTGACTGTGGTGGCGCAGTCCGGTGGCTGGCTTCGCCCGCTGTCGGTATCGACCACTGTGGTGTGCATCGAAGCGGGGTTATAGGCAATGACATCCATTCCAGCGCAGGAACCGGGAACTCCGGGATCCGCCGAGTTCGGGCAACCCCCGCGCCGGGCCCAGGCCACGCTGATCACCGAGGCCGAACCGTCCTATGACGAACAGCTCAAGGCCAGGCGCAAGCGCTACGTGATCATGATGAGCATGCGGGTGCCCTGCCTGATCCTGGCCACCCTGCTCTACCAGACCCCGTGGTTGGCCATCCTGGTGATCGCCATCTCGATTCCGCTGCCGTGGATGGCCGTGCTGATCGCCAACGACCGACCGGCCCGCAAGCGGAAGAAGTTCGTCCCCGGCACGATCAACTACGAGCGGGCGTTGACCCCGGGTGGTCGGGAGATCGTCGACAGTACCCCCGATGACGCCGAGCAGCAGACGCCGGACGGCACTGCGCGCGGGGTCTGACCGCGCACGTCATTGACGCGGCCGGGCGCCGATGCTCGCGGTGGCGGCGGTCCCGGCGGTGACGCCCGCCTCGAGCGCTGCCAGCGGCCCGTCACCGGCCAGCCAGCTGGACAGCAGCCCGGCGTTGAAGGCGTCGCCCGCACCCGTCGAGTCGGTCTCGTGCGATTCCGGCGCCGGGACGTTGATCCGCTCGGTCGGCGAATACCAGGACGCGCCGTGCCGACCATGGGTGACCACGACCGCCCCGACGACGGCCAGCACCGGGTCGAGACCGCCCAACGCGGCCAGTTCGGCGTCGTTGGGCAACAGCAGGTCCACGCCCGACACCCAGGACAGGAAGCGCTCCGCTCCGGCGGTCGCGACGTGCACGGCGGCCTGTGGGTCCACCGAGGTCGTCCACCCTGCCCGGTGCGCGAGCCGCAACGCCTCCAGACCCGCGGGCCGGGAACCGTCGTCCAGCAGCACGTATCCCGACAGATGCAGGTGTGCGCGGCCGGTGACCTCGGGCAACTGCACGTCGTCCACGCAGAACGCGGCGTTGGCGCCGCGATCGGCCAGCATCGTGCGGTCCCCGTCGGGCGCGACCAGCACCACCACGCAGCAGGTCGGCAGACCGGGATCCACCGCGAAGCGGCAGTCGATCCCGGCGGCTGTCAGCTCACTGCTCGCCGTCCGGCCTGCCTCGTCGGCGCCGATCCGGGCGATCAGCGAGACGTCGACATCGTGCCGGGCGAGCCAGGCAGCGGTGTTGCCGCCGGCCCCGCCCGGGGTGACGGTGACCCGGGCGCGGGTGTCGTGGCCGAAGACCACCGGTCCGGCCAGTTTGCCCACCACGTCGAGGCCGACGTCGCCGACCACCGTGACGTGCGGGCGGGTCACCGGGAGCCAACGGTCTGCGCCGCCAGTGGCACTGCTACCTCGCCGGCCAGTTCGGCATTCGCCAGCACCAGGTCGACGTTGACCCGCAGGCTCAGCCCGTGGGTTGCGGTGTGGAAGTACTCCAGCAGTCGCGGGGTGACGTCCTTTCCGGTGACCCCCTCCGCCTCGAGCATCGCCAGCCCGGATGCCAGGGTCTCGTCGTGCAACTCCGGATCGAGTTGCCGATCGACCGGCAACGGGTTGGCCAGCACCACCCCCGCCCGATCGGTGGAGAGCTCGCGCCTGGCCAGCACGATCGCGGCGGCCTGCTCCGGGGTCTCCACCCGCCAGGTCACCGGCTCACCGGAGGAGGAAAGGTAGAAACCGGGGAACTGATCCGTCCGGTAACCGATCACCGGCACCGACAGTGTCTCGAGGTATTCCAGGGTGCCGGGGACGTCCAGGATCGATTTCACCCCGGCACACACCACCAGGACCGGAGTACTGGCCAGCACCCCGAGATCGGCCGAGATGTCGAAGCTGTGGGCGGCGCCGCGGTGCACGCCGCCGAGCCCGCCGGTGGCGAAGACCGAGATACCGGCCCGGTGGGCCAACGCGGAGGTCGACGCCACGGTTGTCGCCCCGCTGGTCCCCAGGGCCAGCGCGACGCCGACGTCCCGGACCGACAGCTTCGCGATGTCGGTCGACGTGCAGAGCCGGTCCAGCTCCGCCGGTCCGAGCCCGATCCGCACCACCCCGTCCAGCACCGCGATGGTGGCCGGAACGGCGCCGGTCGCCCGGACCCGGCCCTCGATCTGGTCGGCGATCACCCGGTTCTCACCGCGGGGCAGTCCGTGCGCCAGGATCGTCGATTCCAGGGCGACGATCGGGCCGCCGGAATCGAGTGCCTCGGCGACTTCGGCGGAGATCGAGAGCAGGGACGACATGGGGGTGGGGACTCCTGTCCGGGTGGTCGGTCGGTGGGCCGGGCGATCTCGGGGCCGGGCGGAGTTCCCGGCGGTGGCATCATGACGGTGGTCGGATCATGATGAGAACGACGGATCATGAGCCCAGAACGCAGTGCAACGTGACAAAGGTGCTGTACGAGGAAATGATGCAGTGCGACGAATGATGGCGTGCGACGGCAGAGGTCCGCGAATCGCACCCGCGATCGGCACGAACAGGAGAGCTTCAGATGACGACTTCCACCCAGACCCTCGACAAGCCGCTCGAAGACACCACCACGGGTGACGACACCCCGAAGATGTTCCACTACGTCCGGAAGAACAAGATCGCCGAATCGGCCGTGCTGGGGAACTACGTGGTGGCGCTGTGCGGGGAGACCTTCCCGGTCACCAAGTCGCCGAAGCCGGATTCACCGGTGTGCCCGGACTGCAAGAAGATCTACGAATCGATGAAGAAGGGCTGACCTTCGGCTCTGCGAAGGAGCTGTCAGCCGGCGGCCGGCCGGTCCAGCTCGGGGTCGTAGCGTTGCCACTTGCGCAGCTCCCGCTTTGAGGCCTTCGGCGGGTAGAACTCGAGCATCGCGTTGTTGAACTGGGCGCCGATGATGATCGCCATCGAGACGAAGTAATAGAAGAGCAGGAACGTGATCGGGGTGGCCAGCGCCCCGTAGGTCAGTCCGTTCGCGTAGGCGTAGGACAGGTAGAGCCGCAGCCCGAAGCTCGTCACGATGAAGACGGCGGCGGCCAGTAAGGCTCCCGGGATCCCGCGGTACCACGGGTGCTTGTGCTTCGGGGCGACCTTGTAGAGCACGGTCAGCATGAAGATCAGCCCGAGCGCCAGCACCGGGTAGTAGGCGAGGTTGACGATGTCGGACACCTCGCCGCGCCAGGACTCGGGAAAAAGCCTGGGCAGGTAATCCGGACCGATCGCGAGCAACGGCAGCATGATGATGCCGGCGAACAACGCCAACAGGTACAGGCCGAGCGCGAAGAACCGTTCGGCCACCGGGTGCCGGACCTCGTGCTGGTTGTAGGCGATGGTGATCGACTCGACGAACGCCGACATCGCCGACGATCCGGCCCACAGGCTGATCAGCAGACCGATGGAGACCACATCGGCCTGGCCCTGTCCGAGGATGGTCTGCACCGTGTTGCCGACCAGCTGGGTGGCGACCTCCTCGTCGAAAATCGTGTTCAGGAACAGCAGGATCTGCTCCCTGACCTGATCGATGGTCCCGGTGGGGAAGTACCACTGGACGACGTAGCCGATCAGCCCGAGCAGCGCCAGCAGCAGTGGAGCTGTGGACAGTGCGCACCAGAAGGCCGCCTGCGAGCTCATGCCGAAGAGTGAGTCGCCCCAGGCCTTGGACAGCGTGCGCTTGGCGATCTTTCGCCACCGCTGCCGAACCGGGGCCGCCGGCAGTGCGACCGGGCCGGTGCCCTGCCGGAACCAGGGCACCGTGTAGGAATCCGCCGGTGACGGCGCCGGCCGTGGCAGCACCGCCGTCTGTTCGGCGCTGCCGTCGCTGATCGTCCCGTTCGCCGCGCCGTTGGGGTTCTGCAGGTGGCCGGGTGTACCGGATGCGCTGCCGGCACCCTGATGTCGCGTCGGGCCCTGAACGACGATCGGCGGGTTCGCGGCGGGCGCCGGGCGGCCGACCACCGCGGGTGGGAGCCGCTCGGTGGGGTCGCCGGTTGGCGGCGGCGCGCTCGTCACCCTACGAGCATGCCCTGACCGGTGCGGTGTGCGCGCCAGCGACACCAATTCGAAACACACGCCCGCCAACCGGTCCTGCGCGGTCAGGCACGCGATCGACGCAGGGTCGACCGGTGATTTCCTCGTACAACGGCCCGTCCTGGACATCGGGCGGTCCGGCCGAAGGTAGGGTCGATCCCGGCCCTCGAGCCGCCTGGAGAGGCAATCGCGGTAGCGCGATGTGCACCGGCGTCGGGGGTTTTTCCGCGAAGTCAGGGGTGCGAGGTCAGGGGTCAGGTGGCAGTGCGTCCGGTCGGTCTGGAGGAGTCGCGGCTGCGGCCCTGGCAGCTGCAGGCTCTGGACGCCTACGACGACGGCGGGCCGCGGCGGGACTTCCTGCTGACCGCCACCCCCGGGGCCGGCAAGACCACCTTCGCGCTGGCGGTGGCGTCCCGGCTGATGCGCCGCAGGGTGATCGACCGGGTCGTCGTCGTCTGCCCGACCGACCATCTGCGCACCCAGTGGGCCGACGCCGCCGGCGCGGTCGGGATCGTCCTCGACCCGAAGATGACCAACGCGCAGGGCCCGATACCGGCCGGGGCCCACGGCTACGTGAGCACCTACGCGCAGGTCGCGGGTAGGCCGGCCATCCACGCCGCCCGCTGCCAGCGGCAGCGCACCCTGGTGATCCTGGACGAGATCCACCACGCCGGTGACGGCCTGTCCTGGGGGGAGGCGACCGCAGAGGCGTTCGTCGACGTGCACCGCCGGCTCAGCCTGACCGGGACCCCGTTCCGGACCAAGCCGGGGGAGCGGATTCCGTTCGTCGAGTACGAGGTCGACGGCGAGTTGTTGCGGTCGGTCGCCGATTACACCTACGGCTACCGGCAGGCGCTGGCCGACACCGTCGTCCGGCCGGTGGTTTTCGCCGCCTACACCGGTGTCTCCCGGTGGCGGAACAGCGCGGGAGAGGTGATCGCCGCCTCGCTGACCGACGCCGGCACCAGGTCGGTGGAGGCCGCGGCCTGGAAGACCGCGCTGGATCCGGCAGGCGGCTGGGTGCCGCACGTCATCGCCGCCATGGACGAACGGATCACCCACCTGCGCGAATCGGGAATGCCGGACGCGGCCGGGATCGTGCTGGCCAGCGACCAGGACGATGCCCGCGCCTACGCGGCGATCGTCCGGCAGATCACCGGGACGGCACCGGTCCTCGTCCTGTCCGATGATCCCGCCGCATCCAAGCGGATCGAAAAGTTCCGGACGTCCGACCAGCGGATCGTGGTCTGCGTCCGGATGATCTCCGAAGGGGTGGACATCCCACGGGCGGCGTGCCTGGCATGGATGACGGCCTACCGCACACCGCTGTTCTTCGCCCAGGCCGTCGGCCGAGTGGTGCGCTCCCGTGGCGCGCGCGAGTCGGCGACCGTGTTCCTGCCCGCGGTGCGCCCGCTGCTCGCCCTGGCGGCCGAGCTGGAGAACGACCGCAACTACGTGATGGCACCGCCCCCGCCCGCCGAGGACGATCCGGACGCGCTCGACCTGCCGCTGGAACCCGCGGAGCCGAACAGCGACGGCGCGATCGAGGTGCTGGACTCGCAGGCCGAGTTCGCCCACGTCCTGCACTCCGGCAAGGCACACACCGCCCCGCTGGTCGCCGCGCAGCAGCCGGTGACGGAAGAGGATCAGGACTTCCTCGGTCTGCCGGGGCTCCTGACTCCGCAGCAGACCGCGGCGTTGCTGGCGACCAGAGATTCGGACCTGCGGCGCCGGGTGCAGGCCGCGGCCGACACCGGTGGCGGCGGGTTGCCCGGTCATCAGGATCCGGAAGTTTCGGCGTGGCGGGCGGCCGCCGCGCTGCGTCGCGAGGTGAATCAACTCGTCGCCAGGGTGGCCGCCAGGACCGGTGCCGCGCATGCCAAGGTGCACTCGCAGTTGCGCCGGGAGGTGCCGGGGCCGGCGTCCGCCGCCGCCGGGCCGGACGTGCTGGAGGCCCGCCGCGATCACCTGCTCAGCCTGCTCTGAGCGCTAGCCGGTGGAGATGGCCTTCCAGGAGCCGACCACTCCGAGGATGCCCGCGGCCAGGAAGAGATACCAGCCGAGTTGGGCCTGGGCGAAGAGCCCGAAGAGCCCGACGTCGAAGATGGCCCTTGCACGGATCAGCATCCAGCAGGCACCCATGATCGACAGCACCGAGACCAGCAGCGCGGCACAGCCGAGCGGGCGGTGATTCAGCGGCAGCATCATCGTCAGGCCGAGGACGATTAAGGCCCCGCCGCCCACCGCCACGCCGAGGACAGAGAACATCGCGGCCCGGATGTCACCGTCCGGATCCGGGATCGCGCGCAACAGCCGGTACACCTGCCAACCGGTGTTCGACACGTCACCGGTACCGGAACCGGTGACGTCCAGGGACGTGGTGCGCCACGGCAGCAGCAATTGCCAGATCCCGATCGCACCCGCGATCAGCAGGATGGCGGCCGCGACGGGATCGGCCTTCGGAGCACGGTAGGGCGACGGCGGGGCCGGTAAACCGTTCCCCGCATAGGTCATCGCGCCGTCCCGCAATCCCATCCGTGACTTCTCCCGTGCTCCCAGGGGTCGGCCGAAACCACGACCGCCACGGGGAAATCATGGCGCATCGCGGGTGGGGTGTCAGTGAATTACTGATGCCGGGCAACGTTCACCCATCGGCAAACGTCAGTCCGGCACGTCGGAAACACCGGGAGCGGCAGCGTTGTCGCGGGAGAAGCGCGCAGACTCAAGCAGGGTCGGACCAGGTCGGGCAGCGGCGAGCGGTCAGCCCGCTTCGCGCGAGTGGTGCAGGACCGCAGCAAGCTGCTCGAGCCGAGCGCTGTGCTCGGTCGCATGGTGATTGCAGAACAGCAGTTCACCGCCGGTCGGCAGGACGGCGCGGACCATGGCTGCGGCTCCGCAGCGGTCACAACGGTCGGCGGTGGTGAGTGCAGCTGGACTGGCCAGAATTCCGGTCATTGTC
>Ga0164308_10000663_pt1 | contig 18631 bp, 16 predicted proteins | sample Whisoiple_246_MG_FD_109983 | JGI IMG/M metagenome (GOLD analysis project Ga0164308, IMG submission 109983) | Soil microbial communities amended with fresh organic matter from upstate New York, USA - Whitman soil sample_246_MG | ecosystem: Environmental > Terrestrial > Soil > Unclassified >...
CCAGCGAGTTCACGCCCGGTGTCGGCGCGTGGCTGGTGCAGGTCTTCCAGGACGTCGTCGGCCGCCCGGTCCTCCAGCTGGTCACCGGCCTCGGCGACACCGGCAACGCGCTGTGCCGCTCGGGCGTCGACAAGCTCGCGTTCACGGGCTCGACGGCGACCGGCAAGAAGGTGATGGCTGCCTGCGCCGAGAGCCTCACTCCCGTGGTGATCGAGGCCGGCGGCAAGGACTCCGTGATCGTCGACGCGGACGCCGACGTGACCGCAGCCGCCGACGCCGCGCTCTGGGGCGCGTGCTCGAACGCCGGCCAGACCTGCATCGGCGTCGAGCGCGTCTATGTGCACGAGAAGGTGTACGACGAGTTCGTCACCACGATCACCGCCAAGGCCCGCGGCCTCGAGGCCTCCGCCGACGGCAAGGTCGGCCCGATCACGATGCCCAAGCAGCTGGACGTGATCCGCAGCCACGTGGAGGACGCGCTCGCCCGCGGCGGCCGCGCGGTCGTCGGCGGCGCCGACGCCGTGGGCGACCGCTTCGTGCAGCCGACGATCCTGGTCGACGTGCCCGAGGACTCGCTGGCCGTGCAGGAGGAGACCTTCGGCCCGACGATGACGATCGCCAAGGTGCGCGACATGGACGAGGCGGTCCGGCTCACCAACGCGACCCGCTACGGCCTCGGCAACACGGTCTTCAGCAAGCACAACGGCATGGCGATCGCCGAGCGGGTCCGCTCCGGCATGTCGGCCGTCAACGGCGTGATCAGCTTCGCCGGCGTCCCGAGCCTGCCCTTCGGCGGTGTCGGGGAGTCGGGCTTCGGCCGCATCCACGGGCCCGACGGGCTCAAGGAGTTCACCTACCCCAAGGCGATCGCGCGGCAGAAGTTCAAGCCGATGGTCAACGTGACCTCGTTCGAGCGCACCGAGAAGGCCGAGAAGCAGTTCGCCCAGGTGCTCGGCCTCCTGCACGGGCGCGGCAAGAAGCGCTGACGCTCAGTCCGGCGTCGCCGCCAGGTGCGGCCGAACCAGCTGGACCAGGCGCGCGTGGGTGTCCGCGTCGGCCGCGGCGACGAGCCCGCGGCCGGTGCGCCACGGCGCGCCGGCCAGGTCGGTGACGACGCACCCGGCCGCCTCGCAGAGGCCGATCCCGGCGGTGAAGTGCACGCTGCCGACGAGGTGTCCGTCGGTCACGTAGCCGGCGCGGCGACCGGCCGCGACCCAGGCGACGGCGAGCGTCGAGGACACCACGCGTGGCCCGAACTCGGTGCGGAAGGCGGGATCGGCGACCAGCTGCCCGCCGACGAACGGCCGGTCGAGCGGGCCGTCGCAGTTGACGTCGACCAGTCGGGAGGCGGCGTCCGGCCGGAGCGGTGCGTCGCCCCCGCCGCGGCGTACGAACGCACCCGTCGGGTCGGCCCAGAAGAGCTCGCCGGTCGTCGGGTCCGCGCTCACCGACGCCAGGTGGGCGTCGCCGTCGAGGAGTGCGACATTGACCGCGACCAGGGGCGTCTCGGCGGCGAAGTTGAGCGTCCCGCACAGCGGGTCGACCAGCCAGCGGCGACCAGTGGTGCCGGTGGTGGCGCCCGACTCCTCGCCCACGCGGTCGTCGTCGGGGCGCGCGGCCGCGATCACCTCGAGGATCGCCCGCTCGGCCGCGAGGTCGGTGTCGGTCGCGAAGTCGAGGCCGCCCTTGCCGTGGCGGGTCACTGCGCCGCCGTACGCCGCGCGCACGACGTCGGCGCCGGCCGCGGCCGCGGCGAGCGCGACCTCGATGTCCGTGGTCGTCATCCGCCCATCCTGTCCGAGCCGACCGCTAGCCTGGCGCCGAGAGCCCGATCCCGGAGGTGCTGTGGTGTCCTACGTCGTCGACTTCGTGAACGTGTCCACCGAGGGGCTGGAGTCCTCGCCGGTCGCGGACGCCCTGGCCGGTCTGCGGGCCAACGAGGCCCGCTACTTCAAGAACAAGTACGACCACGTCTTCGCGCTGGACCCGGCGAGCGAGGCGTCCGACGTCGTCGACCACGTGGCTCGCATCCTGAAGGACGAGCGCGACCTAGTGATCGCGTCGAAGCCGCTCGAGGCGACGGCCTTCGAGGCCGATGGGATCCGCTGGTCCTACGTCTTCTACGAGTCCGGGTTGTCGATCAACGTGCTCTACACGATCGAGGACGGCGGCAAGCGCGCGGTCGGGTTCAAGCTCTCCGACGGCATGGAGGTGCCGGAGGAGCTCGCCGAGCGGTTCAAGTTCGCGCGCCAGAAGTCCAAGCTGGCCGGCACGATCCGTGGTTCCTTCTTCGTCATCAAGGGCGAATACTGAGCGGATGAGCGTCGCGGACGTCCTGCCACCGTTGCCGGCCGACGCGTTCGCGCGCGTCCTGTGCGTCGTCGCCCACCCCGACGACGTCGAGTACGGCACGTCGTCCGCGGTCGCGGCCTGGACCAGCCAAGGCGTCGACGTCGCCTACCTGCTGCTCACCCGCGGCGAGGCCGGCATGGACGCCAGCGCCCCGCAGCAGACCGCCGAGCTGCGGGTGCGGGAGCAGGTAGCGGCCTCCGAGGCGGTCGGGGTGTCGGAGGTCGAGTTCCTCGACCACCCCGACGGCGTGCTCGTCTACTCGCTCGAGCTGCGCCGCGACATCGCCCGGGCGATCCGGCGGTTCCGGCCCGACGCCGTCGTGGTCGGGTCGTGGGACGTCGAGTTCGTCGCCGGTCTCAACCAGGCCGACCACCGGGTGGCCGGGCTCGCGGCCATCGACGCCCTGCGCGACGCCGGCAACCGCTGGGTCTTCCCCGAGCTGCTCGAGGAGGGGCTCGAGCCCTGGTCGCCGCGCTGGCTGCTCGTCGGTGGTGACGCCCGGCCGACCCATGGCGTGGACGTCACCGGTGACGCGCTCGAGCGCGGCATCGCGTCGCTCGAGGCGCACGGCCAGTACCTCGCGGGGATCCCGGGCCACCCGCCGCCGCGGCTGATGATCACCGGCATCGCGGCGCTGAACGGGCGGCGGATGGGTGTCGCCCACGCGGTGCTCTTCCGCGCCTTCGACTTCCACGCCCCGCCCCCGATCGCGCTGGAGGCGATGAGTCTCGCCCAGGGCGACGGTCTGCCTGAGACATGAAGCTGCTGCTGACGTCCGCCGGCATCAAGAACCCGACCATCCACCAGGCCCTCGTCGATCTCCTCGGCAAGCCGGTCGAGGAGTGCGACGCGCTCTGCATCCCGACCGGCGGCTACGGCAACACCTTCGGGAGGCCGAAGGGCATCTGGGAGTTCATCGCCGGGAAGTCCGGCCAGCCGATGACCGAGCTCGGCTGGAGGTCGATGGGCGTGCTCGAGCTGACCGCCCTGCCCACCATCGCCCGGAGCCGTTGGGAGCCGTGGGTGCGCGAGGCCGACGTGCTCCTCTCGAACGGCGGCAGCGCGCCGTACCAGGCCCACTGGATGCGGGAGTCCGGGCTCGCCGACCTGATCCCGGACCTGGACAACGTCTATGTCGGGTTCAGCGGCGGCAGCATGGCACTCACCCCGCGGGTGGGGGAGGACTTCCTCTTCCCGGGCGAGGACGACGACCGCACGCTCGGTCTCGTCGACTTCTCGATCTTCCCGCACCTCGACCACCCGTCGCTGCCCGAGAACACCATGGCCGCGGCCGAGAAGTGGGCGGCCGACCTCGCCGCCCCGGCGTACGCGATCTGCGACGACACCGCGATCCGCGTCGTCGACGGCGAGGTCGACGTCGTCACCGAGGGGCACTGGCGCTACTTCGGGCCGGGCCGGGAAGGGGCCTGACATGGCGACCGTGGTGATGCACGCCGTGGTGTCGGTCGACGGCTTCATCGCCGACGAGCACGACGACCCCGGACCGCTCTTCGAGTGGTACTTCAACGGCGACCGGCCGATCGTCGAGGAGGTGGCGGAGGACCGCCACGCGCCGTTCCGGGTGGGTGCGCGGTCGGTCGACTACGTCCGGTCCCTGTGGGGGAGCATCGGAGCGACGGTCCAGGGGCGGCACCTCTTCGACCTGACCAACGGCTGGGAGGCCTCGCCGCCCGCGGGCGACCACCTGGTCGTCGTGTCGCACCGGCCGAAGCCCGACGGCTGGCACCCCGAGGCGGACGTGCCGTTCTTCGACGACGTCGCCGCCGCCGTCGAGGACGCTCGTCGGAGGGCCGGCGACCGGGTGGTCGCGCTGTGCGCCGGGGACGTCGGCGGGCAGGCGCTCGCACTCGGTCTCGTGGACGAGGTGGCGATGGACGTCGTGCCGGTCGTGTTCGGCCGCGGCAAGCGGTACTTCGGCGAGGTCGACGCCCAGCACCTCCTCGACGACCCGGGCGTCGTCATCGCCGGCGACCGGGTGCTGCACCTGCGCTACCGGGTGCGGTAGTCGCTCCTACGCCACCACCACCCGCCGGGCCAGCGCCCTCAGGTGGCCGAGGTAGTCCGAGACGGCGCCCGGCGCGGTGCCCTGCCGTCGGTGGACGGAGGCGAGGGTCACGGTCGTGGCGTCGCCGGCGAGCGGCCGGATCACCAGCAGGCCGGCGCGCTCGAGGGGGTCGCCGAGCACGGAGTAGCTCGGGAGGATCGTCAGGCCGATGCCCTCGGCGACCATCATCTTGCCCATCTCGGCGCCGTCGGTCGCGTGCCACTCGGCCGGGAGGTCGCTGCCGAACAGGCGGTGGGCGAAGCGGTACATGAGGTAGCCGGCCCGCATCGCCACGAAGCGCTCGCCGCGCAGGTCGTCGGCCGACACCGCCGCGCGCTCGGCGAGCGGGTGGTCGGCCGGCAGCACCGCGACCGGCCGCCCGACGACCAGCGGCGTCGGGCTCAGCTCCGGCGGGACGTCGTCGCCGTCGAGGAGGTTGACCAGCCCGAGGTCCAGGGCACCCTCGAGGAGCCCGGCGTGGATCTCGTCCTGCTGGAGGTTGCGGATCTCGACGGTCGCGCCGGGGTGCTGGGCCTGGAAGGCGCGCACCGCAGGCAGCGCCAGCGACGCCGTACCGGCGTTGACCGTGCCGACCCGCACCAGCCGGCGCGTCGCCAGCTGGTCGCCGGCCGCGGCGCGCAGCCGGTCCACCGACTCCAGCACGTCGACGATCGGGGGGAGCAGCTCGCGTCCGGCCGCGCTGATCCGTGAGCCCGCGTGCGTGCGGTCGAGGAGGCTCACGCCGAGCTCGCGCTCGAGCTTCTTGATCGCCTCGCTGACGGCGGGCTGCGAGACGTGCAGGTGCTCGCTCGCCCGGCGCAGCGAGCCGCACTTGGTGACCGCGGCCAGGTACTCCAGCTGTTCGATGCGCATGGGTTCCTCGATCGGTGATCGTCGAAGCCGAGCGGGCGATCGGCAAAGCCTGGCGCGTCCGACTTGCGGGTGGGTACGTCCTTAAGTCTAGTATTTCGATCTACAAAGGTGATTGACGTCCGGATGTCGACACCCGCTGACCAGGAGGGAGCACGCGATGAGCACGACGCACCTCGTCCTCCGTCGCCACGTCGACCTCCTGCGGACCTCGAGCTGTCTCTGTTGCTGATCTGTCGCCGACCGACTCGCTGATCGACGTCGGCCGAGCCGACCCGCGCGCTGCTCCACCCACCGTCGCTGACCCGTCGTCGGCAGCGGCGCACCCGTCCGCCTATCCCGGAGACCTCACATGCCCCTGGCACCTCGGCCGCTGCACTTCTCCGCGTTCGTGATGAACACGACCGGCCACATCATCCAAGGCACCTGGCGTCGCCCGACGGCACGCCAGACCGACTTCAACGACCTCGACCACTGGGTCGACCTCGCCCGGACGCTCGAGCGCGGGAGGTTCGACACGATCTTCTTCGCCGACGTGGTCGGCCTCTACGCGCCGTACCGCGGCGACGAGCGCAAGTACGTCGAGGCCGGGCTGCAGGTGCCCAGCAACGACCCGTCGGTGCTGGCGAGCGCGATCGCCTACGCCACCGAGCACCTCGGCATCGCGTTCACCGCGTCGATCCTCCAGGAGCACCCCTTCAACTTCGCTCGGCGGGTCTCCACCCTCGACCACGCCAGCAAGGGCCGGGTCGCCTGGAACATCGTCACCAACTACCTCCCGAACGCCTCGCGCAACTTCGGGCTCGAGGGCCTGACCGCCCACGACGAGCGCTACGCCTGGGCCGACGAGTACGTCGATGTCGCCTACAAGCTCTGGGAGGGCTCGTGGGAGGAGGACGCGCTCGTCCAGGACCGCACGACGGGCGTGCACGCCGACTACGACAAGATCCACCGGATCAACCACGTCGGCCCGCGCTACCAGGTCGAGGGCCCGCACCTGGTCAGCCCGTCGCCGCAGCGCACGCCGCTGCTCTTCCAGGCCGGCGCCTCCGAGGCCGGCCGCACGTTCGCCGCCAGCAACGCCGAGGCCGTGTTCATCGTCAGCCCGAACCTCGAGGCCGCGGCGCGCGACACCTCCGACATCCGCCGCCGCGCGGTCGCCCGCGGCCGCAGCCCCGAGGACATCAAGTTCTTCCAGGGCCTGCACTTCGTCGTCGGCTCCACCGAGGAGGAGGCACGGCGCAAGAGCGCCGAGCTCGACGAGTGGATCGACTACGACGGCCAGCTGTCGCACATGTCCGGCTCGATCGGCATCGACTTCGGGCACGAGGACCTCGACCGGCCCGTCGGCGACCTGAAGACCGAGGGCGTGCAGTCCGTGCTCGGGTGGATCAAGGACCTCGTCACCGACCGCGAGCCGACCCTGCGCGACGTCGCGCACTACACCTCGCACAACGGGCGGATCGCCGGCACCCCCGAGCAGATCGCGGCCCAGCTCGCCGCGTGGCAGGCCGCCGGCGTCGACGGCATCAACGTCGTCAACGCCGAGATCCCCGGCAGCTACGAGGAGTTCGTCGACCACGTGATCCCGGTGCTCCAGGACCGCGGCCTCGCCCAGCGCGAGTACGCCGAGGGCTCGCTGCGCCACAAGCTCTTCGGCCGCGGCGACCGGCTCCCCGAGACCCATCCCGCCGCCCGCTACCGCGGCGCCTTCGCGCCGATCCCCACCCGCTAGACCGCATCGCCCCACCACCCCGAGAAGAGGACCGATGAAGCACCTGTTGACCCGACCACGCCGCGCCGCCGCCCTTGCAGCCGGCAGCCTGCTGCTCGTCTCCGCCCTGTCCGCCTGCGCGGGCAGCGACCCGGGCATCAAGCCGGCCGCGGCCGCTGGCGCCCCGGTCCACGGGGGCAACCTGACCTACCTCGACGCCGAGATCCCGATCTCCGCCCAGGTGCAGGAGAGCGGCTACTGGCAGGACCGCGCGATCCTCTGGAACGTCCTCGACCGCCTCGTCTACCGCAACCCGGAGACCAACAAGCTCGAGCCGTGGCTCGCCGAGAAGTGGACGGTCTCGCCGGACGGCAGGACCTACGAGTTCGTGATCCGCGACGGCGTCACCTACAGCGACGGCAGCCCGCTCGACGTCGAGAGCGTCAAGCGCAACCTCGAGTGGCAGATCAAGGGCGACCCCGACAACGCCATCTCGCCGAACCCGATCTTCCCCAAGGCGGCGACGATCACCACCGACGCTGCCAGCCGGACGGTCACCGTCGAGCTGCCCAAGCCCTACGCGCCGTTCCTGGGCGTCCTCACCAACTGGAGCTCGGGCCTGGTCGCCGACAAGACCATCGACGCGAGCCGCGAGGACCAGCTGAAGTTCAAGAACCTCATCGGCAGCGGCGCGTTCGTCGTCACCGAGGAGACCTACGGCAAGAAGTACGTGCTGTCGGCCCGCAAGGAGTACGCCTGGGCGCCGCCGAGCTGGAAGAACCAGGGGGCGGCGTACCTGGACACGGTCACGATCGTGCCCGTCCAGGAGGACGCGGTCCGGCTCGGGACGCTGAAGTCGGGGCAGGGCGACCTGCTCCGCTACATCCAGCCCAGCGAGGAGCAGGCGCTCGCCGACCAGGGCTTCCACGTCGTCGCGCGCAGCGGTGTCGGTCTCGTGAACCAGTGGGCGCTGCGTCAGGTGGCGCCGGTCGTGCAGGACGTCGACGTCCGCCGTGCGATCCAGCACGGCATCGACCGCGACGCGCTGGTCGACAACCTCTACACCGAGAACTGGGGCGCCGCGCAGAGCCTGCTCTCGCCCGGCACGCTCGGCTTCAGCGACAAGACCGCGCAGTTCGCCTACGACCCGGACGAGTCGGAGAAGCTGCTCGACGAGGCCGGCTGGACCGGCACCGACGACGACGGCTACCGGACCAAGGACGGCAAGACGCTGACCGTCGAGACCTACGTCGACGTCTTCGACAACACGGCGCGCGTCCTCTTCCAGGCGATCCAGGCCCAGCTGAAGGAGATCGGCATCCACCTGGACATCAAGGAGACCGACTACTCGTCGTACGGCACCAAGGCCTACGGCCCCACGACGGCTGCGCTGCGCACCGGCTGGCCGGGCGGCGACCCGGCGGTGACGCTGTGGAATACCTACCGGGTGGAGGGCTGGAACTCCGCCAGCCTCGACCCCAAGGACCCCGCCGCGGCCCAGATCACCAAGCTCCTGAACGCCGCCGTCGACGCCACCTCCGAGGAGGACGAGGCCGCCGCGCTGGACAAGGCCCAGGACTACCTGATCGACCAGGCCTACGCGATCCCGCTGCTCAACGACAGCCAGGTGTACGTCGCCGGCACGGACGTCCAGGGCTTCGACCTGTCCGACGGCGGCCTGCCGGAGTACCACAACGCCTGGAAGACCGAGGACTGATCCTTCATGACCAGGCGACGGTTCATCGTCCGGCGCACGGCACAGGCGCTGCTCGTGATCTGGCTGAGCTACACGCTCACCTTCTTCACGCTGTTCGTGCTGCCGGGCGACCCGATCTACAACAAGCTGCACAGCCCGATCAACCCGCTCCCGCCCGAGGCGGCCGAGCCGCTGATGCGGTACTACAACTTCGACCTGCCGGTCGTCGAGCAGTACCTCCTCTCGCTGGGACGCTTCCTGACCGGTGACTTCGGCTACTCGTTGCAGACCGGTCACGCCGTCTCCGAGCTGCTGGCCGAGGCGCTCCCGCAGACCCTGGTGCTCGCCGCCGCGGGCCTCGTGGTCGCCCTGGTGCTGGCGCTGACCGTGGCGCTGACCGCGGTCTTCGCTCCGGTGGCAGCCGTGCGCGGGGTCGCCCGGCTGCTGCCCGGCCTGTTCATCTCGACCCCCAGCTTCGTGCTCGGGTTCGCGCTGCTGCAGGTGTTCTCGTTCCGGCTGGGGTGGTTCGCCTCGTTCGGCGACCAGGGGTGGAAGACCTACGTGCTGCCGGCGATCACCCTCGGCATCGCGGTCACCGGTCCAATCGCCCAGGTGCTGCTCACCGGCCTCGGCAAGGCGTCCGGGCAGCCGTTCGTCACCGTGCTGCGGGCCAAGGGCGTCCCGCCGGTCACGATCGCCGGTCGGCACATCCTCAAGAACGGCTCGATCCCGGCGCTCACCCTGCTCGCGCTGACCGTCGGCGACCTGCTCGCCGGTGCCGTCGTCGTGGAGACGGTCTTCAACATGACCGGGCTCGGGATGATCACCCAGCAGGCGGTCCGTGACCAGGACACCCCGGTGGTGATGGCGATCGTCGTGCTCGTGTCGGCGACGTACGTGCTGATCAACCTGGTGACCGACCTGCTCTACCCGGTCATCGACCCGCGGATCTCGATCGCGCCGCCGCCCCGCCGTCGGCGCCGGCCGGCGGTCGTGCGGGAGCCGATCGCGGTGCCGGCCCGGGACCTCGGCGGCCGGGAGGTGACGGCATGACCTTCGTGAACCCGGCACCCACGGTCGACGTCCCCGTCGGCTCGCAGCGCCTGCGCCGGCTCGGCGCGGTCCTGCGCAGCATCTCGGTGGCCGACTGGCTGGCCTTCGCGGTGCTGGCCTTCCTCGCGGTCGCCCTGGTCGCGCCCGGGCTACTGGCCTCGCAGGACCCGCTCGAGCCCAACGCGTCCGCGATCCTGGCCCCGCCGTCGTCGGAGCACCTGCTCGGCACCGACTACCTGGGGCGCGACGAGTGGTCGCGCATCATCCACGGCACGCTGCGCACGTTCCTGGGCTCGACCATCGCGGTCGTCGTCGGGCTGGGCGTCGGCACCGCGCTCGGCCTGCTCGCGGCGTACTTCACCGGCATCGCCGACACCGTGATCTCGCGGCTCGTCGACGTGCTGCTCTCGATCCCGGGGCTCCTGCTCGCGATGGTCATCGTGGTCTCCTTCGGCTTCGGCGCGTTCAACGCGGCGTTCGCCGTCGGCGTCGCGTCGGTCGCGGTCTTCACCCGGCTGATGCGCTCGGAAGTGCTCACCGTCAAGGGCCTGCCGTTCGTCGAGGCCAGCCACCACCTCGGCGGTGGCACCAGGTACGTGCTGCGGCGGCACATCTTCCCCAACTCGTACGGCGCGGTGCTCTCGCTGACCGCGCTCCAGTTCGGCCTCGCGATCCTCTGGGTCTCCGCCCTGAGCTTCCTCGGGTACGGCGCCCCGCCGCCGGATCCGGAGTGGGGCCTGCTCATCTCCGAGGGGCGCGACTACGTCGTCTCCTCGCCCTGGCTGGTCTTCGGGCCCGGCCTCTTCATCACCGGCTCGGTGCTCGCCTTCAGCCGGGTCGGCCAGTTCGTCAAGGAAAGGCTCAGCTCATGACTGCCACGATCAGCACCCGCCCGCCGGCCCCCGAGCGGCTCGGGGCGCCCGTCCTGGTCGACGACCTCCGGATCGCCTACCGCCGAGGCCGCCGCGACCTCACCGAGGTCGTCCACGGGGTCTCCTTCGAGATCGCGGCCGGGTCGACGGTCGCGCTGGTCGGGCAGTCCGGATCGGGCAAGAGCACGATCGCGCACGCCCTGGCCGGGCTGCTGCCCGACAACGGCGTCATCGTCGGTGGGCGCGCGCTGGTGCAGGGTCGAGACATCGCGGGCCTCGGCGGCCGGGCCTGGCGCAGCCTGCACGGGGACGTGATCGGCTTCGTGCCGCAGGACCCGCTCAGCTCCCTGGACCCGCTCGAGCGGGTCGGGAAGCAGATCGGCCAGACGCTGGCGATCCACAAGACGGTGCCGCGCTCGGAGGTCCGCGCCCGCGTCCACCAGCTGCTCGACCAGGTCGGCATCAAGGATCCGGCGCAGCGCTCGAAGGCCTACCCCCACGAGCTCTCCGGCGGTCAGCTCCAGCGCGTGCTCATCGCGATCGCGATCGCGGCGCGACCGTCGATCCTGGTCGCCGACGAGCCGACGTCGGCGCTCGACGTCACCGTGCAGAAGCGGATCCTCGACCTGATCGGCCAGCTCGGCGAGGACCTCGGCCTCGCGACGCTGCTGATCACCCACGACCTCTCGCTCGCGCAGGAGCGCAGCGACGAGCTGGTCGTGCTCAACCACGGCGAGGTCAAGGACTACGGCCCCGCCACCCGGGTCGTCGAGCGGCCGTCGGACCCGTACACGAGCAAGCTCCTGGGCGACGCCCCGGTCAACAACCCCGACAAGTACGCCCGCCTCCTGGCCGCCCACGACGTCACCGCCGAGCCGGCGATCACCGTCCGCGACGTCACCAAGCTGTTCGGCACCAGGGGTGACGCCGGCGCCGTCCTCGCGCTCGACGACGTGTCGCTCACGGTGCGCCGCGGCACGACCCACGCGCTGGTGGGCGAGTCGGGCTCGGGCAAGACCACGCTCGCCCGGATCATCGCCGGCATCACGCCGTACGACGCGGGCGAGATCCGCGTCGGCGACCGGGTGCTGCCGCACCACCCGGCCCCCGTGAACCGGCACGCCGACCAGCTCCAGCTCGTCTACCAGAACCCGCTGGCCGCGGTGGACCCGCGCTACCCGGTGGCCCGGATCATCGAGGAGCCGCTGCTGCTGCGCGGCAGCCAGGGCCGGTCGTCGCGCCGGGCCGCGGTCCGCGAGCTGCTGGACCGGGTCGCCCTGCCCCAGGACGTGCTGACCCGCAGGGCCCGCGAGCTCTCCGGCGGCCAGCGGCAGCGGGTCGCGATCGCCCGGGCGCTGGTGCTGGCCCCGGACGTGCTGGTGCTCGACGAGCCGACCTCGGCGCTGGACGTCTCGGTGCAGGCGCAGATCATCGACCTGCTCCTGGAGCTGCAGCGCGACCAGGGCCTGACCTACCTCTTCATCACCCACGACCTCAGCCTGGTCCGGCAGATCTCCGACCGCGTGTCGGTGCTGCGGCACGGGCGGCTGGTCGAGCAGGGCCGGACCCGCGAGCTCTTCGCCCGGCCCAAGAACCCCTACACCCGGCGACTCCTCGAGGCCGTGCCCGGCATCGCCCAGACCCGACGGGAGGCGGTCGCGTGAGCGCCCGGCTCGGCCCGAAGAAGCTGATCCTCAACCTCTTCGAGATGAACTGCATCAGCCACATCACCCACGGGCTGTGGCGGCTGCCGGACAACAACCGGGAGCGCTTCAACGACATCGACTACTGGACCGACCTCGCGCGGCTGCTGGAGGACGGCGGCTTCGACGCGGTGTTCCTCGCCGACGTCTTCGGGGCGTACGACGTCTTCCGCGGCAGCGCGGCGACCTCGATCCGCGAGGGTCTGCAGATCCCCTCCAACGACCCGATGCTCGTCGTGCCCGCGATGGCGGCCGTGACCGAGCACCTGGGCTTCGGCATCACGTTCTCCACGACGTACGAGCCGCCCTTCGCGTTCGCCCGCCGGATGAGCACGCTCGACCACCTCACCAAGGGTCGCGTCGGCTGGAACATCGTCACGTCGTACCTGCCCAACGCCGCCCGCAACTTCGGCCTCGAGGGCGAGATCGAGCACGACGACCGCTTCGAGATCGCCGACGAGTACCTCGACGTCCTCTACAAGCTGTGGGAGGGCTCGTGGGACGACGACGCGGTCGTCGCCGACCGGGCGGCGGGCGTCTACGCCGACCCCGCGAGGATCCGGACGATCGGCCACCAGGGACGGTTCTTCATGGTGGAGGGCCCGCACCTCGTCTCCCCGACCCGGCAGCGCACGCCGCTGCTGATCACCGCCACGGCGTCACCGCGAGGCGTCCGGTTCGCCGGGCAGAACGCCGAGGTGCTGTTCACGGGCGGCGCCGACGAGGCCGGCGTGGTCTCGACGATCGCGGGCGTCCGCCAGGCCGCGGTCGCGGCCGGCCGCCGGGCGGAGGACGTGAAGTTCGTCGTCCAGGGCGGGGTCGTCGTCGGCCGCACCCAGGAGGAGGCAGAGGCCAAGCTGGCGACGTACCAGCGCAACACCAGCATCGACGGCAACCTCGCGCACGCGAGCCTGCCCTTCGACCCCACGACGTACCCGCGAGACACACCGCTGAGCGAGACGCTCGACTCCGAGGAGAGCCTGGGCTACTTCCGGCGGTTCGGGCTGGACCGGACCGTCGGTGAGCTGCTGGACACCTTCGGCGACCTGTCCGCGGGGCCGTTCTTCACCGTCGGCACCCCCGAGGTCGTCGCCGACGAGATCGAGCGCTGGCTCGACGAGGTCGGCATCGACGGCATCAACCTGCGTCAGTACCACTCCTTCGACACGGCGAAGGACTTCGTCGAGCTGGTCTCGCCCGAGCTGCGCCGGCGGGGCCGCCTGAGGGAGGCCTACGCCCCCGGTGAGTCGCTGCGCGACCGCCTGTTCGGCGACGGCGACCGGCTGCCCGACCGCCACCACGGCACCCGCTACCGCGGCGGCGCGCACCTGCCGCCCGCCATCGAGCCCGCCCCGACCGCACCCACCGTCGACCAGATCCCCGCCTGAAACGAGGAGACCACGATGACCACCACCGCCGACCACCCGCTCGCCGGCACCGTCGAGCCGGCCGTCAACCTGCGCGTCGTCCGCAGCGCCGACGACGTGCACGAGCGCCTCGCGCCGCTGATCGAGCAGATCGCGGACCACGCGCTGGAGCACGAGCGCCAACGCACCCTGCCGTACGACGAGGTGCGCGCGCTCGCCGCCGCGGGCTTCGGCGCGCTGCGCCTGCCCGTCGAGCTCGGGGGCGGCGGGCTCGATCTCGCCGGGTTCTTCGAGCTGCTGCTGGAGGTCGCCGCCGCCGACTCCAACCTGCCGCAGATCTGGCGCAACCACATCGCGTTCGTCGAGGACCGGCTCCAGCCGGGGTCGCGGCCCCACGGATCGGGAGAGCGGAACGCCCTGTGGCTGCGGCGGATCGCCGACGGCGCCGTGATCGGCGCCGGCTGGTCGGAGCGCGGCAACACGACCTTCGCCGACACCGTCACCGAGCTGACCGCGGACGGGGAGGGGTGGCGCCTCAACGGCACGAAGTACTACAGCACCGGCAGCAACTTCGCGGACTGGATCAGCGTGGCCGCTCGCCGCGAGGGCGACGAGGGCGGCGTGATCGCGCTGGTCGACGCGACCGACCCCGGCTTCGCGGTCGAGGACGACTGGAGCGGCTTCGGCCAGCGGACCACCGGCAGCGGCACGACGCGCTTCGACGACATCGCGGTGGAGGAGTCCGACGTCTACGCGTTCGCCGACCGGGCGCCGTACCAGGAGGCGCTGTACCAGCTCGTCCACGTGACGACGCTGGCCGGCATCGCCACGGCAGCGCACCGCGAGGCCGTCGAGCAGGTGCGCCGCCGGACCCGGTCCTACGTGCACGCCCTGGCCGAGGCGCCGCGCGACGACGCCCAGCTCCAGGCGGTCATCGGCCGCGTCGGCGCGCTGGTCGCCTCCGCCCAGGCGGCGGTGCACCGGTCGGCTCGGGTCCTCGACCTCGCCGCCGACGCCGCCCTGCGCGGCGAGCCGGACGAGGTGGTCGCGGCGGCGGTCAACCAGGCCGCGGTCGCCGTCTACGAGGCCCAGGTGACGGTCGCGGAGGAGGCCCTCCAGGCGACCACCCTGATCTTCGACGCGCTCGGCTCGTCCGGCGTCGACACCTCGCTCGGCCTGGACCGGCACTGGCGCAACGCGCGCACCATCGCGTCGCACAACCCTCGCGTCTACAAGGAGCGGCTGCTCGGCGCCTGGTACCTGAACGGCGCGCCGCCGGTCGTCTACGGCGACCTCAAGGACGACAAGCCCGCCGAGGACAAGCGATGACGGTGACCGCAGCGCGCGCCGCGACCCGGGTCCCGGTGCTCGACAGCGCCGCCGCGATAGCCGAGGCGGCCCGGCTCGCTGCCGAGATCGCGGCCGGCGCCGCCGATCGCGACGCGCACCGCGTGCTCCCGGAGGCCGAGCTCGACCGACTGAGCGTGGCCGGCCTGCTGGCCATCACCGTGCCGGCGGCGTACGGCGGCGCGGACGTGCCGGTGGCGACGCTGGTCGAGGTGGTCCGGCTCCTCTCCGCCGCGGACCCGAACGTCGGCCAGGTGCCGCAGAGCCACTTCGCCTACGTCAACCACCTGCGGTTGCGGGGCTCGCCCGGGCAGCAGGAGCGACTGTTCGCCGAGGTCCTCGGCGGCAAGCGCTTCGGCAACGCCCAGTCCGAGTCCGGCACCAAGCACGTGCGGGAGATCCGGACGACGCTCAGCAACGTCGGCGACCGGCGCTGGCGGCTGGACGGCCGCAAGTTCTACGCGACGGGCGCGCTGCTGGCCGACTGGATCCCGGTGCTCGCGCACCTGGAGGCGGACGGCCCGCTGCACGTCGCGTGGGTCGAGCGGCACGCACCCGGGGTCGAGGTGATCGACGACTGGAACGGGCTCGGCCAGCGCACCACGGCCAGCGGCAGCGTCGTGCTCGACGGGGTCGTCGTCGAGGAGGACCTGATCACGCCGTACGCCGCGACGTTCGACGGCCCGCAGACCTACGGCGCCTTCGCGCAGGTCGTGCACGCGGCCATCGACGCGGGCATCGCCCGGGCGGCCGTGACCGACGCGGCGGCGTTCGTGCGCTCGCGGAGCCGGCCCTACCCCGACGCCGGTGTCGACCGCGCCGCCGACGACCCCTTGGTCGTGCACGCCTTCGGCGAGCTCGAGCTGCGCACCCGCGCCGCCGAGGCACTGCTCGCGGAGGCCGCCCGGGCCGTCGACGCGGCGAACGCGCACCTCTCAGAGGAGTCCGTCGGCGCCGCGAGCCTGGCCACCGCCGCGGCCCGCGCCGCCTCCGCGCACGCAGCGCTCGAGGCCGGCACCCGGCTGTTCGAGGTCGCCGGCACCCGGGCGGCCGCGGCCGACCTCGGCCTCGACCGGCACTGGCGCAACGCCCGGACCCACACCCTGCACGACCCGGCCGCCTGGAAGGTCCAGCACCTGGGCCGCTGGGCCGTCGACCGCACCCCACCCCCCAACCACGGACAGCTGTGAGAGATGACTGACCTGACCTTCCACTGGTTCCTGCCCACCAACGGCGGCGACGACCGCACGATCGTCGGCGGCGGCCACGGCACCGCCGTCGAGGGCCCCGGAGGCCGACCGGCCTCGGTGCCCTACCTCGGCCAGATCGCCCGCTCCGCCGAGCAGCTCGGCTTCGAGGGCGCCCTGACCCCGACCGGCGCGTGGTGCGAGGACGCCTGGATCACGACCGCCGCGCTCAGCAGCGTGTCCGAGCGGCTGAAGTTCATGGTCGCCTTCCGGCCCGGCCTCACCGCGCCGTTCCTCGCCGCCCAGATGGCCGGGACGTTCCAGAACCTGACCGGCGGCCGCCTCCTGCTCAACGTCGTGACCGGCGGGGAGAGCCACGAGCAGCGGATGTACGGCGACTACCTGGACAAGGACGGCCGCTACGAGCGGTGCGGCGAGTTCCTCGAGATCGTCAAGGCGCTGTGGTCGGGCGAGGTCGTCGACCGGGACGGCCGCTTCTACCGGCTCGACGACGCCCAGCTCGCCCAGCTGCCAGACCCGCTGCCGCAGATCTACTTCGGCGGCTCCTCGCCGGCCGCGCTCGACGTCGCCGCGAAGCACGTCGACGTCTACCTGACCTGGGGCGAGCCGCCCGAGGCGGTCGCCACCAAGGTCCGTCGGCTGCGTGAGCTCGCCGACCGCGAGGGCCGCGAGCTGCGCTACGGCATCCGGCTGCACGCCATCGCCCGTGACACCGCCGAGGAGGCGTGGGCGGAGGCCGACCGTCTCCTCTCGGGTATCTCCGAGGAGCAGATCCGGCGGGTCCAGGACGGGCTGCGCCGCAGCGAGTCCGAGGGCCAGCGCCGGATGCTCGCGCTCAACGGCGGCACCAAGGACGGGCTGCAGATCTACCCGAACCTCTGGGCCGGCGTCGGCCTGGTGCGCGGCGGCGCCGGGACCGCGCTCGTCGGCAGCCACCGGGAGATCGCCGACCTCGTCGAGGAGTACGCCGCTGCCGGGATCACCGAGTTCGTGCTCTCCGGCTACCCGCACCTCGAGGAGGCCTACCGCTTCGGCGAGGGCGTCCTGCCCGAGCTCGCCCGCCGGGGGCGCTGGACCCATCCCGCGCCGTCCCGCACCCGCACCTCTCCCGCCGTGCCGTTCGGCACGCCGGTCCGCCAGAAGGAGGCCATCTCATGACCGCTCCCGCGCCCGCCGTCACCCCGCCGTCCGCCGGGTGGTTCCCGACCAACCAGGACCTCGACCCGCGGCGGCTGCGCGAGGCCTTCGGGATCTTCCCGAGCGGCGTCGTCGCCGTCGCCGCCGAGGTCGACGGGACGCTGGTCGGCCTGGCCGCCAGCTCCTTCACCTCGGTCAGCCTGGACCCGCCGCTGGTGTCGTTCTCGATCGCGAACACCTCGAAGACCTGGCCGGACCTGCGCCGGGCACCGCACCTCGGCGTCTCGATCCTCGCCGAGGACCACGGCGTCGTCGCGCGCCAGCTCGCCGGACCGGTCGACGAGCGCTTCGACGGGCTCGACCTCCACGTCGGGCCAGACGGCGCCGTCACCCTCGCCGACGGCCTGGCCAGCTTCGACACCACGATCTACGAGGAGGTCGAGGCCGGCGACCACACGATCGTGCTGCTCCGCCTGCACGCCGTGCAGCGCACCGAGCCGCGCTCGCCGCTGGTCTTCCACGGCAGCACGTTCCGGCGGCTGATGGTCGACTGATCGAGGCCGGGCTAGCGGCTGAGCGTCGCCTCGACGTCGATCCCGCCGAGCTTGACCGGGTTGCGGACGGCGTAGACGTGGCTGATCCGGCCGTCCGCGAACGCGAAGGTGATCGCGGTCTCGTGGCCGTCGTCGAGCCCGACGATCCGCGCGCCCGGCGCCCCGTTGAGGAGCACGCGCAGCACGGTCGCACCGGCACCGAACTTCGGGAACGTGCGGAGCAGGTTCGCGACCTTCTTGGCGCCCACGACCGGGTTCGTGACCGCCTGGGCGACGCCGCCGCCGGCGGCCCCCCTCCCCACGTCGGGGGCGAGCGCGTCGAGCAGGCCCTGCAGGTCGCCGCCCGTCACGGCGGCGAGGAACCGCTCGACGACCTCCTCCTGCTCGCTGCGGCTCACGGCCACCCGCGGTCGCCGGGCCGCGACGTGCTCGCGAGCCCGGTGCCCGATCTGGCGTACGGCGGCGGGGGACTTGTCGACGGCGGCGGCGATCTCGCCGTACGGCACGTCGAAGACCTCGCGCAGCACGAAGACCGCGCGCTCGGTCGGGGTCAGCGTCTCGAGGACCGTGAGCATCGCGAACGAGACGCTCTCGGCCAGCTCGACGTCCTCGGCCACGTCCGGCGCGGTGAGCAGCGGTTCCGGCAGCCAAGGGCCGACATACACCTCCTTGCGGCGACTCATTGTGCGCAGC
>Ga0164308_10000664_pt1 | contig 18623 bp, 17 predicted proteins | sample Whisoiple_246_MG_FD_109983 | JGI IMG/M metagenome (GOLD analysis project Ga0164308, IMG submission 109983) | Soil microbial communities amended with fresh organic matter from upstate New York, USA - Whitman soil sample_246_MG | ecosystem: Environmental > Terrestrial > Soil > Unclassified >...
GCGGCGATGAGCAGGATGGCATCAGCACCCATCGCCCGACTCTCGTACACTTGGTAGGGATCGACGATGAAGTCTTTCCTCAGTACGGGCAAGCTGCACGCGGCTCGCGCTGCCTCGAGGGCCGTGCGGGCGCCTTGAAAGAACTCGCGATCCGTCAGCACGGACAAGCAAGCAGCGCCTGCCCGTGCATAGCTCTGCGCAATCTCGGCAGGACGGAAGTCCGCGCGCAACACACCACGGCTCGGCGAAGCCTTCTTGATCTCGGCGATTATCGCGGGCTCACCCGCCGCAATCCTCGTTCGAAGAGCGGAGAGAAAATCCCGAGGCGCATCGGCAGCCTTCGCCTCCCACCGAAGCTCGGCGAGCGTTCGCTCGGTCTTCAGCCGAGAGACTTCGGCCGCCTTGGCATCGAGAATGTTTTTGAGGAGACCCGTCGTGTGCGCCATGAAAGCCTTGCTGAGCCGTCGAGAATCGGGGTGCGCGGACGCTGCTAGAGCGTCGGATAGTCGGTGTAGCCCTTCTCGCCGGGCATGTAGAAAGTCGCAAAGTCCGGCGCATTGAGCGTCGCGCCGCTCCTGAAGCGCGTCGGCAGGTCGGGGTTGGCGAGGAATGGGCGACCAAAGCCAATCAGGTCCCCTGCTCCCGCGGCTAGGTCGCGCTCGGCGCTCTGGGCATCGTAGCCGCCCGACAGGATCAGCGTGCCGCGGAAGTTTTTGCGGAACGTCTGTTTGATCGACTGCGGAACTGCGGGAGCGCCCATGCTGGTGTGATCCACCAGGTGAACGTAAGCCGTCGCATTGGCCTGACCGAGCAGCTCGGAGACGCGCGTGTAGTCACTCTCCATCTGCTCGTAGAGGGGCATGTCGTTGAACACGCCGAAGGGAGAAAGACGCACGCCCAGCCTTTGTTTCCCGACGGCACGCTCGACCGCTTCGATCAACTCGAGCAAGAAACGGGAGCGTCCGCCAATGTCACCGCCGTATTCGTCCGTCCTCTGGTTGGAGGTGGGGCGAAGGAATTGTTCGATCAAGTAGCCATTTGCGCCGTGGAGTTCCACCCCGTCGAAGCCGGCTTCCAGCGCATTGCGAGCGGCTTGTACGTGCTGCTGAATCGCGGCCTTGATGTCAGCCGGGCTCATCGCTTCCGGGACGGGGAGAGGCTGGGGCCCGGCGCTATCGGTGTACATCGACTCTTTCGCGGCCAGCGCGCTGGGAGCCACGATCTTTTCACCTTGGGGCAAGTTGTTCGCGTGTGAAATGCGACCGGTGTGCATCAACTGCAGGAAGATCTTCGCGCCACCGCGATGCGCCGCGTCCACCGAAGCGCGCCAGGCGCGCACTTGCTCGGGGGTGTAGATGCCAGGAATGCGTGGGTAGCCGACCGAATTGGGCGACACCGCCGTGCCTTCGGTAATGATCAAACCAGCGGAAGCCCGCTGCCCGTAGTACTCGGCCATGAGCTCGTTGGGCACGTTGCCAAGGGCGCGATTGCGCGTCATCGGACACATGACCATCCGATTCTGCAAGGGGATGGAACCGAGGGTCGTGGAGGAATACAAAAGAGCCGTCGACATGAGTTACTCCTTATGGGTGTTCGAAAACGGCGAAAGTGGCTTCGCACGCTGAGGCATGGGTGAGGGAGCAGACGCGGTCCGCGCAGTGCTCGAGTCGGCGGTGCGCCCGAAGTACTCCGCCAATCGAGTGACGAATCGGTGGACGTCGGAAAACGTGTTGTATAGAGGCGCGGGCGCGATTCGGATCTTGTCGACCCCGAACGCGTCGCACACGACACCGCGCTCGATCAGCCAAGTTTGGAGCTCGCGCGGATCCGCCTTCACTGCGACCGTCAGCTGGCAACCGCGCCGACTGGGCTCGCGTGGCGTGAGCACACGGCAGAGTCCCGGGAGCCAGGTGTCAATCAGCGAGATGCCGTAGGCCCCCAGCAGTAAGCTCTTTCTCCGTATCGCGCTCATGCCGGCATCGGCAAAGATCCCGAGCGAGGGGCGCAGGGCGGCCATCGCCACGATTGGCGGGCTGCTCAACTGCCATGCCGCAGCGCCCTCCGCCGGTCGGAACGTGGCGCGCAGCGCGCCGGGGAAACGCGAGGACGGCTCGTTCCCCCACCAACCCTCGAGGCGCTGGAGCGGGACTTCGCGGCCATGACGTTCGTGCACGAAGCAGCCGCCGAGACTCCCGGGGCCTCCGTTGAGGTACTTGTACGTGCACCACACGGCGAAATCGACGCCCCAGCGATGCAGCTCGAGTTCGACGTTGCCCACCGCGTGCGCCAAATCGAAGGCGACCATGCACCCCTGCTCGTGGGCCGCCGCGCAGATGGCTGCGATGTCGAGCACCTGGCCGGTGCGAAAGCAAGTATTGCCGAGCAGCACCAGGGCAATCTCGTCGCCCCGCGCTTCGAGAACCCGTTGCAGCTCTACTTCGTCGAGCAGGCCCGTGTCGGGTGCACGCTCGAGGCGTAGCAGCGTCGTCTCCGATTCGAGCCCGCGCAGTCGCAGGTGAGAATCGATGACGAACTGATCGGAAGGGAAAGCGCCGTCCTCGACCAGAATGAGCCGGCGACGCCCCTCCGGACGATAGAATGACACGAGCAGCAGGTGTAGATTCACGCTCAAGCTGTTCATGAGCGTGGTCTCGTGAGGCTCGGCGCCGACGATCGCCGCCATGAACGCGGTCAAGTGCTGCGCCTCGTAAGACAGCCAATTCTCGGGCGAAGTGAAGTGCGCCCGGAACCCTTTTCGGCTCCAGCTGGCGAGGACCTCTTGCACGTAACCTTCGGCGGCGCGCGCCGGTGGTCCCAGGCAATTCCCGCACAGATAGGTCGTGTCGGGAGGCAGCGCGAAGCGATCGCGAAAGTGCCGCAAAGGATCGAGAGCGTCCAAGCGCGCGGCACACAGCGGCGACGCGTCGAACTCGAGCGTGGACAGGTCGAGGTTCACGTCGCAACCGCGGCGGTTGCCGGAGCCGCCAGTCGATTGAGGTCATACTTCATGATCCGCGCGTGTTTGTCGCTCGTTCGCTCGAGCTCGTAGACGCCACCGGGGATCGGACATTGCCAGGACCACAGCCGCTCGAGCTCGTCCGGTTGGAGTGCTAGCGCGCGTGCGAGTTCGGCATTCTGCCGGCGGTAGCCGTGCGCACTGATGCCGACGATCACCTGATCGACGCGACGGCGGGCGAGGATCGCCGCAATGGCAACCTGCGCGATGGATGCATCATGGGCCAGGGCAATTTCATGAAGCTGCGCCAAGAGCAGCTGAAAGCGCTCCCAGCCTCCCCACTCGTCGATGATCAGTCGGTACTTGACCAGCGAGCGGTTGGAGAGCGTTTCTAGGGACGGATCTGGCTTCCCGAGCCATTCATCCCTCAGGAATCCGCCGAGCAAGCCGCCATAGCTCATGACCTTGATGCCATGTCGCGCGCAGAACGGAAGCACCTCGGACTCGGGGCGGCGGTCGATCAGCGAATACTGAAGCTGGAGCGACGCGATCGGAAATCCGGCATCGAGGATCTCACTCAGATGGCGGCTGTCGAAGTTCGTCAAGCCGACATCGCGGATCTTCCCCTCGCGCTTCATCTCGAACAGCACTGCCAATGCGTCGAGGTATCGCGGCACGCCGTAGTCCCACCAATGGAACTGAACGAGATCGAGCGCTTCGGAGCCGAGGCGCTGCAAGGATCGTTCGACGATGCCGCGGATTTCCGCGCGGCTGACCTCGGGCAGTCGATCGCGATCCGGAACGCATTTCGTGTGGATGCGTAACGAAATTCCGTCGCGCTGTGCCCGGGCTCGCGCCTGCCCCAACAGCGCCTCCACTCCCGGATAGATATCAGCGCAATCGAAGCTGCGAAAGCCGACCGCCACTGCGTCGAGAATTGGATGAAGCGCGTCCTTCAGCTCGGCAGTTCGCAGGTGGTCGGGCGTCAATTGCCAGGCGCCGCGAACGATCGATTCGGCCGGCGAGTAGCTCATGCTTCGCCTCCCATCTGATAGCGAGTGTCACCCGCCGCGCGCACCGTGGCCTGTCCGCGCATGCGAATATCGCGTTCGAGCGTGCTGCGGACCTCGTTGACCTTGTTGTGCCAGCGCGTCACGTAAGAACGAGCGCGGCGACCGTACGCAGCGAGCGCGTCTTCGGCGGGCAGGAGCTCGAGGTCTTGGATCAGGTGCCGAATGGCGTAGGAATAAGCAGACGTCGAAAGAGTTCCGCCCAGCGCGGCGACCGGAGAATTGGCTCCCATCGCGTCGCCGAGGAGCACGACGTTCTTGCCGAAGTAGCAGCGCTCGGCAGATTTCGGCACGATCCGCACGACGTGGTGGGAGTGCCAGGTCACGCGATCGCTGGTCGGCTCGGCGCCGGAGATGCGCAAGATCTTGCGGGCTTGCTCGGCGATTCGGTCTCGGATCTCGCCCTGCGTGAGATCAGCGCGCTTGACGGTGACTGCGACGTTCACTTCTTGTCGCTGCGGCAAGAAAATGCAGTTACTAATCGTGAGGTCATCCCAACCGCCGGAAAACTCGAAGAGCAGGTGGGAATAGGCGTAGTTGACCCGGCAAGGATAGTTACCGAAGACCCAACACTCCTCCGGCCACAGACTGGCTGTTTCGCGGTATCCGCCGCCGAGTTGCCGACAGAGAGCACCGCTTGCGCCTTCGGCGACGACCACTACATCAGGCTGCTCCACCAGCAGAAACAGCGAGCTCCCCAACATGTTGGCCCTCACCGAATACAGGCCGTCATCCGCCTCGCTGACCGTTGCGTCGGCACCGCGCACGATCGTGATGCCACGCTCACAAGCAACTAGCGCAAGGAAGTCCTGGAGATCGGCGAGACTGATGCTGAAGGCCGTTTCGTTCCTGAAGCCATTCAACACGTCGCTCGCTTCGAAGGAGTGATCGGCGTTCGTCTCGACGTCCGTGCCTTGATCACGGAAGTCGAACAGCGCCTTGCCGTCGAGGAAGATGTGGTTCCGATGATCGACGATGAGTGAAGCGCGCGCCAAGAAGCGATCGAGAATATTGAGCCGCTTGAAGATGTGTCGCGCCTCGGGATGCAGGTTCACGATGTTGTTGCGCGTGAACGACGTCCGTTTCTCGAGGACGATGACGTTTTCGTAGCCGGCCTCTTTGATGGTCAGAGCCGCCATCAGTCCACCCGGGCCCGCCCCGATGATGACGGCTGTTTTTCCGCTGGAACGCAGGCGATCCAGCTCGGTCAGAGGGACGGGAAAGGACTTGATATCCCCGACGAATCCACTTGCGCTCGTGCTGACGGCAGTCATGGGCATTCCCCATTCCCAAAGATTTTGCAGATGACCATCGCAGGCAAACAACCAGCCGCTCGCCCTCAATCACCCGCACACAGAATAATACTCTGTGGTGAACTGCGCTCTCTCTATCTCAGAAAAGGACCTGTGCCGACCGGGAACGAATCGGGACCGAGGTTCGATCGAGCTCTGGCGTTCGGCCTTCATGAGCCAATCGGCTGAACGCTTCAGTGATCGGCTGCGGGAGCTGGCAATGCCTCGCTGCGCGCAACTCGAAGTGGCGCGTTCGCTGCCAGCTTCGCGACGAACGATACGCGCTGCCGGGCGTCGCAAAGCAACGCGCAGCATCACGCTCGTGGCTGAGAGCTGCACGATGACAGCGCGCCCGCTCTCGGCGGAAACGGCCGTCTCAATGCGTTCGCGCTTCATCGAGCTCTGGTACCGAGCTGCAAACATCTGGTACCGAGCTGCAAACACGAACTGAGTGAGATGCGCCGGGCCTCGAATGCTTGAATTCACCCAATCAAAAAGAAAGAACCAGCCGCGACGCTCGCGGGAGGGAGATTGTCAGTCTTCGAAGCGCAGCCACCCGCACGCAAAGCGGGCGACTCAACCTCAAACCGCTGAAATCTGCAGTAGTCATTAGTTCGGAAGGCGGGTAGCCGTTCCTGGTCCCCGCGGGCAAATGCGCTGACCACAGCGAATTTTTGGCCTTAATCCGTCACTCGACGCTCGATCAACTTCATGCAACCCCAAAGCAAGATCGGCTGTAGCCGGCAGAGAGAAGTCACCCCACCAGGCGTGACACCTTCGAAACCAATACCCTATTGGCGGCGCGGTTTATATCCGGAGGCAGGAAGACATTGCAATATACGAAATGAAAAACGCCCGCGCTGATGCCCTGCCCGTGCGCACGACCAATGACTCGCCGGCTCCTCGACCGTTCAGCCCGGTGGTTGATCTCTTGCGCGGCAAAGGTGCTTCGTGCGCGCAATGAACTCGACCGACAGTCCACGTTAAAGAAATCACCTCAATACGTGCAATCACGAAGCGCGGCAACGCGCGTCGTTGAGCGGCCGCGCCGCAAATGGCGTCACGGTGTCGACACTGGCCCTCGCAAGAAAGCGATTCTCGGCGTCGTCGGATTCCGTCAGTCGACCCATTCGAGTCGATATCAGCATGCGCTCGATGGCGTTCGATTGCGCGAACTCGGTCGCCGGCCCCGGCGCGACGAACGTCATCATCCGGTCGGGGCCATCACCGCAACGACCGAGCGACGTGCAGCCATCGATCAGTGACTGGCCTGACTAATTCCCGTGCGCTTTGAGCAGCTCGGCTCGGGTCTCGTCGTCGACCTCGCCGGTCGCTGTCAACGCGTGCTTGGTTTGGAACGCGCGCACCGCAGCGGCAAAATCCGGCGTTTCTTCGTCGTTGTCGTCGCCGCAGTCGAAGCACAGGTTACGCAGCCGCTGCTTGACACCGCTGACCTCGTCGATGGGGTCCAAATGACCGAGGTTGAGCTCGATCTCCGTCTCGTGCGGCGTGCCAGGTTGGAGAACCAGCTTGCCCTTCTGGGCGTTGGCGGGGATCTCGCAGTTCACGTAACCGTCACCGTCGGTGGTGCCCTTGATCACGCGGTCACCTAGCTCCAGCACGTAAGCGATGCCGGGGCGCGGCTTGTCTTCACGCTTGCCTTTGGGGGGATCGGGATCTTCGCCGCTGACGTTTCGGCGATCGGCGGAAGGCGGAGGTGGCGCGGGTGGTGGTTCGGGCGGCGGTCCTTCATCAATCACGATGCGCAAGCGAAGATGTGTTTTGCTGCCCTTCACCACGAATTTGTGCGCTTTGCCGGTCGCCACGGAGACCGTCTTCTGCTCCTTGTCTGGGATGAAGATCGTGTCACCCGCTTTCAGAACGTTGGGGTCTTTGCGCTTTTGCTTGAGCTCGGCGTTGTTCGGGTGATTCCAAATCTTTTCCCACGGCACCTTGTAGTCGTGGGCCAGCGTGTTGATGCACTCACCCGACCTGAGTTCATGGTTCGACGCCATTTTAGTGCGACTCCGGCGCGCTCAATCGTTCGGCTCCGCGCATGCGCTTCTCGACCGCCGCCTTTTGCGTCGGGCTGAGCGCGACCGCCTTGAGCGCGTAAGCCCCAATTCGCCCGAGCTGCTTCAAGGCCTCGGGGGACGCAGAGTTGAGCTCGGGAGGGGAGTAGCTGACCGCAGGACGAAACCACTCACCGGGCAGGTAATCGAACAGTGTCTCGACCAGCTGCGGTCGCAGCTTTTTCTTCAGTGTGCTGCGCAGCAAGCGCTCGCAGCCGAGGAGCAGCTGCAGGTCATTGCGGTGCGTGAGGACGCTGCTGTGCATCCACGCCACTTTGTCTTCGTCGGGGTGCGTGGGATCGGCGAACTTTCGCTCCAGCAAGGCGATCGCCGGAGGGCTGCCATTGTTTACTAGGGCGTCGATCGTGATCGGCGTGAAGCCGTCGTCGTGGCGGCTGTAGCGATCCCAAAACCGCAGCAATGCTGGCGGCGCGGGGCGAACGTTGACGCTCGCCCGAATTAGCCCGGTGACGCGATCGTCCTCAGCCAAATAAGCCGGGTTCGAGGTCAGCGCGAGGAACGCGCTTTGAGCGCTGGGCGCCGGGTTGCGAGCGAGTGCTTCGACTACTTGATCGACGTGCAGATGCAAGCGCGCGGCTTCCGCGTAGTCGGCCTCGCTGTCGAGCGTGCGCAGAAAATCGGCCGTTTGCAGCTTGGCGAGCAAGGCCGCGTGCCGTTTGGCGTCCTCGCTCTGCGCTTCCCCAATGGCTGCCGCCAAGGGTGTGCTGGGTGGTTTTGGGGCACTGCCACTCGCGCTGGCAGCCGCGCTGACCGCGCACGCCAAAATCCAGGCCATCAGCGCCATCAGAAACCTCTCAGTTTCTCGACTTGGTCGAGTCGCAATCTGACCGCCGCACGTTGCTCATCCGTCAATCGAACCATGGTCAGCGCGACAATCCCCAGCGCGTGCAGCGCGTCGAGCGCCGCGGGCGACGCCGTGCTCAACTCGGGCGGAGAAGCGCTGACCGCGGGGCGATACCAAACCTCGGGCTTGTAGTCGAAGAGCACCTCGACCAAGTCGGGGCGCAGCGGTTCTGCCAGCTCCCCCTCGAGCAAACGCTGCGAAGCTTGCAGCACCAAGACATCATTTCGGTGGCGCAAAACGTCCATGCGCATCCACGCGACCTTCTCGCCATCTTCATGAGCAGGATCGGCGAATTTCTTCTCCAACAACCCAATCGCGGGCTCAGTACCGTTGTCGAGTAGGACCTTGATGGTCGTCGGCGTGAAGCCGTCTTCCGGTTGACAATAACGATCCCAAAAGTCGACCAGGGGCGGCGGCGGGGGGCGAATGTGTTGGCTCGTGCGCACCAACGCCAAAGTTCGGTCATCATCGGCGATGAAAGCTTCATCGGTCGTCAGCGAAACGAAGGCATCGTGAGCGCTGGGCGAAGGATTGGTAGCGAGCGCCTCCAATACCTGACTGACTCGCAGCCGGAACGTCGCAGCGTTGGCGTAGTCCGCCTCGGAATCGAGCGTACCGAGCACCTCAGCGTCGGTAACGCGCTTGGCAACCTGGGCGTGAAGGGTCGGGTCGTCACTGCGCGCGTCGGCCTTGAGCGACTGCAGCAGCCGTCTGCGTTCTTCACTGCGCTCTTCAGTCATGGCGGTACCAACGGGCTCTGATGCACGGCCCGCGCTTGGATGATGTCGAAGTCCTGACACAGAGTGGCAGGCCCGTTCCAGTGCATGATATTTTCGGTCAGCGGAATGGTGAGACCGTCGAAGAAAATCCCACCCGCGACCAGCCCGGTGCCCGCCGCGTTGGGCCCTTCGACGCGGTGGCCCAGATTCAAAATGTGGCCGAATTCATGGCTAATCGTGTTCGCGTAGTTCTGCATGCCAGCGGCGGTCGTCGGGTCACCGTTGGAATCACACACGAACATCGCGAACAACTTGGGATGCCCGTGCCGTTGAATGGGGGCAATCAAATCCATGTTCACGGTGCCCGCGGCGCCGTCGGGCGCGACGCCCGTTGGCGGGATCCAAGACGTGCTCGGCGTCCCGCTGTCCGAAATTCGCGGGCGGGCTCCCGGAGCGGCGGGAGCCACTTTGCTGGCAGGAATATCGGTCGCGGCTCCCAGCGCACCGCCTGAATCCGAGTGCGTGTAAGCAAAGTTCATCACGCCGGGTCGATAATTCAAACGGGTCGCCTTGAAGTCGGCGACGCCCGAGTTCGCGTTGCGGGTCACGCCTTTGGCGACCGAGATGCGGAAGATCCCCGGAGTCGTCGTCGGCACCGCCCCGTCCTTGTGACTCGGGTTGGTGTCGAGCACCAGCTCCAGTGCGATTTGGCGCATGTAGCGGTTGGTAATCGCTAGGTGATTGAGGATATCCGCGGGGGTCGAGCGCGGCTTACTGTTGGCCGTCGGCCCGTTCAGGATGTTGAAGCGACACGGAACTTGCTTCACCTTCATCACCAACACGCGGTACGTGGCCATCAGCTCACCGCGGAAACGCAGCTCGAGTGCAACCTCGCCCGCCGCGGTGCCATAGACCCACACCTTGAGCCCATTTGGCGCGCCCAAGAAGCTCACCGCCCCACCCGCGATCGGACGCACCGACCAGACCAAACGCGGGTCCGTGTCCGTGAACTTGAGCGTATCGGGCCGGTAGAACGTCACCTCGATGCGCGCGCAGTTGGTCTTGTCCGCCACCGGGGGCGCGCCAGCGGCGGGCGCAGCTCCACCCGGCACGCTAAGGATCGGAATGACCGAAGGATTGGGGATGACGTTGATCGGGTCGGTCGGATTGACCACCGTGCCGCCCTTGTTTTCGACAGCGGCGACGGGCTGGCCCGCTGGCAACCCGCGCGGCGGCACTGCAGCAGGCACCGGTCGAACCGGATGCACCTCGATGCGCGCCACGATCGGTACACCGGAGACGGTAGTGCATGCGCCGTTGCCGTTCGTCGCACGACACGCGAACACGGCGTCTGGCGCATGTTGTCCATACTTCCCGTCGACGAGCAGCTCGACCGTGTATTCGAGCCTGAAGTACTCGGTGTCGCCGTGATACAGGCCCTGCTTCCACGCGGGCTTGTGCGCGTAGGCCAAGCTGCCCAAATCTTCGTCGAAGAACGTATCTTGATCTTTGCCGTTGAAGCGCACGACCACCTGCGCCTTCGTCGTCACGTCTACTTCGGCCGACCACTTCGCGGCAGGCAGGTCAATCCAAGCGCCTTCACGCGCGTCGAAGATGTGAGACTTGTCCCCGACCGTTTTCCCGTCGACCGAAGCGATGAAGTAAAATTCGCCCGAGCCGAACCAGTCAGACGACTTCTTCACGAAGACTCGCTTGAACGTAACCTTGAGCTTGAGCTTGTCCGCCAATCTCCATTCTCCCGAAAACGCCCAGATCTAACTACTCTCCGCTGCCGGAAAGAGTCGACGGAAAAGCGCAACACGCCCTGCCCCGGCGAAACTTCCCAGCGGTCGCCGCGCACACGCCCGCACAGTCACGGGCTCTGGGCTCGAGCACGGGGTAGGCCTTCAGGCTGAAGACGGGGTCCTTCAGCGCGTTTGGCATGGGGTACGACGGGAGCATGGTCGCGCCGTTGTCGGTCGGAGCTCGGCCCGCCAATGACGAACCCGCATGCAGTTGGTAGCGAGTCGCCAGGGTCACCACAACTCGTCCGCGACCCACCCCGAACAACAGAACGGCCCACGTCCTGGCCCCACGCATTGGTCATTGATAGCGCTGATTCCGGCGCAGGAACCAACCCTCAGGGCGTGATTAGCAGTCACTGATTCTCGAAACCGCGGACGCTGCGTGAAGTTCTCACCGAGCACGGGACGCGCCGGCAAGCAGCGCGCATTTGGCTGATTTGGCCGTTCGAGCCGCCGCTGACCCCGTGCTTCAGTGTCCTTGACACGGCGTCATCCGTCGCGTCTTCTTTCCGTTTATGAGAATCGCGGCTTGGGGTTCATTGTGTGTTTCGTTCTTGGTGGCGCTTGGGGCGTGCGGGCCTGCGATGGGGCCAACGGTGCGCGTCGCGACTGCGACGCCAGCACAGCTGGCGGAGGTCGAGGACAAAGACAACGTTTGGTACGAGTTTCAGCCCGGTGACGTCATCCCCGTACAACTCGCCTTCATGGGCGTGGTGGAGGGCGGTTCCGAGGGGGCGCTGTTCCGCGCCAAGCAACACTTCTACTTCGTGATGTTCCAGCACGCCCCGATGCAAATCAGCTTCGATGGCAAGACGTTTGCTGGACCGCACTCGAGCCAATCATTGATTGGAGTCTTACCACGGAAAGATGGCAAGGGCGGACAGCTCGGCTGGATGATCTACATGGGTGAATCGGCTGACGCGAAAGCCGAGCTACAGAAGCTCGTCGACGCAAACAAGGGCTCGGAGGAGAAGCCGAGCGAAGCGGCGCCGGCGCAGTGACGACGGTAAGATAGTTACCTGTCGTCGTGGAGAGGTGACGGGCGACTCGAAGCCCGCAGCCGACGCACAATTCGAAGCTTGCTGCGTCGCTCCTCTCAACGCACGACTCGAAAGCGGGGCCATCGGTGATTCACTTTCGGCCCCGCGCCCTTCGAGCCGAGCTCACCAAACGGTCGTGGCGCCCGAATAGTCGTTCGAGCTCTCGCCGACGATTCGACCCCAGCACTTCACGGAGCCATTGGTCAGGATGACGCAGCTGGTGTAGCTGCCCACGCCGAGCGCGATAGCGCCAGTGATCCCCGTGACGGCTGTCGGCATGGTAACGGGACTGTTCTTATTTCCGTTGCCGATTTGTCCGTCGTAGTTCTGTCCCCAGCAACGGACCGTACCGCCGCTTTGCAGGGCGCACGTGTGGGTGGTACCGGCCTGCAGATCGGCAACGTTGGGGACCGCTGTGACCGTGACTGGAGTCGTAGCCTTCGTGCCGCTCGTACCGTTACCGAGCTGACCATCCCCGTTGGCGCCCCAACATTGCATGCTGCCATTCGTCATCAGCACGCAGCCGAAGCTATCACCGGTGCGCAACTTCGAAACGGTGCCAGTCAGCCCCGTAATCGTCTGTGGCGTGTTCGAGGTGGTGTCGGCGAAACTGCCCAGATTGCCGTCGAAGTTGTTGCCCCAGCACTTCACCGCGCTGGTAGATTGCGCGCACGCAAACGCGTAGCCAAAGTCGATGCTCGTTGCGCCGCTGACGCCCGAGACGACCACTGGATCGACGGAGAAATTGTAGGTGCCGTTGCCGAGCTGGCCCATGTCGTTGAAGTTCCAGCAGCGGGCCGAGCCGTCGGCGAGCGTCGCGCAACCGTTGCCTCTGCCGCCAGCCGCGATCGTTTTCACGGCGCTGAGACCGTCGAGCGGAGTCGGGTATTGAGAGGCGACGGTGGTGTACTGGTTGGTCGAGGGTTCGTACTTCGTGATGCGCGTCCCCCAATAGACCACGGTGCCGTCATTGAGCAGCGCGAACGTGAGCGCGTCTCCCACGGCGATGGCCTGAACGTTCGACAGGAATTTGACCGGAACCGGAGTGGCCGAATCGGCGGCAGAAGCCGAGCCAAGCTGACTCTGTTGGTTGCTGCCCCAGCAACTCACTGTCTTGTCCGCCAACAGCACGCAAGCGTGCGAATAGCCGATGCTCACTTGGACGGCGTCGAGACGGCATTGTCCGCTCGAGCAGAAGTGATCACCAAGGCAGTCCGAGTCGACCGAACAGGTTGTCTTGCAAGTCGTGGTCGAACAGGCAAAACCGTTTGCACAGGCGTTGCACGTGGGGGGAGCCCCTGCAGATCCACCACCGGCACCCGCCGCTGCTCCACCCGAACCGCTTCCGCCGCCCGCTTTTCCGCCAGCGCCTGCGCCGCCGTTCGTCGAGCCACCGTTCGTCGTGCCGCCTGTTTCGTCGACGGTCCCAGCCGTGCCGCCATCAGTGCTGTCGCCGGCCGAACCAGCCTCTGGCTCCGCGCCCGCGGTCCCCGCGGAGGCGCCGCCCGCGCGACCACCTTCCGAAGTGTTGGGCTTCCCCGCTGCACCCGCCGCGCCCGAAGCACCTGCGCCCCCCGTGCCAAACTTCCGCTCCGATCCGCTGCACCCGCCAACGATCGAAAAGCCCACGATTGCAACCAAGCCCGCCGAAACAAAGCGCATTGTCATCCCTTATTACTCTCGCCCGAAACTCGGATCTGGAAGTTAGCACGGACATGGCGCGGCTGACACTTGACGCTGGCGCGGTGTCGCAACTGCGCTCTTCTTGCTGGGGATCCACCGGCATGGCCCGCGTTCTCGTCGGACCCTGTGCGACGCACAGTGTGCGCGAACCGGCGACGCGGTTCACCGCGGCAACCGCACCAAGTATGCGGATCAAGCCCCGCTCATCCGCCGGGTAAGTTGAAGTTCGCTTGCCGAAAGGTGAGCTCGAGCACGAGACCATCCGCGCGCTGAGCTTGCGCGAGCGAGGGCGCGTAGCTCAAGAAGAAGCCGGCCTCCTCTTTGCGCTTCGCGGCTCGCACGTTGGCCTCGAAGCTCGCGGGTTCACCGGGCTTCACCGAAACGGTTTGAGTCTTGCCGTCACGATCGATGAACGAAACGCCGAGCGCGCCGCGTGCCACCCATGCCTTACCGCTCACGTGAATCGTCACCGCAGAACTCGGCAGCACGCTGCTAGTGAAGAACTGAGAGTGACCGGTCCCCTCGAGCGTATTCACCCAGCTCGTGCAGAGTTCAGTGCCGCCGAGCTGCAGACCTTGCTGCGTGCAGCGCATGCGCATCTCGGTATCGTCCCCGCCCTTACAGCCGAGCATCAGAGGCAACAGCGGCAGAACCAGCAGGGAACCGCGGGCAGTCACTCGCACAAGTCCGCCTCGTCGCACGCGCAGCCCGCGCCCTTGTGACAATTATAGTCGGCGCGAATGCACGAGTTCCCACAGGCCTTGCCCTTGCTGCACACTTTGCAGCATTGCCCGCGCGGGACGCACGTTGGCGCGTCGTCACTCGGCACTGCTCTCGTCGAGTTCGAGACTTCGCTCGCGAGCGACCCTTGCTCGATTGGCGACCTCGCACTGCCTTGCGGGCTCCAAAGCGCGACGCCGAACAGCGCAAGCAAGCCGCCGAACAGCTGCTTGTACACGAGACTGGGCGAGAACATGGATCTTCACCCATAACAGCTCATGCGTGTCGAATATAGACTCGACGGGCCCGACATTTACCCACACGCGAGTTACGGCCATGATCTCAATTGACATTTGGTGACTGGAGAACTGGCTCGGCTGGTCCGAATCACACCCGCAGCGCCGCGCGTTGGAGTTGGTTGGATAGCGGGCTCGATACGCGGGGTACGGCTCAAAGCCCGCGGTCGTCTTCAACTACGAGCTCGTCGTGGCCCGACGACGCACCGCTCGGCTCCCTTTCCGGTTGCGCTGTCGCGCGGTACAGGCGTGCTAGCACTCGTGCCTGTGCCCGCCGTCGATGCGCTCCCTGCAGCCGTTCTCATTTGGGACGGCGGTCAAGTGACTCCGGCCTGCGAAAGGAGCGTCGAACTCGAGCGCAACGTAGCCGCATACCTGGGGCGCGAGGCATTCGAACCCAACGCCCCGCTCACCATCCGAGTCAGCTTGCAGCGCGGCCAAGACGGTCGAACCATCGTCGCAGATGTCAGCAAAATAGGCGAAGACGGCAAGATCGTCGGCATACGTAGCGTGAGCGGCGGACCAACCTGCGAAACGCTCGATGACCCGCTCACCTTGGTCGTTGCGCTGATGCTCGACGCTCCTCCCGAAGAGCCGCAGCCCGCCGCGGCACCCACGCCCGAACCCTCGGCTCCTCCGGAGGCACTCCCCGAGGCGATCTCGAGGGACCCCGATCCCACTGTGGATGACAGGGACTCAGCGCCTGGCTTTGCGGTGATCAGCGCGGGCATCGGCTCGTCCATCGGCTTGCTTCCGTTCCCAAACTACGGCCCTCGACTTCAGGTCGACCTCAAGCCGCACCGCTTTTGGGGTCTCTCTTTGAGCGGCTTGGCGTTGGTCGGCTCGCACACCGAGTTGCCGGGGTCGGGCGCGCTCGACTTTCGATTGATCCAGCTCGGCGGCGCGCTGTGCCCGCTCGACACCATCCGCGATCGCAATTGGTTCGCGGTCTGTGGCGGGCTCGAGATCGCGTGGCTGGAAGCCGAGGGCAGCGGGCTTTCCCCACATCGACGCAAGACCGATTGGATGCTGAGCCCGTCGCTCCACGCGCAAGCAGCCAGAGAGCTCGGCGGAGCGGTTCTGGTCGGTGGCTCGCTCGGCGTTTCGTTCCCAATGTCCCGAAATCGCTACGTTTACCGGGATAGTACCGGTTCGAGTCACTTGGCATTCGAGGTGGCGTCGCCAGCGCTCGTGCTCGGTGTGTTCGCGGCGCTACGACTTCATTGAGCGAGTGATCAGAAAAGCTTCCCCATGTCCCCATTTCATGGAGTGGACGAGCGCCCGGCGGAAGCCGCGAATCAGACGGCAGGCACGCCGAGCCTTGCTGAGATCTTCGAGCAGCACACTCCGTTCTTGTGGCGAGCTTTGATCAACTTGGGAGTGCCGGCAGCCGAAGCCCCCGACCAGTGTCAGGAGATCATGATCACCGTCCACCGCCGATTGGGAAGCTTCGACGGCGCGTCATTGCGCGGTTGGCTGTACGGCATCTGCGTGCGGGTCGCCTCGGACTATCGGCGCAGCGCGCGCGTGCGCCGCGAGATCTTGACTGACACTTTGCCCGAGGCCACCGACTCTGCCGACTTGGCGGAATCGCTCGATCGCGAGCGCAGCGCCCGTCGGTTGATGGTCGCCCTTTCCGCCCTCGATGAGGCCAAACGCGACGCCTTCGTGCTTTTCGAGATCGAAGAGCTGACCTTGGCGGAAGTCTCGGAAGCGGTCGGCGCGCCGTTGCAAACCGTCTATTCTCGGATCAAAGCCGCCCGCGAGCAGATCCGTCGCGGGTTCGCCGGTGCTGCCGTCAGTCGCTCCAAAGGAGGCCTCAGTGAAGCCGGATAACGGTCCTTTGGACCTGGAACGGATGGACTTGACCGACGCGCCCGAGCTGAAACGGGCGCTCGACGCGGTAAAGCAGCAACTGCCGGATCCGCAGCAGCTGGCGACGCTCGCCGCGGGCCTGTCCCAAATCGGGATCTCGGTCGCGCCTTCGCAGCCAGCCGCGCCGAGCGCGCAGTCAGCGGCACGACTCAAGCTATTGCTTGGCGCAGGTGTGGTCGGGCCACTCGCCATCGCGCTCTTGCTTGGGCGCATGCCAACGGCTCATTTTCCCGCGGCCGCATCTCCTACAACGCCGCCGACCCCCGCGTCAGCGTCGAGCTCGCAAGCGGCACCACCGGGAAGTGCCCTCCATTCGAACCCGCGGCACCCGCTCCAGGCGAGCTCGCGCGTAAGCGAGGCGGCAGCAGCCGGCGCGCCCTCCGCGATCTCCAGCGCAGGCGATGCCACGACAGCCGAAAGCGCGCTGCGCCCAGCCCTCGGCACGGCGGCGCTGGTTCAGGCTGCACCGCCAGCCACCCTGGTGTCGACGGCAACGGCCGAACACGCCCGCCCGCCCGTCGCTTCGGCTCGTGCAACGACCGACACTATCGGCCCCGGAGTCGTCGCGCGCCCCACCGAGGTCGCGCTGCTTCGGGATGCCCGGCTCGCGCTGAACCACGACCCGAGCGAGGCACTGGCGCTGGCGGAACGACACCGCGTCTTGTTTGCACGTGGCGCGATGATTCAAGAGCGCGAGCTGATCGCAATCTCCGCCTTGGCGCGCTTGGGAAGACACACGGCCGTACTAGCCCGCGCGTCGCAGTTCGAACGTGATTTTCCGACTTCGCCTTATCGCAAACAGGTCAGCGCACTTGCTCAATGAAAGTCACCGCCCTCTCAGAAAAGTGAGCTGCGGCTTCCATAGCAAGAGTACGTCCACGCGCTTCGCGCGATGCCTACCGAGGAGTTCGTCTTGCGTAAGTCTCGATTGAAAGACCAGCACGCGAAAAACTGGCTACTCATTCCGTCATTGACCGTCAGCGCGACGCTCGCTTTCGTCGGGTGCGGTGGCAAAGACACCGATATGGGACAACAAAAGGGTCCTGCGCAAGGCGCTGGCTCGAGCGCTGGCGGTTTCGGCACGGTCACGAGCGGCGGGCAAGGCTCGGGCGCGAGCGGTGGAGTGCAGTCACCATGCGGGGCGAGCCCTTGCGCGAGTTACACGGGCCCCAAGACGTTCATCGAGGTCGGCGCGCCTGCGGATGCCAGCACTCTCTTCGGCGCCTCGACCACGCACGCCCCCGACAGCGACGCAAAGCGAACGCCCGGCATCGTCTACCCTTCACACGAGACGATGTTCCCGATCAACGTGTCGCACATTCGGCACGAGTGGTCCGCGGGCGGAAACGATCTCTTCCGGCTCACGTTCAAGGGCGAAAATACGACCGTTACCGTGTACACGACGGCCAGCAATTGGACACCGAGCGAGGAAGAGTGGGATTGGATCGCCGAATCCAATCGAGGCAAAGCGGTGGAGCTCTCCGTCACCGGCTTGCTCACTTCGCAGCCGAAAGAGGCTTGGTCGTCCTCAGCCATCAGCGAACTGTTCAGTGATTCGGCAGTAGACGGTGCCATCTACTATTGGTCCACGGGCACCAAGGGCGTGATGCGCGCGCTGGTCTCGGATCCTGTACCGCAGAAGTTCTATACCGATCCGACTGCTGCCGACAGCGCGACCTGCGTCGCTTGTCACACGCTTTCGCGTGATGGTAAGCGGCTCGCCGTCGGCTACGACGATGAAACACTGCGCGTCGTCAACGTACCGGATCGCACGGTATTGATTCCAAACTCGGCGAGCGCAGGAGCAACTGGCGCTGGTGCGCCCGCGGCAGCTGCGGGCGCACCAGCAATGATGGCTCCTGGCGGGATGCCAGGCATGATGACCAAGCCGGGCATGATGGGCGGCATGGCGGGTAAGGGCGGCATTCCTGCCGCCTGGAGCACGTTTTCACCGGACGGAAAACTGATCCTGATCGCCAAGAGCGGCGTGCTCACCTTACTCGACGCCGATACCGGGCAGACCGTCGGCAGCAATGGCGGAGTCGTGCCCTTGCCGTCGGGCTCAATCGCCACCCACCCTGATTGGAACGCCAAGGGAGACTTGGTCGCGCTCACGCTCGGCACGAAGGACGGCAACAAGGACGTCCAAGGCGGCTGGCTAGCGATTTTGAGCTACGACGCCGGCAATTGGGGTCAGCCGATGATCGTGGTGCAAGATCGCGGCCTCGAC
>Ga0164308_10000665_pt1 | contig 18615 bp, 17 predicted proteins | sample Whisoiple_246_MG_FD_109983 | JGI IMG/M metagenome (GOLD analysis project Ga0164308, IMG submission 109983) | Soil microbial communities amended with fresh organic matter from upstate New York, USA - Whitman soil sample_246_MG | ecosystem: Environmental > Terrestrial > Soil > Unclassified >...
ACTGGTCGAACCAGCGGCTCCCAGCAGGACTCCCCGACGATGTGGAAGGTCTGAAACTCGGTGCTCGAACCCGTCTTCCTCGCCCAGCAAGTGCTCAACGGCCTGAGCTTCGGCGCGCTCCTCTTCCTCCTCGCGAGCGGACTCACCCTCGTGTTCGGCCTCATGCGCATCATCAACCTCGCGCACGGTGCCTTCTACATGCTCGGCGGCTACATCGGCGTCGTCGTCGCGGGCCTGACCGGCAACCTGCTGGTCGCCGTCATCGCGGCGATCGTCGCCGTCGGAGCGACGGCGCTCATCGTCGAGGTGGGCCTGCTGCGCTTCGTTCGCGGGCAGGAGCTGCCCGAAGTGCTGCTGACGGTCGGCGTCTCGTTCGTCATCGCCGACCTGTGCCTGGCGATCTTCGGCGGAGACCCGCGGACCCTTCCCCTCTCCGCCATGATCACCGGCTCGCTCCAGATCGGGAACCTCACCTACCCCCTGTACCGGATCTTCGTCATGGTGGTCGCCGTCGTCATCGGCGTCGCGCTCGCCCTCGTGCAGAACCGCACGCGCGTCGGTGCGGTCGTCCGCGCCGGCGTCGACGACCGCGAGATCATCTCCGCGATGGGCGTCAACATCCGCTGGGTGTTCACGGGCATGTTCATCGTCGGTGCCGCGCTCGCCGCGATCGGCGGGACCATCGGCGCCGGCATGATGAGCATCCGGCCGGGCATCCAGGACGAGGTGCTGCTCTACGCCCTCGTCGTCGTCATCATCGGCGGGCTCGGCAGCGTGCCGGGCGCCGCGGTGGGCAGCGTCCTGATCGGTCTCATCGACGCGTTCGCGAAGGCGTGGATCCCCGACCTCGCCTACTTCACGATCTTCGCGCCGATGGCGCTCGTGCTCGTCCTCCGCCCCACCGGGCTGTTCGGAAAGGCAGCCTGATGGCCACGAAGTTCGTCGAGACCCGGACGATCCGCACGATCGGGGCGCCGCGCAGCACGCGCACACGGCTGATCACGATCGTGGTGCTCGTCGTGCTGCTCGGCTTCGCCGTCGCGCTGCCCTACCTCGGCACGACCTCGTACGCGATGTCGCTCGTCACGACGATCTTCATCGCGGCGATCCTCGCCTCGAGCGTCAACTTCCTCGTGGGGGACGGCGGCATGGCCTCGCTCGGGCATGCCGGCATCGCCGCGGCATCCGGATACGGCGCAGCGTGGGCGACGCGCCAGGGGATGGACGCGTGGGGCCAGGTGACGATCGCGCTGAGCATCACGATCGTCGTCTCGCTCGTCTACGGCGTGCTGTCGATGCGCACGAGCGGCATCTACTTCCTGATGGTGACGCTGGCCGTCGGAATGGTCATCTTCGGCCTCGCGTACCGGCTCTCGTTCGTCACGGGCGGCGAGAACGGCATCACGGGCATCCAGCGCCCGCCGTTCCTCGCCGAGTACTGGATGTTCTATTGGTTCATCCTCGGCATCTTCGTGCTGACGACGCTGCTCCTGTGGGTCATCGCGCGCTCGCCGTTCGGCGCGAGCCTGCGCGGACTGCGCGACAGCGAGAGCCGCATGCGCAGCCTCGGGTACTCCGTCGCCTCGTACAAGCTCGGCGCCTTCATGATCTCGGGCACGATCGCGGGCCTTGCCGGCCTCCTCTCGGTCTGGCACACGCACTTCATCAGCCCGTCGGCTGCGGGCGTGCACCGCTCGGTGCTGCTCATCGTCATGGTGATCCTGGGCGGCGTCGGCACGACGTTCGGCCCCCTCGTCGGAGCCGCCGTCGTCGTGCTCGTCGAGAACGTGCTCTCCAACGCGGTCGAGCGCTGGCCCACGATCCTCGGTCTCATCTTCATCCTCGTGATCCTGTTCGCCCGTGCGGGCATCGTCGGCAGTACCCAGAAGCTCATCCGACGCATCCGCCGACGAAGGTCTGGGACGCCACCCGGCGACACGGACCTGCACCAAGAAACAGCCATCCCCGATGGCGAACTCACAGCACGAAAGGAACTGCCATGAAGTCAACGAAGACCTCGGCCCGCACCCGGTGGGCCGGCGCAGCGGGGCTCAGCATCGTCGCCGCGCTCGCGCTCGCCGCGTGTGCTCCCCCCGGAGGAGCCGAGCCGGAGTCCGCGCCCTCCGAGTCGACGGCGTCCGGCACCCTCAAGGTCGGCTACATCTCGCCGATCACGGGCAACTTCGCCATCGCCGGCCAGGAGATGGTCGACGGCTGGAACCTCTACTGGGAGCTCAACGGCGACGAGGTCAACGGCGTGACGGTCGAGACGATCGTCGAGGACGACGCGGGCAACCCCGAGACCTCCCTCACCAAGGCCAAGAAGCTCGTCGAGTCGGACGGCGTCGATGTCGTCGTCGGCCCGCTCCTGGCCAACACCGCCCTCGCCGTCGCGGCGTACACGTCGAGCGTCGGCATCCCGAACCTCCACCCCGTCGCCGCGGCGGACGACCTCACGCAGCGCGCCGCCAACGACCTCACGGTCCGCACGGGCTCGCAGTCGGGCTCGCAGACCAACTACCCCGGTGGCGTCTGGGCGGCAGAAGAAGGCTACAAGACGGCCGTCACGCTCTGCCCCGACTACGCGTTCGGCTGGGAATCGTGCGCCGGGTTCAAGCAGGGCTTCGAGTCGGAGGGCGGCGAGGTCACGGCCCAGTACTGGTTCCCCAACGGCACGTCGGACTTCTCGACCTACGTCTCGCAGATCCAGGCCGCGGGCGCCGATGTCGCGTTCGTCGCGACGGCCGGCGGCGCTCCCGGACCCGACTTCCTGCGCAGCTTCCTCGGGCTCGGGCTCGCCGACAGCCAGCCCCTCCTCATGAACTGCTGCAGCATGGACCAGGCCACCCTGCGTGCGCTCGGCTCCGAGATCGAGGGCTTCAAGTCGGTCAGCTACTGGGCCGAGGGCCGCGACAGCGACGTCGTCCGCGAGTTCTCCGACGCGTACGGCGAGAAGTACGACGGCAAGCTGCCGTCCGCCAACGTCGCCGGCGGCTACATGACGGCGAGCCTCGTCGCCGCCGTCTTGAAGGAGAACGGCCTGGTGACCGGCGAGGACCTCGTCTCGGCCATCACGGACTTCACCTTCGACGACAGCATCTTCGGCAAGGTGTCGTGGGACGACTACAACAACACGGTCGGCCCGGTGTACATCCGCGAGGTCAAGGAGGTCGACGGCAAGCTCGCCAACGTGCCGATCAAGACCTACGAAGGCGTCGACCAGTGGCTGGGCAAGGACCCCGAAGAGGCCCTCAAGCAGCCGTCCTACAGCCAGTCGTTCCAGGGATAGCAGTGCACACAGTGACGGATCAGGCGAAGGTCCCGGGCCCTCAGGGGCCCGGGGCCCCCGCCCCGGCGCTCGTCATCGCGGGCCTCGGGAAGCGGTACGGCGGCGTGCAGGCCGTCGACGGCATCTCGCTCGAGCTCGCCCCCGGCGAGCGGATGGGCGTGATCGGACCCAACGGAGCGGGCAAGACGACCCTCTTCAAGATGATCGCGGGCGATGTGCGGCCGACGGCCGGCACGGTCGAGATCCTCGGGAGAGACGTCACGCGCATGGGCGCGGCGCGGCGCGCCCGCCTCGGCGTCGGCCGCACGTTCCAGGTCTCGAACCTGTTCCGTGACATGTCGGTGCTCGACAACGTGCGGGTCGCCGCACGCGGCGGCACTGCGAAGGCCCGGGTCTTCTGGCGGACGCAGGGGATGACGGATGACGTGACCCGGCGCGCTCTCGAGCAGCTGGAGGCCGTCGGGCTCACCGCCCGTCAGGACGACACCGTCGCCGACCTCTCGCACGGCGAGCAGCGCCAGCTCGAGATCGCGATGGCCCTCGTCGGCGAGCCGGCGATCCTGCTCCTCGACGAGCCCGCAGCGGGCCTGTCGGCCGTCGAGCGCACGACGCTGCGCGGCCTCATCGAGGACCTTCCCCGGACGCTCCCCATCCTGCTCATCGAGCACGACATGACGCTCGCCCTCGGCCTGACCGACCGCGTCATGTGCATGGAGAACGGACGCCACGTCGTCACGGGCACGCCCGACGAGGTGCGCGAGAACGAGAAGGTCAAAGAGATCTACCTGGGAAGGCGCGACAAGAAGTGACGCTCGAGGTCAAGGATCTGCACGTCGGCTACGCGACGGCGGGAGTGCTCTACGGTGTCGACTTCACCGTCGGCCAGGGGCAGAGCGTGGCGCTGCTGGGACGCAACGGCATGGGCAAGACGACGCTCGTGCGGGCGATCTGCGGCCTGCACCCGCCGACCGTGTCGAGCGGCTCGATCGTCTACGACGGCGTCGACATCACGCGCCGCGCGAGCCACCAGATCTCGCGTGCCGGGATCGCCGTCGTCCCGCAGGGCCGGCGCGTGTTCGGCTCGCTCACGGTGCGCGAGAACCTCACCGTCGTGCCGCGGCGCGCGGCCGCGCAGACCGACGAGCCGTGGACCGTCGACCGGGTCTTCGACTTCTTCCCCCGCCTCGCCGAGCGCGCCGGCTCCATGGCCCGCTCCCTCTCGGGCGGCGAGCAGCAGATGCTCGCGATCGGCCGGGCGCTCATGACCAACCCCACGCTGCTCATCATGGACGAGCCGAGCGAGGGCCTGGCCCCCAGCATCCTCGACGTCATCCAGGACCGCCTCGAGGGCCTGCGCTCGTCGGGCCTGTCCATCCTCATCGCCGAGCAGAACGTCGACCTCGCCCTCGATGTCGCCGAGCACGTCATCGTCATCGACGACTCCGGCACCATCGCCTGGTCCGGCGCGCCCGCCGACCTCCGCTCCGACTCGGCCCTCCTCGAGCGCCACCTGAGCATCTGAGCGCCGTCATGCCCGCATCCCCTGCCACCGCCCTGCCCATCGTGGACCTCGTGCTCCACGGCGGCCGCATCTCGACCATGGCCCGCCCCGGCGAAGGCCCCGCCGAGGTCGAATCCGTCGCGATCGCGGCCGGCCGCGTCATCGCCGTCGGCAGCGACGCCGAGCTCGAGCCGCTCCGGGCCCTCGCCGCGAGGACCGTCGATCTCGCCGGCCGCCGGGCGATTCCCGGTCTCAACGACTCGCACATCCACGCCGTGCGGGCGGGCGTCTCGTGGACCCGCACGATGCACTGGGAAGACGTCCGGTCCCTCCGCGAGGCCCTCGCCCGCACCGCGGCCGACGCGCAGCGCCGGGGTCCGGGGGAGTGGGTCAGCGTCATCGGCGGCTGGCACGCCTCGCAGCTCGCGGAGGGCCGCTGCCCGACGCGTGCCGAGCTCGACGCGGCCGCGCCCGACAACCCCGTGTACGTCCAGGAGCTCTACGACCGCGGCGTCCTGAACACCGCCGGTCTTGCCGCCTGCGGCTTCACCGACGCGTCCGCCGACCCGCCGCGCGGACACCTCGTGCGCGATGGGAGCGGCCGCCTCACCGGCGAGATCCGTGGTGTGGGCGCCTTCGCGATCCCGACGGCGCTCGCCCTGGCGACGACGGCGACGGATGCCGAGGCCGGCGTCCGTGCGATGGCCGACGCGTTCGCGCGGCACGGCCTCACGGGTGTCGTCGACGGCGGCGGGCTGCTCGTCACACCGCGTGACTACGACCCGCTGTACGCCGTGTGGCGCGCCGGCGACCTGGGCCTGCGGCACCGCCTGTTCATCTCGGCGTGGAACCGCGGGGGAGAGGTCGACGACATCGACCGGCTGACGACGCTCGTCCAGCCGGGAAGCGGCGACGCCATGCTGCGGATCGCCGGCGTCGGCGAGATCCCGCACCTCGGCTGCCACGACATGGAGGGGCTCGATCCGTTCGCGCTGAGCGACGCCGCCTACGCGGAGCTCGTCGAGATCGTGCGGCTGTGCGCGCAGCGCGGCTGGCGGATGAGCGTCCACGCCGTGCTCGATGCGACCCTCACGAGGATCATCGACGCGTGGGAGCAGATCGAGCGCGAGACGGGTCTCGTCGCCGGACGCGGCTTCTCGATCGTGCACGCCGATGAGGCGAGCCCCGACAACCTCGCACGGCTCGCGCGGCTGGGCGCCGGCATCCTGGTGCAGAACCGCCTCGTGCTGAAGGGCGGCGACTACGTCGACGCGTGGGGCGCCGAGGCGTCGTCGGCGGCGCCGCCCATCGGGACGATCCGCGACCTCGGGATCGTCATCGGCGCCGGCACCGACGCGACGCGTGCGAACTGGTTCTCGCCGTGGGCGTCGATCTGGTGGCTCGTGACCGGCGGCACGCTCGACGGGCGCGGCACTCGATCGGAGGAGCACCGGATGCCTCGGCACGACGCGCTCGCCGCGTACACCCGCGACGCCGCCTGGTTCACGGGCGAGCAGGACCATCGGGGCCGGCTGCTGCCGGGGTTCGACGGCGACCTGTGCGTCCCGACGATCGATCCCTTCGACTGCGCGGACGACGAGCTTCGCGACATCCTGAGCGACCTCACGGTGCTCGGGGGTCGCGTGACACATGACAGCGGCGTGCTGACCGGCACGCGGCACGAAGAAGAGGAGACGGAATGACCAGTGCGGTCCCCGCCCCGCGACGCGTGGGCAATGCGGAGATCATTCACCACGAGGGCTATGACGACACGATCGTGAGCCCCTTCGTGCCGGCCATGCGCGTCGTGTCCAACGCGCGGCTCGTCTTCATCAGCGGCGTCACGGGGGCACCGGTCTACCACGACCACCCGCACATCCCCGAGGTCTTCGACGCGATGCCGGCCGATGCCGCGGGGCAGGTGCAGAACGCCTTCGACCATCTCGACGCGGCGCTCGCGGCGGCCGGCTGTCAGCGGCACGATGTGGTCAACATGATCCGCTTCTTCACGGATGTCGCCGCCGACCAGGACGTCGTCAACGCGCATCAGGCCGCGTGGTTCGGCGGTCACATCCCCACCAGCACGACGGTCGAGGTCACGCGCCTCGCCACCGACCCCCGACTCCGGTTCGAGTTCCACGTGGTCGCCGCGGCGCCCGCCGACTGAAGCCCGTCCCCCTGCATCCCGCGCCGAGGGTCGCGCGGGCACGACACACACCGAGGAGAATGAGATGACCGACACCAAGCCGACCGTGGGATGGATCGGAGCGGGCCGCATGGGCTTCCAGCTCGCCAAGCGCCTGCTCGACGCGGGCTACGACGTCGCCGTGTACAACCGCACGCGCCAGAAGGCCGAGCCGCTCACCGAGTTCGGCGCGACGATCGTCGACCGGCCCGCCGACCTCGCCGACCGCGATGTGGTGTTCAGCATGGTGTCGGCCTCGAAGGACCTCGAGACGGTCATGCTCGGGCCCGACGGACTGCTGAGCGACCCCGACCGCGCGCCGAAGGCGATCGCGGATGCCTCGACCGTGTCGGTCGAGGCGAGCGCCGTCGTCCGCGAAGCCGCCGAGGCGCGGGGGATCGGGTTCCTCGCGACGCCGGTGTCGGGGAACCCCAAGGTCATATCGGTCGGCAAGCTCACGGTCGCAGCCTCCGGGCCGCGCGAGGTCTACGACCTCTTCGAGCCGCTGCTGGAGACGTGGGGCCGCGGCGTCACGTACGTCGGCGAGGGCGAGGTCGCGCGCATCGTGAAGATCGCGCACAACGTCTTCCTCGGCGTCGTCATCCAGTCACTCGCCGAGATCACGGTCCTCGCCGAGAAGGCCGGCGTCTCGCGCGAGGCGTTCCTGTCGTTCCTCAACGACTCGGTCATGGGCTCGGTCTTCACGAAGTACAAGACCCCGGCGCTCGTGAACCTCGACTTCACGCCGACGTTCACGAACGTGCTGCTGCAGAAGGACTTCGACCTCGGGCTCGCGGCCGCCAAGGATCTCGGCGTCGTCATGCCCGTGGCATCCGTCACCCGAAACCTGGTGGCGCAGGAAGTGGGCAACGGCAACGTCGATCAGGACTTCGCCTCGCTCATCCTGACGATCGCCCGCGGCTCGGGCCTGGACATCGCGCCGGAGGAGGCGGCCGTCAGCGACGGCCTCGAGAGCTGATGGGCGCCCACCACCGACACGGCTCGAGCCGTGCCTTCGAGCGACCCGTCGCAAGGCCGCCGGGGGTGCGCCCGCTCGGCGCCCCCGGGCAGAACGCCGTCGACTACGAGCACCGCGTCGACTTCGACCGGCTGCGCGACTACCGTCTCGCCCGCGCGCAGGCCGCGCTCGAGGCGAGCGAGTGCGGCGCGTTCCTGCTCTTCGACTTCTACAACATCCGCTACACGACGCAGACCTGGATCGGCGGCGCGCTCGGCGACAAGATGATCCGCTACGCGCTCCTCATGCGCGGGCACGACCCGATCCTGTGGGACTTCGGATCGGCGGTGCGCCACCACAAGCTCTACTCCGACTGGGTGCCCGAGGAGAATTACCGCGCCGGCTTCCTCGGCTTCCGCGGTGCGGTCGACCCGGAGGGCGGCGGCCTCATGCGCGACGCCGTGTCGGAGATCCGCTCGCTCCTGGTCGAGGCGGGTCTGGCGGATGCGCCGGTCGGCATCGACATCGTCGAACCGCCGTTCCTGTTCGAGCTGGAGCGTCAGGGCATCCGCATCGCCGACGCGCAGCAGGCGATGCTCGACGCGCGGGTCATCAAGAACCAGGACGAGATCCTGCTGCTGAACCAGGCGGCGGCGATGGTCGACGGGGTCTATCAGGACATCGCCGACGCGCTGAAGCCGGGCGTGCGCGAGAACGAGATCGTGGCGCTGGCCAACAAGCGGCTCTACGAGTACGGCAGCGACCAGGTCGAGGCCGTCAACGCGATCTCGGGCGAGCGGTGCAATCCGCACCCGCACAACTTCACCGACCGCATCATCCGGCCCGGTGACCAGGCGTTCTTCGACATCATCCACTCGTTCAACGGCTACCGCACGTGCTACTACCGCACGTTCGGGGTCGGCTGGGCGACCGAGAGCCAGCGCGATGCGTACAAGCAGGCGCGGGAGTGGATGGATGCCGCGCTCGACGCCATCCGGCCGGGGGTCGGGAGCGACCAGGTGGCCGCCGTGCTGCCCAAGGCCGAGGACTTCGGGTTCGAGAACGAGCTCGCCGCCTTCGGGCTGCAGTTCGCGCACGGACTCGGGCTGGGCCTGCACGAGCGCCCCATCATCTCGCGCCTGAACTCCATGAAGGACCCCGTCGAGCTCCGCGCCGGCATGGTGTTCGCGATGGAGACGTACTGCCCCGCCTCCGACGGCTTCTCGGCCGCGCGCATCGAGGAGGAGGTGGTCGTGACCGACTACGGGATCGAGGTGCTGACGCGGTTCCCCGCGCAGGAACTGTTCGTTGCGAACCCCTATTAGCCAATGCGCGGCCGCCGACGCGCTGCGGAGTAGTGTTCAGCCACGCCGCACATCGGCGGCTAGGCTCGGTCAGCGGACAGGAGGTCAGGAGTGACGGAAGAGCTCGGGGCACGCATCCGGCAGGCCCGACTCGCCAAGGGGCTCAGTCTTCGCTCGATGGCGGCCGACGCGGAGATCTCGCCGAGCCTGCTCTCGCAGGTCGAGACGGGCAAGGTGCAGCCGTCGGTCAGCACCCTGTGGGCGATCGTGAGCCGCCTGGGCCTTTCGGTCGACGACGTGCTGGGCCATCACCCGACGAGCGACGCCGCGCGCCGCAACCCGCGCCCCGACCCCGTGCAGCGGGCGGCCGACGCCCCCGAGGTCGTCATGGAGAACGGCGTCACGTGGCGCGGGCTCGCCGTGATGGACTCCACCGTCGACGCGGTCCACGTGACCTATGCGCCGGGCGCGGCCAGCTCCATCGACGACACGCACATGCGGCATACCGGCACCGAATACGGCTGCATCCTCAAGGGCGAGCTGACGCTGAAGCTCGACTTCGAGAGCTACGTGCTCCGCCCGGGCGACTCGTTCTGCTTCGACTCGATGCGCCCGCACCTCTACAAGAACCACACCGACTCGGTCGCCGAGGGGGTCTGGTACGTCGTCGGCCGGTCGCCGGGCGGCGAGACCGAAACCCCCGGCGACATCCGCAGCGCCGTCGACGTCCTCGATGCCATGAGCCGGCTCTCGGGCCGCGCCGAGGCCTGACCCCGATCCAGGAGCCCGATGCCCGACCTCGACACCCCGTGGGACACCGTCGGCGATCGCGTGCGAGCCGCCCGTACGGCATCGCGGATGACGGTGCGAGAGCTCGCCCGTCGCATCGGCGTCTCGGCGAGTCACGTGTCGCAGGTCGAGCGGGGCATCGGGGCGTTCAGCGTGCCCGCCCTGTACTCCGTCGCGCGCGAGCTCGGCGTCTCGATGAGCGACCTGCTCGATCCGCCCCGGGCGCCCGCGATGGCGACGGATGCCTCGGCCCCGACCGGCGGCACGGGTGACCTGCGCGTCGCCGGCATCGTGCAGCGAGCCGCCGATCACCCGAGCATCAAGCTCAGCTCCGGCCCCCGCTGGAGCCGCCTGACGGTCGTCGGGGAACCGGATGCCGAGTTCCTCGAGGTCATCTACGCGCCCGGCACCGCGGCGCCGCTGGAAGACATCACCCACGAGGGCCGGGAATACGGCGTCGTCATCGCCGGGCGCCTCAACGTCGAGGTCGACGGCACCCGGACGGTGCTCGAGCCCGGCGACTCGATCGTCTTCGACTCCGACGTGCCGCACCGCTTCTGGAACGAGGGCGACGACGAGGTGCGCGCGATCTGGTTCGTCCGCGACCGCGGTCACGGCGATCCCGTCCCGCACACCTGAGAGGCTTCCCGCGCGCGGGGCGACGCAGGCAGGCCCTTCTCGACGCCGCTCATGCTTTCTCGACGGCGTCCGTCACGCCTTCCAGACGCTCTTGAGATTGCAGAACTCGCGGATGCCCTCGGCCGACAGTTCGCGCCCGACGCCGGAGTCCTTGACGCCGCCGAAGGGCAGCTCGGGGTACGAGATCGACATGCCGTTGACGAACACGGCACCCGCCTGCAGCCCCGCGACGAACAGCGCCTCGTCGGCCGGGTCCTGCGTCCACACCGCCGAGCTCAGCCCGAACGTCGTGTCGTTGGCGATGCGCAGCGCGTCGTGCGCGTCCTCGGCGCGGTAGACCGCGGCCACCGGCCCGAAGGCCTCTTCGGCATAGAGGCGCATCTCGGGGCCGACGCCGGTCAGCACGGTCGGCGGGTAGAACCAGCCGGGGCCCTCCGGCGCCATGCCGCCCACGCGGGCGACGGCGCCCTTCGCGACGGCGTCGTCGACGAGCTCCGCGAGGTCGCTGCGCCCCGACGCGGTGGCCAGCGGCCCGACCTGGGTCGAGGCATCCGTCGGATCACCGACGACCAGCGCCCCATCGCCTCCGAGAACCGCGCGACGAACTCGTCGTGCACCTCGGCGTGCACGATGAAGCGCTTCGCGTTGATGCAGGCCTGCCCGTTGTTGGCGGTGCGCGAGGCGACGGCGGCCGCGACGGCGCCGTCGAGGTCGGCCGACGGCATGACGACGAAGGGGTCCGAGCCGCCGAGCTCGAGCACGACGTGCTTGACCTCCGACCCCGCGATGGAAGCGACCGAGCGGCCCGCCGGCTCCGAGCCGGTGAGGGTCACGGCGACCACGCGGCGGTCGCGCAGCACGTCTTCGACCGCCGCCGCGGGGATGAGGAGCGACCGGAACGCGCCCTCGGGGAAGCCGCCGCGGTGGAAGAGCTCGTCGAGGTAGAGGGCGGCCTGGGGCACGTTCGACGCGTGCTTGAGGAGCGCCGTGTTGCCGGCCATGAGCGCGGGGGCAGCGAACCGGATGACCTGCCAGATGGGGTAGTTCCACGGCATGACGGCGAGCACGACGCCGAGGGGCTGGAAGCGCACATAGGCCTCGGAGGCGTTGACGGCCGACGGGTCGTCGAGGGTCCGCCCGTCGAGGAACTCCGCCGCGTGGTCGGCGTAGAAGCGCATCGCGTTCGCGGACTTCAGCGCCTCGGCCCGGGCCTGCGCGAGGGTCTTGCCCATCTCGCGCGTGATCATCGCGGCGACCTCGTCGGCCTCGGCCTCGAGGAGATCCGCGGCCGCGTGCATCCAGCCCGCTCGCGTCTCGAAGTCGGTGGCGGTGAGGTCGAGGTACGCGCGGTGCGCTGACGCGATGCGCGCCTGGACCTCTTCGGGGGAGTGCGCCGCGAACTCGCGTTCGACGACGCCCGTGGCGGGGTTGAGGGTCGCGATGGGCATGCGGTTCCTTCCGGAGACGGGTCGGTCGTGGGGTCTGGGGCTGGGGGCAGCGGGATCAGTCGTGTGCGGCGAAGACGTCGGGGCTCTTGGCGAGCTGGCGGCGCGTGCGGCGGATGTGACCGGCGAGCACGCGCTCCGCTTCCTCGACGTCGCCGTCGCGGAGGGCGGCGACCATGAGGTGGTGCTCCTCGTGGGCGATGCGACGGGAATCGGGGTCCCACGACGCGACGTACGCCCGGCGATAGGGCGCCGTCGAGTTCCAGAGCTTCTGCACGAGGCCGCCGAGCTGCGACGTCTCGGCCGCCGCGTAGCTGGCGAGGTGGAACTCGGCGTCCAGCTCGAGGAAGGCCTCGGTGTCGGCGCCTTCGACGCTGATGCGGTGGGCGAGCTCGCCCAGGCGTGCGACGTCGTCGTCGGAGAGGCGGGGAGCGCTGTAGCGCAGGAGGAGCGGCTCGAGCCGCTCGCGCATGAGGTAGATCTCCTCGCACTCGTCGAGCGTCAGGCGCGAGACCCACGCCCCCGAGTTGGCGACGACGGTGACCAGCCCCTCGTACTCGAGCTGGCGGATCGCCTCGCGCACCGGCACGCGGCTCGCGCCGTAGGTCGCCGCGAGATCCTCTTGGCGGATGCGGGTGCCCGGGGGGAACTCGCCCGCGATGATCCCCGCCCTCACGCCGTCGGCGATGCGGTTCCCGGCGTCGCCATCGCGTGTGCGCGCGGCATCCGTCGTCTCTTCCGTTCTCATTCCGCGGGCCTCGCGGGGTGCCAGAGGAGCGTGTCGGCGTCCTGCTCGTACGCCTTGCCGTGGGGGAAGCTCACGAGCTCGAACTGCATGCCCCAGGGACTGCGGAAGTACAGCCAGCGCTGGCCGGCCGACGCGCCGGCGCTCGCGACGGGATCGCCCATGACCTCGACCCCCTTCTCGCGCAGGAAGGCCGCGGCGGCGTCCATGTCGTCGACGTACAGTGCGAGGTGATGGCCGCCGATGTCGCTGTTGCGCGGCTGCGGAGCCTGTCCGTCGGCGCTGTCGTACGCGAAGACCTCGAGGTTCGTGCCGTTGCCGAGGCGGTAGAAGCGGATCTCGGTGATGACGGTGCGCGGATGCACGCCGAGGTGCACGCTCATCCAGTCGTCGTCGGCCTGCTTGGAGCCCAGCACGTACACCGGGACGGCACCCAGGATGTCGACGAGGAATCGTTCCGCCTCGTCGAGATCGGGGACGGTGAAGCCGAAGTGGTCTGCTCCTCGCATGCCGGGCAGCGGCATCGGTGCTCCTCTCGTCACGACGGCGTAAACGCCCTCATTGTATCCACTGAGGAAGCGCGCGCAACCGCAGATTGCGCAGCTGGGTGCCTCGGTCTTGTAATTGGATGCAATCCCGGCCTACGATGAGCCTGGCCGCACGAGCGGCCGCATGAGCATCGATGGAGACGAACATGCCGAGACGCCGCAGACTCGAAACCGGAGTGCCGTGGGTCGAGATCAAGACGACGGCCGCCGACTGGAAGGCCGCCGATCCCGCGCTCCTCGCGACGATGCTCGGTCAGCTTCACCTCATCCGCGCCTTCGAAGAGACGGTCCTCGACCTCGCGGCGGCGGGTCTCGTGCACGGGCCCGCGCACTCGAGCATCGGGCAGGAGGGGGGCGCGGTCGGGTCGATCGCGACGCTGCGGTCGACGGATGCCGTCAACGGCTCGCACCGCGGACACCACCAGTTCCTCGCCAAGGTCATCGCCCACGTCTCGCAGGGGAGCCTCGACCCCGCGGCCCTCGTGACGCCCGAGCTGCAGGCGGTGCTGCAGCGGACGCTCGCCGAGATCCTCGGCCTCGCGCAGGGCTTCTCGGGCGGCCGCGGCGGCTCGATGCACCTGCAGTGGCTCGAGGCCGGCGCCCTCGGCACGAACGCGATCGTCGGCGGCGGTGCGCCCATCGCATCGGGCAACGCGTGGGCGCAGAAGCACTCGGGCACGACGGACGTCTCGATCAACTACTTCGGCGACGGCTCGAGCCAGATCGGCTCGGTGCTCGAGTCGATGAACCTCGCCGCGGTGTGGAAGCTCCCGGTCATGTTCTTCATCGAGAACAACCTCTACGCCGTGTCGACCCACGCCGACGAGGCGACCGCAGACCCGCGGTTCTCCGTGCGCGGGCAGGGCTTCGGCATCCCGTCATGGCGTGTCGACGGCATGGACCCGCTCGCCGTGCACCTCGCGACGCAGGAGGCCCTCGCCCGCATGCGCGCGGGAGAGGGGCCGGCCATCATCGAGGCCGAGGTGTACCGCTTCTTCCACCAGAACGGTCCCTACCCCGGCAGCGCCTTCGGCTACCGCACGAAGGACGAGGAGGCGGCGTGGCGTGCCCGCGACCCGATCGACCGCGTCGCGCGCGAGATGATCGCGCTGTCGCTCCTCACCGACGACGAGGCGAAGGCGGTGCGGGATCAGGCGGTGGCCGCCATGACGGATGCCGCGGCCGCCCTCACCGAGGACGACCCCGACAATCCGGGTCGGCGCCGCATCCGGCCGGAGCTCTGGCCCGACCCCGCCGGCGTGGATCGCGGCATCCGCGGCGACGCCTCCGAGCTCGCGGGCCTCGAGGCGGCGGATCCGCTCGACCACACCGGCGAGTGGGAGGACGTCAAGTTCGTCGACGCCGTCGCGGCGACGATGGATCGCCGCATGGAGCAGGACCCCCGCATCATCGTGCTCGGCGAAGACGTGCACCGGCTCAACGGCGGCACGAACGGCGCGACGAAGGGCCTCGCGAAGAAGTACGGCCCCGACCGGGTCATCGGCACGCCCATCAGCGAGAACGGGTTCTTCGGCCTCGCGGGCGGGATAGCCCTCGACGGCCGCTTCCGCCCCGTCGTCGAGTTCATGTACCCCGACTTCATGTGGGTCGCCGCCGACCAGGTCTTCAATCAGGTCGGCAAGGCGCGCCACATGTTCGGCGACAACAACACGGTGCCGCTCGTGCTGCGCACGAAGGTCGCGATGGGGTCGGGCTACGGCTCGCAGCACCTCATGGACCCCGCCGGCATCTTCGCCACCGCGGCCGGCTGGCGGATCGTCGCCCCCTCGACGGCGGCGGACTACGTCGGTCTCGTCAACGCCGCCCTCGCGCTCGGCGACCCCGTGCTCGTCATCGAGCACGTCGACCTCTACGGCACGGCAGACCGTGTCCCGGCCGGCGACCTCGACTACATCATCCCTCCTGGCAGCGCCGCGATCCGCCGCGCGGGGTCCGAGGTCACGGTGCTCACCTACCTCTCGATGGTCGGGCACACCCTCGAGGCCGTCGAGCAGACGGGGGTGGATGCCGAGGTCGTCGACCTGCGCTGGCTAGATCGCGCGTCGCTGGACTGGGACACGATCGGCGAGAGCATCCGCAAGACCAACAACGTCCTCATCGTCGAGCAGGGCGCCCGCGGCCCGTCGTACGGCGGCTGGCTCTCCGACGAGGTGCAGCGCCGCTTCTTCGACTGGCTCGACCAGCCCGTCGAGCGGGTGACGGGGGCCGAGTCGAGCCCGAGCATCTCCAAGGTGCTCGAACGCGCCGCGATCGCCCGGACCGAAGAGGTCGTGGCCGGTCTCGAGCGCGTCCGCGCCGCGTGGGGAGGTCGCTGATGGCCGCCGTCGTGCGCATGCCGCAGCTCGCCGCCGGCGGCGCCGAGGCCGCGATCCAGGCGTGGCTCGTCCAGGTCGGCGACACCGTGTCGCTCGGCCAGGCGATCGTCGAGATCGAGACCGAGAAGGCCGTCGTGGAGTACGAGGCCGAGGCTGAGGGAACCCTCGCGGGGGTGCTCGTCGCGGCCGGCGACTCGGCGGCGGTCGGTTCGCCGATCGCCGTGCTCGCCGCGCCGGGGGAGTCGGCGGATGACGCGCTCCGCCAGGCCGAGGCATCCGTCGTCGCAGCGGCCGGTGATGCTGTGGCTGGTGCTGGGGCAGCCGGTGCTGCTGCCGCGGGTGCCGTCACGCCGCCGGCGACACCCCGGCCCGCACCGCCCGCGACGCCGCAGCCCGCGCCACCCACCGAGTCGTCGGAGGACGGCCTGTTCGAAGCGCCCGAGCCCGTCGTCGAGACGCAGTCGTCGCAGGCGTCGGCCGAGCCCGAGCCCGAGCCCGAGCCCGAGCCCGACCCCGGGCGGCGGCTCTTCGCGTCGCCGCTCGTGCGCCGGCTCGCGCGCGAGCGCGGCATCGACCTCGCCTCTCTCCACGGGACGGGGCCGCAGGGCCGGATCGTCCGGCGCGACCTCGACGGGTGGACTCCGCCGGCGATCGCGCCCGCGGAGGCCGCGGCATCCGTCCCCTCCGCAGCCGGCAGCGCGCAGGCCGCACCGGCGCAGCCCGATGCGGGGTTCGTCGACGTGCCGCACACGGGCATGCGGCGTGCGATCGCGCGGCGGCTCACCGAGAGCACGTCGACCGTGCCCGACTTCCAGCTGGTCGCGCACTGCCGCGTCGACGAGCTGCTCGCGCTGCGCGCGCGGGTCAACGAGCAGTCCGAGGTCAAGATCTCGGTCAATGACTTCGTGCTGAAGGCGGTGGCGCGAGCGATGCGCGACGTGCCCGAGGCGAACGCCGTGTGGACGGATGACGCGACCCGGCGCTTCACGGGCGTCGACATCGCCGTCGCGGTGTCGGTGGCCGCGGGGCTCGTCACCCCGGTCGTGCGGGGCGTCGACCGGCTGTCGCTGACGGAGCTCAGCGCGACCGTGCGCGAGATGGCCGAGCGTGCCCGCGAGGGACGCCTGAAGCAGCACGAGCTCGAGGGCGGGTCGTTCTCGGTCTCGAACCTCGGGATGTACGGCATCGAGGAGTTCTCGGCGATCATCAATCCGCCGCACTCGGGGATCCTCGCCGTCGGCGCGGCGACCAAGCGCCCCGTCGTCGACGAGGAGGGCGCGCTCGCGGTCGCGACCGTCATGACGGTGACCCTGTCGGCCGACCACCGGGTGCTCGACGGCGCCCTGGCCGCGCAGTGGCTCGCGGCCTTCGTCCGCCGTATCGAGAACCCCCTCTCCGTGCTGATCTGACGCCTCGGCCAGGGGCCGGCGGCAGCGAGAAAGGAGGGCCGGGATGCTGGGGTCCCGACCCTCCTCGTGTGCAGGTCAGGGTCAGGCCTGCACGCGCCACCAGGACTCGTCGTACGGGTGGTCGCTGTCGTGCGCCCAGTCGCGGCGCCCGCGCACGACGCCGGTGTCGTGCACGATCCCGCCGTCGACGAACGACAGGACGGGACGGATGTCGCGCATCTCCGCGTCGCTGACCGAGAAGTAGTCCTTGTCGAGGACGACGAGATCGGCGTGCTTGCCCTTCTCGATCGAGCCGAGGCGGTCGTCGACGCCGACGAACCACGCCGCTCCCCGCGTGTAGGCGCGGAGGGCGTCGGTGCGGGAGATCTGCTGCCCGGGGTTGATCTGCTGGCCGAGCACGTTGAGGCCCGTCGTGGCGTAGTGCATCGCGAACCAGGGGTTGTGCGGTGCGATGTGCACGCCGTCCTCGTGCAGTCCGTACGGGATGCCGCTGTCGTGGATCTGCCGGAACATCGGCCCGAAGGGCAGGCCGTCGGCCCGGGGCGTGCCGCTCAGCCAGCGGAATCCCGAGAGCGAGACGCCGGCGCCGATCGCCTTGAGTCGCGCGAGCTGGTTCGGCGTCGCGTGGTCGGCGTGCTGCAGGCCCCACCGCAGGTGCCGGATGCCGAACTCGGCATCCAGCGCCTCCCACGTCGAGACGACCTGCTCGATCTGGCTCTGGTCGGTCGGCGTCCCCGGGATGGCGTTCTCGTTGTGCCATCCCGCCTGGGCGACGAGCCGCTGCGCTTCGCGCCAGACGGCGTAGCCGTTGGCATTCGACGGCGTCGCGAAGGGAGCCGCCCACTCGCCGATCCCGCGGATGCGGACGAACTCGTCGCCGTGCCCCGGCATCGCGTTGCGCAGCCGCTCTTTCAGCTCGGGGAGCTGCTTGTCCAGTCCGCCGAGCGCCGGGATGAACCCCTGCTGGTGCAGGAAGTTGATCCACAGCCGCACATACGCCGAGCCCTCGCGGTTGAGCGAGAGGTAGGGGTCGTACATCCGGTAGTGGTTGAGCTTGCGCAGCCCATCGCCCGGCTGCGTCTCATACGCCGAGGGGTCGAGGGTGCCGTTCGGCGTCGCGAAGAGCACCTGGTCGTAGTTGAGCGTGATGCCGAGCTTCGCCGAGTACGCCATGGCGTCCAGCGCACTGCGCCGCTGGTCCTCGAAGGTCTGCCGGATGCGGAGGTGATACAGCGCGTAGTTCGCGGCATCGCCGACGATCGAGCCGTCGTCGGCGACGGCGACGGCGGGGTTGGAGACCGATTCGAAGAACTGCTTGCCGAGGGTGTTCACCCGGGCCGGGCCGTTGAAGTTCTGATACAGGAAGACGGGGCGGTCCGAGACCGCCGAGTCGATCTCCGCGCGCGTGGGGAGGCGCTGCTCGGCGAACATGCGCGGCGTGCCGGCGCCCATCGCGGTGATGAACTG
>Ga0164308_10000666_pt1 | contig 18595 bp, 14 predicted proteins | sample Whisoiple_246_MG_FD_109983 | JGI IMG/M metagenome (GOLD analysis project Ga0164308, IMG submission 109983) | Soil microbial communities amended with fresh organic matter from upstate New York, USA - Whitman soil sample_246_MG | ecosystem: Environmental > Terrestrial > Soil > Unclassified >...
GAGGACGGCGGGCACCGGTACGTCTGCGAGGACTGCGCCCGTACGCACATCAGGGCCATCGAGAGCCGGCTCGACTCGGCCTGGTGGTGACCCGTGGGCGCGGAGGCGACGTCTCCTCCTACACCTCGACCGGCGTATCGTCCTGCGCGCTGTTCCCGTCCGTCGTACGTTCGTCGGCGTCGGCCTCGTCCGGTTCGTACTCCGGGAGGAAGCCCGGCAGCCAGGACTCCAGCTCGTCCCGCAGCCGGACGGTCGCGCCCAGCTGGCACAGCACCCCGATCGTGCTCAGGGTCACACGGTGTATCAGCAGGTACGACGGGGGCAGATTCAGCTGCTTGCCCAACTGATGTGCGGGGGAGCGCGGGTCGGCGATCCGGGCGGCCTGGCTGCGCAGCCAGGATCGGGTGAAGGTGAACTCGTCCGCCTGGGCCGGTTCGATGATGGGGAGCAGATAGGCGAGTACGGCGTCCGGTTCGAGCTCGATCGACTCCTTGACGAACCCCGCCTCGCGCAGCATCGCGTAGACGGCGTCGGCGTCCCCTTCCAGCGTCATCCGCAGGGCGTCGCCGATGATGCCCGGCAGGCCGCCAGGCAGCCGGTCCACCGTCCCGAAGTCCAGTACTCCCAGGCGCCACCGGCCGTCACCCGCGGCCGGCTCCTCCGTCCCGTCGGCGGGCACCCCGGCAGGCGGCAGCAGCCGGAAATTGCCGGGGTGGGGGTCCGCGTGGAGCAGACCCGTGCGCGCCGGCCCCGAGAAGAGGAAACGTGCCAGCAACTGGCCCGCCCGGTCACGCTGTTCCGCGGTGCCGTCGGCGATCACCTCCGACAGGGGGATCCCCTCGATCCACTCCGTGACCAGCACCTGGTCCGACTGGTGGAGCACTCCCGGGATCACCACGTCCGGATCGTCCTCGAACTCGGCCGCGTGCTCGCGCTGGGCCCGTGCCTCGAGCTCGTAGTCCAGTTCCTCGGAGACCCGGTCACGGAGTTCCGTGATGAGCGGTTTGATGTCCATGCCGGGCACCAGAGGGCCGAGGAGGCGTGCGAAGCGGCTGAGCTGGGTGAGGTCGGACAGCAACGCCTCACCCGCGCCCGGGTACTGGACCTTCACGGCGACATCACGTCCGTCGTGCCAGACGGCCCGATGGACCTGTCCGATCGATGCCGCGGCCGACGGCTGGTCCTCGAATTCGGTGAACAGCTCCCGCCAGTCCTCGCCGAGCCGTTCCGCCAGCACCCCGTGGACCGTGCGGGTCGGCATGGGAGGCGCTGCCTCCTGCAGCTTCGTCAGCGCCGCACGGTAGGGGCCCGCGACATCTTCGGGCAAGGCGGACTCGAAGACGGACAGCGCCTGTCCGAGCTTCATCGCGCCGCCCTTCAACTCCCCGAGCACCTTGAAGAGCTGGTCCGCCGTGCGCTGCTGGACCTCGCGGGCGACGATCTCGGCGGACTTCCCGCCGATCCGCTTGCCCAGGCCCCAGGTGGCACGCCCGGCGAAGCCGAGCGGCAGAGCTGCCAGCTTCGCGGTACGCGTGACCGCCTTCCGGGGAAGATCAGACATGTGCCCCTCCAGTTCCCAGATCGCCGTGCCACGTGACGTCCGGCTCCGCTCCGTCGGCGGCGGTCACCCGGCCATTGTGTCCTGCGCGGCGGCGGCCGCGGAGGTGAGCTCCACCTCAGTGTGCCCGGCGGCGCCGCAGGGGCAGTCGGGGTGCGGCGCCAGCCGCTCCGACCGCCAGTCCAGCAGAGGCATGGCGGCCTCCCAGCGTGTCCCCGTGCCGGCGGGGAGTTCCCCGTCGAGGAAGGACAGGGCGTGGGCGGCGGCGAGCCCGGCCACCGCTGTCGCCAGACCCAGCTCACACGCCTGCACGCAGGTGCGCCGCCCTGACTTCCACTGGGCGAGCATCCGGGGCCACTGCGGGTCGGCCTCCGCACGGTTCAGGGCCAGGCAACCCGCGCAGCCCGTGCCTCCGGGCAGCACCAGGGGACCTACCACTCCTGTGGCCTCGATGACACCGGCGTAGAGATGCGGTGTGCCCGAGGCGATCCACGGTGCGGCGACATCCGGATCGGGGGCGTAGACGGAGAGGCCGTCCCGGGGCGCCACCACGATCAGGGACAGGGCGGGCTCGCCGCATGCCGGAGCCCTGCTCGTCCCCACCGGGTGCGGGGGCGGCCCGCCGACCGCCGATCTGCGCACCAGCTGCCGGGCCGCGGTGTCCCGGCGTTCCCCGACGGACGACGCCGGGAGCCCGCCCGGTGCCACGTCCCAAGGCTCCGTGCGGCCCCCGTCGAGAACCTCGACGTGGCCCACCCCCGAACCGGACAGCACCGCGGCGATCGCCGCGCCGACCCTGCCCGCACCGCGCACCTGGACCCGCATCGCGCGCCGGGCCGCGAGTCTGCGCAGCCCGCTGCCGGGCGCCGGATGGACGACGGAGAGGGCCGCCGCGTCAGGGCGCTGCCGCTCGACGGCCTCGGCGCGAAGCCGTAAGGCGTCGGCCTCCGGGCCGCCGGCGTCCGGATCGTCCAGCAGACCGGCTTCCGTGAGGCGTGACACCAGAATGTCCACGTGCCGGTCCGACAGGTCCAGGGCTCTGGCCTCCTCGCGCAACAGAGGAAGTCCGCGCGTGCCGTCGAGCAGTTCCAGAAAACTTCCGGTGGCGATATCCATCGGCCCCAGCGTGACCGCGTGCGCCGGCGTCACGCCGAATTGCACGGTGTTCCGTCCACGCCAGGCCCGGCGGAGTGCGGGCTTCAGCATGAGATGCATGACTTCTCCCAGGTCGGTCTCGTGATCCGTTGCCAGAATGCAACGTGACGGCGAAACGGGCCGAAAGTTGTCCACAGGTCGGGGCATTAGTCGTTCAAATGGTGCGGACCGAGAAGTGGATCAAGGCTGAACCCCCGAGTGGCGGGACTTCCCCCTTCGTGGGCGGGTAACGTCGTGCCGTGCCCGCCGACTCCCCTCCCGGTCTCGCCGGGGCGACCCCCGAGCGCCGCGCCGGACGCCAGCAGCGCCGCGCCGCAGCCACCCAGCCGCCCCGCGGGACATCGGCGAGCCCGGTCGAGGTCCGCAGGAGCGCGCGGCGCAGCAGGACGGTCTCCGCGTACCGTGAGGGCGATCGCACCATCGTGCTCATCCCCGCCCGCATGTCCGAGGCGGAGGAGCAGCGCTGGGTCGGCGTGATGCTCGACAAGCTCGCGGCGCAGGAGAGCAAGCGGGTCATCGGTGACAGCGAGCTGTCCGACCGTGCCGAGCGGCTCTCGGACCAGTACCTCGAAGGCCGGGCGCGGCCCGCCTCCGTGCGCTGGGTGACCAATCAGAACACCCGCTGGGGCTCGTGCACCCCGGCGGAGGGCAGCATCCGGCTCTCGCACCGACTGCAGGGCATGCCCGAGTACGTCGTCGACTACGTCCTCCTCCACGAGCTGGCCCACCTGCTGGTTCCGGGCCACGGGCCGCGCTTCTGGCGGCTCCTGGAGGCGTACCCCCGCACCGAGCGCGCACGGGGATATCTCGAAGGAGTCGTGGCTGCCGACCGGCTTCCCCGGCTGCCCGCCGCTCGCGAGGAGTGACGTCGCCGGTTGTGTACCGGGTCTGTACCGGCTTGGCTCATTGTCGTGGTTTGCGGTTAGCCTGACGCGACGCATTCACCTTCGGGATGGGGGACGGTCGTTACGCATGGCCAGGGAATTCCAGCGCGGCCACAAGGCCAAGGTCAGTGATCTCACGTCAGGGACGGATCTGTACGTAGGCGTGCAGATCGCGGGCCCCGGCCTGACGTTCGACATCAGCTGCTTCGGTCTCGACGCCGACGAGCAGCTCTCCGACGACCGGTATTTCATCTTCTTCAACCAGCCGAAATCACCGGAGGAGTCCATTCAGCTCCTCGGTGCCCAGGCCGGTGACACCGAATCGTTCCGCGTCACACTCGACCGCATTCCGGCGAACATCCACAAGCTGTCCTTCACCGCGACCCTCGACGGTGCCGGGCAGATGTCGCAGGTGGGTCCCGGGTACATCCGGATCGTCGCCGGCGGCGAGGAAGTGGTGAAGTACGCCTTCACCGGTTCGGAGTTCACCACCGAGCGCGCGGTCATGCTCGGTGACTTCTACCTGAAGGACGTCTGGCGCTTCGCCGCGGTCGGCCAGGGCTTCGACGGCGGACTCGACGCGCTGCTCAAGAACTTCGGCGGCGAGGTCGCCGAGGAAGCTCCCGCCGCGCCGTCCCATGACGCCCCTCCCGCCTTCGCGCCCCCGTCCCAGGCGTCCGCCCCTCCCGCGTTCGGTGCTCCGGCAGCGCCCCAGGCGCCCCAGCCGGCACCCGCCTTCGGTGCCCCGTCGGCGCCGGCTCCCGCACCGCAGCAGCCCCCGGTGCACGCGGCGCCCACGATCGCCGCACCGATGGCGCCGCAGGCGCCCGCTCCGTACGGGCAGCCGCCCCAGCAGCCGCAGTTCGGGCAGATCCCGGGACAGGGTGCTCCTCCCGCCGCCCCGCCCTACGGTCAGCAGCCCCCCGCGGCACCGCCTTACGGCCAGCAGCCCCCGGTGCCGTTCGGGCAGCAGCCTCCGGGCCTGCCGCACGGTGTTCCCCAGGGTGTTCCCGCCACCGGTGCGGGTCTGCAGGCCGCCCTGCAGCCCTACAAGGAGGCGGCCACGGGGCAGCGCTGGACCTCGCAGAACCAGCAGCTCATGCGCGTCGACCTCACGATGGGCGGTATGCCGGTGCTGGCCCGCCAGGGCAGCATGGTGATGTACCAGGGCAAGGTGGACTTCGGTTACAAGGGAGCCGGGTTCGCCGGCCGTATGGTCGGCAACGCGACCGGCCAGGAGATGCAGCTGATGCGCTGCACCGGCCGCGGCCAGGTCTTCCTCGCGGAGGAAGGGGCGCACCTGCACCCCATCGAACTGCAGGGCGACGGCATCTGCGTCTCCGCGGAGAACGTCCTCGCCTTCGACGAGTCCCTGCAGTACGAGGTCCGCAGGATCGAAGGGCACGGCATCCCCGGCGGCGCCCTGTTCACCATGCAGTTCCAGGGCACCGGCACCGTGGTCGTCAAGACCCACGGTGTGCCGGTCGTCCTGCCGGTCACGCCGACCACCTTCGCCGACTGCAACGCCGTGGTTGCCTGGTCGTCGGCCTCCCAGGTGATCGTCTCCAGCCAGGTCCGGCTGCGCCGCAACGCGTATCCGGGACACAGCGGGGAGACCGTGAACCTCCAGTTCCGGGGAGCCCCCGGGAACTTCGTCGTCGTCCAGCCCTACGAGGTCTGAGGGAGCCCGTCATGAACCAGCAACTCGCGGGCTTCGCCCCGACCCCCGTCACGGCCCGCATGGAGAACCACGGCCGCACGATGCTCAAGGTCGCCATGGCAAGCGGCCAGGACCTGTACGCGCGCACCGGCTCGATGGTGGCCTACGAGGGCTTCATCCAGTACGAGCCCAACCCGCCGGCCGTCCGCCAGATCGCCTCCCAGTGGATCACCGGCGAGGGCGCGCCGCTGATGAAGTGCGCCGGCGACGGGCTGCTCTACCTCGCCGACTACGGCGCCGACGTGGTCGTCATCAACCTCGACAACGACTCCCTGTCGGTCAACGGCACCAACCTCCTCGCCTTCGACAGCCACCTCACCTGGGGTGTCGAGCGGGTCAAGGGACTGGCCAAGTTCGCCGGCCAGGGCCTGTGGAACGTCTGCGTCCAGGGCACGGGGTGGGTCGCCATCACCTCGCGCGGCACGCCCATCGTCGTCGACTGCGGCCGGGGCGAGGACGAGACGTACGTCGACCCCGACGCACTCGTCGCCTGGTCGCCGAACCTCAAGGTGAAGGGCAAGCGCAGCTTCAAGGCGGGCTCGCTCATCGGGCGGGGCAGCGGAGAGGCCTACCAGATGGCCTTCTCGGGACAGGGCATCGTCGTCGTCCAGCCGAGCGAGGACAGTACGGACCGCCTGCGGGTCCGGAACTGAGCGGGGGAGGAACACATCATGCAGAGTCCGCTTTTCAGCCACACCGAACAGCAGTCGCAGGACCGCTACACCGTCCAGAACCCGCAGCTCCTGCGCGTCGCGCTGACCGGTCATGACGACGTCCTCGCCCGCAAGGGCGCCATGGTCGCCTACCAGGGGCTCATGGAGTTCGACGGGGAGTACCAGTCGCACGCCCAGCGCAGCGCCCGCAGGAGCACGGGCGAGGGCCTCGACCTCATGCGGTGCTCCGGTCAGGGCACGGTCTACCTCGCCAACCTCGCCCAGTACATCCACGTGGTCGACGTCGACCACGAGGGGATGACGGTCGACAGCGCGTACGTCCTCGCGCTGGACTCCTCGCTGCACACCGAGGTCATCGCGGTGGACAGCCAGTACGGGATCTCCGGCACCGGCAAGTACCAGCTGAACATCTCGGGCAACGGGAAGGTCGCGCTGATGACCTCCGGCCAGCCGCTGATGATGCAGGTGACACCCGACAAGTACGTCAACGCCGACGCCGACGCGATCGTCGCCTGGTCGAGCGGGCTGCGGGTGCAGATGCAGGCCCAGACGCACTCCACGGGTGTCATGCGCCGCCGCGGCAACACCGGCGAGGGCTGGGAGCTGAGCTTCCTGGGCCAGGGCTTCGCCCTCGTGCAGCCCAGCGAGGTGCTGCCTCCGCAGAACGCCCAGATCGGCCAGGGGGCCGCGGCACAGTTCGGTGTGGGCCAGCACGGTGCCCACGGCCAGAACCGGAACAACGCCTGGAACTGACCCCGGTCGTCACCGCGGGCGGTGGGGCGGTCTCCGGACGGAGACCGCCCCACCCGTGTCTAGAAGTCCTGCGCCAGCCGTGCCCTGGTGCGCTCCAGCAGCCGCACGACCGAGTCGTCCGCCACCCCCGCCACCTCGTCGTACGGGAACCAGCGCAGGTCGAGTGACTCCTCGCTGATCTGCTCCACGGCCCCGGCCGTCGCCGTCGCCGCGTACTGCACGTCCAGGTGCCAGTGGCACGGAGCCGGGATGGGGTGCCGGTCCAGCCGCACCGGCCCGCCGGGCAGCAGGGAGAGCCCCGCGATCCCCGACTCCTCCGTGGCCTCGCGCAGGGCCGCAGCCGCGAGCGTGGTGTCCTGGGGCTCGCAGTGTCCGCCCATCTGCAGCCACATCCGCAGCTTCCTGTGCAGGGTCAGCAGGACCCGTCCGCGCTCCGGGTCCACCACCAGCGCGCTGGCCGTCAGGTGCCCGGCTCCGCACGCCTTCCACATGCCGTCGGGATGCCCGGCCAGGTGGTCCAGGTAGGCCAGGCGGAGCCCGGCCTGCTGCGCGTCGCCCCCGTCGTAGCCCTTGAGGACCGATACCGCGTCGTCGTGCAGGCTCACCGGCCGTCGTCGTCCTTGCCGTCGGTCCTCGGCCCGTCGTCCCCGGCCCCGTCCTCGCCCCGGTCCTCGGCCGAGGGCTTCCGGGTGCCGCCCTCCGCCGCCTCGCCGAGCATCTTGTCCAGCTCGGAGAAGTCCAGCTGCTCGTGGTGGACGAAGCCGTCCGGGTCGTCCAGGTCCTGGGCCGTCGGCAGCATGTCCGGGTGCTCCCACAGGCCGTCACGGCCGTCGACGCCCCGGGCGTCCGTGAGCGAGGCCCACAGACGCGAGGCGTCCCGCAGTCGGCGCGGCCGCAGCTGGAGGCCGATGAGCGTGGCGAAGGTCTGCTCCGCGGGACCACCGGACGCCCGGCGCCTGCGCATCGTCTCGCGCAGCGCGTCCGCCGAGGTCAGACGGGACTTCGCGGCCTCGTGCACCACCGCGTCGACCCAGCCCTCGACGAGGGCGAGAGCCGTCTCCAGACGGGCCAGCGAAGCCTTCTGCTCCGGGGTGTCCTCGGGCTGGAACATGCCCTGCTGAAGCGCGTCCTGCAGCTGCTCGGGCTGCGACGGGTCGAACTGGCCGACGACGTCCTCGAGCTTGCTGGTGTCGACCTTGATGCCGCGCGCATAGGCCTCGACCGCGCCGAAGAGGTGCGAGCGCAGCCACGGGACGTGTGCGAAGAGCCGCTGGTGGGCCGCCTCGCGCAGCGCCAGATACAGCCGCACCTCGTCCTGCGGAACGCTCAGGTCCTTGCCGAACCGCTCGACGTTCAGCGGGAGCAGCGCGGCCTTGCCGGCCGGCGCCAGCGGAAGGCCGATGTCGGTCGAACCGACGACCTCGCCGGCGAGCACACCCACGGCCTGCCCGATCTGCTGGCCGAACATGGCGCCGCCCATGGACCGCATCATGCCGATCAGCGGGCCGGCCATGGCCTGCATCTCCTCCGGCAGGACATCTCCCATGGCCAGGCCGACGCGCTCGGCGACCGGGTCCACCAGCTGCTGCCAGGCGGGCAGGGACGCCTCGACCCACTCGGCACGGCTCCACGCCACGGTCGTGACGGAACCCGAGGGCATCGAGGTGACGCCGTCCAGCCAGAGGTCGGCGAGACGGAGCGCCTCGTCGACGGAGGTCCGCTCGGCGGGGCCGACGCTCGCGTCCTTGCTGCCGTCCGTGGTGCCCTGCGACACCGTCTGGCGGGCGATCTGCTTGGCCATGTCCCAGTTGACCGGGCCGCCCTCGTAGCTCAGCATCTGGCCGAGCTGCTGGAAGGCCGCACCCAGGTCGTTCGGGTTCATCGAGCCGAACATCGCCGCGAACGGGTTGTCCCCGCCCGCGCCGGGCCCGAAGCCGAACGGGTTCGCCGGCCCGCCCGAGCCCTGCCCACCACCGGTGGGGTCCTTCTTCTTGCCCTCGTCGCCGTCTTCCGGCTCCTCCGGCGGAAGGCCGAATCCGAATGGGGTGTCACTCACGGGTTTCCTCGGCTCGTAGGGCCGCCGGCTCGAACCGACGGCGACTGCCCGACATCACCATCCAGCGTAGACACCGAAGCCCGCTCGGGGCCTCAGTGCTCCGCCGGCTCCCGGCCTGCGGCAGGATGGACGCCACCTGGTACGCACGCGTCATTCGGGTACGTACTGAAGACAACCGCTGGAGACGCCCGGTGAGTTCCCCAGATCCGCAGGTTCGCGCAGCGCGAAACCTGGCCGACCCCTCGCCCGAAAGCAAGCCCACGAAAAATTCTTCCCGAAGCCGCGGCCCCGTCGTCGCGGTCACCGGTGCCGCGACCGGCGTCGGTGAGCTGCTCACCGCCCACCTCGCCGCATCCGACGAGATCAAGCAGGTCATCGCCATAGACGAGCGCAGGGGCGACGTCTCCGAGGCGACGTGGCACGTCCTGGACGTCCGCGACCCCGGCATCGCCGAGAAACTGCGTGGCGCGGACGTCGTCGTGCACATGGCGCTCGACCTCGACCTGGAGACCGACCCCGCCGCCCGTACCGCGTACAACGTGCGCGGTACCCAGACCGTCCTGACGGCGGCCGCCGCCGTCGGTGTCCACCGGGTGGTGCTGTGCACCTCGGCGATGGTCTACGGAGCCCTGGCCGACAACGACATCCCGCTCGCCGAGGACGCGGAGCTGCGGGCCACGGCCGAGGCCACCGGCGTCGGCGACCTGCTGGAGATCGAGCGGCTCGGACGCCGCGCGCCCCGCGCCCACCCCGGTCTCAACGTCACGGTCGTGCGTCCCACGGTCCTGGTCGGCGGCACGGACACGGCGCTCACCCGGTACTTCGAGTCCCCCAGGCTCCTCGTCGTCGCCGGCTCGCGTCCGGCCTGGCAGTTCTGCCACGTCGACGACCTGGTGAGCGCCCTGGAGTACGCCGCTCTCGAGAAGATCGACGGAGAGTTCGCGGTCGGATGCGACGGCTGGCTCGAGCAGGAGGAGGTGGAGGAACTGTCCGGTGTGCGCCGGATGGAACTGCCGTCCGCCGTCGCCCTCGGCGCCGCCGCCCGGCTGCACCGCATCGGTCTCACGCCGTCACCGGCGGGCGATCTCGCCTACACCATGCACCCCTGGGTGGTCAGCGTCAGCAGGCTCCACGACGCGGGATGGCGCCCCCGGTGGACCAACGAGGAGGTCCTGGCGGCGCTCCTGGAAGAGGTGGAGGGGCGCCACACGGTCGCGGGCCGGCGGCTCGGCCGGAAGGACGCCACCGCCGCGGGCGCCGCGGGTGCCACCGTCGCGCTGCTCGGAACGGCTGCTCTGGTCCGGCGGGCCCGCAAGGCCCGTCGTCGTTTCTAGACCGGTGCCACCCGGTCCGTCCTGGTAGGAGACTCCAAGAGGACGGGGGCGGCGCTGGTCGACCACGCTATTCCGGGATGTCGGTGCCGTGCGGCACCATGGCCCCATGGCACGCACCCACGACCACCCCGGCGAGCAGGCGGCCCAGGACCCGATCCGGCTCCTGGACATCCGGGACACGCCGCTCTCCGTCGACGAGATCTTCCGCGCGGTCGGTGACGACGCGGCGGGAGGCACGGCGCTCTTCGTCGGCACCGTGCGCAATCACGACGACGGCCAGGACGTCGGTTCCCTCGGCTATTCGTGCCATCCGTCGGCCGCCGACGAGCTCCGCCGGGTGGCCGAGAAGGTGGTGGCCGAGTTCCCGGTGCGGGCGCTCGCCGCCGTCCACCGGGTGGGTGAACTGCTTGTGGGCGATCTGGCGGTGGTCGTCGCCGTGTCCTGCGCCCATCGGGGTGAGGCCTTCGAGGCATGCCGCAAGCTCATCGACGACCTCAAGCACGAGGTCCCGATCTGGAAGCACCAGCGTTTCTCCGACGGCACGGAGGAGTGGGTCGGCGCCTGCTGAGCGCAAACCGTCCCGGGGGGCATCAGCCCCGATTTGCGTAACCGCACCCCTGCCGTGAGCGTTGGTGCTGCAGCTGGCTAGTCTTCTGATCGTCGGTTGCGGTCGCTCATGGGGTAGGGAGGTCGTGATGGCAGCACTCGCTTGGCTGTTGATTCCGCTCATAGCCGCTCTCGGCGCGGCGATATGGGGAGGGTGGGCAGCCCGTAATCGAACTACCGGTGACGTCACCGAACTCGCCGGCTACGCCCGGTTCCGTGAAGCGATGGAGAAATCGCATTCCGGTTCCGAGGCGGTCTGACACTCCGCGACCGTACGCAGTCGCCAATTCCGCACCGCACCACACCGCCTCCCCGCCGCCCCGTCGGCGTCGCGAGCGGAACCCCCGGTGCCGCCCGTCCCGCCCGGACCGGCCACGTCCCTCCGCCTCGTACGGACCGGCCCCGACGGTGCACTGACAGGCCGTTCCCGTACTGTCGTTCCATGCCACGCCGCACCGCGACGATGCTCGCCTCCACCCTCATCCTGATCGCGCTGCTCTGCGCAGGCGTGCTGATCCGCGTGCCGTACTCGGAGATGTCCCCCGGTCCGACCGTGAACACGCTCGGCGACGCGCGAGGCGAGCCGGTGCTGCACATCAGCGGACACAAGACGTACCCGACCTCCGGGAACCTCAACATGACGACGGTCCGTGTCACCGGCGCGGACTACGACATGAACATCGTCGAGGCCGTCTACGGCTGGCTGGCCCACGACAGCGTCGTGGTGCCCCACGACACCCTCTATCCGGACGGCAAGACGGAGGAGGAGTCGACACAGGAGAACGCCGAGGAGTTCAGCCAGTCCCAGGAGAGCGCCAAGGTCGCCGCCCTGGAGGAGCTGAAGATTCCCGTCACCTCCCGGGTCGTGGTCTCCACGGTCGTCAAGGACAGCGCGGCCGAGGGCGTGCTGCACGCCGGAGACGTGATCAAGGCCGTCGACGGAACGGCGGTCGAGCAGCCGGAGGACGTCGCGAAGCTCGTCACGAAGCACGAGCCCGGCGAGGACGTCGTGTTCACGATCATCCCGGCCAAGGCGGCGGCGGCTGCCGAGAAGGCGGGCAAGGAGCCCCAGGGGGCCCACGACGTCACCCTCACCACGCGGAAGGCGCCGGAGGATCCCGCGGACCCCTCGGCGGAGGACCGGGCGATCGTGGGGATCCAGGCCGGGACGGACCACACGTTCCCGTTCGAGATCGACATCAAGCTCGCCGACGTCGGCGGGCCGAGCGCGGGACTGATGTTCTCGCTGGGCATCATCGACAAGCTGACGCCCGGAAAGCTGACGGGCGGCAAGTTCATCGCCGGTACCGGCACCATCGACGACGACGGCAAGGTCGGTCCCATCGGCGGGATCAACATGAAGCTGGTCGGAGCCCGCGACGCGGGCGCCCGGTACTTCCTGACCCCGGACGACAACTGCTCCGCCGCCGCGTCCGACACGCCGAGCGGCCTCACCCTGGTGCGGGTGAAGACCCTCGACGACGCCACGAAGTCGCTGGAGAAGATCCGCGCGGGGGACACGGCCGGCCTGCCGAGCTGCTCGACGGGCTGAGGCGCCGGCCCCGCCCCGGGGGGCGGGGCCCGGCCCGGCGTCAGGACTCGAAGGTCGCCGCGAGTGCCTCGGCCAGCCCGGGGACCAGCCCCGCACCGGTCAGGACCTCGGTGGGGGAGTCCTTCTCGCGCAGCCGCACGGCGGAGTCCCGCGCTCCGTCCCGCAGCACCGCCACGGTCATCCGCACCTCCTGGCGGTCGGGGTGCTTGCCGACCCACTCGGTCAGCTGGGCGTCGGTCAGACCGTCCGGCACGGACGCCTCCGCGGAGGGCGGCAGCATCATCCGTTCCACGGTCATGGCGCAGCCGACCACGGCGTCGGGCCAGGCGATCGTGGCGAGGAACTCGTCCAGCGCGGTGCCGGCGGGAAGCTCCTCCTGCTCGACGGGGGTCAGGGCGGCGGTCGGGGAGGCGGCGTCGTCGAGGCCGAGCTGGGCGGCGAGGCCCGGCTCGTGGGCCCGCAGCCGGGCGGTGTCGACCAGGGCGAACAGCCTGGCCGGCTGGTCCCAGCCGAGACCTGCTGCATAGGCGTCGATTTCGAGGACGGCGACGGTCAGGGGGCTCGCGGCCATCGGGGGGCCTGAGGGGGAAACGTTGGGCATGCCCAACATCCTGCCTCCTTCTGCCCCGGGAACGGGAACTAGGTAAAGCCTCAGTAAGTTGCATAGGTGGGCTCTACGATCGCTGGGCCTGCTCCACACGACCCGAACTTCGAGGTGCGCACGTTGGCTTTCCAGATGCCGGACCGCGGCGGAGGCCCGACCGGGCCACGGATCAGAGTCGGCCGCCCGTCCCGGCGCGTCCGTACCCTGCTCATGACTTTGGGTGTCCTGGCGGTCCTCGCCATGGCCTTCGTCATGTTCGCCGGGTTCTGGACGGACTGGCTCTGGTACAGGTCGGTAGCGTTTTCGTCCGTCTTCACCACCACCCTGTGGACCAAGATCGGGCTGTTCCTCGTCTTCGGACTGCTGATGGCCGTGGCCGTCGGCGTGAACATCTGGCTCGCGCACCGGCTCCGGCCGCCGCTGAGCGCGATGTCGCTGGAACAGCAGAGCCTGGACCGCTACCGGATGAGTGTCGCCCCGTACAAGAGGTGGGTGCTGCTCGCGGTCACCGCGCTCGTCGGGCTGATCGCCGGCGCCTCCGCGTCGGGCCAGTGGCGTACGTGGCTGATGTATGTCAACGGCGTGCCGTTCGGGCAGAAGGATCCCCAGTTCAAGCTGGACGTCTCCTTCTACGCCTTCGACCTGCCGTGGTACCGCTTCATGCTCGGGTTCGGCTTCGCCGCCGTGGTGCTGTCGCTGATCGCGGCGGCGCTGACGCACTACCTCTACGGCGGCCTGCGGATCACGAGCCCCGGCGCGCGCGCCACGGGCGCGGCCACCGGCCACCTCTCCGTGCTGCTCGGGATCTTCGTCTCTCTGAAGGCCGTGGCGTACTGGCTCGACCGGTACGGCCTGGCGGTGAAGTCCAGTGACTTCAAGGCCACGGACAACTGGACGGGCCTGAGGTACGTCGACGCCAACGCCTATCTCCCGGCGAAGACGATCCTCTTCTGCATCGCGGTGATCTGCGCGGTGCTGTTCTTCGCGACCCTCTGGCGACGCACCTGGCAGCTGCCGGTCATCGGCTTCGGTCTGATGGTGCTGTCGGCGATCCTGATCGGCGGCCTCTACCCGGCGATCGTCCAGAAGTTCCAGGTCCAGCCGAACGAGCAGGCCAAGGAAGCCGCGTTCATCCAGAAGAACATCGACGCGACACGGGACGCCTACGACATCGACGACGCGAAGGTCGACGACTACGAGGGCACCAGCACGACGGACGACGGCACGAAGCTGAGGGCCAACGCCGACGCCGCCGCCAGCTACCGCGTGATGGACCCGAACGTCGTCTCGCCGGCGTTCCAGCAGATCCAGCAGAAGAGGAACTACTATCAGTTCCCCAAGACCCTGGACGTCGACCGCTACAAGGGCCCGGACGGCAAGGAGCAGGACACCGTCATCGGCCTGCGCGAGCTGAACCTCCAGGGCCTTCCCAAGCGGAACTGGATCAACGACCACTTCACGTACACCCACGGCTACGGCGCGATCGCGGCCCGGGGCACCACGACGGGCACCAACCCGGCGGGCTCCCCGGACTTCACCGAGTCGGGCCTGCCCACCACCGGTGACCTGGGCACGTACGAGCAGCGGATCTACTACGGCGAGAAGACCGAGCAGTACTCCATCGTCGGCGGGCCCCAGAAGGAGCTCGACTACGAGGAGGACGGCGAGAAGACCACCAGTTACAAGGGCGACAGCGGCGTCAGCCTCTCCAACGCCTTCAACCGGGCGGCCTACGCCGTGTCCTTCAGCGAGCCGCAGATCCTGTACTCCGGAGCCATCGGGGACGGATCGCGGATCCTCTACAACCGCACGCCCAAGGAGCGCGTCGAGGCGGTCGCCCCCTGGCTGACCATCGACGGCGACGCCTATCCGGCGGTCGTCAAGGGCCGCATCCAGTGGATCGTCGACGCGTACACCACGACCAACGGCTACCCGTACGCCTCGCGGACGACGCTCGGTGACACCACGGCCGACTCGCTGACCACCAACCAGCGGGCCGTCGTCGCCCAGCAGAACCAGGTCAACTACATCCGCAACTCGGTGAAGGCCACCGTCGACGCGTACGACGGCAAGGTCAAGCTCTACGAGTGGGACACCGAGGACCCGGTCCTCAAGACCTGGCGCAAGGCGTTCCCCGGCACGGTGGAGCCCCGGGCGGACATCCCGCAGCAGCTCATGGACCACCTGCGCTATCCGCAGGACCTGTTCAAGGTCCAGCGGGAGCTGCTGACGCGGTACCACGTGCAGAACCCGGCGCAGTTCTACAGCGGCAGTGACGCCTGGCAGGTGCCGGACGACCCGACCAACAAGGAACCCGGGTCCGTCCCGCCGTACTACCTGAGCATGAAGATGCCGGGCCAGGACACCCAGAAGTTCTCGCTGACCACGACCTTCACCCCGAAGGGGCGCCCCAACCTCGGGGCGTTCATGGCGGTGGACGCGGACGCGGCCAGCAAGGACTACGGCACTATAAGACTGCTGAGAGTCACCAGCACGGTCAAGGGACCGGGCCAGGTGCAGAGTGAGCTCAACGGCAACGACGACGTCGCCGAGTTCGTGAGGAACCTCAAGGGCACGGACTCGGACATCGAGTACGGCAACCTGCTGACCGTGCCGCTCGACGGGGGCTTCCTCTACATCGAACCGGTCTACACGCGCGGTGGCACGCAGAACTACCCGCTGCTGCGCAAGGTGGCCGCCTCGTACGGGTCGAAGATCGTCTTCGAGAACAGTCTCGGGGAGGCGCTCAACGCCGTCTTCGGGGTCGAGGGCTCCGACACGACGACGCCGCCGACGGAGCCGGACGAGCCACCGGGCGACACCACGGAGCCGCCGGCGACCGGGGACGCCGCGCTGAAGAAGGCCATCGCGGACGCCCAGAAGGCGTACACGGCAGGCGAGGCGGCCCTCAAGGAGCAGGACTGGGAGGCCTACGGCAAGGCCCAGGCAGACCTGCAGAAGGCGCTGGAGCGGGCGGCCGCGGCTCAGCCGAAGTCGGGTGGCGCCTCGGGCAGCGAGGGCGCCGGGAAGCCGGAGGGCGACGACCAGGGCAGCTGAGAAAGGTCCACCCCGCGTCGTGGTACGGTTTGAACACAACGACGCGGGGTGGAGCAGCTCGGTAGCTCGCTGGGCTCATAACCCAGAGGTCGCAGGTTCAAATCCTGTCCCCGCTACTGAAAGGTGAAGGCCCGGATCCTATGGGATCCGGGCCTTTGTCGTGTCGCGACACGTTTTTCAAGTTGTCGGAGTGAAGTGCGGTTCGCGGGGCACGAGTTGGTGCCAACCGTGTTTCACTTGTCTCTCTGTGGGCATGTCGACAAAACGCTGAAGTGACCTTACTGGCCGCGGTATTCCAGGTGTACGCGGGTTGCGGGTGGTGCGACGATGGTATTTATGGGGGACAGGGCAACTCTGTTGGAGACAGGGCGGTTTGTGCAGCGAAGCGGCCGGATGGCGGGGAACGTGGCAGATGCGGCATTCGTCGCCGCCCTGGCCACGACCGCTGACCTCGCCGACGGCGCCCACGAGGCCGCCGTCCTCGCCGCGGAGATCACCGGCCCGACCGGTGCCGCCGGGAACGCCGGCACCACCGAGGGCACGCGCGCAGTCAGCGGCGGCCCCGCCGACGGCACGGACGCCACCGACACCACCGACACGGCGGACCACGCCGACGAGACCGAGGCGCGCCACCGCCGTGCCGCGGAGGCCGGTGACACGGCCTCGATGAGCGTGCTGGGCGCTCTGCTGCTGCGCCGCGGCGACCTGGACGGGGCGGAGACCTACCTGCGCGCGGCCACCGCGGAGGGCGACCGCGCCGCGGCCAACAACCTCGGGGTGCTCCTCCACCAGAGGGGCTACGCGGACGAGGCGGCCGGCTGGTGGCGGATCGCCGCCGTCGCGGGCTCCGCGGCGGCCGCGCACGCCCTGGGACGCCACTTCCGGGAGCGCGGTGACGAGCCCGGTGCCGAGTACTGGCTGCGCCAGTCCGCCGAGCAGGGCCACGCACTGGGCGCGTACGCCCTGGCCGACCTGCTGGAGCACCGCGGCGACGCCGGTGCCGAGCGCTGGCTGCGCGCCGCCGCCGAACAGGGGCACCGGGAAGCCGCGTACCGCCTGGCGCGGACGATCGAGCGCAACGCCGTCGGTGACGCGCACGACGCCTTCGGCCTGGGCCGTGTCATGGACGAGGGCCGCCGTGTGCTGGACGCCGGTGCGCCGGTGAAGCGCGACAGCCCGGTCGCCGGGCCCGACGCGAGTCGGGTCGGCGAGGCTGAGCAGTGGTACCGCCAGTCCGCCGCACGCGGGCACCGTCGTGCCGCCCTCCATCTCGGCGCCATCCTCGAACAGCGCGGCGAGCTGAAGGAGGCGGGCCGCTGGTATCTCACCGCCGCCAAGGACGGCGAGCCGCGGGCGGCCTGCGCCCTCGGATTCCTGCTGCGTGACGCGGGTGACGAGGAGAGCGCCGCCGTGTGGTGGCTGCGTGCCGCCCAGGACGGCGACGGCAACGCCGCCAACGCGCTGGGCGCCCTGCACGCGGCCAGGGGTGAGCAGCAGACCGCCGAGCGCTGGTACCGCGCCGCCATGGACGCCGGTGACGTCAACGGCGCCTACAACCTGGGACTGCTGTGCGCCGCCCAGGACCGGATCCCGCAGGCCGAGCAGTGGTACCGCCGGGCCGCCTACGCCGGACACCGTGAGGCGGCGAACGCGCTGGCCGTGCTGCTCCTCCAGGCCGGCGACGCGACCGGGGCCGAGCCCTGGTTCTCCAAGGCGGCGGAGGCGGGCAGCGTGGACGCCGCCTTCAACCTCGGCATCCTGCACGCCGGACGGGACGAGGACCGCGCGGCGCTCGGCTGGTATCAGCGGGCGGCGGCGGCCGGGCACACCGATGCCGCGCTCCAGGTCGGCATGGCGCTGCTGCGGGACGGCGACGAGCGGGAGGCCGAGCGTCATCTGCGCTGCGCCGCCGGTGGCGGCAGCGCCGAGGCCGCCTTCCGGCTGGCCGGCGTCCTGGATCTCCGGCAGCCGGCTCCCGGCCCTCCCGCGCTGGGTGAGGCGATGCCGGAGAAGACCGAGTGCGAGGAGTGGTACGAGAGGGCGGCCGAGCAGGGGCACCGCCGCGCCCAGGTCAGGGCCGGGATGCTCGCGGCAGCCCGCGGGGACATGGAGAGTGCCGCGCGCTGGTACCGCGAGGCCGCCGAATCCGGCAGTCGCAACGGGGCCTTCAACCTCGGCCTGCTGCTGGCGCGTGAGGGCAGCGAGCGCGAGGCGGCCCTGTGGTGGAGCCGCGCCGCCAACGACGGCCACGGCCGGGCCGCCCTGCGTCTCGCGCTGCTCGCCGCCCGACGGGGTGAGCTCACCGAGGGGCAGCGCTGGTGCGCCCGGGCGGTCGAACTGGGCCCGGCCGAGGTGGCCGAACGCGCCGCGCGTCTGCTGGAGGCGCTGCACCAGGAACTCACCGCGTGAGCCGGCCTGCCCGCGTGCCGTGACGGCGCCCCGGAACGCACGGGTGCTCGCGCCGTACAGGTGTCCGAGCAATGAATTTGCTCCGTCCGGTGGTGGTGCCGTACTGTTGCACTCACAACGACGCGGGGTGGAGCAGCTCGGTAGCTCGCTGGGCTCATAACCCAGAGGTCGCAGGTTCAAATCCTGTCCCCGCTACTGAAGACAGAGGCCCGGATCCTTCCAAGGATCCGGGC
>Ga0164308_10000667_pt1 | contig 18567 bp, 16 predicted proteins | sample Whisoiple_246_MG_FD_109983 | JGI IMG/M metagenome (GOLD analysis project Ga0164308, IMG submission 109983) | Soil microbial communities amended with fresh organic matter from upstate New York, USA - Whitman soil sample_246_MG | ecosystem: Environmental > Terrestrial > Soil > Unclassified >...
GCAGACCGCGCGCTCCCCGCTGGCCCGGCTCGCCTACCGGGTGCTCGCGCTGCTGCGCGACCGCGCGGACCGGAAGGGCAAGCCCGACCTCAACATCCTGTTCCTGCTCAACATGCCGTTCCGCGCCATCGGCAAGATGACGAACGGCATGGTCAGCGCCGAGATGGTGGACGGCATCGTCCGCATCGTCAACGGCCACTTCTTCACCGGCGCCGGCGCCACGATCCGCGGGTTCCTCCGCAACCGCCGGGCCAACCGCACCACCGCGCGCCAGCTGCGCGGCGACGCCTGACCTCGGAAGAGAGACCCGCTCGCATGTTCACCCGCATCAAGGACGCCTGGGGCCGGTTCGCCACCAAGCGCCCGGGCGTCGCCCAGTTCGTCGTGTTCCTCGTGCTGAGCAACGGCATCACCGTGCTCCAGCTCGCGCTGATGCCGCTCATCAAGTGGGTCTTCGGCATGACGTCGCTGGTCGACACGTCGTTCCAGGTGTGGCCGATCGGCAGCAACCCGGACGGCTCGCAGTACTTCGTCTTCGACTACGCGGCCGGGCCCCTCCCGGGCGGTGGCGGCGGCCTGGCATACTTCCTGGCCGTGCAGATCACCCTGCTGATCGCGCAGGTGATCAACTTCTTCGCCCAGCGCAGCATCACGTTCAAGTCGAACTCGTCGGTCGCCAAGGCCGCGACCTGGTACGCCATCGCGTACGTCATCATCACGATCGCCGCGGCCGCGCTGCAGGGCCTGTACAAGGCGCCGATCTACGACCTGTTCATCGACACCTGGGGCCTGGGCGGCACCGGCGAGACCCTGGCCGACTTCGTCACGATGATCATCAACGCCGCGATCTCGTTCTGGGTGTTCTTCCCGATCTTCAAGGTCATCTTCAAGCAGGTCCCCGAGGAGGCCGCGCCGGCCGCCGCCGCGGACGCCACGGAGGTGCGCTCGGCGTGAGCCCCGCCGGCCCCGTCCTGACGGTCGTCGTCCCCGCGTACAACGCGGAGCCGTACCTCGCGCGCGCCCTCGACACCCTGGTGGGGGCCGACGGCGTGGAGGTGCTGGTCGTCGACGACGGCTCGACGGACGGGACCGCGGCGCTCGCCCGCACGTACGAGGCCGCGCACCCCGGGACCGTCCGGCTGATCTCGAAGCCGAACGGCGGCCACGGGTCGGCGATCAACGCCGGCCTGGCCGAGGCGCGCGGCGCGTACCTCAAGGTCGTGGACGCGGACGACTGGGTGGACCGGTCCGCGCTGGCGGCGGTGCTCGCGAACCTTCGCGGGTTCCTCGACGCCGGCCGGCCGGTCGACCTGCTGGTGTCGAACTTCGTCTACGAGAAGGTCGGCAAGCGCACCAAGACCGTCGTGCGCTACCAGGGCGCGCTGCCCGCCGGCCGGGTGCTGCACTGGTCCCAGACCCGGCGGTTCGCCAAGCGGCAGTACCTGATGATGCACGCCCTGACGTACCGGACCGCCGTGCTGCGCGAGGCCGGGCTGGTGCTGCCGGAGCACACGTTCTACGTCGACAACCTGTACGCGCTGGTGCCGCTCGCGCACGTCTCGACGCTGTACTACCTCGACGTCGACCTGTACCGGTACTTCATCGGGCGCTCGGACCAGTCGGTGCAGGAGGCCGTGATGATCCGGCGCATCGACCAGCAGCTCCGGGTCAACCGGCTCATGCTCGAGCACCTGTCCCGGGTGCGGGTCGCCGACCGGCGGCTGCGCGCCTACCGGCTGCACTACGTCGAGATCATCTGCGCGGTGTCCTCGATCCTGCTCATCCGGGCCGGCACCCGGGCGCACCTGGCCGAGAAGGACCGGCTGTGGTCCGAGCTCCGCGCCCAGGACCCGTGGCTGTACCGCAAGGTCCGCTGGTCGGTGCTGGGGCAGATCTCGAACCTGCCCGGGCCGGCGGGGCGCCGGGTGTCGGTGCTGGCGTACCGCGTGGCGCAGCGGGCGATCGGGTTCAGCTGACGCCGACGGCCTAGGCCGGGCGGGCGGCGCGGGCGGCGCGCAGCAGGGCCGCGACCTCGGCGTCGCGGGGCGGCGCGAAGTCCGCGTACTCCAACCCCACCGCGAGGAACCGCGACGGCACCCGCAGGCAGACCAGCTCGTCGGCCTCCGCGGCGAGCGCCGCGGCCGTGTCGGGCGGGCACACCGGCAGCGCGACGACCACCCGCCCGGCCCCGGCCCGCCGCAGCGCCGCCACCGCCGCCCGCGCGGTCGACCCGGTGGCCGCGCCGTCGTCCACCACGACCACGGTCCGCCCCGCCACCGGCAGCGCGGGCAGGTCCCGCCGGAACGCGGCCTCCCGGCGGCGCAGCTCGGCGACCTCCGCGGCCCGCACGGCGTCCAGCACCGCGGCCGGGACCCGCGCCGCGCGCAGCACCGGCTCGTGCCGCACCTCCACCACCGCGCCGCCGAGCCCGGCGAGCGCGCCCATCGCGAGCTCCGGCTGACGGGGCAGGCCGAGCTTGCGCACCACGAGCACGTCGAGCGGGGCGCCGAGCGCCGCGGCGACCGGCACGGCCACGGGGACGCCGCCGCGGGGGAGGGCGAGCACGACGACGCCGGGCCCCGCGGCCGGGGGCGCGGGCTCGGCGGTCGGGGGTGCGGGCTCGGCGGTCGGGGGCGCGGGCTCGGCGGTCGGCGCGAGCCCGGGCGCGGCCGCGAGCCGGCCCGCGAGCGCGGCACCCGCCTGCGCCCGGTCCGCGAACGGCTGCCGACCCATGGTCCGTCTGACGCTACGCGCCCCCGGGCGAGCCGACCCCCGGCCCAGCCCGGCCCGCCTCCGGCCTCGAGTGGAGCGTTCTGCCCGACACGCGCCGGCGTGTCGGGCAGGACGCTCCACCCGGTTCCACTCGACGGCCCGCCGCCCGCCGCCCGCCGCGCGCCGCCGGCCGGCCCCGCTGCCGACCTCCCGCGGGCCCGGTCAGCGCGGCATGACCGAGCCGCACGTCAGGTCGAGGACCGCCCCCGTGACCGCCCCGGCCCGGTCCGACGCCGCGAACGCCGCCGCATCCGCCACCTGCTGCAGCGTCGGCATCCGGCCGAGCGCGGTGCCGTCGGTCATGAACCGCTCGGCCTCCCGCACCGCGGGCGTCCGCTCGCCCCACGTCTCCGGCAGCGCGTCCGGCCGCAGGCAGACGACCCGGACGCCGTGCCGGCCGACCTCGCCCGCGAGCGACCGGGTCAGCTCCTCCACCGCCGCGCACGCGACCCCGAACCCGCCGGTCGCGTGGAACCGTCGGTCCCGGCCGGGCAGCGCCGCGGCGGAGGTGGACAGCGTGAGGATCGCGCCCGAGCCCGCCTCGGTCATCCGGCGGGCGGCCGCGGTGGCCGTGCAGAACTGCGAGCGCAGCCCGGTCATCGCCGGGAGCAGGAAGTCGTCGACCGGCATCTCCCGCAGCGGGGTGCCCTGCAGGTCCCCGCGCAGGCTGGTCGCGTTGAGGCTCACGTCCAGCCGGCCGTGCTCGGCGACCACCGCCCCGACGTGCGCGTCCACCGCCTCGGGGTCCGCCGCGTCCACGACCGCGACCTCCGCGCGCCCGCCCGCCGCGTGGATCGCCGCGGCGACCGCGTCGAGCGGGTCGCGCCGGCGGCCGACCAGCACCACGTGCGCGCCCTCCCGCGCGAAGGTCCGGGCGGTCGCGCCGCCCACCGCGCCGGCCGCCCCGTAGACGACCGCGATCCTGTCCTCGAGCAGCATGCCGACCCCCGACCGCACGGGCGGGGCCGCCCCGGTGCGCCCCCGCTGCGGGCCAGTCTCCCGCGCGGGGCGCCGAGTGCGCAGGCGGCGCGGCGTCGCGGGGCCGCGGACCCCGCCTCTGCGGCATCCTCGGCGGGGAGAGGCGCGCGAGGTGCGGCGCGTCGCGCGGCGCGTTGCGTCCCCGGCGGGCGCCTGGCCGGATAGATTCAATATGCTTGAACGAACATCGACGGAGGTCACGCGTGGTGCTCTACCGCCAGGTCTACGACGCGCTGCGCGATCGCATCGAGGACGGCACCTACGCCGTCGGCGACCGGCTCCCCTCGGAGGCCGAGCTCTCCCGGGAGTACTCGGTCAGCGCGATCACGGTGAAGCGCGCCCTGGACCTGCTGCGCGCGGACGGCCTCATCGTGCGCCGGCCGCGGCTCGGCACCTTCGTCACCAGCGCGCGCCCGCAGGCGCCGGGGGCCCCGGGCGCGGTCGCCGCGCGCCCGCTGATCGGCTGCGTGGTGACGAACTTCGACGACACGTTCGGCAGCCGCGTGCTCGAGGGCCTGCTCGCCGGCGCCGGCACCGACGACCACCTCGTGCTCATGCGGTCCTCGGGCGACGTCGACCGGGAGGACGCCAGCATCCGGTCGCTCCTGGACGCCGGGGTCTCGGGCCTGGTGCTGCAGCCGTCGTCGTCGGAGTACATCCCGCCGGCCGCGCTGGAGCTGGTCACGCGGCGGTTCCCGCTGGTGATCCTGGACCGGGTCTACGACGGCATCCCGGTGTCGGCGGTGCGCTCGGACAACCTCGCCGGGGCGATCGCGGCGACGGCCCACCTGTTCGAGCTGGGGCACACCAGCGTCGGGTTCGTCAGCGCCGCGAGCCACGTCTCCACGAGCGAGGAGCGCCGGAACGGCTGGGTGCACGCGCACGCCGCGTTCCACCGCACGCTCGACGGCACCGCGGAGCTCCGGGCGATCGGGTCGACGGTGCCGGGAAGCACCGTGACCAAGGAGGAGGACGTCGACCGGCTGGTGGCGTTCGTCCGCGCGCACCCGCACCTGACCGGCTACCTGGCGGCGGAGTACAACATCGCGCTGCTGCTGCGGGAGGCGTGCCGCCGGCTCGGGCTGCGGGTGCCCGAGGACGTGTCGGTGGTGTGCTTCGACCACCCGGACGCGGCGTTCGACGACGGGCTGTTCCGGTTCACGCACGTCCGGCAGCAGCAGCGGGCGCTCGGCGAGCGCGCGATCGAGGGGGTCCGCCGGCAGCGCGAGGACCCGCGCACCGTCGACAAGGTGATGCTGCCGACGGAGCTCGTGCCCGGGGCGTCGACCGCACCGCCCCCGCCGAGCCGCTGAGCGGGCCGACGGGGGCGGAGTCGCGCGGGCCGGGGCCTCAGCGGGCCGCGGCGACGGGGTCGGCGGCGGCCGGGTACCCCGCGTCGACCCGCCAGCGCTGCTCCAGCGCCATGATCGCGCTGAGCGCGGTCGAGTACGGGATCGGCTGGTCCGTCGGGCGGCTCCAGTCGTTGCCCGGCCGCAGGACCCCGTCGTGCACGCCGTGCTCGACCAGGGCGTCGGTGCCGGCGCGGACGAACTCCTCCAGCGCGACCCGGTCCGGGGACCCGGCGGGCAGGTGCGGGAGCAGGGTGCCGAGGTAGCGGTAGAAGACGCCCTTGAACAGCCCCTCGTCGCCGCCGTCGCCCTCGTCGCGGAACACGACGCCGTCGCTGAGCTCGGCCACCGCGGTCCGCGCGGTGCGGGTCGCGCGCCCGAGGGCGGTCGCGTCGCCGGTGGCCCGCCACCACTCGACCAGGGCGCCGATGTACAGCCCCTGGTTGTAGGTGAACCGCCACTGCACGTCGACCCGGCCGTCGCCCTCGCGGTTGATGCCGTCCTCGACGAACCCGTCCGGACCGACGAGCGTGCGCTCGAGCCAGGCGAGCGCCGTGCCGGCGTACCACCGGAAGTCGCGGGTGCCCGGGGGCAGCGCGCGCTCCAGGCGGAGCGCCAGGATCACCAGCGGGCCGTTGGCCGGGGTGTTCTTGTAGGCGAGCTGCTGCTTGCGCCACGCCAGGCTCGCGCCCTGGTGGTCGTTCCAGCCGTGCGCGACCACGTGGTCCCAGATGGCCAGGGCGTCGTCGCGGTGCTGCGGGTCGCCGCCCGCCTCGTGCAGCCGGAGCAGGGCGAGGCCGGACCACAGCATGTCGTCGAAGTAGTCGTTGAACAGCGAGCCGCCGTTCCGCTCGACGATGTTCCGCGCGGTCTCGGCGGCGCGGTCGAGCCACCGGGCGTCGCCGGTGCGGGCCCAGGCGTCGACCCGGGCGTCGACCACGTGCGCCAGCCACCAGTAGTTGAAGGTGTCCGGCGTGCCGGTGCCGGCGGGGTGGCTGTTGTGCAGGTGCTGCGGCCAGGGGGCGCCGAACAGGTCGTCCAGGCTCTGCTGGGCGAAGTCGGCGAGGTCGGCGGACCGGCTCTGGTCGGGGTGGTCGGTCGTCGTCATGCGGGGTGTCCGTCCGGGTGTCGAGGGGTGGTCGGGCCCCGGCCCGCGCCGCCGGGAGGGGCGGCGCGGGCCGGGTCGTGCTGCGTCAGCGCGCGGCGGCGAGCAGGGCGTCGCCCTGCTCCTGCGCCTGGGCGAGCGCCTGCTCGGCGGTCAGCTCGCCCGACATGAACTGCTCGAGGGCGGGGACCAGGGCCTTGCCCTCGACGTCCGAGAAGCCCTCGACGCTCGGCCGGACCTGGGCGTAGTCCATGGTCTCGATGAACGCGGCGTACCGCGGGTCCTCGGTGAAGAACGGGTCGTTCGCCGCCTCGACGTTCGCGGGGATCCAGCCCGAGATCTCGCCGAACGCGACGCCGTTCTCCGGCTGGGTCGTCCACCAGCGCATGAACTCCCAGGCGCCCTCGGGGTTCTTCGCGCCCTCCGGGATGACGAGCCCGAAGCCGCCCATGTAGGCGCCCGGACCGGCGGGCCCGCTGGGCGGCTGGACGACGGAGTACTCGAGCCCGTCGACCTGGTCGAGCGTGGCGAGCGCCCACGGCCCGTCCAGCTTCATGGCGACGGTGCTCTCGGCGAACGGGTCGGTGCCGTCGCCGAACCCGAGCTCGTACACGCCCTCGTCCATCAGGTCCTGCCAGAGGGCGAGGACCTCCAGTCCCTCGGGGCTGTTGAACGCCGTCTCGGTCTCGTCGTCGTTCAGCAGCGCGCCGCCGGCCTGGGTGAGGAACATGTTGAACAGGCCGGGGTCGCTCAGGTCGAAGCCCGCGCGGTCGAGGGTGCCGCCGTCCCGCTGGGTCAGCGCGACCGCCGCGGACCGCAGCTCGTCCCAGGTGGTCGGCGCGGTGACGCCGGCCTCGTCGAGCGCGGTCTGGTTCACGAGCAGCGACCGGTTGTCGACCAGCAGCGGCAGGCCGTACAGCGCACCGTCGACCTCCATCTCGCCGAGCGCCGGGGCGTAGAACGCGTCCAGGTCGACGTCGTCCGCGGCGACCATGTCGTCGATCGGCGCGAGGGCGCCCTTCGGGGCGTAGAGCGAGGTCTGGTACCGGTCCCAGAGCACGACGTCCGGGACGGCGCCGCCGGCGAGCGCGGTCAGCAGCTTCTCCTCGACGAGGCCCTGGGACACGTACTCGACCTCGTAGTCGTCCTGCGACGCGTTGAACGCGGCGGCCTGCTCCTCGAGCTGGGCGACCTGGTCGCCGGACCAGGAGCCCCAGAACACGACGGGCTCGGGGCCGTCGCCGGAGCCCGACGAGCCGCTGCCGCCGTCGCCCCCGCCGCTGCCGCAGGCGGTGACGGTGAGCAGGGACGCGAGCGCCAGGGCGACGCCGGTGGTGGTAGATCTCCTCATCGAGCTCTCCTCAGGGATGGGTCGGGGCGTGCGGGGGTCAGGGGAGGGGTGGGTGCAGGGGTCACTTGCTGCCGACGTGGGCGACGCCCTCGATGATCCAGCGCTGCGCGACCAGGAAGACCAGCAGCACGGGCAGGCTGGCGACGACGGTCCCGGCCATCAGCGGGCCGAACGCGGTCTCGTAGTCGTTGACGAACGAGGACAGGCCGACCTGGACCGTCATCATCGACGGGTCGTTCAGCACGATCAGCGGCCAGAGGAAGTTGTTCCAGCCCGCCTGGAACGACAGGATCCCGAGCACCGCCAGGCCGGCGCGGGCCAACGGGAAGTACACCTGGACGAAGATCCGGAACTCGCTCGCGCCGTCGATCCGCGCGGCCTCGCCGAGCTCGTCGGGCAGCGTCTCGAAGAACTGCTTCATGAAGAACACCGCGAACGCGCCGGCCGCGCCGGGCACGATCACCGCGGCGTACGTGTTGAGCAGGCCGAGCCCGCCCTGGCCGAGCAGGTCGTTCCCGCCGGCCAGCGGGAAGTGCCGCAGGATCAGGAACGTCGGGATCATCGTGACGATGCCCGGGATCATCAGCGACGACAGGAACAGGGCGAACACCCCCGCGCGGCCCCGGAACCGGAGCTTGGCCAGCGCGTAGCCACCCAGGCCGCCGAAGAACACGTTGGTCACCGCGCCGCCGACGCCGAGCACCAGGGAGTTGACGAAGTACCGGCCGAACGGCACGTCCTGGAACACCCGGGCGAAGTTGTCGAGCGTCGGGCTGTCGGGGATGAGCGACAGCGCGCCGGACAGGATCTCGGAGGCCGGCTTGAACGCGGTGGCCAGCGTCCAGACCAGCGGGGCGACCATGATCACCGCGAGCACGGAGACGGCCACGTACCAGACGGCGGTGCCGATCCGGCGGCGCCGGGAGCGCGGCCGCGGGCGGGTGGCCGCCGGGGTCGGCGCGGCGGCGGGTGCCGGGCGCGCGGCGACGGCGGTCATCGGGCGGCCACCGTGCTCGGCACCGCGGCGGGGACGCGCCGGCGGCGGACGCGTCCGCTGTCGCCGGGCCGGTTCAGCCGGGCGTTGATCAGCGAGAACACGAGGATGATGAGGAACAGCACGAACGACAGCGCCGACGCGTAGCCCATCTCGAGCGAGCCGAAGCCCTTGTTGTAGATGTAGTAGACCATCGTGACCGTCGAGTTCCCCGGCCCGCCCTTGGTCAGGACGTAGGCCTGGTCGAACACCTGGAACGCCCCGATGATCAGCAGCGTCGACACCAGGAACGTGGTCCGGGTGAGCGACGGCAGCGTCACGTACCGGAACTGCTGCCACAGGTTCGCGCCGTCGAGGCGGGCCGCCTCGTAGAGGTCGCCCGGCACACCCTGCAGGCCGCCCAGGAAGATGATCATGTTGGTGCCGAACCCGGCCCACACGCTCATCAGCACGATCGCGGTCATCGCCCACTGCGAGTCGTACAGCCAGCGCGGCCCGTCGATGCCGAACCAGCCCAGCGCGACGTTGAGCAGGCCCTTCTGCGGGTTGAGCAGCCAGTACCAGATCGTCGCGGTGGCCACGGTCGACGAGACCACGGGGATGTAGAACAGCGTGCGGAACAGCCGGACCGCCCGGTAGGACCGGTTGAGCAGCAGCGCCGTCCCGAGCGCGACGACCAGCCCGAGCGGCACGTACATCAGCGTGTAGCGGGCGGTGTTCCGCAGGGCGGTCCAGAAGAACGCGTCGTCCCAGATCCGGGCGTAGTTCTCCCAGCCGACCCAGGTGGTGTCGCCGATGATCGCGTAGTCGGTGAGGCTGATGACCGCGGCCATGCCCATCGGCAGCAGCATGAACACCACGAACAGCGCGAGCGGCACGGCGAGGAACCACCACCCCGCGCGGCGCATCTGGCGCGCGGTGGCGCTGACCGGCCGCTGCGCGGGCGCACGGCGGGGCGCCGGGGCGGTCGCCGTCGCCACGGCCGCCCCGGTCACGACGCGCTCCCGGCGGTGGTGGCCCGCGGGGCCGGCGTCGGGCGCGCGGCGGTGCGCAACCCGGCGACCTCCAGCACGAGCTCGCAGAACATCGCGTCGGCCCAGGAGAACCACTCCCGCGTGAACCGCGTGGGGTCGTCCTTGTGGAACGACTCGTGCGTCGCGCCCGTCCCGGCGTCGGTCGCGAGCAGGGTGTCCAGCAGCCGCGCGCGCTCCGCGTCGTCCGTGCTGGTCAGGCCCTCGAGCGCCAGGGCGATCGGCCAGATGTGGTCGGGCGGCGTGTGCGGGCTGCCGAGCCCCCGCGCCGCGGTGCCGACGAGGTAGGTGGGGTTGTCCGGGCTGAGCACGAACCGCCGGGTCTCCAGGTAGAGGGGGTCCTCCGGCGAGCACCAGCCGAGGTAGGGCAGCGACAGCAGGCTGGGGACGTTCGCGTCGTCCATCAGCAGCGCGCCGCCGAGCCCGTCCACCTCGTAGGCGTAGACCGCGCCGTGGCCCTCGGCCTCGACCACGCCGTGCTCGGCGATCCCGCGCTCCAGGTCGGCGCGCAGGGCGCGGGCGTCGGTCGCGAGGCCGGGGTCGCCGAGGACCTCCTCGGCGATGCCGGCGACGTCCGCGAGCACCACGGAGGCGAAGGCGTTCCCCGGGACGAGGTAGCCGTACCGGCACGCGTCGTCGCTCGGGCGGAACCCCGACCAGGACATCCCGGTCACGGCGGTCGGCGCGCCGCGGCCGTCGCGGACCAGGGTGTCCGACGGCGGGCAGTCGTCCCGCTCGAACCGGTAGGGCGACCGGGCCTCGTGGTCCTGCTCGGTGCGCCACAGCGCGATCGTCGCGCGCGCCGCGGCGCGGTACCGCTCGTCGAGGTGGTCGGTGCGCCCGGTCACCCGCCGGACGTCCGCGGCGAGGTGCAGCGGCGCGCACAGCGAGTCGATCTCGTACTTGCGCTCCCACACCCAGGGCGACGACTCCGTGCGGTCGCCGGCGTGACCGGCGCCGGTCGGGCCGGCGTTGAACGCGTTCGCGTACGGGTCCCGCGCGACCTGGTCCAGCTGCCGCCGGTTCACCGCCACCAGCAGGTCGGCGACCTCGGGGTGGTCGCCCGCGACGTGCAGGTAGGGCGCGAGCTGGGCGCTCGAGTCCCGCAGCCACATCGCCGGGATGTCGCCGGTCACCACGAACGCCGTGCCGTCGGGCTGGGGCTGCACCGTGCGGCGCAGCGTGTCGCCGTAGGCGGCCTCGAACCGGTGTGCCGTGGTCGCGTCGGTGCGCTCCCGGACGGCGGTGCCGACCTCGCGGACGAGGTCCTCGATCCATCGAGCCACGTGCTCCTCCGTCTTCGTCATCGAACCGCCGCACCGTCGCGGCGAGAGTGAGCATGTTGAATATATGTGACGCGGTGCGCGGTCCGCAACGACTTCGGCACGAGCGGTGTCAGCGCGTGTTGCGCCGCCCGGGATGGTCGTGCACGAGCGAGCCGAGGGTTGACTCGGTCGCAGTAAGGCGACACGGTGGATTCAATATACGTAGCGCTCGAGGAGGAGCACATGCGTCAGAGGACCCGTCGTCGACCCGTCCTGCAGCTCGCGGCCGCGCTCGCGGTCGCCGCACCGATCGCCCTGGTCCCCGCGGCCCCGGCCGCGGCGTTGACCGCCGACCAGGCGACGGAGGCGTTCGACGCCTTCGTGGAGGCCTACTGGGACCCCGACGCCGACTACTTCTTCACCTACAGCGACCACCGGGTCCACCCCGAGCACGCGCACGGCCCGCAGGGCGGGCTCTACACCGACTACTGGTGGGAGGCGCAGCTCTGGGAGATGGTGATGGACCGCTACGAGCGCACCGGCGACCCGGAGGCGCGGGCGATGATCGACGACGTCTACGACGGGTTCCGCGCCGCCTACCCCGACCCGCTGGCCAACGACTGGAACGACGACATCGGCTGGTGGGCGCTCGGCAGCACCCGCGCGTACGAGCTGACGGGCGACCAGCGCTACCTCGAGGCCGCGGAGGACCTGTTCGCGTTCGTCTCCGCGCACGAGGACGACACGTACGGCGGCGGCATCTGGTGGAAGAACGTGGACGTCGGCGACGGCGCGCGGAACCAGAAGAACGTCGCGACCAACGCGCCGGCGGTGGTGACGGCCATGCGGCTGCACGCCGCCACCGGCGACCCCGCCTACCGGGACACGGCGGTCCGGCTGTACGACTGGCTCGACGACGGCTTCCACCGAGACGGGCAGCTGCGCGACCACGTCGAGGGCGACGGCACCTACGTCGACTGGGACTGGACCTACAACCAGGGGACCTACGCCGCCGCCGCGCTCGAGCTGTACCTCGACACCGGTGACACCGCCTACCTCGACGACGCGACCGGCGCCGTGGACTGGGCGGTCGCGAACCTGACCTCCTCCGGGACGTTCCTCCGGGAGGGCGTCGACGACGCGGGCGGCTTCAAGGCGGTGCTCACCCGCACCATGCGGTCGCTGGTCGACGACGCGGGGCAGGTCCGGTACGAGGCGGTGCTCACCTCGAACGCGTCCCAGGCCGCCCGGCAGGTCAACGCCCAGGGGATCGGCGGGTACGACTGGACCGCGCCCACGCCGGACCTCGGCGCGACCGCGATCCAGAGCCTGGCGGCGGCCGCGACGGTCGCCGTCCTCCAGCAGGCGGAGCCGGACGACCGCACCGGGGTTGTCGAGGGCACCGGCGAGTACCAGGCCGAGAACGCCGAGCGGTGGGGCATGGGGTCCGAGAGCAGCGCCGAGGGCTACACCGGGCGGGGCTACCTCGCAGGCTGGGTCGACGACGGCAGCGCGGTGGTCTTCCACGTGCACGTCGCCGAGGCCCGGGAGTACGCGCTCACGTGGCGCTACGCCGCGGGGGCCGGCGCGGCCACCCGGTCGCTGGTGGTGAACGGGACGACGACGTCGGTCGCGTTCCCGGGGACGAGCTCGTGGGCCGGCTGGCGGGAGGTCACGGTGGAGGTGCCGCTCGGGGCCGGCCACCACACGGTCGTGCTCGCGGTCGACGCGTCCGCCGGGGACGGCAACTACCTCAACCTCGACCGGCTCGTGGTGCCGCTCGGCACCGGACCCGAGCCGGCGCCGGACCCGAGGCCGGCGCCCGACCCGCAGTCGGCGCCCGACCCCGGCCTCGAGACCGAGCCCGGCGCGGAGGGGCCCGCCGAGGGCGGGATCGCGGGCGCCGGAGCCGCGGACGCCGGGTCGGAGCGGGTTTCGGCGTCCGGCGACGCCGGCGCGCCGCCGGGAGCGCTCGCGAGCACGGGCGCCACGGTCGCGGGAGCGACCCTGCTCGCCTGCGCGCTCGCGGGGGCGGGCGCCGCGCTGGTGCACCGGAGCGCGCGACTGCGCCGCGACGCCTGACGCCCGGTCGCCGAGCGTGGGGTGGGGCGCGGAGGGCGGCCGGGTGCGGTCGCGGTCGCGCGGGTCAGGGGAGCGGGGCGGGCTCGTCCAGGGCGGCGGTGGGGGTGTCCGTCGGCGACGGCGCGGCGCCGTCGGTGGGGGTGATGGTGATCGTGATGGTGACGGTCGCCTCGTTGCCGAACTTCGCCGACGCGTAACCCGCCGCCGGGCCGATCAGCGCTGCGCCGACCAGCAGGGTCGCGAGGACGAGCCGGCCCCAGCGTCCGAGCAGCGGCGCCTCGCCGGCGTCCCGCCCCGCCGCGCCCGCCCCGGCGCCGGCCGCCGCGTCGCCCGGGACCGCCCCCGCCGTGGGGCGGCGGTCAGCCGAGGAGGAGCGCATCGTCGTGCCGCTCGCGCGCGGACGGCCGGCGCTCGCCGGCGGCCCGTCGCGCGCGCCGGTCGTCGAGCAGGGACAGCACCTCGAGCGCCGCCAGCGCCGCCAGCGGCGGCACCAGCATGACCGCCCGCCCCTGCGCCGAGCCCGCCCAGTCGAGCACCCAGCCCCAGCGCGGGTAGACGTCGAGGATGATGCCGCGGACCTGGCTGAGCGGGGTCGCGTTGGGGTCGGGCTCGGTGTTCGCGTCGCCCTTGGTGTAGATGTACGGCCGGGTCAGCGCCTCGCCCGTCTCGGGGTCGTAGGCCTGGACCATCCGGCCGGTCGCGGCGTCCTGCTGGAGCACCGGCAGGTTGCGCAGCGCGACGATCCGGTGGGTGACCAGCTGGTCGCCGCCGGCGGGCCAGAACGTGGCGACCTGCCCGACGCGCAGCTGCGAGGGGTCGTCGATCCGGCGCATGACCACGGCGTCGCCGGCGTCGAACGACCCCTGCTCCGGGCCGGACATGGACCCGGAGGTGACGATGAGCAGCCGCTGGCCGTTGGCCTGGAACCACAGGGGCACCGCGAGCGAGGTGGCGTAGGCGAGGCCGCAGACGACGATGACGGTCCACAGGGCCGTGCGCAGCGCGCGGCGGCCCCGGGACGGCGGGGTGGCGTGCCGCGGTCGCTCCGGGTGCGGTGCCCGGCGCTCGACCGCGGGGGCCGGCCTCCTGGTCATCTGCGTCTCAGCGCCTCCGGCGGGATCAGCGGTGCGGGTCGGTCGGGTCCTGCTCGGCCAGGAAGGTCAGCTGCAGGTCGGTGCTGGCCTCCTGGTACTCGTTGCCGATCTCCTGCGGGACCGACACGCGGACGCACAGCTCCTCGGCGGCGGAGGAGAACAGCGACCGGCCGACGGGCACGATCTCGGTGGCCGTCGCCGCCAGCCCGGGGCCGGACGACCCGATGGGCGTGGCGCCGGCGAGCCCGGTCGCGGTGCACTGCGCGGCGGGCACCGCGTACACGTCGAGCGACAGCGTCGCCGCGAGGCCCTTGGCGTCCGCGCTGGTGGCGGCGTACTGCACGCCGTAGACCAGGGCGAGCGAGCCGGCGTTGGTCACGGTCACGGGGCTGTAGACCTGGTCGCCGGGGGCGAGGTTCCCGGGCGGCAGCGTGAAGGCGGCGTCCTCGCCGGCCTCGATGTCCACCGAGCCCGTGATGATCCCGGAGCGGCCGGTGTCGTCGTTGTCCGTGAAGATCGCGGAGGTCACGAGCGACGTCATGCCGAGCGCGGCCATCCCGAGGATGCCGACGGTCGCCACCAGGCGGCGTCGCCGCGCCGGGTCCCGCCGCGGGGGCGGGGGCGTGATCATCTCGCGGAGCAGCTCGTCCATCCGGGTGGTCATCCTCACGGGTGATCGGAACGGGTGTTACCAGGGCCTATCGGACGAATGGTGACGCACCTTGAGCCGTTCTGCCCGTTTCTGGAGTGAAGTCATGTGACGGCGTGTCGCGAGGCGGGGTCACGCGGCAGGTCCTCGGGCCGCAACCGGTCCGGCGCGACGGCCGGGGAGTACAGGTAGCCCTGCGCCTGGTCGACCGTCAGGCGGCGCAGCAGCTCGGCGGTCGTGGTGTCCTCGACGCCCTCCGCGACCACCTGCAGGCCGAACGAGTGCGCCAGGTCGACCATCGCCTTGACGATCACCTCGGACCCCTCGCCGCCGCGGGTGGTCAGGTCGGCGACGAACAGCCGGTCGATCTTCAGGCCGTGCACCGGCAGATCGCGCAGCTGCGAGATCGACGTGTTGCCGATGCCGAAGTCGTCGATCGACACCCGGACGCCGACGTCGCCGAGCCGCTGCAGCACCGGGACGACGCGGGACGGGTCGCTGACCAGCGCGGTCTCCGTGATCTCGACCTCGAGCAGCGCGGGCGGGACCTCGTGCCGGGCCAGCAGGTCCTCGATGACCTCGACGACCGCGTGCGAGGTGACGTCGTGCGCGGACAGGTTCACGGCCACCGGGACGGGGTCGCCCTGCGCCTGCCAGGCGGCGAGCTGCGCGACGGCGACCCGCAGCGCGTACCGGGTGAGGTCGTGGATCAGGCCGGACTGCTCGGCGAGCGGCACGAACAGGTCGGGCGGCAGCATCCCGCGGGTGGGGTGCCGCCAGCGCATCAGGGCCTCGAGCCCGACGGTGCGGCCGGTGCGCAGGTCGATCTTCGGCTGGTAGTGCAGCTCCAGCTCGTCGTCGACGCCGAGCGCGCGGTGCAGGTCGCCGAGCAGCACGAGCCGGGCGGGGGAGGAGTCGTCCTCCTCCGGGGAGTACACGGAGACCCCGAGCCGGTGCGTCTTCGCGGTGTACATCGCGACGTCGGCCATCCGCATCAGCGAGGAGGCGTCGTCCGCGTGGTCGGGCAGGCAGGCGACGCCGATCGAGGTGTCCACGTGCAGGGCGAGGTCGCCGAGCATGAACGGCGGCACGAACAGCTGCCGGACCCGGCGGGCGGCGGCGTCCGCGTCGGCGACGGACCGGACGTCGGTGAGCACGATCGCGAACTCGTCGCCGCCGAGCCGCGCCACCATGTCCTGCTCGCGGAGCGCACCGCGCAGCCGCTGCGCGACCTGCTCCAGCAGCTCGTCCCCGCGGTCGTGGCCGAGCGAGTCGTTGATGTCCTTGAACCGGTCGACGTCGAGCAGCGCGAGGCCGACGATCGTGCCGGCCGCCTCCGCGTCGGCGATCGACCGCTCGAGCTTGTCGCCGAGCATCCGGCGGTTGGGCAGGCCGGTGAGCGAGTCGAGCAGCGCCAGCCGGGCGTTCTCCAGCGCCGAGGACTGGAGCCGGCGCGAGGCGTTCCAGACGGTGCGGAACAGCAGCAGCCAGAGCAGGGCGAGCCCCCCGGCGACCACGAGGGTGACGGTGCGGGTCGCGCTGGTGACGGCGTCGGTCGTGCCCTGGTAGTCGAGCATCACCTCGGCGGCGCCGACGACGACCCCCTCGTGCCGCACGGGGACGTACACGTCCAGCAGCGTCGACTCGGAGCCGCCGAACTCCTCGCCGCGGACCTCGGTGACCACCCGGGCGTCGGGCTCGCGCTGCCGCACCGCGGCGTCCAGCCGGTCGCCGTCGGGGAACCCGGTGGCGTCGGCCTGCGAGTCGTAGAGCAGCGTCGAGTCGACGGTCCACAGCCGCAGCCGGCGCAGCTCGCGGAACCCGGCGACCTGCTCCGAGACGGCGGCGGCCTGCTCCGGGGAGAGCACGCCGATCGTGAACGCCTCCTCGGGCACGGAGGCCGAGGCGTACGACTCGATGCTGCGGGCGAGCGCGATGCCGTCGCGCTGGGCCTGGTCCCGCATGACGTTGCCGGTGACCCACACGAGCGCGACGCCGAGCGCGAGCATGGCGAGGACGCTGACGACGGCGAAGTACCGGGTCAGGGGCCAGCGCCGGGTCGGGGTGGGCAGCTCAGCCTCGAATGCTCGGAGGGTCGCGCCGGCGCGGGTCCGCACCGGTCTCGGGGCGAGGGTAAGGGGCCGCTGCCGGAAATGGCGAGAAGATCCGTGTTGTGGCGGTACGTCGGATTCGCCCGAGCGCCGGGGCACCGGGTGAGAACCGCGCGCGACACGGCTCCCCACCCGTTCGGATCACGTGCGCGGCCCCGGCCGCGGGGTAACGTCGGGCCGCCCACGCCCCCCTACCCGCGGACGGACCTGCCTGCATGCACGAGCTCGCGCTCTGCTCGGTCGAGCACGACGGCCACGCCGTCCTCAGCGGCTACGTCCGCACCTTCGAGGACGGCGTGCTCTGGGCGGGGTTCGAGGGCATCGTGCGCGGGGTCGCCGAGGGCGACGTCTACCTGCTCCGGGTGCTCGACGACGCCCGGGGCGAGTGCGTCTACCAGGGCGAGGTCGCGCGCATCACGGCGGACACCGTCGCGTTCGTCGGGGTCGAGCTGCTGTCCACGCTGCAGAAGCGCGCGGTCGCGCGGGTCGCGGTGCACGTCGAGGTGCAGGGGTTCGCGCGCATCGCCGCGGTGCCGGACGGGGACGCGCACGAGCACGGCCACGAGCACGACCCGGACGCCGGGCCGGCGGCCGGCGCGGTCGACGCGGAGGCCGACGAGGTCCCGTTCGTGTTCACCGTCCTCGACGTCTCCGCGCACGGGATGCGTATGATGAGCCAGACCGAGCTGCCCGTGGGCAGCGAGGTGAGGTTCGTCTTCCCCGAGCTGTCCGCCGCGTTCTGGCTGCAGGCGGTCGTCGTCCGTGCCCAGCCCTCGCGCTCCGGGACGCACTACGGCTGCCGGTTCGTGGAGACCTCCACCCGGGAGACGGACGAGCTGTTCTCCTACGTCCTGCGCACGCAGGGCGCCCTGCGCCGCCAGCAGAAGCTCGCCTGACCGAGCCGCCGGCGCCGGTCGCCGCCCCGCGCGCAGCGGCCGCGGACCCCCGACCACCGCCGGAAAGGCGCCCCTTCATGCCTCGCTTCACCGACCTCGGTGTGCCCGCCTCCCTCGCGCAGTCCCTCGCGCAGCGCGGGATCACCGACCCGTTCCCGATCCAGACCGCCACGCTGCCCGACACGCTCGCCGGGCGCGACGTGCTCGGCCGCGGCCGCACCGGCTCCGGCAAGACCCTGGCGTTCTCGCTGCCGGTCGTCACCCGCCTCGCCGACTCGAAGGCGCAGCGCGCCAAGGCCCGCCCCCGCGCGCTGATCCTCGCGCCGACCCGCGAGCTCGCCACCCAGATCCACGCCACCATCGAGCCGCTGGCGGCCACCGCCGGCCTGTCGTCGACCACCGTGTTCGGCGGCGTCGCGCAGAGCCGCCAGGTCAGCGCCCTCAACGGCGGCATCGACGTGCTCGTCGCCTGCCCCGGCCGGCTCGAGGACCTCATCAAGCAGGGCCTGTGCTCGCTCGACGCGGTGGAGATCACCGTGCTCGACGAGGCGGACCACATGGCCGACCTCGGCTTCCTGCCCGTCGTGAAGCGCCTGCTCGACAAGACCCCGCGCGGCGGCCAGCGCCTGCTGTTCTCGGCGACGCTGGACAACGGCGTGGACACCCTGGTCAAGCGGTACCTCGACCGGCCGACGACGCACTCGGTCGACCCCGAGGTCGCGCCGGTGTCGACGATGACGCACCACGTGCTCGCGGTCGCCGACGCCGACGCGAAGAAGGAGGTCGTCCGCGAGCTCGCCTCCGGCACCGGCCGCCGCGTGCTGTTCACCCGCACCAAGCACCAGGCGAAGAAGCTCGCCAAGCAGCTCACCCAGGACGGCATCCCGGCC
>Ga0164308_10000668_pt1 | contig 18545 bp, 14 predicted proteins | sample Whisoiple_246_MG_FD_109983 | JGI IMG/M metagenome (GOLD analysis project Ga0164308, IMG submission 109983) | Soil microbial communities amended with fresh organic matter from upstate New York, USA - Whitman soil sample_246_MG | ecosystem: Environmental > Terrestrial > Soil > Unclassified >...
CAGCCACACCATCGCGAGCACGATCTTGAACATCGCGATGAAGAAGACGATGTTCTCGAGGGTCTCGTGGTTGTCGGGGTAGAGCAGGTCGCCGACGTACGAGCTGATCGGGTAGTGGAAGCGGGTGGCGTCCTCGTCGAGCTTCCACTCCGCGCCGCGGATGAAGAGGATCGCCGAGCCCTCGAGCAGGGCCATCAGCTCGACGAAGTAGGCCTGCCAGAAGTTCGACCCGTAGAAGCGGCTCTGCCGACCCTTGCGCCGCGGGTGGTTGAGCTGGCGGTAGACGATCAGGAAGACGATGCCGATCGTGCTGAGGACGCCCAGGGCCTCGATCAACCACTCGTAGAGGAAGAAGTGGCCGATGACCGGCAGCGCGAACTCGGGGTCGAAGAGCTGGAAGTACGCCGTGAACACCGACAGGCTGAGCACGAGGAACCCGAGGTAGACGAACCAGTGCATGATCCCGACCCAGTGCCACTGGAGCATCCGGGTGTGGAGGAACGTCTCCTTCAGCATCGTCAGCGTCCGCGCGCCCTTCGCGTCGGCGCGGTCGCGCGCCGGCTGGCCCTGGCGCAGCACGGCGAGCATCTGGCGGACGGCCAGGGTCACGGCGACGACCGCGACCACGGTGATGGCCAGCGAGACGACGATGGCGACGGTCTGCATGAAGCGGGACTCCCTTGTGTCGGCTCCGGGGAGCCTATTCGCAGCGCTCGCCGGCGTCAGTCCCGGTGGGACGTGAGAAGGATCCTACCGGCAGGTAACTTCAGGTCCGGACGCCGGTGACCCGCCCACCCTTCGAGAACCTCACGGTCACCACCACCTTCGGGTCGCCGCCGCGCCGCGCGCAGAAGCGGTACGTCGAGCCGAGCCGCTCGTAGGGCTGGCCGACGGCCTCCATCACGGCCCGCGTCGTCATCCCGCGCCGCACGATCGCCTCGGCGCGTGCGACGGGTCTGCGCAGCCCGGGGTTGCGGCAGGAGTCGGGCGCGATGCCCTCGGCCCGCTCCCAGGTCTGCAGGTAGGCCTCGGCGCCGCGGGACATGTCGTCGGCGATCCGGGCGCCGTCGCCGGCCCGCTGGGCGTCCGCGACCTTCGTCAGGTCCTGGATCCAGTCGGGGTAGAGGCCGTACTGCGCGACGCCGTCCTTGTTGATGTCGTAGACGCGCTCGCCGGCAACCTGCCGGTCGACCGTCACGCCGCCGAGCCCGCGGAACGGGTAGGTGACCGGGTTGGGCACGTCGGCACCGCGCGGGTCGCCCTGCGCGCCGAGGCCGTTCATGTCCGCTCCGTAGCCGATCCCCCAGTAGTAGCGCGGATCGGCCCACCCCACGTGCGCACGCCACTTCTCCACGAAGCCGGTCGAGTCGCCGGCGTACGGCGTGATGAACCCGCCCTCCTCGTAGATCCGCGGGTAGGCGTCGGGCGTCGCCCAGGAGTGGCTGGAGATCACGCCGTGGTAGCCGAGGTCGTCGATCTGGTCGAGCGCCGCCGACCGCGCCTTGACGCTCATGTGGTCGGGGTCGAAGAGCATGTGCCGCTTCGCCAGCCCGGCGACGGTGTGCTCGCCCAGGGTGGTGAGGCCGCGGGAGTTGCAGTGGTGCGCCCGCCCGTAGACCGGCAGCGCCGTGCGCAGCGTGCCGAAGACCTCGCCGATCGCGCCGAAGAGCGCGTCCTGCTGCTCCGGCGAGATGTCCGGAAGCGCGACCTGGTCGCGGTCGTGGGACACGCCGTCCGCGGGCTCGCAGTGCCGCATGTCCCAGAAGGAGCCGGTCTCGAGGAAGTTGGCGGCGTTGACCGCCGCACCCACCGCGCCGTTGTCGCCGGCGACGCCGGAGAGCGCGTTGTCGAACTTGTTGACCAGCTCCATCTGCCGCACCCCCATCTCCCGGACGGCGTCGAGCTGCTCGTCGATGTCGCCGATGTCGCAGGCGGGCACGTCGAGCTTCATCGTGCAGCCGAAGGGGACGCTGGTCTCCATGCCCATCACCACGGCGAGCTTGCCGGCGTTGATCACGCGGCGCGCCTGGAAGGGGTCGGTGACGATCCGGTAGAAGCCCCTGCCCGGCCCGCCGGCCTGCGCGTCGATGTAGTCCTGCATCTGGTACATGTCGGCGGCCTGGCGGCGCACCGACTGCATGTCGTCGCAGGCGGCGTACTCCGGGCTGCGCTTGAGCGGGTAGAGCCGGCAGAGCTGGTTGTTCTCGACGAGCAGGTTGACGAAGATCCGCTGCCCGCCGCGCCAGGCCCGCTCGAGCCAGCGGTAGTAGGTGCCCTCGTGGGTGAGCGACTCCGGGGCCGGCCAGTCCTTGAAGGTCGGCCAGCCGACGGGGTCGTGGTGCGGCTCGCCGGAGAGCACCGACTCGAGCACGCCGCCGTAGCCGCCGGTCGCGGTGTGGTCGGGGCAGTCGACCAGCGCGTACGGCGCGCCGTACGCGTCCCAGGGCTTGCCGCAGTGGGCGGCGCCGCCGAGGAACTCGAAGGCCATGCCGTGGGTGTGCGCGTCGACGTAGCCGCGCACCTCCTGGTACGGCGAGATGCCGGCGCGCGGCGCCCCGGTGACGCCGATCTGCGCCTCGGGGTAGTCGGCGCAGCCGGTGGTCCGGGTCAGCTCGAAGCGGCCGGCGCCGTCGATCGTGAGCGGCGACCCGTTGTTGGTGAACGTGAACCACGACCCCGAACGCCGCGCCGTCCACACGGTCGGGGCGCCCGGCCTGGCGGCCCGGGCGCCGCCCGCGGTGACGAAGGTGCGGGCGGCGTCGTAGAGCAGGTAGTCGCCGAGGCCGGTCGGCTTGAAGTAGATCGGTGCGCCGGCCAGGGAGTAGCAGCCGTTCGCCATCGCGTAGCGGTCCTGCGGGTGCAGCGCCCGCGGCGCGGTGCGGGCCGGCCGCAGGCGTGGGTCGGGCAGCCGGCGCTCGCGGGCGACGTACGCCGCGCTCGCGACCCGCTCGGTCGCGGTCGTCGGGTCCTGCGCGGCCGCACCGAGCTGGCCGGCGCGGGAGAGCGCGTTCTTGTCGGCGGCCCGCGCCGCGAGCGCGCCCTGCGCGACGGCGTAGCGGCTGGCCAGGTCGCCCTGCCGAAGCCCCGCGGCACCGCCGAGCACGGCGGCGCCGGTCAGCAGCGCGACGGCGGTGGCCGTGGCGATCACGAGACGGCGGACGGGTCGTGGGTCGGTCACGTAGCGACCAACGAGCGCGCTACGCCTGAGGTACGGCGTCCTCGCGGCGCCCGAGGCCGGCCACGGCCAGCAGGATCAGCGCGGTGCCGACGATCCCGGCCGCGCCCAGGCGCTCGTCGAGCCAGAGGGCGGCCGCGATCGCGGCGGTCACGGGCTCGAGCAGCGTGGCGATGACGGCCGCGCTGCCGGCCACGGTGCGCAGTCCGGCGTAGAAGAGGCCGTAGGCGAGGGCCATGGTGAAGACGCCCAGGTAGACGAGCGTCAGGGTCGCGGTCGCGTCGCCGAAGCCGGTGGCCAGCGAGCCGGTGACCGCCGCGCACAGCATCAGCGCGACGCCGCCGACCGTCGTGGTGGCCGTCGTGAGCACCAGGGGTGCGGTGCCCTGGGCGAGGGACCGGCCGACCTCGGTGGTGGCGGCGTACGTCGCGCCGGACGCGACAGCGAGGACCACGCCCAGCGTCGGGTGCGGTCCCGGCTCGTGCGCGCCGGCGGCGACGCTCACGAGCACCAGGCCGGCCAGGGCGAGCGCGAGCACCCCGAGCTGGCCCGGTGCCGGCGCCGAGCGGCGGCGTACCGACTCCGCGACGGTGAGCAGCACCGGCGCCAGCCCGAGGCTGACGACCGTCGAGACCGAGACGCCGACCGCGACCACCGAGCCGAAGTAGAGGGCCTGGTAGGCCGCCGTGCCGCAGCCGGTCAGCACCACGCGGGTGGGGTGCGTCCGCAGCAGCGACCGGAGCTGCGCGAGCTGGCGCATCGCGACGAGCACGACCAGCAGCACCACCGCCGCGATCGCCATCCTCCAGGCGCTGATCGTCAGCACCGACATGTCCACGTGCTCGCGGATCACCTGGACCCCGAGCCCACCGGTGCCCCACAGGACGCCGGCCAGGCACACCTGCGCCAGGCCGAGCCCGGCTCGGTGGTGGGTCGAGGTCACCGACACATCCAAGCCGGGATCGGTGGCGACGGCGCGCCGATTACCGAGACGTGGACGTGCCGCCGCCGATCCTGCGCGTCAGCGCGGTCGCGGTCGCGGTGACCTCCGCGGCCAGCCGGGCGGGGTCGGCGGCGTCGTCGGGGTAGGTGAGGGCGACGGCCGCCACCGGGTGCTGGTTGTGGTCGACCACGGCGACGGCGACGCTCGCGAGCCCGGGCGTGACCTCGCCGTCCTCGACGGCGTGCCCGCGCTGCCGGGTGTCGGTGAGCACCCGGCGCAGCTCGGTCAGCGTGCGCGGGCCGCCGCCGTGACGGTCGACGAAGTCCGCCGCGCTCGCGTAGAGGGCCCGCACCTGCGGGGCCGGCAGGCCGGCGAGGATCGCGCGGCCGCTCGCGGTGAGGTGCGCGGGCAGCCGGACGCCCACGTCGGTGACCAGGGGCGGCCGGCCCGGTGCCCGCTCCTCGATCACGTAGAGGACCTCGCGGCCGTGCAGCACCGCGAGGTGCGCCGACTGCCCGGTGCGGTCGACGAGCGTGGCGAGCGGGCGCCGGGCCAGGCGCTGGAGCGGCTCCTGGCGCGCGTACCCGCTGCCGATCTCGAACGCCGCCAGGCCGAGCCCGAAGCGGCGCTCGTCGGGCAGGTGCACGACGAAGCCCTCCTCGATCATCACGTTGAGGAGGTGGTAGGTCGTGCTGCGCGGCAGGTCGCACGCCCGCATGATCCGGTCCAGCGGCACCGGGTCGGGCTGCCCGGCGAGGAACCGCAGAACCCGCAGCGTGCGGGTGGCTGCCGGCACCTGGCTCATGCCCGCAGGCTAGCGGCCACTCAGGCCGTGCGGTGGCGCCCCGTCCCCGGGTCGTAGCCGTCGGCGCGGTGGTCGACGTCCGGGTCGAGGGCGTCGGCCTCGCGCAGCCGGTCCTCCTGGAGGGCCCGGTCCTGGTCGAAGCCGCGGCGCGCCTCGGCGGCCTCGCGCTCGGCGCGCTCCGCCTCGGCCCGGGCCATGTCGGCGCGGCTCTCGGCGACGGCCAGCTCCTCGCGCGAGGACCGGATCGAGTCGGCGTGGGTGCCGGCCTCGGCCCGCACCTCGGCCGCCTGGTGGCGACGGTGGGTCTTGCGGCGCGACGCCAGTGCCACCGCGACCACGGCGATCAGCAGCAGGACGACGACAGCGACGACGATGACGGTGGTCGTGGTGCTCATGACGATCCCTCCTTGGGTGTCCCCGTCACGGCCGTACCCGGGTGTCGTCCTTCGCACGCCCGTCAGGAGAGAGGGCGTTCGCCGTCCACCGGCACGAGCGGCGCCGCCACGACCGGGAAGACCGCGGCGAGTGCGAACGCCGCGGCGTACCCGGCGTGCGTGACCGCGAGTCCCGCGATCGGCGGGACGGCCGAGGCGGCGAGGTACTGCGCGGTGTTCTGCAGGCCGAGCGCCCGGCCCGACCAGAACGGCCCGGCGCGCTCGGCGATCGCGGTGAAGGCGAGACCGTTGTCGGCGACCGTGACCATGGTCGCGACGACCAGCAGCAGCACCGCGACCGGGAGGTTCAGCCCGACAGCGAGCCCGAGCAGGGCCATCGTGGCCGCGGCGGCGACCGCCACCCAGCGCAGCGGCCGCATCCGGCTGCCGACGACGTCGGAGAGGTAGCCCGCGCCCATCCGGCCGAGCGCTCCGGCGATCTGCGCGGCCCCGACGACGACGCCCGCCGCGGCGGGGGACCAGCCGCGGTCCTGGACCAGCCAGACCAGGGCGAAGGTCCACACGACGAACTGCGGCACGACCAGCAGCACCGACACCCCGTGGATGCGGGCGAGGTACGGCGCGCCGCGGTAGGGGTTGTCGGCCGGCTCGGGGGAGCGGTCGGGGCGCGGTGGGTCGAGCACGACGGCGGCGACGAGCACGAGCACGAGGGCCGCGGTGATCGTGGGCACCCACAGTGCGGTGGCCACGCCGTGCGCGTCGGCGACGACCGCGATCGAGACGGCCGCGATGCCGACGCCGATGGGCTGCGACATCTGCCGGAACCCCATGGCGAGTCCGCGACGCTCGGGCGGGAACCAGCCGACGACCACCCTGCCGCTGGCGGCGTTGGTGCTCGCCGCGGCTGCGCCGCCGAGCAGCAGCGCGACGACGAGGGGCGCGAGCCCGTCGACGAGCACGCTGACCAGGCCCGCGAGCGCGGTGCCGGCGAGCCCGGTGAGCAGCACGAAGCGCTCGCCACGACGATCGGTCACCCAGCCCCAGGCGACCAGGGTGAGCATGATGCCGACGGAGGGTGCGGCCGCGACGAGCCCGGCCTCGGGCAGCGACATGCCGTCGCGGTGGAGGGTCGGGATGAGGAACGCCGGCCCGTGCACCATCACGGCGCTTGCGGCCTGGGCGAGCGTGCTCGCGACGAGCATCGCCCACCGGCGCCCGGCCCCGACGGTCGGCGGGTCGATCGTCCTCGTGGCGGTCACGAGGCCAAGTCAACGCCGTCCGCGCCGTCGGGCCGGGTCCGGTCTTGCCTGGTGAAAGGCGTCAGGCCCTGGGCTCCGGCACCTTGCGGACCTGGAGCCGGGCGTTGCCCAGCTCCAGGACGGCACCGGTGCCGTCGAGCAGGGTGATCCGCAGCGCCGTGACCTTGAGCCCGTTCGGGACCTTGGTGACCACCTTCGGCTCGATCTTCGCGAGGCCGGGGATCTCGATCGGCCGGTCGAGCGGCAGCTCCTGCGCCTGGCCGTTGACAGTGATCGATCCCACAGACGTGCCGGCGGTGTCCCGAGCGAGGTCCTTGGGCCGAGGGCCGGTGCGCGTGACGTTCACCTGGCCGACGGCGCCGTCGATGACGAGCGCGCCGTTGCCGAGGTTGACCGAGCCAACGGTGCTGCGCTGGAAGCCCCAGGCCTTCTTCGCGTCCTGGTCGGCCATCTCCTCGCTCGTGGCGCCACCGACGACGACCTGCCCGGCCAGGTTCACCCCGGCGAGCTGGCGGGCCTTGGTCACGCCCGCCGTGCCGGAGCACGGCATCGTGAGCAGGGCGTTCTTGCCCAGGCTGACGACGTTGGCGAGCGCGCTGCCGCCGAGGGCGTAGGACTCGCCGCTGAAGATGCCGTGCCTGACGTCGGCTCCGATGACGGCGGCCGCGTGCGCCACGCGGACGGTGGTGTTGGTGGCGAGCAGGCGGATCTTGAGGCCGTTGGCGAACGCGCGGGCGCCGTTGTCGGTCCTGGGCTTCCAGGCGTGCGCGAACATCACCTTCGCGAAGCCCGGGACCTCCACCGGCTGACCCGGGGCAGGCAGGGCGAGGTTGATCGGCGGTCCGATCGGCGGCAGGAACTGGAGCTTCGCCAGGTCGGTGCTGGTGGTGGCCCCGAAGCTGGTGCCGTCGTTGTAGGCGTGGGCCGTGGTCGACACGGCGTCGAGGAGCAGCGTGCCGAGCGGCGAGTCGCTCAGGGTCACCTTGCCGATGGTGTTGGTCGACACGACGCCGACGGTGTTGCCCTCGCGGACCGTGCGCACCTGGGTCTTCACGCCGCTCACGGTGCCGAGGCCCGGGAGCGTGATGTCGGCGACCTGGTTGCTGCGGTCCTTCCCGACCTTGTTGGTGCACGCCACGATCTGGTGGGCGCTGGCGCCGGAGTCGACGGGCACCTGCCCGCCCTGGACCCGGGTGCCGAAGCCCCAGCCCTTCATCGCGAACGGCGTGGCGTTCGGGTCCCTCGGCTTCGCGGCCGGTGCCGCGCCGGCCGCGGCGAGCCCGGCGCCGACGAGCGTCACGGCCGTGGCGGCGGCGACGCTCCCGAGCAACCTGCGTGTCCTTCCGGTCCTGCTGTCCATGGTGGTCTTCCCTCCCAGTCGACGGGCCCGAGCCCGTGCAGCGGTCGATTCCCCCCACCTCCACCGGTAAACGGTCGTTCACATGGGAGGTCATCGTGACGCCCGTCACGTCTCGGATCCCAGACGGTCGACGGGTCCCGCTCCCTGGTGACGGCCCCCGCCCCCGGCGAGGATGGCGGCATGAGCGAACGTGTCGTTGCCGTCGGCCGGGGACCGGTGTCCGTCGAGGAGCTCGTCGCGGTGGCCCGCGACGGTGCTGCGGTCGAGCTGAGCGACGACGCGGTCGCGGCGGTCGCGCGGGCCCGCGCCGTCATCGACGAGCTCGCCGCCGCGCCGACCCCGGCGTACGGCGTCTCCACCGGCTTCGGGGCGCTCGCGACCCGGCACATCCCGACCGAGATGCGCGCGCAGCTCCAGCGTTCGCTGGTCCGCTCGCACGCCGCCGGGTCCGGTCCCGAGGTCGAGCGGGAGGTCGTGCGCGCGCTGATGCTGCTGCGTCTCTCCACGCTCGCCACCGGTCACACCGGCGTGCGCGTCGAGACCGCGGAGCTGCTCGCGGGCCTGCTCACGCACGGGATCACGCCCGTGGTGCGGGAGTACGGCTCGCTCGGCTGCTCGGGTGACCTCGCGCCGCTGTCGCACTGCGCGCTCGCGCTGATGGGGGAGGGCGAGGTCCGCGATGCGGCAGGCACCCTGATGCCGGCCGCCGACGCGCTCGCCGCCGCCGGGCTGACCCCCGTCGAGCTCGTCGCGAAGGAGGGGCTGGCGCTGATCAACGGCACCGACGGCATGCTCGGCATGCTCGTGATGGCGATCGAGGACCTGCGGATGCTGCTGCGCACCGCCGACATCGCCGCGGCGATGTCGGTCGAGGGGCAGCTCGGCACCGACCGCGTCTTCGCGCCCGAGCTCCAGGAGATCCGGCCGCACCCCGGGCAGGCCGCCTCCGCCGCCAACCTGATGGTGCTGCTCAAGGACTCCGGCGTGGTCGCCTCGCACCGCGGCCCGGACTGCAACCGCGTCCAGGACGCCTACTCGCTCCGCTGCTCGCCGCAGGTGCACGGCGCCGCGCGGGACACCGTCGACCACGCCGCGTCGGTCGCCGCGCGCGAGCTCGCCTCGGCCGTCGACAACCCGGTGGTGCTCGCCGACGAGGGCCGGGTGGAGTCCAACGGCAACTTCCACGGCGCGCCGGTCGCCTACGTGCTCGACTTCCTCGCGATCGTCGCCGCCGACGTCGCGTCGATCAGCGAGCGGCGTACCGACCGCTTCCTCGACAAGGCCCGCAACCACGGGCTGCCGCCGTTCCTGGCCGACGACCCCGGCGTCGACAGCGGCCACATGATCGCCCAGTACACCCAGGCCGCGATCGTCTCCGAGCTCAAGCGCCTCGCGGTGCCTGCCTCCGTCGACTCGATCCCCTCCAGCGCCATGCAGGAGGACCACGTCTCGATGGGCTGGTCGGCGGCCCGCAAGCTGCGCCGCGCCGTCGACGGCCTGACCCGGGTCGTCGCGATCGAGGTGCTCACCGCCGCACGGGCGCTCGACCTGCGGAGGCCGCTCGAGCCGTCGCCGGCCACGGGCGCCGTCGTCGCGCTGCTCCGCGCGGCCGGCATCGAGGGTCCCGGGCCCGACCGGCACCTCTCGCCGGAGATCGAGGCCGCCGTCGAGCTGGTCGCCTCGGGCGCGGTCCTGCGTGCCGCCGAGGAGGTCGTGGGTCACCCTCTCGGGTGAAACTCCGCCACTCGCCTCAGGTGGGGGTCGCCGGCGTCGATGAGGCACCTGAGTCGGGCCGAGGGCCGGCCCGACCGGGGGAGGTCCCACCATGTCCGCATCCACGCCCGGGCCGTCGCTCCGGATCCGCCTGCTCGGCGCGTTCCTCGCGGTCTCGCTCTTCGGCGTCGTCGTCGCCGGCTTCGCGCTGACGCGCATGAACGCGATCAGCGATCGTGCCCAGGCCGTGTACGACGAGGGGACCGTCCAGCTCGACGGCACCCGCAACCTGCAGGTGCTGTGGTGGGAGTACGAGACCCACGACGCGCGCCTCGCGATCCCCAGCCTGCCGCCCGAGACGCTCGCCGCCGAGTCGAAGGCGCAGGCCGAGACGCTCGACAGGCTCAACGCCCGCATCGACGAGGTGGGCAGCGAGCTCTCCGGCGAGGCCGCGACCCAGGTCGCCGCGTTCGCCACGGCCATCCAGAGCACGATCGACGCGGTGGGCGAGCTGAAGTCCGGCGAGCTCTCCGACGCCGAGTTCGCCGGGGTGCTCCGGGACATGAACGGCCTCGCCGCCGACGCCCAGAAGGCGATCGACGCGGCCAACGCCGCCGCCCAGCAGTCGGCCGCGGACCATGCCCAGTCGGCCCGAGACGCGTTCGAGTCCGCCCGCCTCCTCACGATCGCGATCATCGTCGTCGGTCTCGCGGCCAGCATCGGCCTGGGCGTCGCCTGTGCCCGCAGCGTGGTCGGCCCGATCGGCCGCACCCGCGACGTGCTCGCCAAGGTCGCGGACGGCGACCTCGCCGTCCGCGTCGACGAGTCCGGCGCCCGCGAGATCGCCGAGATGAACCGGTCGCTCAACGTCACCCTCGACGCCTTCGCCGAGGTCATGGTCATGGTGCGCGACTCGGCCCAGCGGCTCGCCGGCTCGTCGGCGAACCTGAGCAGCACCGCCGGCGCGATCGCGGTGAACGTCGAGGGCGTCGCCCAGCAGGCCGGGGTCGTCTCGTCCTCCGCCGGCGACGTGTCGCGCAACGTCGGCACCGTCGCTACCGGCTCGGAGCAGATGCAGGCCGCGATCCGGGAGATCGCGCAGAGCGCGAACGCCGCCGCCCAGGTGGCCGGCAACGCTGTCGGCATCGCCGCCACCACGACCGAGACCGTCGGCAAGCTCGGCGCCTCCTCGCAGGAGATCGCCTCGGTCGTCAAGGTCATCACGTCCATCGCCGAGCAGACCAACCTGCTGGCGCTGAACGCGACGATCGAGGCCGCCCGCGCCGGCGAGGCCGGCAAGGGGTTCGCGGTCGTGGCCGGCGAGGTCAAGGAGCTCGCCCAGGAGACCGCACGGGCCACCGAGGACATCGCCCGCCGGGTCGAGGCGATCCAGGCCGACACCACCGGCGCGGTCGACGCCATCGGCCAGATCAGCGACGTCATCGCGGAGATCAACGACTTCCAGGTGACGATCGCGTCGGCGGTCGAGGAGCAGACCGCCACCACCAACGAGATGAACCGCAACGTGCTCGAGGCCGCGAACGGCTCCGAGGGCATCGCCGGCAACGTCTCCGGCATCGCCGACGCCGCCGCGCAGACGCTCGCCGGCGTCAACGACGCCCGGCAGGCCGCCGGGGAGCTGGCCGAGATGGGCGCCCAGCTCGAGGAGGCGGTCGGCCGCTTCCGCGTCTGACCTCGTCTCGCATCCGAGACGGACGGGCCGGCTCCGCTCTGGCGGGCACCGGCCCGTCCGCCGTTCACTGGACGCATGCCGACCACGAACCCCCGCCTGCCGATCCACGCCGCCCACGGCACCGAGCTCACCGCGCGCTCGTGGCAGACCGAGGCGCCGCTGCGGATGCTGATGAACAACCTCGACCCGGAGAACGCCGAGCGCCCCGAGGACCTCGTCGTCTACGGCGGCACCGGCAAGGCTGCCCGGTCGTGGGAGGCGTACGACGCGCTCGTGCGCACGCTGTCGACGCTGGCCGACGACGAGACGATGCTGGTGCAGTCCGGCAAGCCGGTCGGCGTGATGAAGACGCACGAGTGGGCACCGCGCGTGCTGATCGCGAACTCCAACCTGGTCGGCGACTGGGCCAACTGGGAGGAGTTCCGGCGGCTCGAGGAGCTCGGCCTGACGATGTACGGCCAGATGACCGCCGGCTCGTGGATCTACATCGGCACCCAGGGCATCCTGCAGGGCACGTTCGAGACCTTCGCCGCCGTGGCGGACAAGCGCTTCGGTGGCACGCTCGCCGGCACGATCACCGTCACCGCCGGCCTCGGCGGCATGGGTGGCGCGCAGCCGCTGGCGGTGACGATGAACGACGGCGTCGCGATCTGCATCGAGTGCGACCAGGCACGCATCCAGCGCCGCATCGACCATCGCTACCTCGACGTCCAGGCGCCGTCCCTCGAGGAGGCCGTCGCCATGGCGGTCGACGCCCGCGACGAGCGGCGCCCGCTGTCGATCGGAGTGCTGGGCAACGCCGCCGAGCTGCTGCCCCGCCTGCTGGAGATGGACGCGCCGATCGACATCGTCACGGACCAGACCTCCGCGCACGACCCGCTCTTCTACCTGCCGGTGGGCGTGCCGTTCGAGGAGTGGGAGGCGCGGCGTACGGCGGACCCTGCCGGCTTCACCAAGGAGGCGCAGGCGTCCATGGCCGCGCACGTGCGGGCGATGGTCGAGCTCCAGGACAAGGGTGCCGAGGTCTTCGACTACGGCAACTCGATCCGCGACGAGGCGCGCAAGGGCGGCTACGACCGCGCGTTCGAGTTCCCCGGCTTCGTGCCGGCGTACATCCGCCCGCTCTTCTGCGAGGGCAAGGGCCCGTTCCGGTGGGCGGCGCTCTCCGGCGACCCGGCCGACATCGCCGCGACCGACAAGGCGATCCTCGAGCTCTTCCCCGACAACGAGCGGCTGCGGAAGTGGATCACGATGGCCGGCGAGCGCGTGCACTTCCAGGGCCTGCCGGCCCGCATCTGCTGGCTCGGGTACGGCGAGCGCCACCTCGCGGGGCTGAAGTTCAACGAGATGGTGGCGTCCGGTGAGCTCAAGGCGCCGATCGTGATCGGCCGCGACCACCTCGACTGCGGCTCGGTCGCCTCGCCCTACCGGGAGACCGAGGCGATGCTCGACGGCTCCGACGCCATCGCCGACTGGGCGATCCTCAACGCGCTGGTCAACACCGCGTCCGGCGCGACCTGGGTGTCCTTCCACCACGGCGGCGGCGTCGGCATGGGCCGCTCGCTGCACTCCGGCCAGGTGACGGTCGCCGACGGCACCGCGCTGGCGGCGCAGAAGATCGAGCGGGTGCTGACCAACGACCCCGGCATGGGCGTCATCCGGCACGTCGACGCCGGCTACGACCGCGCGTCGGAGGTCGCCGCCGAGCGCGGCGTACGGATCCCGATGTCGGAGGGCTGAGTGGGGCAGCTCTGGCCGCGAGGTCAGCGGCAGCTGCTCCCGCCCGACGTCGTCACGCAGGACCTGCGGGCCGCCGGCTGCCGGGCCGCGTGGCGCGCGGTCGGCGCGGTGGCGACGGCGGGCGACAGCACGGTGACGGAGCCGACGCCGGGGGTGAGCGACGACGCGCTGCCGCCGCTCGAGCCGCTGAGGCAGCCGCCGGTGAGCGTGACGGTGTGCGACCCGGCTGGGACGACGGCGGCGGTGATGCCGGTGAGGTGGATGGCCGGGAAGCCGGCGTAGTCGAAGCTGATGCCGGTCGCCTTGCCCAGCTGCATCGAGCTGGACACGATCGGGGTCCCGTCGACCTCGAGCCACCACCGCACGAAGCTGGAGCTCGCGCACCCGAGCTGGCCGCTGCCGGTGAAGTCGACCAGCAGGCGTCCCGCCTTCGTCGTGGTGAAGGCGGTGCTCGAGGTGGTGACCTGGCTGGGCGGCAGCGTGGGTGCGCCGCCGAGCGCGAGCACCTCGTTGGCCTCCGCCTTCGTCAGGTACGCCGTCCCCGGCAGGCCGCCGAGCTTGGCGGCGTCGCCGGCAGTGGCGGCGGTGGTCGCAGAGCTCGCGCTGGCGGCCGTGGTCGCGGTGTCGGCCCGCGCCGCCGACAGAGCGCGTGGGGCGACCGTGATGATGTTGTTCGGGAGGCGCCCGGTGCGAGGATCGGTGGCCACCAGCTTGCCCTTGCGGGCCTTGACGCTCGCCTTCGAGCCGACGGCGTGCTTGTGGTCGACGGTGTCGGCGTTGAGGGCCTTGGCGATGGCGGGACCGCCGGCGAGGCCGACGGACGTGACGAGCGCGGCGGCCGACAGCACGATGGCGACCCGGTTCCCCCTACGGGGTGCGACGAGAGGTTGCATCCGTCCACGATCCGGTGGAACCGCGCCGCCCGCATGACCCATCTGGAGGCCTTGCGCGGGCGGGTGACCCGCCCGTTGATGGACCGTCGCCAAGATCAATAATGTCTAGTGGTTTAATAGACATCGTGAGCACGATTCCTTCCCCGATCGGCTCCGGCTCGAGCGTCCAGGTGCGGCTCGGCCGGGTGACCGACTGCCACCAGCACCTGTGGCCCGCGTCGTTCGTCGAGCTGCTGCGCGGCCGCACCCGCGGACCGCGCCTGGAGGGGTGGACGCTGCACCTCGACGGCGAGCCGCCCTACGAGGTCGACCCCGCCGCGCACGACCTCTCCGCTCGCCGTGCGACCGACGCCGACGACGGCATCGACCTCGCGCTGCTGTCGCTGTCGAGCCCACTCGGCATCGAGGCGATCGACCCGGACGAGTCCGCGCCGCTGCTCGCGGCCTGGCACTCGCTGGCCGACGACCTCGAGCGCGACGGCGTCGACGGGTACGGCGTGTGGGCGGCCGTCAACGTCGTCGAGCCGGACCTCGACGAGCTCGCGACCTGGCTGCGGCACCCGCGCGTGCACGGCCTGCAGGTGCCCGCCCCCGCGCTCGCCGACCCCGGAGCCGTCGAGCGTCTGGCGCCGGTGCTCGCGGTCGTCGAGGCCGCCGACCTGCCGGTGCTCGTGCACCCGGGCCCGGCCGCCACGAGCCCCGACGTGCCCGGCTGGTGGCCGGCCCTCACGTCGTACACCGCCCAGCTGGGCGCGGCGTGGTTCGCCTGGCACGTGGCGGGCCGGCCCCTGCTGCCGGGCCTCCGGATCGCGTTCGTCGGCCTCGCCGGTCTGGCGCCGCTGCACCACGAGCGGCTCGTGCAGCGCGGCGGCACGCTGGGCGCCATCGACCCGCTCGTGCACTACGAGACCTCGTCCTACGGCATGCGCGCCATCGACGCGCTGGTCCGCGTCGTCGGCGTCGACCCGCTCGTGCACGGCTCCGACCGCCCCTACGCCCGGCCCACCGATCCCGGCCTCGGCGACGCCTTCACCCAGTCCCTCTTCGTCACGAACCCCGCGCACCTGCTGAACGGAGCACCCCGATGACCCTCGCGCCCGAGCGCCTCGCGACCACCGCCGGCGCCCTCTCGGCCGACCAGCTGCCCGCCCTGCCCGGCGGCGTGCTCAGCCCGGCCGAGCTGCTCGCCTGGGTGCGGGAGCTCGCCGCCGACCCGGAGCGCTGGCAGGAGCACATCCGGCACGACACCGACGGCCGGCACTACGTCTCGCTCTACCGCGACGCCGACATCGACGTCTGGCTGCTGTGCTGGAACACGGTCGACGACACGGGCTGGCACGACCACGACACCTCGGCCGGCGCCGTCGCCGTGACCCGCGGAGGCGTCGTCGAGAACCGCCCCCGCCTCGGCGGCGAGCCGGTCAGCCAGGTCGTGCCCGCCGGCCGCGCCTTCGCGTTCGGCCCCGACCACATCCACCGGATGGCCGGCGCCGAGGACGGCTCGGTGTCCATCCACGCCTACTCGCCGCCGCTGTGGCGGATGGGTCAGTACTCCATCAGCCCCTCCGGCGTGATGCGGCGCTACTCCGTCTCGTACGCCGACGAGCTGCGTCCCCTGGTCGGCGACTGACGACGGCCGGATCTGCCAGAGTGGAGCCGTGACGACGGAGCCGGCTCGCTCGCGGGCGACCCTGGGCGGGATCAGCTCTCGCGCGTGGGAGCACCCTGCCGACCGTGGCGCGCTGGTCGCGCTGCGCAAGCTCAAGGGCTTCGACACCCTGCTCAAGGCGATGTCCGGGTTGTTCAACGAGCGCGCCGTACGTCTCGCCTTCCTCGGTACCGCGGTGCGCGCCGACGAGCGCCAGTTCGCTCGCCTGCACCGGCTGCTCGGCGAGGTCGGCCGGACCCTGGACGCACCCGAGCTGCCCGAGCTCTACGTCGTCGCCAACCCGGTCCCCGGCGCGCTGACGATCGGCATGCAGAAGCCGGTCATCGTGCTCAACTCCGGCGTGGTCGACCTGCTCGACGACGAGGAGCTGCGCTTCGTGCTCGCCCACGAGCTGGGGCACGCGATGAGCGGGCACGCGGTCTACCAGACGATGCTGCAGCGGATGATCATGCTCAGCGGCGTCCTCGCGCACGTCCCCGGCGGCGCGCTCGGCGCCCGCGGCATCATGGCCGCGCTCTACGAGTGGTCCCGCAAGTCAGAGCTCTCGGCGGACCGGGCCGGCCTGCTCGCGACCCAGGACCCGGCGACGGCGTTCCGCGTGCACATGAAGCTCGCCAGCGGCGGCCACCTCGACGACCTCGACGCGACGTCGTTCTTCGCGCAGGGCCAGGAGTACGACGACGCCGACCTGCGCGACTCGGTGCTCAAGCTGCTCCTCATCGAGAACCGCTCGCACCCCTTCCTCGTCGTCCGCGCCACCGAGCTGCGCCGCTGGGTCGACTCCGGTGAGTACACCCGGGTCCTCGGCGGCGACTACCCCCGGCGCGAGGACGACGGTGCCGCCACGGTGTCCGACGCCGCGGCCGCCGCGGCGCGCAGCTACACCGAGACGTTCAAGCAGAGCCAGGATGCGCTCGGCAAGCTGGTCCACGACGTCGCCGGCGTGCTCGGCAGCGTCAAGCTGTGGCTCGACGAACAGCTCCGACGCGACTAACGCCCGGTACGGCGGGGTAGGAGGCGACGCGTGCCCCCGACGTTGACCGCGCAGCTGACCCGCCGCAAACCGCTCCGGATGCAGGGCGGTGCCCACGGCGGCCCGGACCTCGGCCGCAGCATCGGCACCTTCCAGCTGATGATGTTCGGCGTCGGCGCCACGGTCGGCACCGGCATCTTCTTCGTGCTCCAGGAGGCGGTCCCGGACGCCGGACCCGCGGTGATCGTGTCGTTCCTCATCGCCGGGCTGGGTGCCGGCCTGTCGGCGCTCTGCTACGCGGAGATCGCGAGTGCGATCCCGGTGAGCGGCTCGACGTACTCCTACGCCTACCACGCGTTCGGCGAGCTGGTCGCGATGGGCATCGCGGCCTGCGTGCTGCTCGAGTACGGCGTCTCGAGTGGTGCGGTCGCGGTCGGCTGGAGCGGCTACCTCAACGAGCTCCTCGACAACCTCGTCGGCTGGCACCTCCCCGACGCGCTGTCCTACTCGCCGATCCCCTACGAGGACAACGTCACCGGCCTGGTCAACCTGCCCGCGGTCCTCCTCGTGGTGATGTGCACCGTGCTGCTGGTGCGCGGCGCCAGCGAGTCCGCCCGCGTCAACACGGTGATGGTGATCATCAAGCTCGGCGTGCTGCTGATGTTCGTCGCGATCGCGCTCACCGCCTGGGACAGCGACAACTTCGCCGGGTTCTGGGACGCCGGACCGCACGGCATCTCGGCCGCGGCCGCGACGATCTTCTTCTCCTTCATCGGCCTCGACGCCGTGTCGACGGCGGGCGAGGAGGTGCGCGACCCCCAGCGCGCGCTGCCCCGCGCGATCATGGGCGCGCTCGCGGTCGTGGTCACGATCTACGTGCTCGTCGCCGTCGCCGGCATCGCGGCCCAGCCGCCCGAGGACTTCTCGGACACGGAGCAGCAGTCGGCCGGCCTCTCGGTGATCCTCGAGAACGTCACCGGGTCGACGGTGGCGCCCACGATCCTCGCCGCGGGTGCGGTGATCTCGATCTTCTCGGTCACCCTGGTCACGCTCTACGGCCAGACCCGCATCCTCTTCGCGATGGGCCGCGACGGCATGCTGCCCGACCGGTTCGCGTCGGTGAACCCGCGAACCCTCACGCCGACCTTCAACACGATCGTCTGCGGCACCGTCGTCGCCCTCATCGGCGGCTTCGTGCCGGCCGACTACCTGTGGGACACCGTCTCGATCGGCACGCTGGTCGCGTTCATCGTGGTGGCCGGCGGCGTCCTGGTGCTGCGCCGCACCCAGCCGGACCTGCCCCGCCCGTTCCGGGTGCCGCTCCACCCCGTCGTACCGGTCCTGACGATCGCGGTCTGCGTCTACATCCTGACGGGCATCGCCGCCGTCACCTGGGTGATCTTCGGGTGCTGGCTGGCCCTGGTGCTCGGCTTCTACCTGCTCTGGGGACGACGGCACGCCGCGCTCGGCAAGGAGGCCGCCCGGTGACGATCCTCGTCGGACACCCGCCCCGCCCGCACGACCGCTCCGCGATCTCGTACGCCGCGATGATCGCTCGGACCCGCGGCCAGGACCTGCACGTCGTCTCCGTGCTGCCAGCCCCGTGGCCGGTCTCGGCACCCGGTCGTGCTGCCGGAGCCGCCGCCGAGGCGCAGGGCGCCCGCGCCGTCGGCCTGGCGCGCACGGTGCTCGCCGAGGTCGCGCCAGACCTGACGGCGACGGTGGAGGCCGTGCCGGGACGATCGGCCGCGGGCGCCCTGCTGGCCAAGGCGCGTGAGGTCGACGCCTCGCTGGTCGTGATCGGCTCGGTGGAGCAGGGGCCGTGGGACCGCGTCGCGATCGGCTCGACCGGCGACCGGCTGCTGCACGCGGCCGACCGGCCGGTGGCCGTCGCCACCCGGGGCTTCGCCACGCACGCCGTGCCCCG
>Ga0164308_10000670_pt1 | contig 18525 bp, 15 predicted proteins | sample Whisoiple_246_MG_FD_109983 | JGI IMG/M metagenome (GOLD analysis project Ga0164308, IMG submission 109983) | Soil microbial communities amended with fresh organic matter from upstate New York, USA - Whitman soil sample_246_MG | ecosystem: Environmental > Terrestrial > Soil > Unclassified >...
TCGATCGGCAGACCACCGGGGTTCGACTCGGACTTCACCATGACCGGGGGCACGGCGCTGACGAGGACCGCCTTCGCGACCCGGCCCGGCTCGGCCCGTGCGACGTACCGGGCCACCTCGCCGCCGCCGGTGGAATGGCCGATGTGCACGGCGTGCCGCAGGTCGAGCGCTTCGGCCAGCACCGACACGTCCGCCGCGTAGGTGTCCATGTCGTGCCCCGCCGCGCTCTGCGAGGAACGCCCGTGGCCCCGCCGGTCGTGGGCGATCACGCGATAGCCCTGGGCGAGGAAGTACAGCATCTGGCTGTCCCAGTCGTCCGCGCTGAGCGGCCAGCCGTGGTGGAACACGATCGGCTGGGCGTCGCGCGGCCCCCAGTCCTTGTAGTAGATCTCCGTGCCGTCAACCGTGGCGACCGTGCCCATGGCCGATCCTTCCGCTCGAAGTGCTCGTGCGTGGAGTGGTGCTCGTGCGTGGAGTGGGCGGAAACCGTCACCGCCCAGGAGGCCGTGACCTCACTCAAACGACATAAACGATACCTTTTGCCCCCAAAAAGCTCATTCTGTGGAGGTCCCGCGGTCCGTCCGCCGGACACGAGCACCCGCACCCGGGCGATGCCCGCGACGCGCCCGCACGGCGGTCGACGTAGGGGGTCGGGCGGGACCCGATGTGGAAAGCTCGGTCGCGGCACGGCGCCGACGCGCGCCCGAGCCGTCCGGCGTGCCCCGGAGCGTCCGAGGGCCGCTGCCCGCGCCGGTCCCGGCATCCGCAGACCCACGTCCCCCGTCAGCAACGGACCAGGAGCATCTGTATGGATTTCGGACTCGTCCTCCAGACCGACCCGCCCGCCTCGGCCGTCGTCGGACTCATGCGCCGCGCGGAACGCAACGGCTTCCGCTACGGCTGGACCTTCGACTCGACCGTGCTGTGGCAGGAGCCCTTCGTCATCTACAGCCGGATCCTGGAGCACACCGACCGGATGATCGTCGGGCCCATGGTGACGAACCCGGGCACCCGCACCTGGGAGGTCACGGCCTCCACGTTCGCCACGCTCAACGAGATGTACGGGAACCGCACCGTCTGCGGCATCGGGCGCGGCGACTCCGCGATGAGGGTGGCGGGCCGCAGACCGAACACCCTGGCCAGACTGGGCGAGGCGATCGAGGTGATCAGGGACCTCGCCGAGGGGCGCGAGGCCGTCGTCGACGGACAGCCGGTCCGGATCCCGTGGGTGAAGGACGGCAAGCTGCCCGTCTGGATGGGCGCGTACGGGCCCAAGGCCCTCGCCCTGGCCGGGGAGAAGGCCGACGGCTTCATCCTTCAGCTGGCCGACCCCTACCTCACCGAGTGGATGGTCAAGGCGGTGCGCGACGCGGCGGCCGCGGCCGGGCGTGACCCGGACTCCGTCACCATCTGTGTGGCGGCGCCCGCCTACGTGAGCGACGACCTGGACCACGCGCGCGAGCAGTGCCGCTGGTTCGGCGGCATGGTCGGCAACCACGTCGCCGACCTCGTCTCCCGTTACGGCGAGCACTCCGGTCTCGTGCCCGAGGCGCTCACGGCGTACATCGCCGGACGCTCCGGATACGACTACAGCCATCACGGCCGCACCGGGAACCCGGACACGGCCTTCGTCCCCGACGAGATCGTGGACCGCTTCTGCCTGCTGGGGCCCGCCGACGCGCACATCGAGAAGCTCCAGGTGCTGCGCGACCTGGGCGTCGACCAGTTCGCCGTCTACGACATGCACGACGCGAGGGAGGCGACCATCGACGCCTACGGCTCCACGATCATTCCCGCACTGTCCGCCTGAAAGGCGCGGACGAGAGCGGGTGCCCGTGCCCTTTCCGACGAACTCCTTCGCGTGCCGAACGGATTGTGCGCCGCGATCGCACAGTTCCGCGGCGCGCGGCATCCCGGAATTGCGCCGCCCCGCACGGCGCAGGTGCGGGGCGTACGGATGAACGAGACAGTGGGACGTGGCGTCGTGACACCGGCCGACCGTGAAGGAGCGTGCGCGTCATGACCAAGAGGAAGAACCTGAAGAAGGGCGAAAGCGTCTCCTGGCAGAGCCACGGGCACTCCGTGCAGGGGAAGGTGAAGCGGAAGATCACGGAGCGAACCGAGGCCGCCGGCCGCACTGTTGACGCCTCGAAGGACGAGCCCCAGTACGAGGTCGAGAGTGACAGGACCGGTCGCCGGGCGGTGCACGAACCGGATTCGCTCCGCAGGAAGGGCTCCTCGTCGTGAGCGGGGAGCGCGCCACGAAAGAGAGGTGACGGGCACTCGGCGGCGGTATTCACCCCTGAGCCGTGGGCACGGCCCGCAGGGCATTGGGGTGACGCCCGGCGCCGGGTGGCGGCGGCGACCGCGAACCGTGTGCCGCGTACCGCGTAACTGCTCGTGCAGGGGCCTTAATATGCCGTCAGCGAATTGTCGGTGACCCGGCGGCCGGCCGACCGCGGATACACACGCGCCGGAGAGAAGTCTCTGAAGGGCAGATGCATATGGCCGAAGGAACAGTGCAGGTATTCAGCGCCGAGAAGGGTTACGGATACATCCGCCCCAGTACGGGCGGGCCCGAAATCATCGTTCACTTCTCGGCGATCGTCGAGGCATGTCCCGTGGGGCTCGTGGCGGGGCAGACGGTGAGCTTCGACATCGTCCAGCGCAGACGCGGGCCCGAGGCCGAGCGGGTACAGATCTCGGCACCTCGCTGAGCCTGGGAGCGTGGGCCGGGACCGGCGCCGAGCAGGTCGGCACCACCGCCGGTGCGGCCGGCCGAGCGCGTGCGTCAGGGACGCCGCCCGGTGCGGTCGCGGTGGGTGAGCCGGTTCTGGAGATGGGACAGGGGGCGGGTGTGCCGTCCACGCAGGGCCGCCCTCGCCGCGTTGGCTCCGGGGGCCCCGTGGACTCCTCCACCGGGGTGCGCGGAGGCTGAGGCGAGGTAGAGGCCGGGGACAGGGGTCTCCGGCCGGCCGGTGCCCGGGGAGGGGCGGAAGACCAACTGCTGGTGCATCGCCGTGGTGCCGCCGTTGATGGCGCCGCCGTGGAGGTTCGCGTCCATGCTCTCCATCGTCGGCGGGGAGAGGACGCGACGTGCCCTGATGAGGCCGCGGAACCCGGGAGCGTACCGCTCGACCTGCGCCTCGACACGGTCGGCCATGACCTCCTGCTCCCGGCCGTCCCAGGAACCGGACAGCCCCTCGTCCCCGGCGTCCCCCCGCACGCGGTGCGGTACATGCGTGTAGGCCCACGCGGACTCGGTTCCCCCGGGTGAGCGGCCGGGGTCGGTCGTGGTCATCTGGCCGAAGAGGGCGAAGGGCCGGTCGGGGACGCGGCCCATGGCGATCTGCGCCGCGAACCGGGTGAGGCCGTCGACGCCCTCCGCCAGATGGACGGTTCCGGCGTGCGCCGCCTCCGGGCAGGCCCAGGGCACCGGGCCGTTCAGCGCCCAGTCGACCTTGAACGTGGCGAAGTCCCACTGGAAACGCTTCAGGTCGCCGAGCAGCCGCCCGGGCAGGTGCCGCTCGGCGACCAGGGAGCCGTACAGGGCCGGCGCGGACACATCGGCCAGGACCGCCCGGCGGGCAGCCACCTCCTCGCCGCTCCCCGTGCGGACGCCGACGGCCCGTCCACCGCGTACGACGACCTCGGTGACCTGCTCCCCGCAGCGGACGCTGCCGCCACGGCGTGCCAGGCGGCGGACCAGCGCGCCGGTGAGCGCCCCGGAGCCGCCCGTGGGCACGGGAAAGCCGTACGTCTGGGCGAGCATGGACATGAGCCAGCCGAAGCCCCCGCTGCCCGCCGATTCCGGGGCGAGGTCCGCGTGCAGGGCGTTGCCCGCGAGCAGGAGCCTGCCGCCCTCGCCCCGGAACTCCTCCTCGCCCAGTCGCCGCACCGGCAGCACCATCGTCCTGGCCAGCCGGAGCCCGCCGGCCGCGCGCAGCCGTAGCGCGAGGCGTGCCCCGGCGCGAAGCGGAGGGAAGGGAGTGAACAGGGCGTCGAGGATGTCGGGCCGCAGCCTCTCCCAGACCTCCCGCAGCTCCTGCCACGCCGCTCCGTCCCCGGGAGCGAACGCCTCCAGGCTCGCGGCGGTCTCGTCCGGATCGCGGCTGAGGACCGCGCAGCGGCCGTCCAGCAGCGGGTGGGCCAGAACCTTCGGCGCGTGGCTCCACTCCAGGCCCTCGCGTTCCAGACGCAGGCCGGCCAGCACGGGGGAGGCGGCGGCGAGGGGGTAGAAGGAGCTGAAGAGGTCGCTGGTGAAGTCCGGGTCGACCCCACGGTCGTGCCTGACCGCGCCTCCGGGCTCGTCCTGGGCCTCCAGGACCTCCACGCTCCAGCCCGCGTCGGCCAGCAGGTTGGCGGCGACCAGCCCGTTGGGGCCCGCCCCGATCACTACAGCGTCCGGCATGACTCGCTCCTGGCTCGGTGCGCGGATCCGCACGGGTGTGGCAGCTGGTCCCGGTGCCGGGTTCAGGTCGCGCGCGGCAGCGGACGCCCCGTGTCCGTGCCTACGTCCGCGTCCTCGCAGACGTGGGCGAGGCGCCCGAGCATCGCGCGGTGCCGCACCTGCTGCGCCACCTCCAGCAGGCCGTTGTGCAGAGCGCCCCCGGCTCCGCGCAGCGGGTGTTCGTCGAAGATGAGCAGGGTGTTCCCACCCCAGGGCCGCAGCTCCATGGCGATCCTCGCCGTACCCAGCCGTCCGCTGTCCGCCTCCAGTTCGAGGACGGACGCCGGCTCGCTGCGCCGCACGACGGTCCGGTTGTGCAGGGTCAGCGGCCCGAGCCTGATCTCGTAGCGGAGGGCCGCCCCCACGTCCGGCCACCGTCCCTCGTCGGGCTCGGCGCGTGCCGTGCCGACGACCCAGTCCCCGTAGCGTTCCGCGTCGGAGAGGACCCGCCACACGTCCTCGGGTGTCCTCCTGATGAGACGGTGCCGTACGGCCATGTCGTCCCTCCGCTGTCCGAAGTGCCGCGTCGCTCGCCGCGCGTTCCCACGCTAGGTCCCCTTACGCACTGCCGCACGGGGAGGAACGACCGCCGCCTCTTCGGCCGCTGCCTGACGGCACCGGGCTGTGGACGTTCGTACAGTGCCGCGTCCCGGCAGACGATGCCGCCCCGTACGTCCTCGGACCAGCAGCGACCCGCTACACGCGTCGTACACACTCCTCGAAGCCGCGGTCCGGTGCCACCATGCCCTCACGCTGCGGGGGACTCGGGGCGAAGGCATGAAGGGTGCCTGACGGGCAACCAGGTGAGCTGTCGGTGACGATGCGGCAGACAAAGGGGTCGGCGGTGCCCAAGCTCATGGGGAAGATCCGGCGGCAGTCCGGATACGAGTTCGCGGCAGTGCGAAGAAGTACGGGCAGGGCCCTGCGGCATTCCGGCCCCGAACGTGCGACCGCTGTCCAGGCACTCAAGGCGGCCGGCGCGGCCATGGCGGCCTGGGCGCTGGCGGCCTTCTGGATCGAGAGCCCCATGGCTCTGATGGCCCCGTGGACGGCCCTGGTCCTTGTCGACACGACGGTCTACCGGTCACTGCGTGCCTGCGTGCAGCAGATGGTGATCATCTCCGTCGGCGCCGTGTGGGCCTCGGCGGCGATGTACCTGACGCGCGGCAGCACCTTACCGGCGATGGCCGTCTCGCTGCCTCCGCTCATGCTCATAGCGGGCTACCGAAGACTGGGTGCGCAGGGTGTCTACGGCGCGACGACGGCGTTGTTCGTGATCGCCTACGGCTCCTACCAGCCGGGGCAGATCGGTCATCGCCTTCTGGAGACGCTGATCGGCGCCGTCATCGGCCTCTCGGTCAATGCGTTCGTCCTGCCGCCCGTGCGTCTCAACGACGTCGGCGCCAACCTCCACTCCCTGGCCATGGAATGCGCAGGTCTGCTGCGAGCGATCGCGGACGGCCTGGAGGAACCGTGGGGCCCGAGTCAGGCGGAGGCGTGGGAGGACCGTGCGACCAGGCTTCACCGCGGCGTCCGAGCCGTCTCCGAGGCGCGGCACAAGACCGTCGAGAGCGTGCGTCTCAATCCGGGACGGCGTCTGCGCCGCCCCCACCGCACGCCTCCTCCGACACCGGACACCGACCGCCGGTGGCAGAGCGTCGTCCACCACCTCACGGCACTCACCCGCACGCTGTCCGGCGTGGCCGCCCGGTCCCATGGCCTCTCCGCACCGCCCGACCGGTTCACCAACGATTACGCCGCGCTGACCCACGCCGTGTCACGACTGTGCCAGGAACAGGCCGAAGCGCTCGCGTGCCCCGGAAGCGGCAACGCGGAACCCGGCCACGGGCAGGCGGCCGAGGCATGGCGGCAGTACGAGCAGATGCTCGGCAGGCTGCAGACGCAGGCGGACCCCGCACGCACGGTGGTCAGCGGAGGGCTGCTCGTCGAGATCCGTCAGCTGCTGCTGTCCCTCACCCCGGCACAGGCACGTGACGTCTCATCGGGTCCCCGGGGCGCCCGCCCGGCTGCCTGACCGGGTGACGCGTGCGGACCTGCCGATGAGGAGACCCCGCGTCGCCCCGCGGCTAGGTGCGGGGAAACATGCCTCCTGGCGTATGACCGTCGTCGTCGGCGGAGGGACGGACGGCCGTCACTTCCCGTTCTCGGCCGTTCCACGAACGCCAGAGAGCCGCGTACGCGCCGTTCGCGGAGATGAGTTCGTCATGGGAACCGAGCTCGACGATCCGGCCGGCCTCCATGACGGCGACCCGGTCGGCATCGTGTGCCGTCTGGAGACGGTGCGCAATGGAGATCACCGTGCGGTCGGCGCGTACGGCGGCCATGGCACGCTCGGCCTGCCGTGCCGTCATGGGGTCGAGCAGCGCCGTCGCCTCGTCGAGGATCAGTGTGTGCGGATCGGCGAGATCGACCCGGGCCAGGGTGAGCTGCTGGGCCTGTGCGGCGTCCAGTCGGACTCCGCCCGGCCCGAGACGGGTCTCCAGTCCTTCCGCCAGTTCCCCCGCCCAGTCGGCCTCGACCCGGGCGAGCGCCGCGAGCATGGCGTGGTCGTCCGCCTCCGGCGCCGCGATCGCGAGGTTCTCCCGCAGGGTTCCCAGGAACACGTGGTGCTCCTGGGTGATCAGCACTATGCGGTTGCCGAGGGCACCCGCGGCGGAGAGGGCAGCCACCGGGACACCGCCCACGGTGACCGTCCCCGTACGGGGTGCTCCCACGCCGGACAGCAGCTTGCCCAGGGTCGACTTGCCCGCACCCGAGGCGCCGACCAGGGCCAGCCGCTCACCGGGACGCACCGTCAGGTCGATGCCGTCCAGCACGTCGTGCGTCCCCGAGTAGGCGAAGTGCACCCCGGAGACCTCGATGCGGTCGTCGGCCGGCCGGCGGGTGTCGGGGGCGGTCTCGCCGGTGACCAGGCCGACGCCCTCGATCCGGGCGAGGGACGCCCCACTGCGCTGGAGCTGCTCCACCCAGGTGAGTGCGCGGTCGAGGGGATCGACCAGCTGCCACATGTAGAGGCCGCCCGCCACCACCACGCCCAGGTCGACCGCACCGTCGAGGTAGGCCAGCCCTCCGGCCAGGAGCACCAGCGTCAGGGGCAGAGTGTGCGCGAAACCGGTCACCGGGAACAGCACCGTACGCAGGAACAGGGTGCGCCGGCCCGCTCGGTACGCCGCGTCGACGGCCTGGTCCGTGTGGAGCACCCGGTCCGCGCCCAGGCCGAACGCCTCCACGGTGTGGGCACCCTGGGCCGTGGCGTTCAGGGCCTCGGCGACGTCCGCACCGGCCGCGCCCTCCGTGAGATAGGCGTCCCTGGCCCTGGCGAGGTACCAGCGGGCGGCCCACCACACGAGGGGCATGCCGACGAGTGCGCACAGCCCCAGCAGCGGATGCAGCAGGAACACCGCTGCGAAGATGAAGAGGGCCTGCACGGCTGCGAGGAACACGTCCGGTGCCGCGTTCCGCAGGGTGGAGGCCACCGTGGCGACGTCCACGGACGAACGGGTCACGAGATCGCCGGTGCCGACCTGTTCGACCACACGGGCCGGCAGGGCGAGGGTCCGGTCGAGCACCTCCTCCCGCAGCCGTGCCAGGGCCCGTTCGCCGAACCGGTGGGAGTGGAAGCGGGCGTACCGGGTCAGCACCAGCTGGGTCACGGCGAAGCCGAGTACGCCGAGGGACAGCAGGTCGACCTCGGACGCGGTGATGTCACCCTGTTCGACCCCGGTGACGATGTCGCCCAGCAGCCATGGGCTCGCGAGGCCCGCGAGCGAGGCGAGGCAGGTCAGGAGGACGATGCCGGCCATCGCGCGCCCGTCGTCCTCGATCAGGGCCCGCACCGCCCGGCGGCCGGTCGCGCCGTCGGCGACGGGAAGGCGCGGTGTCTCCGGTGACGCGCTCATCGGCCCGTTCCCTCCTGGGCGTCGGACACCGGGACGGGCGGCAGGTCCGCGCCGGCGTCGCGGAAGACCAGCTCGCGGTAACGGGGCTGCCGTGCGAGCAGTTCACCGTGGGTCCCCACCGCCACCACCCGGCCGTCCACCAGCAGCGACACCCCGCTCGCGTGGCCCAGGACCAGCGGGGACGTGGTGACGACGAGGGTGGTGCGCCCCCGCCGCGCGGCCTCGACACGGGCGGCGACGGTGGCCTCGGTGTGCGCGTCCAGGGCCGAGGTCGGCTCGGCCAGCACCAGGATCTCGGGGTCGGCGAGAAGCGCCCGTACGAGCCGCAGCCGCTGCCGCTGACCACCGGACACGTCGGCGCCGCGGTCGCTCAGACGGGAGCCGAGGCCCCCGGGCCGTGACTCGACGATGTCCTCGGCCACGGCGGTGCGCAGCGCCCGCTCGACCTCGTCGTCGGAGTGCTCGCCCACGGAGACCGCCGCGCGCACCGGACCGCTGAAGAGGTAGGCGTCGTTGCCGGCGAGGAGGATGCGACGGCGCACCTCCGCGAGATCCACGCCGGAGAGCGGGACGCCGCCCCAGGTGACGTCGGAGTCCGTGTAGCGGACCAGCCGGTCGACCACGGCGCGCGCCTCGTCGGACCGGGCGCTCACCAGGGCCGTCATCCTGCCGGCGGGAACGACCAGCCCGGAGGCCGGATCATGCAGGTCGGCGGGACCGCTCGGCGGGGGCACCGGGGTCTCCCGGCTCTCCACGTCGGGCGTCAGCGCGAGGACGTCCGTCACCCGTCGCGCGGAGACGAGTCCGCGGGGGAGGTCGTCCGCGCCCTCGACGAAGAACGTCACCGGGGCCAGGAGAGCGGCGACGTAACCGTAGACGGCCACCAGGTCGCCGACCGTGATGGCGCCGTCGGCCGCCATCCGTGCGGCGATCCAGGTGACGAGGGCCAGGAAGAGGACCGGCAGACAGGCGCCCAGGGCCTGCACCCAGCTGGTGAGCGAGGCGACGCGGTACCCGTCGGCGAGCAGGGCCTGGGACCGTTCGCGGTAGCGGCGGGCGAGCACCGGCTTCCCTCCGACGCCGTTCAGCACGTGCAGGCCGGTGACGACGTCCACCGCCTGGGCGGTGAGGTCCCCCTGCTTCTGCCGGTAGGTCCCTTCGGCGCCGTGCAGCCTCTGCATCAGCGGGCCGACGGTCACAGCCAGCAGGGGGACGCCGAGCAGTACCACGAGCGCCAGCAGTGCGGAGATGCGGAACAGCAGCACGGCGGCCGCGGAGTAGGCGATCACCGCGCCCACACCCGGCCCGGTGACGGTCAGGGTCTGTGCGATCCGGCTCGTGTCCCCGGCCTGCAGATGCGTCAGTTCACCAGCGGACACCTTGCCCGGCAGAGCCGCGCCGAGCCGGGTGACCTGCCTGACGACGACCTGCACCGTGCGGTACGCGGCGTCGACCCGGATCAGGGTCATCGTGCGGTGGCGCAGGATGCCGAGGACGGCGATGAGCGCGCCGACCGTGAGGAGGGCCGACACCCACAGGACCAGCTGCCCCCTGTCTCCCGCCCTGAGGCCGCGGTCGACCGCCTGTGCCATGAGGTACGGCGGCAGCATCAGCGCGCACATCCAGGAGCTGCCCCACAGGGCTCCCAGAAGGACCCGGCCGCGCTGCCTCGTCACCAGCCACCACAGGAAACGCGCCGGGCCGCGGTGATCCGGTTCCCCGGGATCGGTGTCGGGGACCCGGTGCGCGTACGTACGCGGGTCCGGCCCTTCGCTCACCTCGCACCATCGGGTGTGCGGGGAGCCGGTGTTCCACGCCCACCGGCCGTCGGTCGTGCGCCGCGGTGCCTGCGAGTGGAGATCATCGGTGTCATGCTTTTCGCTCGCCGTGGACTTGTCAAGGCCGCGTGGCGGCGGCGGCGAACGCATCGTGCCGACCCGGCCCGGGCCGGCCGCCGTGCCCGGACACGGGGCCGGCCCGACAGAACTCCGTCAGGACTGCGCCGGGCCCCGGCCGAGCACGGCGCTGACGTCCACGGTGTCGTCCGCGGACGGCGTGGCCGTGGGGACCGGCTTGTCGAAGGCGGAGAAGTCGACGACCGCGTCCGCGCCGTCACCGCGCACGGTGATCCGCACCGGGCGGTTCTCGCCTCCGGTGTCCACGTACGCCGTCAGCTCCTGCCCGTGCAGTGTTCTGGTGACGGGGACGGTGCGGACGCCGTCGACCGTCGTCACCTTCCCCTTGGTGAAGGTCCCCGCGTTCGAGTCGGCGTTGTCGGAGACCAGTTTCTGGAAGGTGTCCAGGTCGCACGCGTCCACCACGGGCCGCAGCCTCGAGTCCGACGCCGAACCCTTCAGGTAGCGCCCGGCGAGGACGGACTCGAAGGTGGAGCCGCCGACCGGGACCTGGTTCTCCCAGAAGTCCGCGTCCGGTTTCACCCAGACCGAGTCGCCGTGCTTGATGATCTCCACCTTGCCCTTGCCCTCGCCCAGGTCGACTCCGCCCGCGCAGTTGCCGCTCCGGTCCAGGCCGAGGTCGACGGTCATCGGGGACCGGTCCTTCCCCAGGTCGCCCCGCGCACGCAGATGCAGGGACCCGACGTCCAGCAGGGCGTCACGTGAACGGTCGGCGATCTGCTGGGCGGGGAGCGATTCGATGTCGTCGTCCGCCTGCGCCACCGTGCCGACAGTGCCGCCGGTGACGGCGAGCAGGGCGACCGCCGCGCAGGCGGCGGCCCGTGTGGCGATGCGCTGTCCTGTCACCGCGCCTCCTCGGAACGTCCCTGTTCAGCGCCTTCTCGGGAGGAATTCACCCCTCCTGGCGAGCGTACGCCCGCGCGGGGTTGCCTGCCCGGCGGACCTGGAGTACGGAGGGTGAGGTTCGGCGCTGTTTTCGGCTACGGACGGTGGGGGAGAGCAGCCCTGAAGATCACCGGAACTCACCGGAACCAAGGGGAGACATGAAGAAGCTGTCCATGGGGAACGCCGTCCGCGCACTGGTCAGGGGGACGGCCGTCACCGGTCTGACCGTCGCGCTCGCCGTTCCGGCCACCGCGGCGGTGGCCGTCGCACCCGCCGCCGCGATTCCGCCCGGCCTGTCGTGCGACACCGGCAAGCACGCGATCGACGACTACACCGGGTACGCGCTCTGCAGGAACGACGGATCCGCCACCCGGACCTTCTGGGTGCACCTGGTCTGCGGCTGGTCACCCGACGTGGACGGTGAGCACGTCACGCTGAGGCCGGGCGAGTCCGGTCAGTCGACCGCCCACTGTGCGGGCCTCGGTACGGGGATCGGCGAGATCCACGTGCGCCCGTAGTCCCGGAGGCCGGGTACCTCGCTCGTGCGGGACGTCGCCGTGGTCCCGCCCGTCGGGTGCCCGGCTCCCCGGTCCCCCTCGTCCCCCCCTTCGCGGGCGGGGGAGACGGAAGCCGATCCGCGCGGGGTGCTTGAGCGGGCCCCGACGCCTCGTTACTCTCCAGTAGAACCGCTCGGGCGGACCCCCGTGGCGGACCCCGGGGCCGGTGTTCCGGCGGACGCGAGGAGGCGGTGGCGATGTCCTCAGCAGACCCCACGGAGCGGCCCGGACCGGCGCGGCCCACGGAACCCGCGGTTCCGGCCGGGCTGGTGGACTGCGCCCGGGAGCTGGCCGAGGGCCGGACGACCTCGTCCCGCACGGTCGCCGCGGCGCTCGCACGCATCGAGGCGAGCGGGGGCACCCTCAACGCCTTCCGGCACCTGCGCACGGAGGCCGCACTCGCCGAGGCCGCGGAGGCCGACCGCCGGCTCGACGCGGGGGAGCGGCTCCCCCTGCTCGGGGTACCGGTCGCGGTCAAGGACGACACCGACGTCGCGGGCATGCCCACCTACTTCGGCTGCGACGGCGTACTGCCGCCCGCGACGGCCGACAGCGAGGCCGTCCGCAGGCTCAGGGCCGCCGGGGCCGTCGTCGTCGGCAAGACCAACTCCTGCGAGCTGGGGCAGTGGGCGTTCACCGAGGGGCCGGCGTTCGGCGCCACCCGCAACCCCTGGAGCACCGCTCACACGCCGGGCGGCTCGTCCGGCGGTTCAGCGGCGGCCGTGGCCGCCGGACTCGTCCCTGCCGCACTGGGTTCGGACGGTGCGGGCTCCATCCGTATCCCCGCCGCCTGGACCCACCTCGTCGGCATCAAGCCGCAGCGGGGCCGGATCTCCGTCCACCCCCACAGCGACGCCTTCCAGGGCCTCACGGTCAACGGCCCGCTCGCCCGTACCGTCGCCGACGCCGCACTCCTCCTGGACGCCGCGGCGGGACCGCACCCCGGTGACCCGCACCGCCCGCCTGCCGTCGACGCCTCCGCCGCGGCCCGCCGCGACCCGGGCAGGCTGCGCATCGGCCTGTCCCTGCGGCCACCGCTCACCCTCACGCGCAACGCCCCCCATCCGGAGGTCGTGCGGGCCGTCACCGAGCTCGCCGAAGCCCTCGCCCGGCTCGGCCACCACGTCGAGGAGGCACGACCCCGCTACGGGCTGATCGGCCTCTCCTTCGTGCCCCGGGCCACGGCGGGCATCGCCGAGCTCGCCGCGCTGCACCCCGAACCCGGGCTCCTGGATCCGCGCACCCGCAGCGCCCTGCGCACCGGGACCCGTCTCGGCGGCCGCGTCGTGCGGGCCGCCCGCGCGCGGGAGGTGCGTCAGCACGCCAGGATCGGCGCCTTCTTCGACACCGCCCGCGGCGGCCCCGGATACGACGTGCTGCTCACCCCGACCACGGCGGCCCCGCCCCCGCGGGTCGGGGCCTTCGACCACCTCAGTGCCTGGCGCACCGACCTCGCGATGACCTCGGCCTGCCCCTACGCCTGGCCCTGGAACGTCCTCGGTTGGCCGGGCGTCAACATCCCGGCAGGCTTCACCCGCGACGGCCTGCCCCTGGGCGCCCAGCTCCTCGGCCCGTCCCGCAGCGAGGCCCTGCTCGTCTCGCTCGCCGCCCAACTGGAGGCCGACCGCCGCTGGTACGAGCACCGCCCGCCGGAGCTCAGTACGGACGGCGGGCGGTGACCACCCAGGTGCCGGCCTCCAGCAGGACGCCCTCCGGAGTCTCGTAGGGCCGGAAGACGTCCGCCGCCGCGGCGCGGATCCCGTCCGTGACCGGGGGCCCCTGCTTGCGTGACAGGAAGAAGTCCGCCGCGTCCGCAGCGTCCGCGCCCCAGCGGGTCGCGGCGGACACCGGGCGTACGGACACGCCCTCGAAACCCGCCGCCTCCAGTATCACCCCGGTTCGCTCCGGATCCGACAGGGACGCCATGGCCGCCGCCACCGAGGTGTCCACCGCCTGGTCCCCGCCCACCAGGGACGCCAGGCGCGTCAGCGCCTCACGTTCACCGCCGCCCGGCGGGGCGGGACGGGGGCAGACGAACGCCAGACGGCCCCCGGGGCGCAGGGCCTCACCGATGTGCGTGAACGCGGCCACCGGGTCGGCGAAGAACATCACCCCTCCCCGGCTGATCGCGACGTCGAAGCCGCCCGGTCCGAAGGGATGCGCCTGGGCGTCCCCCACTTCGAAGGTCACCGCGCCGTCCCGCAGGTGAGCGCTCAGGGCGCGGGCGCGGGCGACGAGGGGTTCCGAGACGTCGACGCCCGTCACCTGGCCCCGTGCGGCGAGCCGCGCGGCCGCCCGGCTCGTCCCGCCCGTGCCGCACCCTATGTCCAGGACCCGGTCGAGGACGCCGATGGCCGCGGCGTCGAAGAGGGCCGCGTCGAAGGGCGCCAGCATCGCGTCGTACCGGTCGGCGTGAGCGGCCCAGTGGCGGCCGAGAGACCCGTTCCACGCCTCGGCCGCCTTCACGACAGCTCCCCGGCGGGAGTCCGCAGGAGCGCCTCCACGCGCTCGACGGCGAGGATCGCACCGAAGGCGACCAGGTGGACCAGGCAGTGATCCGTGGACGGCGGAACACGCCAGGCCGCGACGTCCTCGTCGGTGATCCGGTAGGGGGCCCGTGCCGCGAGCAGCGCGAGCCGGGCCCCCGGCCGGTCCGCCCTCTCCGGCAGCGGCGCGGACAGGGGCAGCGGGGTGACACCGTCCCAGCCCGCCACCGACTCCCGTACGAACGCGGCGTCCCGCGTGCTCAGCAGGCCCGCTCCCTGGTGCGCGGCCGTGCGCAGCGCACCGTAGGCCGTGCCCACCGGGCCCTCCGCCGCCCACGCGGGCGGCTCGCCGGCCGTGCCGAGCAGCGGCAGGGAGGTGCCGGGTGTCAGGTCGCGGCGCACGGTGGCGGCCAGCGAACGGCCCGCGGTGCTCCGCACCAGCCGGTACTTCTCCACACCGCCGGGCAGCATCTGTTCGGACAGCAGCGAGGAGACCACCCGGTTGATGAAGTGGAAGGCGAGGGCCGTCCCCACGTACTCGTCCGTCTCGTGCGCCGGGAACGGCGGCGGCCCGCTCATGTCCTTGCCCCAGGCGAGCAGCCCGCGCTCGCCGGGGTCCTCCGGTTCGTCGCCCCGCAGCACGGTCTCGGCGAGCCGGTGATCGCCGGTGGCGTGCAGCAGGACCGCGTGCGCGGTCGCGCAGAACGGGCACCGGTTGGCCAGCGACACCCCGGCGGCCACCAGCTCCTTCCCGGTGCGGGAGGCGCGGCCGGCGAGCAGGGACTCCCGCATCAGCGCCCAGGTGGCGGTGAGAAGGGGAGGGGAGGCGGACAGGACGACGAACGTCGAGGCGTTCCTGATACCGAAGTCGGCGGCCAGCTGCGTGTAGACGTCCGCCACCTCTCCGGTGGCGGACTGGGGCGGTTCGGGCGAGGTGTAACGGAAAGGTCCGGTCATGGCGACGATGCTGCCCCGCGCCGCCCGGCCGGGGCGTCGTACGGCGGGCGACAGTCGTGGCTGCCCCCGGAGGAGCGCTGCCCGCCCGCACTACTTCCCCGGGAGCAGCCCGCACCCCGTCCTCCAGGACGACGCGCCCACCGGCGCGGGGGAGTTACTGTGCCGCTCATGCGGGGGGACATCGACCGGCGGACGGTGCTGGACACAGCGGGCGCGGCGGCGGTGGGGGCCGCCGTCGTCACGGCGGCCTGCCTGGCGTCCTCACCCGGCGCTCTCGACGTGCTGCTCGTCGCGGTGGGTTCCCTCGCGCTCGCCGCGCACCGCCGGGCCCCGCGCCTCGTGCTCGGCGTCACCACGCTCTGCATGTTCGGGTACGCCGTCCACGCCCAGCCGGGGAGCTGGGTGGCGCTGCCCGTGGTGGTGGCCGTCCACGCGGCCGCCCGCAACGGGTACCGCGCCCAGGCGGCCGGGGTGGGGGCGGTGTTCCTCGCCGCCTACTCCGTGGTGCTGCTCGTCTCCGTGCCCGGCATCCAGGACACCGTGGAGCGCGTGCTGCTCCTCGCGGGCTGGTTCCTGTGCGCCGGTGTCACCGGCCTGATCGACAAGAACTGGCAGGCCTATCTGCGCCAGACCGAGCAACGCGCCCTGGACGCCGAACGGACCCGGGAGGAGGCCGCCCTGCGTCGCGCCGGTGAGGAGAGGCTGCGCATCGCCCGCGAGCTCCACGACTCGCTCACCCACTCCATCTCGATCGTGAAGCTCCAGGCCGGTGTCGCCGTCCACCTCGCCCGCAAGCGGGGCGCCGAGGTGGAACCGGCCCTCCTGGCCATCCAGGAGGCGAGCGGCGAGGCGATGCGGGAACTCCGGTCCACGCTGGAGGTGCTCCGCACGGACGTGGTGGACCCCCGGACCGGCCTCGCCCGGATGGACGAGCTCGCCGGGCGGGCCAGGGCCGCGGGCATCGAGCTGACCGTCCACGTCGAGGGTGACGTCCGGCGCCTCCCGGCCGAGGTCGACGGCGCCGCCTACCGCATCGTGCAGGAGGCCCTCACCAACGTCGCCCGGCACGCGGACCGGGCGGGGACGTCCGTGCGGCTCACCTACGCGGACACGGCGCTCGTCGTGCTGGTCGACGACGACGGCCCCTGCCTCCCCGGTGACCGGGTCACCCCCGGCACCGGCCTGACCGGCATGCGCGAGCGCGTCACCGCCCTCGGCGGCACCCTCGCCGCGGCGCCCGCCGCCCGAGGAGGGTTCTCGGTCCGCGCGGAGCTGCCGCTGGCGCCCCGGACGGCGGCCTCAGGATGATCCGCGTAGGGATCGTCGACGACCAGGCGCTCATGCGGGCCGGATTCCGTGCCCTGCTGGACGCCGAGGAGGGCATCGAGGTCGTCGGGGAGGCCGCCGACGGACGGGCGGCCGTGGAACTGGTCCGCGCGTACGTCCCGGACGTGGTGCTCATGGACGTCCAGATGCCCGTCATGACGGGCATCGACGCCACCCGCGCGATCGCGGCCGATCCCGCCCTCGCCCGGGTCCACGTGGTCATCCTCACCAACTACGGACTCGACGAGTACGTCTTCGACGCCCTGCGGGCCGGGGCCGCCGGGTTCCTGCTCAAGGACACCGAACCGGGCGAGCTGCTCCGCGCCGTCGAGGTGGCGGCCGGCGGTGAGGCCCTGCTCTCGCCCGCCGTCACCCGCCGGCTCATCGGCGCGTTCGTCTCCCGGCCGCCGGACCGTGCCACCGCCCCGGGCCTGGAGACACTCACCCGGCGTGAGCGCGAGGCCACGGCGCTGGCCGCCCGGGGACTGACCAACGACGAGATCGCCGTCCACATGGTGGTCAGCCCCCTCACGGCGAAGACCCACATCAGCCGTGCCATGACCAAGCTGCGCGCCCGTGACCGCGCCCAGCTGGTCGTCTTCGCGTACGAGTCCGGGCTGGTCGAGGCGAGCAGACCCCCCGGCGCTCCGGGGCCCGCCGGACAGGAGTGACCGGTTCCGCCGCGATGAGCGCGGGCCACTGTGGAGAGGGGACCGGTCAGGAGATATCTTGATGTCAAGCAATGTTGCAGACGTGGAGCGGAGCACCCGGTGACTGACTCGACCATCATCTATACGCACACCGACGAGGCCCCTGCCCTGGCGACGTACTCGTTCCTGCCCGTCATCGAGGCCTACGCCTCGACCGCGGGTGTCACGGTGGAACGCCGCGACATCTCCCTGGCGGGACGGATCATCGCCGGCTTCCCGGAGCGTCTCGAGGCCGGCCAGCGTATCGATGACGCGCTCGCCGAGCTCGGCGAGCTGGCCAGGACTCCCGGCGCGAACATCATCAAGCTGCCCAACATCTCTGCCTCGATCCCGCAGCTGAAGGCCGCGATCGCAGAGCTCCAGGCGCAGGGCTACGCGCTTCCGGACTACCCGGACGACCCGCGGACCGACGAGGACAAGGACGTCCGCGCGCGGTACGACAAGGTCAAGGGCAGTGCGGTCAACCCCGTCCTGCGTGAGGGCAACTCCGACCGCCGCGCCCCCGCCTCGGTCAAGAACTACGCCAAGGCCCACCCGCACCGCATGGGTGCCTGGAGCGCCGACTCGAAGACGAACGTCGCCACCATGGGCGTCGACGACTTCCGCTCGACGGAGAAGTCCGTCGTGATCGGTGAGGCCGGTTCGCTGCGCATCGAGCTCGCGGGCGACGACGGCACCACCACCGTGCTGCGCGAGTCCGTACCCGTCCTCGCGGGCGAGGTCGTGGACGCCGCCGTCATGCGGGTCGCCGCGCTGCGTGAGTTCTTCACCGCCCAGGTCGCGCGCGCCAAGGCCGAGGACGTCCTGTTCTCCGTGCACCTGAAGGCCACGATGATGAAGGTCTCCGACCCGATCATCTTCGGCCACGTCGTCCGCGCCTTCTTCCCGAACACGTTCGCCAAGTACGGCGACGTGCTCGCGGCGGCCGGCCTGACCCCGAACGACGGCCTCGGCGGCATCCTCAAGGGCCTCGACTCCGTGGACGCCGGCGCCGAGATCAAGGCGTCCTTCGAGGCCGAGCTCGCCGAGGGCCCCGCCCTGGCGATGGTCGACTCCGACAAGGGCATCACCAACCTGCACGTGCCGAGCGACGTCATCGTCGACGCGTCCATGCCGGCCATGATCCGCACCTCCGGTCACATGTGGGGCGCGGACGGCGGCGAGCACGACGCCCTCGCCGTGATCCCGGACTCCTCGTACGCCGGTGTGTACCAGGCCGTCATCGAGGACTGCCGCGCCAACGGCGCCTACGACCCCTCCACCATGGGTTCGGTCCCGAACGTCGGCCTCATGGCGCAGAAGGCCGAGGAGTACGGCA
>Ga0164308_10000671_pt1 | contig 18521 bp, 12 predicted proteins | sample Whisoiple_246_MG_FD_109983 | JGI IMG/M metagenome (GOLD analysis project Ga0164308, IMG submission 109983) | Soil microbial communities amended with fresh organic matter from upstate New York, USA - Whitman soil sample_246_MG | ecosystem: Environmental > Terrestrial > Soil > Unclassified >...
CTCCTGACGCTCGCGAAGGTCGCGAAGAGCAAGGGCGAAGCGCGGCAGTACTTGTCGAGTGGAGCCATCAGCCTCAACGGCGAGCGGGTCGATGAACAGCGCCGCGTCGAGACGAGTGACCTACTGCACGGCAAACTGATGCTCATACGCCGCGGCAAGAAGACATGGCACGTCTGCCGTTTCGAGCTATCCCGTTGACGGCCCGTGCCAAACCGGCGATAGCCTCCCGAACCTCATGGGCGAAGACGGGCAAGATGCAGGGGTAGACGCAGCGGGCAGCGGCAGCGGCAACGTTCCCCCAGAGCCGACGCCAGTGCCGACGCCACCGCCTGCCCTCGCAGCGAAGGCGAAGCCCAGCGACTGGCCGGAGGGCCGCGCCGAGCTCGTGAGCTCCAGCGTGCGCACCTTCACGGTCGTCACGCTCGGAATGGCGTCCTTGGCCTTGGCCCTCGGCCAGCTGGCGTTTCCGCGCGGGCCCGAGGCCTTCCTGGCCCGCAACGCCGCGTCCCTGGTGCAGCGGCTCGTGCTGCTCGGCTCGGCCTGGCTCCTGGGCGTCGCTGTGGCAGCGGGACTGCTCGCCCTGGCAGCTCGCAGTCCGAATGCCGAGGCGGCCCGTCGTTCAGCGCGCGAGTTCTTCGCTCCGCTCACGCTGACGGCGTTCTTGCCGATTCTCTTCGTGCGCGCTGCTTGGGACGGGCGCGAGATCGCTTACCTCGGCTACGCTTTGGTCCTCGGCATCAGCCTGGAACGCCTGCTCCGCCCGGCGATCGTCCAGGTCGCCAGCGCGCCCTCCGTCCAGCGCCTCGGGACGTGGCTCGAGACCCCAAAGGCCAAAACCTCGATTCGCTGGGGCTGTCGGCTGCTGCTCGGGGCAGCGGTCGCCTACTACTTCTTCCGCATCGGCCACCTGTCGAACGTCAGCCACCGTAAGTTCGCCACCGCGAGCTCCGACCTGGCCGAGTACGACAACCTGTTCTTCAACGCCCTGCACGGCCATCCGTTCCGCTCGCCCGCGGTCGCTGCCTACATGGACGATTGGAGCAACCTGCAGAACCACGCCGAGCTCTGCCTCTACATCCTGCTGCCGTTTTACGCCATTTCTCCTGGCGCCCACGCGCTGCTCTGGATCCAGTCGGGCCTCGTCGCAGCGACTGCCATCCCGGTCTACCTGCTCGGAGCTGCCCGCTTGGGCCGCGTCGCGGGCCTGTTCTTGGCCGTCGTCTTCCTGTGCATGCCGGCCGTGCAGCAGCCGAACTTCTTCGACTTCCACTTCACCTGCGCGGCCATGTTCTTCGTGGCCTGGTTGATCTACTGCCTGGACGTGCTGGCGCGACGTCCGGAAGCGCGCTGGGCACGGGTCGGCATGTTCGTCAGCTTGCTGTCGGCGCTGACCTGCCGTGAGGACATCGGCATCGGCATCGTGGTGCTCGGCATCTTCTTGATCTTCTCGGGCAAGCTCGTCCGGGAAGGGATCAGCGTGGCGCTGCTCGGTGGTGTCTACTTCGTGACCATGAAGTTCGGCATCATGCCGCTCTTCGGCACTTGGTGGTTCGACAACATGTACGAGGACCTGAAGTCGGAAGGCGCCGGCGGCTTCGGTTCGATCGTCCTCACCCTGCTCTCGAACCAGGCCTTCGTCATCAAGACGCTGATGACGGAGCCCAAAGCGCTCTACCTCCTGCACATGACGGCTCCGGTGCTCGGCCTGTGGCTCCGGCGCCCGCTCCTGCTGATGGCGGTGCTGCCCGGTTTCGTCGCCACCCTCCTGGTCACCAACCGCCCCCCGTTGTTCCAGTCGTCGTTCCAATACACCTACCTCTGGGTTGCGTACGTGCTCGGGGCCTCCATCCTGGCGATTGTTCCGCGCATCAAGTGGGCCACGCTGGTGCCCTTGGTCATCGTCGCACTATCGATGGACGTACAGCGTGGGCTCTTGCTCGGCGGCGAGCGCATCATGGGCGGCTTCGGGATGAAGAGCTTCGACATCACGGAAGCCGACGAGAAGCGCAGCGAACAATTCCGCGAGATCGTGAAGCTGATCCCCAAAGACGCTTCGCTCTCCGTCACCGAAGCCGAGGGCCCGCACTTATCGGCGCGCTTGGTCATGTTCAGCCTCAAGTACTCGCTTGGGCACGATCCCGAGTACCTGCTGATCGCCAATCCGGGCATTCGTGGCGAGGTCGTGCACATCAAGCAGGCGCTCGAATCGGGCAAGTATGGCGTCATCGCCAGCAAGGGCCCCTACACCCTGGTCAAGCGGGGCGCCCCCACGACGAAGAACGGCGCCCTGCTCCGGCGGGTGAACGGTCGCGCCCGTCACTAGTCGGGTGCGCTCGCGGCGGGAGCTGGCCTCACCTTCTGGACGCGATAGATCGAGAAGTCCTCTGCGACCGCCGTCGGCCGGCGCGTGCGCATGAGCAGCTCGACTTTCGCCCCCTTGCCCCAGCTCGGCACGTTTCCGATCACGACCACGAGCACCGGAGTAGCTCGCTGCTCACTGACTTCCATCGCCTTACGCAATAGGTCATGCGGCGAGCAGGGCTTGCGACGAGCATGGAACACCAAGGTTTGGTTCCGTTCCTCCGTCTCGCAGCTGATGAAGGTTCGATCCAGACCCACCATGACTGCGGGCATCGCCCAATCCGGGCCGCCAACGATCGGCAGGCCTGCCACGTCCTTCTCGCGCAAGCGCGCCGCCGCCTCTGGCCCTCCGGAAAAGACGTAGCGTGCGTCCAAACGCGCGGCCATGAACAAGGACTCGCTCTGACATAGGCCGATCACGCAAAGAACGATCGGTATGAGCCAGCCCCGCCGCAGGCGCTTTCGGCTGCGAGCGGTCCAGCACAAGGCCAGAAAGAGAATGTAGTAATGGCCCCAGTGGCGACTGGAGCCCGGGTACACCATGAGCGCCACGAGCGCGATAGCCGATGCTCCGAGCACGAATGCAACCAGCTCGACGGGGCTCGCTGCCAAGCACAGGAGCATGGCGCCGAGGAGGCACCACTGCACATGGTGAAACAAGTCCGGGTGGTCCCGCCACACCTGGTCTGGCAACGCCCAGTACGTGATGTCGTCGTCCACACGCAGCGGCAGCACCGACCACGCCAGCCGTGTCAACGATGCCTCGAAGCCCGCATAGTTGACGTTGAGGAACGAGACACCCGGTGCGTAGGGATTGGGGTCTGGGGGGCGGCACGACCAAAGCGCTACCGCCACCGCAACCAGCACGATGAGCGTAGCTGCGAGCGCGTTCTTCTCGATGACGACGCCCACGGTGCCCGGGGGCTCTCGCCGCACCAGAGCGGTGCTCTCCGCCAACAAGACCAGCAAGAGAGCGCAAGCCAGGATAGCGCCGTAGACGCTCGAAAGGGCCACTCCGGCCAGCAAGAGGCCGAGCAGCAGAGGTCGCGGCTTGAGTGGTCCGAGCGCGCTGGCGAACGCAAAGACGAACAGCACACCCAAGGTGTAGTTGCGCGAGAGAACCCCGTACTCGTAGGCGAGCAGGTAACCGGAGACGAGCAGAAGACGGAGGGGTCGGGTGAACGGGGCGAAACGAAGGAACAGTACCGCCGCGGCAGCGCTCACGACGATCGTCGTCGCGTGCAGTCCCCAAACGTCCCTCGTCACCAGCGTAGTGAGCCGAAGCGCCCAGTACCAACCGGGCGGGTGACCGTCGTAGCGACGGTCACCCATCAGGATGTCCCAGAAGCCCTCGGCTTCGCGCGCCACGATCCACGGGTGAGTCTCGTCCCGCCAAGGCTCGTGGTGCATGTGCCCCCACACCAGATAGGCGAGATACACAGCGCCGAAAACGAGAGCGAAGCGCCAATTGCTCTCGTCCGAACGAGTCAGCCACGCCCACCGAGGCAGCCGCCGCGGCCGGGCTGGCACACCGAACAGGAAGCGCGTCGTCGCCAGGGCGCCTCGCACGGCGCGCTCCCCCAACCGACTCAGCAGCCTCATCGCGCGCTTGCCGCTAGGGTCCGCGCTCATTCGTACACCTCAATGCTGCGCAGATGCAGCATGCTCGGACCTGGCACCTCGATGCGAATTCGCGAGGTGCGGACACCCCCGGCCTGACAAGTCCAGGCATCGAAGGGAGCCCGCCGCTGACACAGGAACCGCTCTCCCGATTTGCCGATCGCCTTCACGTCGAGCGGCAGCGACCGTTCCCCACAGCAGTCCTGACGATTCTCGATGCGCACCTTCCGCACCCGCACGGGACGCCCAAAGTTCAAGTCGATGTGCGGACGGTTCTCCCAATTCGTATGAAAGAACACTTCGCCACGCGCATAGGTTCCGACGCCCTCCTGCGGGATCCCTGGCAGGGTGCTACTCGTTTTGTAACGCGCAGTGAGACCGAGATCCGTGGGAAAGACTCGGGCACGCACTGCCGGGGAAACCAAGGCAAGCAAGGCAACCACGATGCCGAGACTGACGACGAGGCCGAACGTCAGCAGACCGAGGCGCGCCATCCACAGCCAGAACGGCCGCGAGAATTGCCGAATGGAGTGCGCCGCCTGTCGGCCGAGCGTGGTGACGTCGGTCGTGGGCGCGGTTTGGACCCCCAGACGACCGAGCACGTGCACGAAGAGGCGCCGGCTCCGAGCTAGGTATTCTTCTCGCCCAGGCGAGCGCAAAAGCAGGCGTTCAGCGCGAGCGACAAGGCGCCGAAGGCGGCGCGCCTTGCAAGCAATCCCAACGGCCGAGCGCGTACTAGAGAGAGAAATTTTCATCGAGTCGGCGGTCGTCCGCCGCCACTGCGCCAAGCGATCCCGACGCAGCCGGAAGCGCATGTAGCGCAGATCGCGCAAGGCCTAGCGAAGAGGCCCTCTCCTGGCAATCCGCGCCACGGCGAGCTATACAGAAACCCCAGCATGAACCAGGTTTTCCCAGTTCTCGCCAAGGGGAACACTGACAATCCGAGCACTGCTGGGGCCAGTGATCCGGCGGAGAGGGCGGCTGCGCAGCCGGCTGCTGCCGGTCCGAAGAAGCGGATCGCAATCTTCATCGTCACCTACAACGCAGCGAGCACGTTGCGAAAGGTGCTGGATCGGATCCCGGCCGAAGTCTGGGACAAGGTCGAGGAAGTCTTCGTTTTCGACGACTCCAGCCAGGACGACACCTACCTCGTGGGGATGGGTTACAAGACGCTGCACGGCAAGACCAAGCTGAGCGTCTTCCGGAACGAGAAGAACCTGGGCTACGGCGGCAACCAGATCCGCGGCTATCGCTACGCAATCGAGCAAGGCTACGACATCGTCGCGCTCTTGCATGGTGACGGTCAGTACGCGCCCGAAGCATTGCCCGACCTCTTGGCTCCGCTCGAGCGTGGCGAGGCGGACGCAGTGTTCGGTTCACGCATGATGACGAAGGGTGGAGCGCTGGCCGGAGGGATGCCGCTCTACAAATACGTCGGCAACAAGATCCTCACGCAGTTCGAGAACGCGATGCTCGGCACCGCGTACAGCGAGTTTCACTCCGGATATCGGCTGTACTCGTGCCAGGCGCTGAAGAAGGTCCCCTTCGACAAGAACACGCACGAGTTCCACTTCGACACTCAGATCATCATTCAGTTCCACGCCGCGGGCTTGCGCGTCGTCGAACGCCCGATCCCCACCTATTACGGTGACGAGATCTGTCACGTCAACGGCATGAAGTACGCCAAAGACGTGGTCAAGTCCGTGGTCGAGTACGAGCTTCACAACCTCGGTCTCCAGCAACGGCCGGAGTACGAGGTGGCGCCAGCGTACACGCTGAAGAAGAGCTCCTTGTCGTCGCACTCGCAGTTGCTCGAGATGGTCGGTCCGCCACCGCGCACCGTGCTCGACGTCGGCTGTGGCCAGGGAGAGCTCGGGCATCTGGTCAGACAGCGTGGCCACCACGTAACGGGCATCGACTGGGCCCCACCCAAGTTCGCCCTCGACGAGTTCATCCAAGCCGACCTCGGAAGCGGCCTGCCCCTCGCGGAAGAACGCAAATTCGACGTGATTCTGTTGGCCGACGTGCTCGAACACATGAGCGAGCCCAGTGCCTTACTCGTCCGGGCCAAAGCGCACCTCGCCCCGGGCGGAAGCTTGCTCGTGTCCTTGCCGAACGCCGTGCACTGGTCGATGCGCGCTCAGATGGCCCTCGGTAAATTCGAGTATGCCAACAAGGGCATCATGGACCGGGGTCACCTGCGGTTCTTCACCAAGAAAACGGCCCGACGCTTGTTCGAGGAAGCCGGGCTCGAGATCGCGGCGGAGCGGTCGACACCGGTGCCCTGGGAGAACGTGATCCCGGAGACCCTTGGCAAGTTCACGCGCGACAAAGTCGAGAAGACCGACTACCTCATGACCCGCTTCTGGCCGAACCTCTTCGCCTACCAGAACGTCTTCGAGCTGCGCCTCAAGTAGAACATGCGCACGGCCCCCCGCTTGTCCCTGGTCCTCCCCGTCTTCAACGAGGAGGAAACCTTGCCCGAACTCCAGCGCCGCCTCGACGCCTTCTTGGGCGACATCGGCGTCGCCTGGGAGGTCGTGTTCGTTGACGACGGCTCCAAGGACCGCTCGCTCGAGCTCTTGCGGGCCATGGCGACCCGCGAGCAGCGCTACCGGGTCTTGAGCTTCGGCCGCAATTTCGGTCACCAGATCGCCATCAGCGCCGGACTCGACGTCGCCGAAGGGGACGCGGTGGTCGTGATGGACGCGGACCTGCAAGATCCGCCCGAAGTGGTCCGCGACATGCTCGCCAAGTTCGAAGAAGGCTACGACGTCGTCTACGGCATTCGCACCAAGCGCCACGGCGAGACGATCTTCAAGCGCTTCACGGCCGCTGCCTACTATCGGCTGCTCCGTGCCCTCTTGGGTTTCGAGGTGCCCCTCGACGCAGGGGATTTCCGCTTGATGTCCCGCCCCATGGTGCTCACCCTGCGTTCCTTGCGCGAACGCCATCGCTTCGTGCGCGGGATGGTGGCGTGGATCGGCTTTCGACAGACGAAGGTCTTCTACGAGCGGCCGGCACGCTTCGCCGGCGAGACGAAGTACCCGCTGCGCAAGATGATCCGCTTCGCCGTCGACGGCATCACTTCGTTTTCGATCATTCCCGTACGACTCGCGACCTACCTCGGCGCCTTTACCGGCATCTTGGCCGTACTGATTGGCATCTGGGCGATGGTGCAGAAGCTACGCGGCGCGCCCACCGTGGAAGGCTGGACCACGATCATGATGCTCATTGCGCTGTCGTCATCGGCGCAGCTCTTGGTGATGGGCGTCCTCGGCGAGTACGTCGGCCGCATCTACGACGAAGTGAAGCGACGCCCGCTCTACACCGTGGCTGAGCGCATCAACCTGCCGCTGCCAGCTGACGCTGGCGCCCCTTCCGAACCGCCCGCGTCCTCACTCTGAGCCCCGGCTCACGCCGTATCGTTGGCGTCGTCGGCAGGCCGGGTCCGGCGCAGGATCAGGTAAGGAATGGCACCCAGCAGCATGGGGCCGACGTTCCCGACGATGAACGCATGGAACGCGTTGGCGCCGCTGCTCAGACCCACCGCCGAAAAGAGCTGGTCGAACGCCATGTGGCCCACGCCGACTCCGGCGACCGATACGGGCAGCACCATGGTGAGCAGGCCGACAGGGAAGATGACGGATATGGCAGACAGGGGCGGCGGCGTCCCGAGCAGGGTGCTGGTGATCCGATAGAAGTACGCGAGATTCATCACGTGGATGAAAAGCGAGATCGAGAACACCAAAAGGCCCGACTTCGGCTTGTCGCGCAGGACCTGCACCGCACTTCTGAGTTGCCGCACGATGCCGCCGAAAATCCCAGGCAGCTCGCCGGGCAACACCCGCGGCAAGATCACGACCACGAGAATGGGCCCCAGCACTGCCCCCAGCGCCAAGGCGGTCAGCACGCCGAGCCACGGCGCTAGCGCCGGCTGTCCGAGCACGTAGCCGGCATTGCCGAGCGTGATCAGCCACCCGGCCCAGATGAGCGCGATCATGCCGAGCAAGCGTTCGGTCACCGCGAGCGCCACGACGTCGACCGGTCGACCGCGCACCACGTACAGATTCTTGACGAAGTCGCCGCCCAAGTTGCCGGGGATCACCGCATTGAAGAAGAGCCCCATGAGCTGCAGCGCAGCAGCGCGCACTGGGTGAACGGAAATGCCGTAGGCACGCAGGAGGATCAGCCAGCGCAAGGTCGCCGCACCGATGCTCACCAGGCAAAATAGCAGGATGGTCTGAATGACGAGATGCGGCTGTCGAAGCACCCTGAGCGACCCGGCATCGAGCGTGCGATTCGAGACGAGCCAGTAGCCGAGGCCGACGGCCACCAAGATCTTGCCCAGGAAGGCGAGGCCACCCCGTATGTTGCTCTGCTTCGAGGCCACGTCCGTCCAACTGCCCTTCACGCGCGTGCGGGCAGGCGGCACGCTTTACAGCGAACTACGGCCGCGGGAAAGCCCACCCGCCGCCATCCCAGCCCCGCTGGCACTGGCCATGGCACGAGGGCGCGTCTATGGCTGAGGACACCATGGGCACCGACATCCGAGCGAGCAAGGTTCTGGTGACTGGAGGAAGCGGCTTCCTCGGCTGCCACGTCGCTCTCGAGCTGCGAAAAAGGGGCGCGACCACCATTTTCTGCCCGCGGAGCGCCGAGGCCGACCTGACCGATGCTCGCACCGCCGATGCGCTCATCGCTACGACGCAGCCCGATCTGATCCTGCACCTGGCGGCCAAAGTGGGGGGTATCGGCGCCAATCAACGGCATCCTGGCACGTTCTTCCGCGACAACATGGCCATGGGACTCAACGTGCTCGAGGCCGCACGCAAGCATGGCACGGCGAAGGTCGTCGTAGCCGGCACCATCTGCGCGTACCCGAAGTTCGCGCCGGTGCCGTTTCGCGAAGACGACCTGTGGAACGGCTACCCGGAGGAGACGAACGCACCCTACGGCGTCGCCAAGAAGGCACTGCTCGTCATGGCCCAAGCCTATCGCCAGGAGTTCGGCTGCAATTTCGTCATGCTGTTCCCGGTCAACCTGTACGGTCCGCACGACAACTTCGACCTCGAGACGTCCCACGTCATTCCGGCCATGATCCGCAAGTTCGACGAAGCGCGACGGGCCGGCGAAAAAAAGGTCGTCCTGTGGGGTGATGGCTCGCCGTCGCGTGAGTTCCTCTTCGTGGAGGATTGCGCGCGCGGTCTGGTCGACGCCGCGGAGCGCTACGATGATCCCGATCCGGTCAATCTGGGCAGTGGGCGCGACATCACCATGCGCGAGCTGGCCACGCTGATCGGCAACAAGGTAGGCTTCGTCGGGGATATCGAATGGGACACGACCCGCCCCAACGGCCAGCCAAGACGTCTACTCGACGTCAGCCGCGCGCGCGAGCGCTTCGGCTTCGAGGCGACGACCCCTCTCGATTCAGGCCTGGATCGCACGATCGAGTGGTTCCGCGCGCACCACTGACCTTTCAGCTCTGATTGCTGCCGAAGCCGGTCTGCACTTCACGACCGCTGCCGTAGACCTGACGTTTGAGGAGCTCGACATCGGCGTCGATCATCATGGTCACCAGCTCGCGAAAGCCGACCTTCGGTTGCCAACCGAGGACACGCTTGGCCTTGCCGGCATCGCCCAGCAAAAGGTCGACTTCCGCCGGCCGAAAGTAGCGTGGGTCGATCTCGACGTGCTTGGTCCAGTCGAGATCGAGGCGACCAAACGCGATGTCCAAGAACTCACGCACTGAATGCGTTTCCCCCGTAGCCAAGACGTAGTCGTCGCCCTGCGGCTGCTGCAACATCTGCCACATGCCCTCCACGTAGTCGCCGGCGAAACCCCAGTCGCGCTTCGCATCTAGATTGCCGAGGAACAGCTTGTCCTGCATGCCGAGCTTGATGTGTGCCGCTGCGCGCGTGATCTTGCGAGTCACGAAGGTCTCGCCGCGACGCGGCGATTCGTGATTGAAGAGGAGCCCATTGGTGGCGTGGAGCCCGTAGGCTTCACGGTAATTGACCGTGATGTAGTGCGCGTAGGCCTTGGCGCAGGCGTAGGGGCTACGAGGGTGGAACGGCGTTTCCTCGTTCTGCGGAACCTCTCGGACCTTGCCATAGAGCTCGGACGACGAGGCCTGATAAAAGCGGCAATCGAGCTCCGATTCGCGAATGGCTTCGAGAAAGCGAACGCACGCCAGACCCGTCACCTCGGCGGTGTACTCAGGGATGTCGAAACTGACGCGCACGTGGCTCTGGGCGCCGAGGTTGTAGATCTCGTCAGGCCGGATCCGACGCAGGATCTGATTGATGGAGCTGGCATCGTGCAGGTCTCCGTAGACCAAGCGCAGACGCACGTCTCCATCGTGGGGATCTTGGTAGAGGTGGTCGATCCGCTGCGTGTTGAAATTCGATGAGCGCCGGACCAAGCCGTAGACGTGGTAGCCCTTCGCGAGCAAGAGCTCCGCTAGATAGGAGCCGTCCTGTCCCGTGATCCCCGTGATGAGCGCCTTCTTCATTCGCCGGGGCCCGACGCTATCACGGAAACGCATCCGCCGTCGTCGGGGCGCCATCGTGCCGCGAGGAACGCCGCACGAAAATGCCGCTGTCTCCGCGCTTGGCCGCCCGCACGAAGCCGCGCCGCGCCGGGTCATCGAGCTCTGGGTGGCAACGCGCACCCCACACCACGGCATCTACCGCGGTCAGCATTTGGGCAAGTGTCTTCTGCCCGCGTGCGCCCTTTGGCGTCACCTGGCTTGCCCCCGGCGTGTCCCACAGCCGACTCATCTCGCTCGCGCCATAAACTCCGGGCGCGAACGTTGGATCGCAACCGGCGTAGAGCACACGGAGCTCACGCGCTGAAAGGTGCCTACCCTTGCCGAGCGGCGCCAGCATGAAATCGCCGACGCGCACTGCCCGGTCGATGTGATGCCGCACGAAGTCGAAGAACAACACGTCCGCGCCCATGCTGTTGAACCCCTCCGCGAACTCGGCGCGCCACAGCAAGTGCGTCACGCCCATCTCGCTCAGGCTCTGGTGCACGCCGGCCGGACTCGGGCGGTCCGTGTAGGCGATGCCGGACTGATACAAGTCGGTCACGCTCGATACGCCGAGCCCGAGGTGCAAGCGAAACTCGTGCCGAAGCACCAAGGCGTCCTTCGGCAGCCCGCGCCGAACCTGCTCCATCTCTCCGTCGACCACCAAACGCTGCTCGAGCGGACGACGAGCGAAGCCTCCCGCCAAGTGGTCGATGGTCGCGGAAAGCGGCTGGCCGGTAAGAACATGACTGCCGAAGAAGGGTGCGTCGGCTCCCCAGGCCCATTGCACGAAGAAGAGCCCGCACGTGGCCAGAGCAGGCCATCGCCCCAAACGACAGGCGATGACGGCGGTCACCCAGGTCGCCGCCGCCATCCAAGGCACATAGGCCTGCAGGTACCGATCCTGGTGGTAGGTCCAAAACCAGAAGAGCACGCCGAGATTGGCCGCTCCGAAGAGGCCGAGCAGCGAGCGCGTGCGCCCGACCAGCAAGACCGGCGTCAGCAAAGTGAACAGGAAGCCGAACATCGGCCAGTCGCGGTGAAAGGTCGACCAATCCCTGGGCGTGAAGGCAAAGGTGACCGGCTGAGCCAACGTCGTCAGGACTCCGTCCCAGTCGTGCGCGGGCGTCCACTTTCTGGCGTACAGAGTCGTCACCTGCTCGGTGGCGCTCGAGGTCCATGGTCGCGCGTCGAACCAGCCCGAGGCCAAGGGGAAGAATGGGTTATCGTAGAAGACGATATTCTTCAGCCAGTGCGGCATCGTCAGGATTAGGATGGCGCCGAGCGCGAGCCCACAGCTGGCCAAAAGGGGCAGAGCGGCGCGTCCGGCCCGGAGCTGTTTGCCGACCAGCCATGTGGCCCGACCCGAGAGACCCAAGGCCGGACCCACGAGCAGGCCGTAGGCCGTGTATTTGGTGAGGAGAACGGCGCTCGCGACGATGGTCAGGAGCGCGACGGCTCCGCCGCCGAAGCGCGTCCAGACGCGGCGCGTGAGAAGGAACAGCGCAGGCGCCCAAAATGCTGCGATGTGATCGGCCCCGCCATTCAGGCTGGAGTCGTAAATGCAAAACTCGGGGAACAGGAACAGCACAGCGGCCCCAAAGCGCGGCAGGGGTCGTCCCCGGGGGGCGACGACGCGGGCGAGCACGGCCATGCCAGCGAGCGTGACCAGAAACAGCACGAACTCGACATGCAGACAGAGCTCGACGCGATCGAAGGTCGTGCCAAACGGGGCCGAGAAGCACCAGGAGTAGAGGATGGACGCGAGGTGCGGGTAGCCGGCGAGAAACCAACCATCCGGATAGCGAACGATGCCGCCCGCCGTGGCATAGCGCTCCGCGAGCGGGAGGTGATACCAGCGCGCATCGAAACTCAGGTTCTCGGGCGTGAGATTGGCCGCATAGGCCAAAAGTACACCCGATAGCCCAAGGCCCAGGAGGCCGACCTCGACCAGCGTGAGGCCTTTCTCGAGACGCTTCGTCCTCAGGCGAAAACGCCAAAGCCGGGTGCGCTCGCGCCACAAGGTCGGAGCACCCAGTCCAAGAAGAAACAGGGGCCACACCGCGAACGAAAGCGCTCCATGGAGCTGGAGAAGGCCGAGAACGTTCCAGCCAATGCCGAAGATCGCCACGCCCACCGTAGCGCCAATGACCAAGCGCTCGGGCACGCTCCAGCCGTGGCCCACCAAGCGGACGACCAGTGCGTAGCCGAAGGTGGTGGACGCCAGGGCCATAGCCAGACTGACGGCCCAGTAACTCAGGTAGCGAAAGACGAGCCACTCCCGGAGCGGCAAATGGCCCGCCAGTCGGTGGAGCAAGAACACCGACAGTCCCCCGAGCAGAACGGCAAGCGCTGGGGACCGCAGTCGGACGAGCTCGCGGCGCAAGAGCCCCCTAACTCACGGTAGAGGGCGCGCTGGCCTGCCAGAACGCCGCACGAAGATGGTGTCGTCGCCGCGTTTGGCCGCCGACGCGAAGCCGTGCCGCGCTGGGTCGTCGAGCCCCTTCTGACAGCGTGCGCCCCAAACCACGGCATCCACCTCGTCCAGCTTTCGCGACAGTCCCTTGATCCCGAGCCGAGTGCGCGGCTTGATCTGGGGCGCTGCCGGTGCGTACGGGTAGCGGCTCATCTCACCGGCTCCATAGATGCCCGGAGCGTAGGTCCCGTCGCAACCGGCGTAGAGCACGACGAGCTCGTCCTTGGGCAGATCGTCGCGCTTACCGAGTGGGGTGAGCATGACGCCGCCAACCCGGCTCGGCTTGTCGACGTAGTGCTCGACATAGTCGAAAAACAGCACATCCATGCCGACACTATTGAAGCCGCGCGCAGAGCTGGGGTGCCAGATCAAATGGGTCACACCCGTCTTCTGGAGAATCTCCTGCACGCCGGCTGGACTCGGTCGTTCGGTGTAATCGATGCCGGATTGAAACCAGTCGGTGACGCACGATACCCCGAGCCCGAGATGGATCTGCATCTCGTGCCTGAGCACGCGTGCGTCCTTCGGTAGTTTCTGCCGGAGCTGCTCCATGTCGCCATAGGCCACCAGGCGCTGCTCGAGCGGACGACCGCCAAAGCCTCCGCTCAAGTGATCGATGGTCGTGCGGAGCGGTTGACCAGCCACGGCATGGCTACCGAAGAACGGCGCGTCGGCACCCCAGGTCCACTGAACGAAGAAGAGCGCGACGGTCGCCGCGAGGGACCATCTGCCGAGCCGACCCGCGATGACGGCCGCGACCCAAGTCGCCGCCGTCATCCAGGGCAAGTAGGCCTGAAGGTAGCGATCTTGGTGGTACGTCCAGAACCAGAACATCACGCCGAGATTCGCGACCACATAGAGGCCGAGGAGCGGGCGCGTGCGCCCGAACATCAAAACGGGCGTGAGCAGGGTGAACAGGAAGCCGAACATCGGCCATTCGTGATGGAACGTTGGCCAATCGCGGGGGGTGAACGGGAAGGTGACGGGTTGGGCCAGCGTCGTTGCCACGCCCTCCCAGTCGTGCACCGGCGTCCAGTTCGTCCCGTACATGGTGAAGAGCCGCGTGGCAGCGTCGCGGCTCCACGGCCTCGAGTGGAAAAAGTCCGAGCCGAGCGGGAACAGCGGATTGTCGTAGAAGACGAAGTTCTTGAGAAAATGGGGCGTCGTCAGGACGGCGAGGCCCAGGACGACGAGCCCACAGCGGGCGAGCAGGGGCAGGGCGGAGCGTTTGGCCTTGATGTCTCGAAACGCCAGCCAAACGCCGCGACCAAACAGACCCAGAGCTGGGCCTACCAGCAAGCCATAGGCCGTGTACTTGGTGAGCATGATCGCGCTCACCAGGATGGCCAGAAAGGTGAGCGGCCCCCGCCCGAAGCGAGTCCAGACGCGGCGTGTCACCAGGAACAGCGCCGGTGCCCAAAACGCGGCGACGTGGTCCGCGCCGCCATTCAGACTGGAGTCATAGATGAAGAACTCCGGGAACAGGAACAGCACGAATGCCCCGAAGCGCGGCAGGGGGCGGCCACGAGGTGCAATCGTGCGAGCCAAGACGCCGACGCTGGCGAGCGTGCTCAGAAACAGCACGAACTCGAAATGCAGACACAGCTCGACCTTGTCGAAGGTGGTAGCGAACGGCAGCGAGAAGCACCACGAGTAGAGAATGGACGCGAGATGCGGGTAGCCAGCGAGGAACCAGCCGTCCGCGTAGCGCACGATCCCGCCATCCACGGCGTACCGCTCCGCCATGGGCAAGTGGTACCAGCGCGCGTCGAAGGCCACGTTCTGGGGCGTCAGGTTGGCGCCGTAGGCCAAGAGGAGGCCAACCGCCCCAACGCAGAGCAAGGCCACCTCGACCAGCGTCAGACCGCCTTGGAGGCGCTTCGTGCGCAAACGATAGCGCCAGAGCCGGGAGCGCTCGCGCCACAAGGTCGGGGCGCCTAGTGCGAAGAGCGCGAGCGGCCACGCCGCCATGGTCCAGGCGCCATATAAGTGCAGGAAGCCGAGCACGTTCCAGCCGATACCGAATGCGGCCATTCCCACCGCGGCACCGATCGCCAGGCGCTCCGGGACGCTCCAAGCGTGGCCCACCAGCCGCAGGACCAGCGCATAGCCGAACGTCGTGGACGCTAGAACGACGAGGATGCAAAGCGCCCAGTAGCCGAGGTAGCGAAACACCAGCCACTGCTCGAGCGACTGGTAGGTGCTCAGCCGGTAGAGCAGGAAGGCCGCCAGCCCGCCCAGGACAACCGCCAGAAGTGGCGACCGGAACCGGACCAACCCACCGCGGAAAAGCCCCCAAAAGCTCACGGCGTCTGGTACGTCGCGGAGCCGCGGCCGTCAACGCCCCAAAAGCCCCGCCCAGCCTTCCTCACGAGCCTCACGTATGCTCACCTACTGTGGTGAGCTACGCCAAGCTCCGCGCTCGCCTGTACAAGGGCAGGCCCATCGTCCTCGACGCCGACGTCGGGGCCAGTTTGCGTGCCCGCGGCTTCGAAATGGACGGCCCCGGAGCGCTCGGCGCCATCTTGCATCGTGAGCCCCAGGCGGTCGCCATGCACCACCAAGCCGAGCTCTCGTGCAACGTCGATATCCTGTCGGCTTTGACGGCCGACACCACGCCGCGAGCACTGGCCGAAGCCGGAATGGAACACCGAGCTGCCCGTTTGACGGGCATTGCGCTCGAGTTGATCAGCGAGCTCACGGCGACCTGGTCAAGGCCAGTCGGGACGGCCGGTGTCCTCGGTAGTGAGCTGGTGAGCGCCACGCAGCGCGGTCGCTTCGAAGACGAAACGCTCGAGCATGCTGCGCGCATCGCAGCAGGCGGCGCCGATCTGATGATCATTCGCGGCATGGGCTCGCGCCTCGACTTGGTGTTTGCGGTGGCAGCGGCTGCAAACCACGGCAGCGCCTGGGCTGTGGTGGATCGCTACATGGCCACCGACGAAGAGCTGCCGAGGCTAGCGCTCTCGCTGACGGATGCAGGAGCCGAAGCGGTGCTGCTCGAAGTCGATTCGGCCGAGGAAGGGCTCCGTCGTCTGCGCCTCCTCGAAGGCCTCGCGCCCGACGTGATCCCGGGGACCTTGTTGGCCGCCGCACCGGACGCTCTGCGTGGTTTTCCAAGTCCACTCTTTTCGTCCTGGGTCGATCGCGCCGTCGAACTGACGCAAAGTGGCGCCCGAATCGTTGGAGGAGGCGCCGGAACGACCGAAGACCACACGCGCGCGCTTGCGTCGCGCCTGGGTATGATTCATCCATCGGTGGCCGCTCCGTTCGGCCCGAGTGATGGCTGAGCCCCGATCCTCCTCCGAGACCGAAGACGAGCGCCCCGTGCGGCGCTCGGAGCTCTGCTATATCTTCACCCAAGCGGAGAAGCCTCGGTCGCAGTTTCGCATCGGCGTCGAAGAGGAGAAGTTCGGCGTTCACGAACAGACGTCTGCGCCGCTGGCCTACGATGGCCCGTTCGGCGTCCGCGTGGTGATGGAGGACCTGGCCACGCGTCATGGCTGGGAGTGCGTGCGCGAACGGCCGGACGGCCCGCCGATCGCCCTGCACCGAGGCGCCCAGAGCATCACCTTGGAGCCGGGCGCTCAGCTCGAGCTGAGCGGCGCACCCCTCCGGACTTTGGGGGAAATCCTGAGCGAGCGCGACCAGCACATGCAGGAGCTCGGGCCCATCTCCGAGGCCCTCGGCATTCGCTGGCTCCGCACGGGGTTTCACCCGTTTGCCCGCTTGGACGAGCTGCCCTGGGTGCCAAAGGTGCGCTACCCCATCATGCGACAATACCTGCCAACGCGCGGGGCTGCGGCGCACGACATGATGCAGCGCACCGCCACGGTGCAGGCCAATTTCGACTACTCGTCGGAAGCCGACGCGATGAAGAAGACGGTGGTGTCGCTCAAGCTCTCGCCCGTCTTCCACGCCCTCTTCGCCAACGCACCGTTCAAAGAGGGCCGCGTCGCCGAGCGTCTGAGCGAGCGCGGCAACGTATGGCTGCACATGGACCCGAGTCGAAGCGGGCTCATCCCCAGCCTGTGGCAAAAGACATTGCCGTCCTACGAGGATTACGTCGAATGGGCACTCGATGCCGGGATGTTCCTCGTTTGGAAGGACGGTGCGCCCCTGCGCAACACCGGCCAGACGTTTCGCGACTTCCTCGCCCATGGCTACGAGGGCCATCACGCCACCTTGGCGGACTTTCGCCTGCACCTGGCGACGCTCTTCCCCGAGGCACGACTGAAGTCGACGCTCGAGGTGAGGCCGCTCGACGCGCAGACGCGGGAGCTGTCCCTGGCTGCCGTCGGCATGTGGACCGGGCTCCTCTACGACGAGCAGGCGCTCGATGCCGCCTACCAGCTGACGCAGGAGCTCGAGCTTTCAGAGGTGCTGCAGGCCCGGCCGGGTCTGGTCACGCGTGGGCTCGCAGCTGGCGTCGGCACCAAATGGCCTGACGGCTTCGAGCTCGCGAGCGTCCTCTTGTCCCTGGCGGACGGCGGCCTCGGCCGTCGCGCCCAGAGCGAAGGCTTGCCCGACGAACGCCGCTACCTCGCGCCCGCCTTCGAGCTCTTGGAGGCCCGCAAGAGCCCCGCCGAGCTGGCTTTGCAGAGGCACCACGCCGGCGCGTCGATTCTCGACTGCTGCTCGGATGAGTAAAGAAGCGCGTCGCTCTCCCCGTGCCGCGCGCGCCGTATTGCTGGAAAAGCTGATTCGGGGCAAAAGTAGCAAGGGCCAGGCCAGCGCCGAGCGCGACCTGGTTCTCCTCTCGTAGTGGCAGAACGACATGAGCATCGCGATCGGCCAACTCATCGACGGCAAGTACCAGATCGTTCGCTTGATCGGCGAAGGCGGGATGGGCGCCGTCTACGAAGGGAAGAACACGCTCATCAGCCGGCGCGTGGCGATCAAGGTGCTGCATCCTGGCGCAGCCGCGGCCGACGAAGGTGCGGTCCGGCGCTTCGAGCGCGAGGCGCAGGCGGCTGGCCGCATCGGCAGTGACCACATCCTGGAAGTGCTCGACGTCGGCATCTTTCCGGACGGCGCGCGCTACATGGTCATGGAGTACCTGGACGGCGAGCCGCTGTCCGAACGCATCCAGCGCCTCGGGCGCATGTCGCCGCACGAGGTGCGCCCGATCCTCGCCCAGGCACTGGTCGGCCTGAGCGCTGCCCACAAGGCCGGCATCGTCCATCGCGATCTGAAGCCGGACAACATCTTCATCCTCAAGGAAAAGGCTGGCCGCCAAGATTTCGTCAAGCTCATCGACTTCGGCATTTCGAAGTTCGCCGTGCTCGGCGGCGACATGAGCATGACCCGCACCGGCGCGCTGATGGGCACGCCGTATTACATGTCGCCGGAGCAGGCCAAGGGCGCGAGCAACGTCACCCAGCTGTCCGACATCTACTCGCTCGGCGTCATCGCCTTCGAAGCCTTGACCGGCAAGGTGCCCTTCGACGGCACGACGTTCAACGAGCTGATGTTCAAGATCGTGCTGTCCGAAGCGCCGAATCCGGAGGAGCTCGTGGTGGGGCTCGATCC
>Ga0164308_10000672_pt1 | contig 18500 bp, 19 predicted proteins | sample Whisoiple_246_MG_FD_109983 | JGI IMG/M metagenome (GOLD analysis project Ga0164308, IMG submission 109983) | Soil microbial communities amended with fresh organic matter from upstate New York, USA - Whitman soil sample_246_MG | ecosystem: Environmental > Terrestrial > Soil > Unclassified >...
GCGGTCCACGACGTACACGAAACCTTCGTCATCGACGCGGACCAGGTCGCCGGAGTGGAACCACCCGCCGGCGAACGCCTCGGCAGTCGCATCGGGGTCTTTCCAGTAGCCGAGCATCGTGCCCGGCCCGCGGTAGACGATCTCGCCGACCTCGCCCGGGGCGACGTCGACCATGCCCGGCCCGACCACGCGCGCCCGCACGCCCGGCACCGGCCTGCCGACGGACCCGAGCTTGCGCAGCGCGTCCTTGCCCTCGAGCACGCAGGTCACCGGCGACATCTCGGTCTGCCCGAAGAGCGCGACGTTGGACGAGCCGACGAACACCTCGGCCATCTTCCTCAGCAGCGTGTCGGTCGCCGGGGCCGCACCCCAGCCGGTGACGCGCAGGTCCGAGAGGTCGCGCGGCGACCGCTCCTGCTCGTCGCACAGCGCCTGCCACTGCGTCGGCACCAGGAAGACCGACGTCACCCGCTCGCGCGCCATCAGGTCGAGCACCTCGGCGGCGTCGAACGCGCCGGTCGGCAGCACCGCGATCGTGGCGCCGACCATCAGCGCCGGCGCCACGCTGCCGATCGCGCCGATGTGGAAGAGCGGCGACGCGCAGAGGTTGACCTCGCCGTCGAGCCGGAAGCCGAACGCCATCAGCAGCGTCGCACTCTGCGCCGCCAGGTTGCGGTGCGTCAGCACCGCGCCCTTCGGCCGCCCGGTCGTGCCCGAGGTGTACATGATCAGCGCGGGCGAGTCCTCGGCGACGTCGACCTCGGGGGCCGGGTCGCCGGGCTCCACCAGCAGCGCGTCGTACGCCGGGAGGTCGACGACCGCGACCTGCCCGGAGGTCTGCTGCACCGCCTCCCGGGCCACCTGCGCGGTGGCGTCGTCGGCGAAGAGCAGCGTCGCGCCGCTGTCGTCGAGCACGTAGGCGACCTCGCCGGCGCTGAGCCGGAAGTTCAGCGGCACCGCGATCGCGTCGAGGCGGTTGACCGCCACCAGCAGCTCGACGTACTCCGGCCGGTTGCCCATCAGCACCGCGACCCGGTCGCCGGCGCCGACGCCGCGACGCGCGAGCGCCCCGGACAGCGCGACCACCCGGGCCTGGAGCTCCGCCCAGGTCGTGGTCGCGCCGCGGAAGGTCAGCGCCGCCAGGTCGGGTCGCTCGACGGCGTGCCGGGCGACCTGGTTGACCCAGTGCTGCCGGCGGGCCAGCGCGAGCTCGTCCAGATCGGAAGCCATGCCCCTACTCTCCGGCAGCGGGGAAGCGGGACACCACCCACGCCGCGATCTCGTCGGCCACCTTGTCGCGCGCGCCCTCCGGCTGCACGAAGTAGTGGTCGCCCGGCAGGTCCATGCGGGACTTGTCGGTGCTCGCGATCGCGTCGTGGATCCGGTTCGCGTCGCTGGGGAAGACACCGGAGTCGCCGTCCGGGTTCATCACCAGCGCGGGCACGGTGATGTTGGCCAGGTGCGCCTCGCCGCGGCACGGCGAGTCCTCGAGGCTCCACATGTTCAGCCAGTTGCGCAGCGTGGTCTGACCGCCGATGCCATGGCCGCCCTTGTTGGCCGCCTCGGTCGGGCCGCGGTAGCACTGCCCGGCGGGCCGCTCGGTGGGCTCGATCGTCGGGTCGACCATCCGCGGGTCAGCCCAGGTGCGCAGCACGCTGAAGGGCATGTCGGCGTACCCGAGCGCGGTGATCCGCTCGAGCTCCGCCCGGGCCCAGCGGGTGATCCGGTGGTTCCGCTCCACCTGCGCGGCGCGGTAGCGCTCGACGAACTCCGGGGAGTACGGCGGGCCGTTCTCGGGGTTGAAGAGGTCGAGCGAGGGGTCGGTCGAGGTCATGTCGCGCTCATCGACGACCGACGCGTCCAGCCAGTCGGTGAGCACGTCGGGCCGGCCCAGGTGCGCCGCCACCGAGATGTAGCCGTCGGCGGCGACCAGGTCGAGGTCGGAGTCGACGGCGTGCGACTGGTAGAGCGCCATCAGCGAGCCGCCGCCGGAGTTGCCGAGCAGGATGACCTGGTCGACGCCGGCGACCTCCTTGAGCCAGCGGACGCCGACGCCGATGTCGGTGAGGGCCTGCTCGAGGACGAAGTTCCACTCGTAGCCGCGGAAGCGGGTGTTCCAGCCGAGGAAGCCGATGCCCCGCTCGGCCATCAGCTCCGCGAGGTAGTGCTCGGAGAAGTCGATCTGGTAGTGCGTGGCGATCATCGCGACCTTCGGTCGCTGCCCGGTCGGCGTGTAGTAGACGCCCTGGCAGGGGTAGCCGCCGGCGCCAGCGCGCTTGGCGCCGGGAGACTCGCTGCTGACGAACTGCTTGTCGATGGTCTGCATCAGCTGAGGACCGCCTCTTCCATCTGGGCCAGCCGGGCGTACTTCTTCAGGTACGCGAAGTGGTGGGCGATCCGGTCGATCGCCATCTGGTCGACGAGGCGCCCGTCGGCGTCGAACGCGTCGTGCGCGAAGGCGACCAGGATCTCCGGGCTCGGGACGACCAGGCACCGGTTGTAGACGAACACCTGCCGCAGGCCGGACTGCGCGCGCGAGGTGCCGAGCTTGCTGCTGGTGGCCCCCATGAGCGAGACGGGCTTGTCCATCAGCGCACAGCTGAAGAGCGGGAAGGTGATCCAGTCGATGAGGTTCTTGAGCACGCCCGGGACCATGCCGTTGTACTCCGGCGTCACGATCAGCACGGCGTCGGCCTCGGCTACCTCGGCCCGCAGCTGCTGCACGATCGCCGGCTCGTTGCCGATCAGGTCCTCGTTGAAGAACGGGATCTGCGGCAGCAGGTCGCTGATGTGCACCTCGACGTCATCCGGCGCGAGCGCCGCCGCCGACTCCAGCAGCTTCCGGTTCCACGAGTCGGCCCGCAGGCTCCCCGCGATCGACCAGACCTTGAGCTTGTCCTCGCTCACAGTGCCCCTCCCAGGTAGGCGTTGACGACAGCAGCGTCCCGGGCCACCTCGGCCGGGGTGCCCAGGGCGATGCGCTGCCCGAAGTCGAGAGCGCACACGCGGTCCGAGATGCCCATGACCATGGCCATGTCGTGCTCGACGAGCAGGATCGCGACCCCGAGGTCGCGGTTGACCCGCTGGATGGTCTCGGCCATCTCGCCGGTCTCGTCGTGGTTCATGCCGGCCACCGGCTCGTCGAGCATGATCAGCCGCGGCTCGGCGGCCAGCACGCGGGCCAGCTCGATCCGCTTCTGCGTGCCGTGCGGCAGCGAGCCGACCGGCGTCGCGAGCAGGTGCTCGATCCGCAGCAGCTCGGCGTACCCGCGTACGGCGGCCGCCGCGGCCCGCTCCTCGCGCGCCGACCGGCCGACCCGCAGCATGCAGGCGAGCGCGCCGGCCTTCATGAAGCCGTCGCGGGCGAGCAGCAGGTTCTCCTCGACCGTCATGGCCGGGAAGACCTCGACGTTCTGGAAGGTCCGGGCGATCCCCTTGCGGGCGATGCGGTGCGGCTTGAGGCCGACCAACTCGGCACCGCCGAAGCGCACCGAGCCCTCCTGCGGCTTGTAGACGCCGGAGATGCAGTTGAAGAGCGAGGACTTGCCGGCGCCGTTGGGGCCGATCACCGAGAAGAGCTCGCCCTCGCGCACCGAGAACGTCACGCCGTCCAGGGCGCGGACGCCGGCGAAGCTCAGCGTGATGCCGTCGACCTCGAGCAGGTCGCGCGCGACCTCAGCCATGCTGGCCAGCCCCTTCCGTCGGGGTGACGCCCAGGTAGAGCGACACGATCTCGTCGTCGTTGCGCAGGTCCGCGGCCGGGCCGTCCTTGACGACGCGACCACCCTCCAGGATGTAGCCGTGCTGCGCGATCGACAACGCCATGGCGGCGTTCTGCTCGACCAGCAGGATCGAGGTGCCCTCGCTGTTGATGTCGAGGATGACGTCGCGGACGGTCTCGACGATCTTCGGCGCGAGGCCGAGGCTCGGCTCGTCGAGCAGCAGCACCGACGGCTGCGACATCATCGCGCGGCCGATCGCGAGCATCTGCTGCTCGCCGCCGGAGAGGTAGCCGGCCTGGCGGTCCATGAGGTCGTGCAGCTTCGGGAAGTGCGAGAGCACCCGCTCGCGCACCTCCTTGGCCTCGGCCTTCTTGTAGCGGCGGACGTAGGCGCCGGCGGCGAGGTTCTCCCCCACGGTGAGGTCGGGGAAGACCTGGCGCCCCTCGAGCGCCTGCGCCAGCCCGTTGCGGACCCGCGCCGAGGGACGCATCCGCGTCACGTCGACGCCGAGCACCTCGACGGTGCCGTTGGTGACAGTGCCGCCGTGCACGGACAGCAGGCCGGAGACCGAGCGCATCAGCGTGGACTTACCTGCGCCGTTGGGCCCGAGCAGCGCGACGATCTCGCCCCGGGGGACGTCGATCGTCACGCCGTCGAGCGCGGTGGCGGCGGCGCCGTACCGGACGCTGAGGTCGGTGACGGTCAGTGCGGAGTCGCTCATCGGGTCTCCTCCTGGCGACCGGCGCGGAGACGCGTGAAGGGCCTGCGGCACAGCTGGCTCAGCCCGCGCGGCTCGAAGATCAGCACGAGCACGATCACCAGGCCGTAGAGGAACTGGGACAGCAGCGGCGCCGTGACCCCGCCGTCGACCTTCGCGTCCTGCGAGATGAAGGGGAGGTACTGCGCGAGCCAGTTGATGAGCTCGGGCATCACCTTGAAGAAGAACGCGCCGAGGATCGCGCCCGAGATCGTGCCGAGGCCGCCGATGACGACCATCGCGATCATGTCGACCGAGAGCATCAGCCCCCACTGGCTCGGGGTGAAGTAGCCCATGTACGCCGTGAGCAGCGCGCCCGAGACGCCCGCGAACGCCGAGGAGATCCCGAACGCGACGACCTTCGTGCGGGTCACCGGGATGCCGACGACGCCGGCGGCGAGGTCCTTGTCGCGGACCGCCATCATCGCCCGCCCGAGGCGCGAGCGCTTGATGTTCCAGGCCAGGACGGTGACCACGAGCAGCACGGCGAGGGCGAAGTACCACCAGGCCTGGAAGAGCGTGAGCACCTGGGTGTCGCCGGACCAGTAGCCGTTGAGCAGGTCCTGGCCGTTGATGACCACCGGCGCGGCCACGCGACCACCGTCGCCACCGCTGAGGGTGGTCCAGGTCTCCCAGACGTAGGCGCCGATGAAGACCAGGCCGAGCGTGGCGACGGCGAGGTAGAGGCCGCGGATCCGCACGGCGGCCGGCGCGAAGATCGCACCGGCGACGCCGGAGACGATCGCGGCGGCCGGGAGCCAGATCCAGAAGGGCTGCTCCTTCTCGACGCCGAGCCAGGCGGACGTGTAGGCGCCGATCGCCATGAAGGCGGCGTGCCCCATCGAGATCTGCCCGGTGAACCCCATGATCACCTGGAGACCGAGGGCGCCGATGGCCGCGATCAGCGCGAAGATGCCGATGCCCATCCAGAGGTCGGACTGGACGACCCAGGGCACGAGCACCATGCCGACGATCCAGGCGGCGACGCCGAGGACGACGAGCCGCTTGCGGCGTACGCCGGGAGCCGGCGCCGCGGTCTGCGGAGTGGCGGGGGCGGAGACGGTCGTGGTCATCGCTCAGACCCTTTCGATGCCGCGGCTGCCGAAGAGCCCGTAGGGCCGGACGACGAGGACGAGGAGCATCAGCACGTAGGGCAGCACCTCGTGGAGGCGGCCGCCGCCGTAGTCGGAGAGGTAGCCGGCGCCGAGCACCTGGATCAGCCCGACGATGACGCCGCCGACGACCGCGCCGGCCAGCGAGTCCATGCCGCCGATCACGATCGCGGGGATCGCGGCGAGCGCCACGACGGCGATCGAGGGCGAGACCACGCGGGGGAACGACGCCAGGAAGATGCCCGCGACCACGGCGAGCGCGGCCGCGATCGCCCACGACAGGGCGAACATGCGGCCGACGTCGATGCCCTGGGCCAGCGCGGCCTCCTGGTGGCTGGCGGTCGCGCGGAGCGCGAGGCCGTACGACGTGCGCCGGAAGAACACGAGCAGCGCGATCAGCACCAGCACCGACGAGACGATCGTCGCGATGCTGCTCAGCGGCAGCACCACGTCTCCGATCTCGACGGTGCCCGAGCCGACCGGGCCGGCGGAGCCCTTGGTGCCGACGCCCCAGACCATGAGCACGAGCGCGTGCACCATGACCGAGACGCCGAGCGTCGCGAGCACCACGGTGGTCAGGCCCTTGCTGATGAGCTTGCGCAGCAGCGTGGCCTCGACCAGCAGGGCGAGCGACACGGTGACGAACACCGAGCCGAGGAAGGCCAGCCAGTAGGGCATGTGCGGCATCAGCGCCAGCACGACGTAGGCGCCCACGGCGACGAACTCACCGTGGGCGAAGTTGAAGGTGTTCGAGCCCTTGGTCATGATCACGAACCCGAGGGCGATGAGCGCGTAGACCATGCCCAGCGCGACGCCCTGGAATCCGAGCTGCAAGAAGAGTGTCATCGATGCTCCCGTGACGAAGATCGGCGACCCGGTCCGGGCGCGCGGCGGGTGCCGCGCGCCCGGTCACAGGTCAGAAGCCGTTGTCCGCGCCCCACGCCTTCGCAGCGTCGCTGGCGTAGAAGTCGCCGACCGGCTCGAGCTCGCCGTCCGCCGCGACGGTGTTCATCCGCGAGGAGTAGCTGACGATCGAGTCGCCGTCGCCGAGGTTCACCGCGGGGGTGATGCCCTGGTAGTCGACGTCGAGGTCCTGGAGCGCAGCGGTCACGCCCTCGCGGGTGAGGTCCTTGTCGTCGCAGGCCTTCTGGAGGGCGGCGACGGTGGCGTCACCGAAGAGCCAGCCGCCGACCGAGAAGTTGCTCGGCGTCGCGTCCGGCGCGTGCTTCTCGTACGCCGCCTTGAGGGCCGCGATGCCGGGCACGTCGTCGCTGAGCGTGCCGTAGCCGGTCGAGACGTAGAACTTGTCGAGCAGGCCCTTGAGCGGCTCGGCCAGGCTCGAGAACCAGGCACCCGACGCCGCGACCCACGTCGGCTGGTAGCCGAGCTGGGCGGCGGTGCCGACGAAGCCGGCGGTCTGCGCCGGGCCGGTGCCGAGCAGCACCACGTCGGCGCCGGAGTCCTTGAGCTGCGAGACCTGGGCCGTGAAGTCCTTGTCGGTGAGCGCGAACGTCGGCTCCGCGACGACCTCGACGCCCGGGGTCGCCTCGGCGGCGGCCTCGACGGCGCTGGCGTAGGCCTTGCCGTACTCGTCGGTGCCGGTGACGGACGCGATCTTCAGCGGCTTGTCGGCGGTGGCGCCGGCCTGCTCGGCAGCCCAGGTGACGCCGTTGGCGAGCTCGACCTCGAAGACCGGCAGCGGCACGTAGACGTCCTTCGCCACCATCGTCGCGGTGTTGAGCGAGATCGCCATCGACGGCATGTCGTCGCGCTCGATGTTCGTCTTGATGGCGTTGATGCTCAGCGAACCGAGCACCTCGCCGAGCATCAGCACGTCGTTGGACATGCCGCGGTAGGCCTGCACGGTCTGCTGCGCGTCGTACTTGGTGTCGCCCTTGACGGCGACGATCTTGCGACCGCAGACGCCACCGTTGGCGTTGACCTCGTCGAACATGACCTCCATGCCGAGCGAGCCCGAGGTCGCGGCCTCGGCGATCGGCCCGGAGTAGTCGCTGAGGATGCCGACCTTGATCTCCTTGTCGGTGACGCCCGGCCCCATCTTCACGCCGTCCGAACCGTCCGAGCTGCTCTCTGCCGCACCGCCACACGCGGAGAGCGTGAGGAGCGCACCGACCGCGAGGGTCGGGACCAACTTCCGAATCATTGTGCTGGGTGTCCCTTCGGTTGTGACGTGACTCACTGGACGGCCGTGGGAGGAGTTGAACATGCGCTAAGTAGCCGAGTCAAGCCCTTCTTAGCGATCGCTAAGTACCGAAATCATTTCGTTGTCACGCGTAAGAGACCTCTTGTTCCCACGATGCAGAAGCTCTTTCTGCCGAACAGTGAATCCGCGGGAGGGCAGGCTGGCGCCGGCCGTCCACGTCGGGACGACCGTCAGAAGCGGGTGATGTCGATCCCGCCGTCGGCGAACCGGCTGCGCATCGCGCGCTTGTCGAACTTGCCGACGCTGGTCAGCGGCAGGGCGTCGAGCAGCGCCCAACGCTCCGGGACCCACCACTTCGGGACGGTCTCCAGCAGCCGCGCACGCAGCTCCTCGGCGGTCGTCGTCGCGCCGGGCCGCAGCACGACCAGGGCGCACGGACGCTCGTCCCAGCGGTCGTCGGGCACGCCGATGACCGCGGCCTGAGCAACGTCGGGATGGCGTGCGATCTCGAGCTCGAGCTGCACCGAGGAGATCCACTCGCCGCCGGACTTGATGACGTCCTTGGCGCGGTCGGTGAGGTTGACGTAGCCGAGCTCGTCGAGGGTGCCGACGTCGCCGGTGCGCAGCCAGCCGTCGCGGAACTTGTCGGGGGTGTCGGCGCGGAAGTAGGAGTCCGCGATCCACGGTCCGCGGAGCTCGAGCTCGCCGACGGCCGCGCCGTCGGCAGGCAGCTCCTCCCCCGTGTCGGGCTCCATCAGCCGGATCTCGACGCCGGCGACGACGCGGCCCTGCCAGCCGGCCCGGTGCGACGTGGCGTCGGTGCGGTTCACGGTGACGAGTGGCGAGGTCTCGGTCATGCCCCAGCCCTGCAGCGCGTCCACGCCGTACCGGGCGAGGCCCGAGCGCAGCGTCTCCGGGATCGGGGCGCCGCCGAGCACCACCCGGTTGAGCGACGCGAGGTCGCGGCCGGGATCGGCGTCGGCGTACGCGACGATCTCGTTCCAGACCGTCGGGACGCCGTTGGAGTACGTCGGCCGGTGGGTGCGCACGGCGTCGACGACCGTGGCCGGGTCGACCCAGCGGTTGCTGAGGAGCAGGTCGGCGCCGGCCCAGAAGTTCGCGAACGGGTAGCCCCACGCGTTGGCGTGGAACATCGGGACGATGACGTAGCAGCAGTCCTCGGAGCTGATCGCGATCGCGTTGGCGGTGCACGCCGAGAGCGCGTGGATCCAGATCGAGCGGTGGCTGTAGGCGACGCCCTTGGGGTCGCCGGTGGTGCCCGTGGTGTAGCAGAGCGTCGCGGCCGCGCGCTCGTCGACCGTGGGCCAGGCGAAGTCGGTGGGACGGCCGGCGAGCAGGTCGTCGTACCGGACGACGGTGCCGGGCCAGGCGCTGGCGTCGCCCTCCCCGACGACGACGATCGCGCGCACGGTCGGCAGCCGGTCGGCGACCTCGAGCAGTTGCGGCAGGAACGAGCCGTCGATCAGCAGCACGTCGTCGGCGGCGTGGTTGACGGTGTAGGAGATCTGGTCGGGCGAGAGCCGCGGGTTGATCGTGTGCAGCAGGCCGCCGAGGGCGGGGACGGCGAAGTAGGCGTCGAGGTGCTCCTGGGTGTTCCAGAGCCACGAGCCCACCACCGAGCCCGGGCCGATGCCGAGCTCCGCGAGCCCGTGGGCCAGGGCCGCCGCGCGGCCGGCGACGTCGCCGTAGTGCACCGGCTGATCGACCCCGACGGTGGTGACCGAGCGCCCCGAGTGCCATCTCGCGCCGAAGCGCAGGATGTTGGTGACGGTCAGGTCGCCGTCGCCGATGTTGCCCGGGATGCTCGTGGTCATGCTCAGTCCTTTCGGGGCGCCGCCCCCAGGAGGGCGAGGCTGAGTCCGACGTAGCGGGTCGCCACGTCGGCGGGGGTCAGGGGGCCGGAGTCGACGTACCAGCGCGGGATCGCCTGGAGCATGCCGAGCAGCGCGCGGGTGGCCTCGGCGGTGTCGTCGACGTGGAAGGCGCCCGCCTCGACGCCGCGGTCGATGACGGATCGGGTGAGCAGCTCGTTGGCCTTGCGGAGCTCGGCGTACGGCGCGCGCGCCTCGGCGCTGAGGTAGCGGTACTCGGAGTCGAGCGCGGCCAGCCGGGCCCGCACCGTGAGGTGCAGCGCGAACGACTCGACGAGGTTGGCCAGCTGCGCCACGGGGTCGTCCCCGGCGTCGGCGATCGCGGCCTCGCCGCGGGCCTGGAGGTCGGCGATCGCGGCCTCGAGCACCGCGACCAGGATCGCCTCCTTGTTGTCGTGGTGGTAGTAGAGCGCGGGCACCGTGACCCCGACCCGGCCGGCGATGTCGCGCACGGTCGTGCCGTGGAAGCCGTGCTCGTAGAAGGCCTCGCTCGAGTGGCGCAGGATGTCGCTCAGCTCGACCGGCTGGCAGTCGCGCCAGTCGATGGTCTCGGTCCCCGTCGTCATATGAGCGAGCGTACGCTAAGCAAGCCGGGCCAGCTCGTGGCGCCAGGCCGTCCCGAGGTTGAGCGCGCCGCCCAGGTCGGGCAGCGCGGCGAGGTCGTCGGCGCTGATCGGCACGAGCTCGCCGCCGGCCCGGACGACGTCGAGCGAGAGGCTCGCGAGCGTCGCCACGGCCTGCGCGCGGAGCACGGCCTCGGCGACCGAGGAGCCGGTCGACGTCAGGCCGTGACCGCGCATGACGACGACCGGCCGCTCCCCCAGCGCTTCCGCGACGGCGTCGCCGAGCGCGGGCGTCGAGACCAGCGCCGAGCGCGGGAAGACGGGTACGCCGCCGGCGGCGAGCACCGCGCCGGGGATGTCGTAGGCGCCCACGATCGGCAGGATCGGCAGGCCGGCCAGGTCGGCGACGACCACGTCGCGGGGGTGGGCGTGCACGACCACGTCGACGTCCGGGCGGCGCCGGAGCACGGCCGTGTGCAGGGGCAGCTCGAACGGCACGGCGTACCCGTCGAGCTCGCCGGGTGCGGCGGCGTTGCCGTCGAGGTCGACCAGCCGGATGTCGGCGCGGGTCGTGTGCGCGAGCCCGCGCTCGCGCGCCCCGCGGCAGCGGACCAGCAGCCGGGTCTCGTCGACCCGGACGCTGATGTGGCCGAGGAAGCCGGGCGCGAGCTCGCGGGCGGCCAGCACCCGGCAGCCATCGGCGACGTCGCGGCGCAGGTCGTCGAGGCTCATCCGACGCCGCCGTCGGAGTGGAGCGTGCGGCCCGACATGCCACGGGCGCGGTCGGAGGCGAGGAAGACGTAGGAGCCGGCGTGGTCGGCGCCGGTCAGCGCGACCTGCAGCGGAGTCCGGCCCTCGAGGTCCGCGGCCCGGTCGGGCCCGTCGAGGCGCTGCCCGTCGAGGCCGAGGGTCGAGAGCCCGCGCAGGTCGGTGCCGAGGGTGCCGCCGGGTGCGACGCCGTTGACGCGCACCTCGGGGGCGAGCTCGTGGGCGAGCGTCGTGACCAGCCCCCGCACCGCGAACTTCGAGGCGACGTAGAGCGTGCCGCCCCTGCCGGCCCTGTAGGCCGAGGTCGACTCGGTCAGCACGACGTTGCCCCTGCTGGCGCGCAGCGCCGGGGTCGCGGCCTTGACCGCGTGCAGGTGCGACTTCACGTTGACGGCGAACATCTCGTCGAACGCGGCATCCAGGTCGTCCGCGTCGATGTCGTCGAGCGGCCGGTAGAAGTCGAAGATCCCGACGCAGCTCACCAGGACGTCCAGCCCGCCGAACGCCGCGACGGCGGTGGCGACCGCCTCCTCGTTGGCGGCGCGCGTGGTGGCGTCGCCCGCGACCACGACCTCGGCCTCCGACGCCGCGCACTTGTCGGGGTCGAGGTCGAGCATGGCGACCCGGGCGCCCTCGTCGCGGAACGCGTCGACCACGGCCCGGCCGATGCCGGAGCCACCGCCGACCACCAGCGCGCGCCGGCCCTCCAGCCAGCCGGTCACTCCTCGTCCTCCTCGACCGGGTCCGGAAGGAGCGGCGCGAACGGCGTGCCGACCATCGCCGAGAGGGTCCGCTCGTTCTGCCAGGTGATCGCCTCGAGCTCGAGCGGGTCGAGGGTGATCCACTGCCCCGAGCGCGGCGACTCGACGAGCAGCCGCGTGCCGTTGCGGGTCAGCACCTTGGCGACCCGGATCTCCGCGAACTCGTTGGCCAGCGCCAGCGGCTCACCCTCGACCTCCCACGGCACATCCGGGCCGGTCACAGGAAGATCGCCAGGTTCTGGGTGCGGAGCACGGACTCGTCGACCGCGATGTGGCGGCGGGCAAGCAGCCAGCGGTCACCGGTACGCCGGAGCAGGTCGGTGCGCCCGGCCGAGACGAGCGAGGGCTCGTTGACGTCGCCCCGGCTGCGGAAGAGCAGCACCGCCGACTCGACGACCAGCTCGTCGTCGACCCGGGTCGCGAACGTGCGCACGTTGGAGAGGTGGTGCCGGATCCGCGACGGCGGGTCCTCGGTCCACGCGTGCTCGGTCTGGAAGCGCGCGACCCGGCGCCCCAGCGAGTAGCGGTCCTCGTCGAAGTGCGCCATCCGGCGGGCGGTGTCGTAGCCCGCCCCCGCCGCAGTGGTCACGCGGATCGGCATGAAGTAGTGGATGTCGTCGGCGAGCAGCGCCAGCCAGTCGTCGTACTCCTGGCGGTCGAGGACGTAGGTCTCCTCGACCAGCCAGCGGTGCGCGAGCAGGTGGCGCGGGTCGTCGAAGGCGAGCGACGGCCCGACGGCCTCGGTCGTGGGCGCGTCCTGGCCGAGCGGCGAGGCGTCGGAGCGGATCGGCACGTAGGTGCTCACGCGCGGACCCCGCCGTCGAGGTGGTCGGCCCACTCGTTCATCAGGGCGCGCTGGTTGTGCTCGGCGTACCCGACGCGCGCCTCCCCCGGCCCCGCGAACTGGTCGGGCTTCAGCGGCTCGACGACCGGGCTGTCGTCCTCGAGCAGGCCCATCCGCCCGTGCAGCAGCAGGTCACGGGCCATGGTGCCGCCGGCAGTGGTGGTGAGCGAGACCCAGTTCTCGACGTCGTCCTGCTCGAACATGCCGCTGCTGCCGAAGCACATGACGTAGGCCTTGTAGGAGAGCTTCTTGAACTCCTCGGGCGCCTCCTTGTCGACCACGAACCACGAGAGCACCTCGGTCTCGCCGGGACCGATCGGCTGCCACTGGCGCAGCGAGATGAAGGGCAGCACGGCGTCGTCGTCGGCGTCGCCGCCCTCGGCGACCTTGGGCCAGTTGTGCACGAGGCTGAGGTTGGGGAAGACCGACGCCGCGGAGACCATGAAGCCGTCGCGACCGATGACGTCGAGCTGGTCCTGCGACCACTGCTCCTTCATCCGCTCGATCATCTCGTCGGGGTAGCCGACGTAGCGGAGCCGCTCCTCGAGCGTGCCGGGCGGCAGCTTGTACGTCGTACCGCCGCCGCGGCCGGCCCAGTAGGTGCAGCCCTCCTTGCGCTTCGCGGCCTTCGGCTCGCGGAAGAGGCCGATCTCCACGACGCTCGTGTGGGTGTGCGGCGTGTGGTACATGTCGCCGGCGAAGTTCTCGGCGCCGATCTTCCAGTTGGCCTTGATCCGCCAGCGCTGCGGGCCGAGCACCTCGACGCCGCTGGGGCTCTGCTTCGTGTAGTAGTCGAGGTAGAACGCGAAGTCGCCGAGGTAGTCGGGCAGCGACGGCGCATCCGGGTCGAGCGAGACGAAGATCAGGCCGTTGTAGGTGTCGACGTTGGGCGCCGGGATCAGCCGCTGCTGCTTGCGCGCGAAGCCCTCTTCCCCGCCGTACGCCTCCTTGTGGAAGGGCAGGCCGGCGAGCTGGCCGTCGTTGCGGTAGGACCAGCCGTGGTAGGGGCAGCGGAAGTGCGAGGCGTTGCCCTGCTCGGCGCGGCAGACCTGCATGCCGCGGTGCAGGCACATGTTGAACATCGCGTGGATCTCGCCGGACTGGTCGCGGCTGATGATGAACGAGTTGTCCATGACCTTGCGGACGACGTAGTCGCCGACCTGCGGGATCTCCGACTCGTGCGCGACGAAGACCCAGGCGCGGGTGAAGAGGCGCTCGCGCTCGGCGGCGAACACCTCGTCGTCGTTGTAGATGTGCGCCGGGAGCATCCCCCGGCGGACGTTCGCGAGGACGGTGTCTGCGTCGCGCATCGGAACCCTGCTTCCTTGTCTTCCGTATTACAGAAGCAGATTCTGTTGTGCAGAAGTCGTGGTGTCAACGGGTCGGGCCGGTCCGCCGTCCACCCGGAAGGGGTGATGTCGCCGAACCTCCGGCGTACGAGGCTTGGATCCCCATCCCCCGAAGGAGCGCTTCACCATGTCCGACGACAGCACCAACCCCGATCTCGAGATCAACGCCGCCGCCGTGTCCGACGGTGCCTACACCCTGCTCGTGGCGGACTTCAGCGACGCAGACCTGGCCTGGGAGGCGTACGAGGCCCTCAAGTCGGTCGAGGACGGACGGTCCGTCGAGATCGAGGGCGTGATCGTGGTGCGGCACACCGCGGAGGGCAAGCTCGAGGTCCAGAAGGCGACCGACCACAGCGCCCGGTCCGGGCTGGCCTGGGGCGTCGTCGGCGGCATCGCGCTCGGCGTGATCTTCCCGCCGTCGATCCTGGGCAGCGCCGCCGTCGCCGGCGGCGCCGGCGCGCTCGTGGGCAAGCTCCGCCAGCGTCACCACCACAAGGAGCTCGAGCAGCAGCTGGAGAACGCGATCCCGGTCGGCCACTCCGGCCTGCTGGCCCTGGTCTCCGACCCGGGCGAGGTCAAGATCCGCAAGGCGCTCGAGCGCGCCGACGCGATCGTCTCCTCCGCCATCGACAAGGTCGAGGCCGACGACATCAAGGCCGCAGCCAAGGAGGCCGAGAAGGCCGAGAAGGCGGAGAAGGCCGAGGCCTGAGCGAGCCCGCTCAGTCCGGGTGGGCCGGGCCGTACTCCGGGAGCACCGGGACGAAGACGGTCGGGTCGCCGGACCAGTCGAGGGCGCGGATCGCGTCCTCGGGGAGCCGCGAGGCGAGGAGCCGCACGAGCGTCGTGCGGTCGGCGGTCACGGTGGCCGCCGGCTCCCCGTCGCCGAACAGCCGGGTCCTGCCGTCGTACGCGAACGCGAGCGTCGGCAGGCCCTGCTGGCGGCGGCGCATCTCGAAGCTCGCGCCGTAGCCGGCCAGCGCCAGCGACGTGGCCGGCACCTCGGGCGCGGCCCCGAGGCCGAGCGCCCGGCGCACGTCGTCCTCGTGCACGACGACGTCGTTGACGAGCACGGCCCGCACGATCGGCGAGAGGCCCTCGGGCAGCGGCCGGGTGCCGCTGAGGATCGGTACGACGACCTCGGCAGCGTCCCGCCACTCGCGGAGCAGGTCGTCCACCGACCGGCCGCGACGCTCGGCGACTTGGCGTGCGCTCATGGTGTCGCGGTCCCGGGCGACGTCGGGGTCGCGCCACTGGTCCAGCAGCCGGTCCAGGTCGCCGATCTCCCCCGGGCCGCCCGCGACGACGTCGCTCACCACGCCCACGTGGTGGGCCAGCACGTCGACGACCGTCCACCCCGGGCAGGCGGGCGCCGGCCGTTGCAGCTCGGCCGCGCCGAGGCCCGCGACCAGGGCGGCGAGCCGCTCCTGGACCTCGAGGTACGCCGCGCCCGCGTCGATCACGCGGTCAGTCTCAGGCCGGGCGCGGGATCGCGTCCAGCAGCAGTCGGGTGTACGGGTGCTGCGGCGCGCTGAGCAGCTGGGCGGTGGAGCCGCGCTCGACGACCTCGCCGGACTTCATCACCAGCGCCTCGTCGCAGACGTAGCGGACGACCGCGAGGTCGTGGCTGATGAACAGCAGCCCGACACCAGTCAGCTCGCGGATGTCGGTGAGCAGGTTGAGCACCTGCGCCTGCACGGACACGTCGAGCGCCGAGACCGCCTCGTCGAGCACGAGCACGGCCGGCTCGACCGCGAGCGCCCGCGCGATCGCGACGCGCTGCCGCTGGCCGCCGGAGAGGCGCCGAGGCAGGGTGTCGGCCTCCCGCGCGCCGAGACCGACCTGGCCGAGCAGGTCGAGCACCCGCTGCCGCCGGTCGGGCCCGCTCAGCTTCGTGTGCAGCTTGAGCGCCTGCTCGACCGCGGCGCCGACGGCGACGCGCGGGTCGAGGGAGAGGTAGGGGTCCTGGAAGACGATCTGGATCGCCCGCGCCCGCTCGAGCCGCTCGGCGCGGCCGCGCGGGTGGGCTGAGAGCTCCTGGCCACGGACCACGATGCGGCCGCTGTCAGGTCGTTCGAGCCCGACGACCATGCGCGCCGTCGTGGTCTTGCCGGAGCCGGACTCGCCCACGATGCCGAGCGCGCCGCCCTCCTCGAGCCGGAAGCCGACCGACGACGCGGCGACGACCTGGTGGCCGTGGGAGTGGTAGGTCTTGCAGAGGTCCTCGACCTCGAGCAGCGCGGTCACGACGCCACCTCCGTCTGCTGGTTGAGCAGGCACCGGTCGGCCCGGTCGCCGTGGGCGACGAGAGCCGGGCGCTGCGTGGTGCAGCTCCCCTCGACCACGAGGTCGCAGCGCTCGGCGAAGGCGCAGCCCGGCGGGTCGGTCAGCAGGCTGAGCGGCGTCCCCTTGATCGGGCGCAGCCGCTCCTGCACGACGTCGAGGCTGGGCGTCGAGGCGAGCAGTCCGGCGGTGTAGGGGTGCTGCGGCGAGGCGAAGAGCTCCTTCGCCGAGGCGTGCTCGACGACCTGGCCGGCGTACATGACGTGCACCCGGTCGCAGACGGACGCCGCGAGGTCGAGGTCGTGGGTGATGAAGAGCATCCCCATCCCCTCGTCCTGCTGGAGCCGGGCGAGGATCGAGACGATCTCCTTCTGCGTGGTCACGTCGAGCGCGGTCGTGGGCTCGTCGCAGAGCAGCAGCTTGGGCGAGCCCATCAGCGCGCCGGCGATCATCACGCGCTGGAGCATGCCGCCGGAGAGCTCGTGCGGGAACTGCTTCAGGTGCCGCTCGGGGTGCGGCAGGCCGACCTCCTCGAGCAGCTCGAGCGCCCGCTTGCGGGCCGCCTTGACGTCGTCGCCGCGCTTCGCGAAGCGAGCCGCCTCGGTGAGGTGGTCGCCGATGCGGCGCATCGGGTTGATGCCGGCGCGCGGGTCCTGGAAGACCATCGACGCGGTCTCCGAGCGGAGCCGGCGCAACCGGTCGGCCGGCGCCGACAGGACGTCGACCCCGTCGACCACGACGCTGCCCTCGACCTGGGCGCCGCGCGGCACCAGGCCGAGCGCGGTACGAGCGGTCACGGACTTGCCGGAGCCGGACTCGCCGACCAGTCCGACGACCTCGCCGGCCGAGACCTCGAGGTCGACGCCGGCGAGTATCGGGCGGGCGGCGACCGACGGCAGCCGCAGCCAGAGGTCCGACAGCTGCAGAAGAGGCTGGCTCATGCGTCCCTCCGGGCGATCCGGTCGCCGAGCTCCTCGCCCAGCACGTTGAAGGCGATCACGGTGATGATCACCGCGACCGAGGGCACCACGGCCGTCAACGGCTCACCGAGCAGCACGGCGCCGCGGCTGTCGTTGATCATGGACCCCCAGTCGGACGTCGGCGGCTGGACGCCCAGGCCGAGGAACGACATCGCCGCGAGGTCGAGCAGCGCGTAGCCGAACATCACGGTGGCCTGCGCCAGGATCAGCGGCGAGATGTTCGGCAGCACCCGGCGCACGGCGACGTCGGTGGGGCCGAAGCCCTGCACCGTGTACGCAGACACGTAGGGCCGCGAGCGCGACGCGATCACCAGCCCCCGCACCTGGCGGGCGATGAACGGCGTGTACGCGATGGACATCGCGACGATCGGCGCCAGCAGGCCCTTGCCGAAGAGCGTCACGGCGAGGATCGCCAGCAGCAGAGCGGGGAACGCGAACAGGATGTCGAGGACCCGGCTGATCACCGAGTCGAGCCAGCCACCCCGCCAGCCGGCCACCAGGCCGACGACGACACCGAGCAGGGTGGACGCGACGACCACGGCGAGCGGACCGACCAGGCTCGTGCGGGCGCCGTAGACCAGGCGGGAGAAGGTGTCCCGGCCGACCTGGTCGGTGCCGAGCCAGTGGTCGGCACTCGGGCCGGCGAGCACGTTGCGGAGATCGGTCGCCTCTGGATCGTACGGCGCGACGAGCGGCGCGAAGACGGCCGCCAGCGCGAAGAGGACGAGCACGCCCGCCGACAGCCAGATGACCCAGCCGCCGCCGAAGGCGCGCACCTTCGCGAAGCGGGCTCGTCCGACGACGGCGGTGGGCGCGAGCGCGGTCATCGGCCCGCCTCCCCGGCCAGCGTGCGCGGATCGATGAGCGGCTGCAGGAGGTCGACGAGGAGGTTCACCAGCACGAAGGCCCCCACCACGATGAGCGTGATCGCCTGGACCACGGGGAAGTCGGACTTGTCGACGGACTGGATCAGCAGCGAGCCGAGGCCGCTCAGCCCGAAGGCGGACTCGACGATCGCGCTGCTGACCAGCAGGCCGGCGACGAGGATGCCGGAGACGGTCATGATCGGGCCGAGCGCGTTGCGGAGCACGTGCCGGCGTACGACGGTCCGCCGCGGCACGCCCCGACTCGTGGCCACCTCGACGTGCTCGCGGCCGAGCTCCTCCAGCATCGCCGACCGCGTCACCCGGGAGACGAGCGCGACGAACGTCAGCGACAGCGCGATCGCCGGCAGCGTCAGGTGGTAGATGCGATCGACGAATCCCTCTCCCCCGCCGAACGTCGGGAACCAGCCGAGCCGCACCGCGA